>JRYG01001806.1_pt1 | contig 28066 bp, 24 predicted proteins | sample 235341 | NCBI WGS metagenome assembly JRYG01 (sample SAMN03074218, study PRJNA261478) | activated sludge metagenome | biome: Wastewater Treatment Plant; feature: Wastewater; material: Activated sludge; isolation source: activated biomass of a wastewater treatment plant treating hydrocarbon... ...
ATCTCGGACTTCAATAGCATTTGCTTGAAAAGCACTCAGCAAGGCACCCCCCGGCATCAAGGCAAAAATGACTTGATCCAAGCCTTGATCCTTTAAGCGCAAAACTAAATTCAACAACATAGTCTCTGCGCCAGCGGCACCCACCCGATTGATTACGTGTACAATTTTCAAACTTCCATTCTCGCTGCCATCACTGCCACAATCACCAGCCAAAATTTGGCTCACCGATACGCATCAGCCATTGCTGCACTATATAAACCACAAACAACCCTATAAAAGCCAAGTATCGCCAACCAGTCAGTCGGAGCCCTGACAGCAGCACCAGCAACAGCGTGCTTTCGAAAATACGGCCAGTCACTGGAGAGAAGAAATAGGTGCCAAGGAAAAAAACGATGGTGCTAACTTCGAACGTATATTGGCGAAGGAATTCGCGTCCCTGCAGAAACATCACGATCAGCACCAGCATCCAGAAGGCGAACCCCAAACCGCTCAGATCGGTGGCGGAAGTGGTATAAAGTTCTGCTTGGCGAGCGCCCAGTACATCCACCAACCAATACGAACCCCCCACACCAATAGCCGCGCCCGCCACCAGCAGGGTACGCAAATCCGCCGCAAGCCGCAGCGACCGCATCGATCTGACCATGATCCACAAGAACAGTACAAAGAAAAACGAGGCGTGGATGAAGGGTGCTGCTGCGAACAGTGTCCAACGCAGCGGTTGCCGACTGGTAAACCAGCCCGCCAGAAAAACCGCCACGGCCAGCCCTTGGCGCAAATGGATGATGTGGTTCTTGACGACCTGCGGCAGCACTAAAAACAGCAACAGCCAGCCAAACTGCCGAGGATTCTGCCGTAGTACGAGCCATGCCACCAGCGTGGCCGGTACGAAAATGATCGTCCGCAGAACGGCTTCGGGCGGAAGCACCGCCGCGAGCCCGATATTGATCAGCAGCCACAAAGGCTCGTTCACCAGCCCGACAAGTAGGCCCGTCCCCCAGTACCGCTCGAAAATGTCCCATGAGTGTTCGGCGTAGATCAGGTAGTTCGCACGGTCTTTGAAGATATCTATAGGCAAGAAGGAAAGCACAGTGCCATAGGTCAAAGCGAGCCCAATAATTAAAGTTTGATAGCCAATTCTCGAACCTATTTTGTTTAAACGGGGCACGTTTTGCCAAGTATCCAATCGAGTGTTCACTGTAGCACTAGACCCAACGCCGCAAGATATTTTTCAACAGCCACATCCATGTCAAAATCCTTCACTGGCCACACCGTCCGAGGTGGTGTGGGGTCATTTAATGTAGCAGTTATAGCCTTGGCGAGAGCATCCGCATCACTCACTGGCACCAAGCGACCCCATCTATCCGCCAGGATTTCGGCCGGACCGCTTGGGCAGTCCGTGGCAACGACCCGAGTACCTACGGCTAGCGCCTCAATAAGCACTGTAGGCAGACCTTCCCACCTGGAGGAAAGCACAAATATCGCCGCTCGCCTCAAGTATTTGTACGGATTCTCCATAAACCCTGGTAACGCCACGTCCGCTTGCAAACCCAGATCCTGAACCAATGCCTCAAGTTTAGGTCTTTCTTCCCCTTCACCGAGAATCATCAGCCGTGCTGGGCAGCTTTTTCGTACTTGAGCAAACGACCTTATGAGTAAGGCGAAGTCTTTTTGAGCAGTAAGCCTACCTAATCCCATAATTACCGGTGGCGCGCTTGGCACAAACCAGGGATTATCAAGATGCTCTTCAGCTTTGGTAAAAAGCTCCGGGGTCACAACCGGGTTATAAATCACACGTATTTTCTCTTTTGCAATCCCGGTGGTCCAGAAAAGATCATTTTTTACGCCTGCGGAAACCGCGACCACCACATCTGCATACGGGTAGTTTTTTTTAATTAAGTAAGGAATCAAACGCGACCGGGTATTTCTCACATTCCGATTGCTTATACTAAGCGTATTGTGCTCGCTGATAACCAAATGCAGGGGGATTTTCGACAATCGTTTAGCCCATAAGGCAATAATATTGGCGTGATTTAAGGCGGAGAGCATCGCCGTAGGCCGCTCACGACGTAAGTACTTGACCAATGATGGAAGACTCGCCAGCACTCGAGAGGCGCCCAAATCTATTACCCGTACCTCCCCAGGCACATCGGCGAGGTAAGGCCCCTCGGCCTTAGCGAGCACAAGGTCTACCATAAAACCTCGCGCAACAAAGCCTCGAGCTAGGTTCACCATAACCCGCTCCGCTCCTCCACCACGGAGAGACGGAAGGTATAGTGCGATTTTCATCAAATCGATTTCCCCTGAACAAGGTGAGCCATAAAATCAGCTTCCAAATTTAACCGCTCTTTTAAGTTATCAACCTTAATCAATATTTCACCTCTCATCCGCTCTAAGTCAGCACTTAAAATTGTTTTTAAAGCTTTATATACTTTTAAATCGGAAAGATCAGAAACAAATGAATTCATATCAAGATCTTTCATTATACCGAGGGCTTTTGGCCCAAAATACGAGAGTGCGTAAACAGGAGTTCCAGCAACTAAAGAAAAAATCACTGAGTGAAAGCGGGTACCAATTAAAAATTTCGCTTTCCCATATAACGCAGAAACCTCTTCAGGGCTTAAATCGTCATCTACTAAAGATACTGGAAGCCCACTCAGTTTATTATATAACAATCGAGATGCAAATAAATCATTTTCCCTTGTAGTTGGGCCTAATACATGTACAATAATTCCAATTCGATTACAGAATCTTGCATTAAACAAATGGCGTACAATTTCGGCAATTTTCTCAATATAATGTTCATAAGACCCATCTGACACCTTCCCCCAAGGTCTGACAGTAATTGCTAAAAAGCGATCTTGCTCCAATGAATATTTAGCCAGTATTGTTTCAAGCTTTGATGAGTATTTTGGCTGAATACCGAAAGCAGGGTCTGGCATCAATCTTATCTTCTTTTTTGGCACCCCCATCTGACAAGCGATATCATATGATATCGTTTCACGAACACCGATCAATTCCGCATCCCGAAAAATTTTAGCCGTAAAATTTCGCGATACAGCATCATGAAAAGGACCAAGCGAGTGTCCCCATAATATATAAGGCACACCCGCTTCCCTAGCAAGGATTAGCGGGTATAAATGGCTATACAAATTTAACCAATGTATTGGATTTGCTTTCTTGACACAATGGAGCATATGGCCACCTTTGCTAACTACCATATCGCTCTCATTTATCATTATATTGCCCTCTCCAAAAGAGAGTTTTCTGCTTGCCATGTAAGCTGATCGGGCGATATACATGGCTGCTGAAAAATAACGACTTATTAGCCCTCCTTTAGGATCGAACTCTGGTAAAAGCTTAGGCGCAAGCTTAATCGAAGGGAAAGCCGACATTATATGTCTGTACGCATGGCGAAGTTCAATTTCATTTTTTGAAATTTCCGAAACAATACCGAACGAAACATCTTTCAGCTTTTGCTCAAGCAATCGCATGGTAGCCAGCACTATCGCGCTATCTCCTTTATTATCATCATGCCAGCCATTAGTCACAGTAACTTTATACATAATAAATTACCCAAATTAGCTGTATCTTGAAAGCAAGTGCCTGCGTAAGCCACCAACATTTAACAAAAAAAGCATGAGGAAATAAACTATGCCAGCAATTAAAGCTTGGATCATTAATTTCCAGAGATCCATCCAATTATTAAACGACGCCATGATAACTGATGTTGACGTAACACAGAAAACAATTCGAAAAAAATCATTCCATGGGAAAGGAAGAAAAAACACTTTTGCCCCTAAATAACCACTTTGGATAAGTCCAATAGCATAAGCTACAAGTGTGGCATAAGCTGCTCCTGCAATGCCAAAAAAGGGAATTAAGACTAAATTTAGGACAGCATTCACTGTTGCTGTAATTGCTAAAACCCAAACCTGTCCAAGTGTCCATTTGCTTAGATGAAATGATCGATCAAAATGATATGTTTTTATTCCTGAAAGCAACGATGCTACTGCGATAATGGGTAGTATTATAGCAGCCTCAGCACGAAATTCGTTTCCAAGGACTAGAGTTACTATGGCGGGTGCTAGCAAAATTAGTACAATGGTTAAGGGCAGGGCCACCGCCAGTATCATCGTTGTACTTTGCTGAGATACCTTTCGAGCCGCACTCTCTCCTTCCCGCTCAAGGGCTTTGAGGATAAGAGGAAAAGCAGATAGATTCATAATCGTCATAAGCAAAAACAAGCCTTGATAAGCCAAGTCATAACTAGCGGAATAAACGCCGGCAGGCGCTTCTCCTAGGAACACCGCAATGAGTAAGCGATCCGACACATTTACTACAAAGCCAAGAGCAAAACTGGCCGTCAGAGGCAACCCATATCTCAGAAGTTCGTTTAGGAGTGGCTTACTGACAACGTGCTTAACGCTCGTCCATTCACGGCGAGCACTCAAAAAGCCCGCTAACAGCATACCAGCTAACAATCCTAAAAGTGGTCCATAGACTCCAAAGCTTAAGAGCAAAAAAAGAACACCTAACAGAAAGGCAGTTACCGCTTTCAATCCGGACATGATTCCATATCTTATGGGTAGCAGTCTGGCACGAGCCAGCTCCAAATTAAGTTCGAACCATGCCTGCGCCCATAGTAGGGGCACGGCTAAAAGCACTAACCCTCGCCAAGTGGGGTCGGGCCAAAGCCAAGCCAGCAGAATGCCCAATCCTCCAGTAAGTAGCGCCAAAGTTGAGAATGCCACCATAATAGTGGACAATAAGGGCGCTGGTTTCTCGAGATGAGCCGGCAGGAAGCGTAGCAGCGACAGCCGGAGCCACTGAAAGAAAACCACATTGAACAAACCCACTCCTGCCACGATTAAAGCGTAACGTCCGTAGTCGTCTGGAGTGAGGAGTCGCGTATAAAGCGCAATGGCGAGAAAGTTGATCACCCCCGGTAGCCCTCGGGCAAGTAAATACATTGCGCTATGTTTCAGTAACATATGCTAATCATCGCGATAAACGCACCACTAACCCTATATTTGTTGGGAAAAGCATATCGATAATCCAAGATACGAAACGAAATATTCCACACCCTAGTTTCAGGTGTCGCCTAGTGTAAAAAAACTTGCAAAAAGAATTAATAAGAATATAAACAATGAAATCGGTGTTACCTTCATCCTGCTGGTTTCGCAATCGAAGAGTATAACAGAACCAATTCAACAATCTCTCATACACCTTTGATGTTCTGATATATCGCCGATGCGATCAGACCGTGCAGGGGCTCACTGATTGAATAGGGCTGCTCGCCTTCCAGCGAAGGGATTCGAACAGGCGGATCGATGCCATAGTATTTGCAAAAATTCACTGCCAAGCTAAAAGCGAAAGAAAGCTTGCCCGGTAAAGCCAGGATACAATCATCACTTTCTATCAAGCGATACTGATAGTTTCTCAATTGGCTCTTACCGGGCAACTCAGTCTTATAGCCAAAATACACGGATGTATTGTTTGCATTGATCGTGCTACCGAACAATCTATTTGCCTTGCCAAGCATCTCGGATTTCAATGAGTCAATATCTATCACCCCATCGGCGTCATAGTATGCAGCATTGCCGATAACCGAATAACCACCCTCTGCTACTTCGTGATAAAAGTGATTGATAATCGAAGAACTTTTCATTGACAATCTTACAAAATTGACATCGGATAAATCGGGTACTACGACCAACAGCGGACTTTTGACAACCTTTATTCCTTGATGGCCTGAAATTAGCTCTCCGGCATGCATACCTGTCGTCAATACAATATGCTTTGCTTGATAAACGTATTCCTGATTGGCCTTCTCGCTAACCACCAACTCATGTTTTCGAACTTTGACAACTCTCGAGTTTAATTTAATTTTCCCGCCTGAACGCAGAAATGACTTGACCAAGTCACTTATGATCAGCATCGAATTAAAAGGCCGATCATGACTCATCAATACAATCGGGTCGTGGTCAAATCGTAAATCAAACCTTCTCGATGATTTGGCTCTATTCAAAGGTCTACCGATCATCAAGTTATTTATCTGCACGTCAATATTACCCGAAAAATCAATCCCTTCAAACCACGCAAGCCTGGATTTGGCTACCAACGTCGCCAGATACCAAAGTGGTTTCTTCCAGAGCGATATCTCCTTTTCAGCAGGATTGACATAGAAGTAATAAGTGAGCGAATTATTAAACCACCCTTGTAAACTGGCCACACGAAGAACATGGCGGCCATAACTCAAATTCATATTAGGAAAACCACTATAATAACTTAAAAGATAATCCACGTTTCTAACCAATGACTTAAAAAATTGATTGGTTGGAAAAGCGGCATAAAGAGCACCCGTATGAAACCAACCCTGTTGTTGAGCCGAGGATACCGAGGCCAGCTTGCCTTCTGATTCGAGCAATAAAACTTTTTTCCCAGACCTTTGTAATAATTCAGCAATCGCTATTCCTGCTATACCGGCACCAACCACTGCAAAATCATATTCTTCCGCCATATTAACGTTTTCCATGCATCATTATTGTACCCCAAGACGTTCAACATCTGACAAAAGCCATGGGGTTTTTTCTCAAGGAACATGCCAAATACTGGAAAGCCGCTCCTCCTGGTCGCGACCAGCCCGGTTCCCTGACATGAGAGACAAGAGACAAGAGACAAGAGATAAAGCAACACCTCAGACGGTTAGTTTCTTGGCGGCGGCAGGCGTGACTCCACCGTAATAACTGGAATCAGAGTAATGATAATAACCGTAAGCGCCATGCCGGGCCTGTAGTTTGGTCAAAAGAACCCCGATCAGATGAACCCGCGCACCGCGCAACCGCTTGCATGCCTCCCGTACGTGATCGCGTGGCGTGTTGCCCATTTCAACGCTCAGCAGGGTACCGTCACAATAATTACCCAGAATCAGCGCGTCGGCCAAACCCACCACCGGTGGGCTGTCTACCAACACCTGATCGAATTTCTCGGTGGCCAGCATCAGTAGATCCAGCATCTTGGAGCCGGACAGCAATTCGGCGGGATTGGGCGGCAACGGTCCCGAGGGAATGACGAACAGGTTGGGTAAGTGAGTGGGTTTGGCGATATTCACCGAACGGGTCTGATCGCCAGCCAGCAGGTGGGTCAACCCCATGTCGTTGTCGAGTCCCAGGATCCGGTGCAACGACGGCTTGCGCAGATCCGCGTCGACCAGCAACACCCTCTTGCCGGCTTGGGCGAACTGAATCGCCAGACTGACCACCGTGGTGCTCTTGCCTTCGCCGGTCGTGGCGCTGGTCACGGTCAGCAGCCGGGGCACCCCACTCGAGGTCGAAAACTCCAAGGCGGTGCGCAGCGAACGATAGGATTCGGCGAACGCCGAACGGGGATCGTCGTGCCCGGCGATGGCGATGGGGCGCTTGTCGCTGCCTTGTCGCCGGATCAGGGGAATCAAGCCCAGCACGGGCAACCCCAGCAGCTTTTCGACTTCGTCCACCTGTTTGAAGGTAGTGTCGTGGTGCTCCAGCAGGAATGCCAAACCGATACCACCCAGCAGGCCAACCATCAGCGCCAACAGCGCGTTGAGCTGCAGATTGGGTTGGTAGGGCCAGATCGGCGCCTTGGCTTCGTCCACCACCGAAATATTGTTGGTGCCGACACCGGCCGCCACCCCAATCTCCTTGTAGCGCTGCAACAGGCCGTTATACAGCTCGCGGTTGGTGTCGACCTCGCGACGCAGGATATTGAACTGGATGCTGCGGCCCTGCAGTTCCAGCACGTCCCGTTTGAGCTGGTTGAGATTGGCCCGCAACAGCGTTTCCTCGGTCCTGGCCGCCTCGTAGGTGGCGGTTATCGCGCCGCGGATATTGGCCACCTCCTGATTGATCTGTCGGTCAATCTGGTCGATTTGGCCGCGGAGTTGCACCATGAGCGGATAGGCCGGTTTATAGGTGTTCAGATTGTCCTGATACTGAGCCTCCAGCTTCGCCTTGGTTTCCTTGAGCGTTTCGATGATCTTGCTGTCCAGCACCTGGCTCAGCCCTTGACCTCGGGTGCCCAGCATTTGCCGATAGGCCGCCTCGGCGGCGGCTCGCTGCTTTTCCGCCGCCGCCAGCGCGGTATTGATGGCGGCCAGTTTCTGGGTCACGATGTTCTGGCTTTCGTCGACGTTGACGATGCCCTGCTGGCTGGCGAAGGCGACCATTTCCCGTTCCGAGTCCTCCAGCCTGGACTTGACCTGCTGCAAGCGTTCCTGCAGGAAGTTGCGCGCATAGGCGGAGGCGTCAAAACGACGTTCCAGGTTCAGGTCGATATAGGCCTTGGCCAGGGTATTGAGAATGGTCGCGGCCAGTTCGGGTTCGGGGCTGTCGAACCGCAGTTTGACCAGCCGCGAGTTGCGTACCGGCGCGACGGTCAAGTCCTCCAGGAAGGCCGTGATGACCGCTTCCCTGCGCGCCGCCTCGGACTGTGGTTCTTCCTGCTCCGCTCGAGAGATTTGCGGCAACCAATCGACCAGCCATTTTCTGGCCTGGGCCAACAACGAGAGCCGGTCGGTCCCGAATTCCTTGTCAATCAGATCGAGTTGGTCAATCACTCGCTGCGCCAGGTTGCGGCTTTTGAGCAATTCGTACTGGGTTTGATAGTAGTCCAGGCCGGTACCTGTCGTCGATTCATCCGGCGCCACCCCCTCGATCTTGACGACCCTGATGTCCTCGCGATCGATCTGCAGGGTCAAACTGGCGCGGTAGATGGGCGTCATTAAAAATGACGCCGCCAATACAATCGTGAGGACGGTCAGAGTGAAAAGAACGATGGTCCAACGCCGTTTGACGATGACGCCCCACAGCTTGCGGAGATCGATTTCATCCTCTTCCGGCTCCACCGCTCGCACGCGGGGTTCCGGCGCAGCCACCGGGCCGAGCCGGGTCGCCGCGCGTTCGATCAGCGACCGGCCAGGCTGCGCATCGCCTTCATGGATCGGAAATTCGGGTTTTTTCATATAATGGGTCTGTAGCAAAAAACGAACTGTGGGGGTCGTTATATCACAGAAACGACCGGCGGGCGCCCGCTCCGGTTCAGCGCCCCGTTCGACTAAAAGCTGAGCAACCGGAACGGCAACACGAATTCGATCAACTCCTTGGCAACCGATTTGCCAGTCGATTCGCCGACTTGCACGATGTCATCGTTTCGCACCTCGGGATCCCGCAGTTCGCCGAGACGGATTTTTTCCAGATCGAACACGAGCGTCGTGCGGTTTCCAGTCTGTGGATCGGCACGGAAGATCTTGACGCCGTTCGCATCCGCCACGCTGGTCAAGCCCTCGGCGGTGGCCAGCGCCTGCAGCAAGGTGGTTCGCCCCTTGAGTGGGAAGACGCCCGGTTTTTTAACCGCTCCCTCGACCGTCACCCGCTGGCTGGTGTACTCCTTGATGAACACGCTGACCTGGGGATTCTGCAGATAGTTCTTGGCAAGCTTTTCAGCCAGGGAGGTTTCCAGCTGCTCGCTGGTCAGCCCGGCGGCCTGGACCATGCCGATCAACGGCAAGGAAATGAATCCACGCGAGTTGACCCGAACGGTACGGTTGAGATCGGCTACCCCAAACACTTGCAGCTCCAGCAAATCCTGTGATCCGATCCGGTAATCCTCGGTACTGGGTATGTAATTGGCGGTAGCGGCTGTAGCGGCGCTGGGCTCGGCAACGACCGACGTCGCAGACTGGGATTCCGCCATCGGAGCGCCTTCGGCGGAAGGTCCGGAATTGCTGGCGCAGGCGGTCAGGCCCAGCGATACCGCGAGGAATACCATGCCCGCCATCAATGCTCTAGTCCACAAGGCAACTTACCTCTCTGACAAAACTCCATCCGGGGGTTGAAAGGATAATGAGACTTCAGTCTTTCAGTTCCGCCAGCAGTTGGCCGATCATGCGTTCGGCCTGGACACGATAGCCGCCGCCGAACAGGTTGAGATGGTTGAGGACATGATACAGATTGTAGAGCGTCCGCCGTTGCGGATAGCCCGCCGCCAACGGTAGCGTCTCCCGATAGGCTGCGTAAAAGCACTCCGGGAAACCGCCGAACAACTCGGTCATCGCCAGATCGGCCTCGTGGTCGCCATAATAAACCGCCGGATCGAAAATCACGGGCTCGCCCCCCGCTATACAGCCGACGTTGCCGCTCCAAAGATCGCCGTGCAGTAAGGCCGGCGTTGGCCGGTAACCGGCGAACAATCCATCCAGCCGCGCTCGCAGCATCTCGCCCTGCCGTTGCAAAGCGCCACCGTAACCGTTAGCGGCGGCCAAATCCAGTTGGAACCCCAACCGCCGCTCGCTCCAAAACCCGATCCAGTCATCGCGGCGGCCGTTGGGCTGCGGCGTGGAACCGATGGTGTTGTCGCAGCGCCAACCGAAGTACGGTTGCGGCTGGCGATGCAAGGCGGCCAGCTGGCGGCCCAGAATCTCCATCGCCAGCGCGCTGCTCCCAACCAGCGGCAGGTATTCCAACACCAGCCAGGACCGCCCGCCGCCGCCGCCGTGACAGATCGGTCTGGGTACCCGCACGGTCGCGGTCGCGGCGAGTTCCGCCAGCCCTGCCGCCTCGGCTTCGAACATCGGCAGACCGGCGGTGACGTTGATCTTGACGAAATAGTCGCGTTCCCCGTCGCCCACCCGCCAAGCCTGATTGATGCAACCACCGCTCAGCGACTGACGCCGGCGACTGATGAACGGCTGGCCGGTAGCCACGCCGATGCACCGGTCGAGCGGGGTCCAAAAGTCCGCCACGGGCGACGAGCGCTCCATCGACGCCTAGGGAACCACCGGCGGCTCAACCGGGATCAGCTCTGGCGTATCCAGTGCCAGGGACGCCGCCAGCCGCAAGTCTCCGAGCAACCGGATCCCCTCCGGCAACTGTACCTCCATGGCAATCGGCAGATGATCCGAGTAGGCGTGGTTCAGCACCGCCACCCGCTCGACCGCAATCGACGGCGACACCAGGATATGATCCAGCTGCCGGTCCGGCCGCCAACTGGGAAACGTGTACAGCCCCGGAGCCGGTTCGCGCAGGCGGGCCGTTGTCAGCAGCACCGACATCTCCGGGCTGTCCGAGCCGCAGTTGAGATCGCCCATCAAAATCACGTGACGGTAATCGCGCACCAGCTCCGTCAGGAACTCGATCTGTCGCAAGCGACCGCGCCGGCCCAGCGCCATGTGCAGGATCAACACATGCAGCGCGTCGGCGTCCGCGCCGAACCGGATTTCCAGCACGCCCCGGCCCGGGATCAACCCCGGCAATTTGTGCTCGGTGATCGCGGCGGGGCGGATGCGGCTCAGCACGGCGTTGCCATGCTGCGAAATCATGCCGATCTTGCGGTTGGCCTGATCGAACACGTACTCGAAACCGGCGTAATCAGCCAAGTACTTCACTTGATTGACAAAACCGCTGCGCAGGCTACCGGCGTCCACTTCCTGCAAGCCGACGATGTCGTATTCAGCCAGAATCCGGGCGATACCGTCAAGATTGGCCATCCGCGACGGCACCGGCACCAAATGTTTCCAGCTCCGGGTGAGGTACTGGGAATACTTGCGGGTGGTCAATCCACTCTGAATGTTGTAACTGAGCAGTCGCAGCCGGCGTGGTTCGCTTTGCTCGATCATCGTTTTCGCCGCCCTGGCTCTCCGTCGCTGCTCACCGGGCCAGCAGAAAATCCACCACGTCGAAGATGCGCGGCGAGCGCACCTCGTACTGGCCGTTGACGATCACCGCCGGCACCCCCCGCACCCCGTAGCGCTGCGCCAACTGGTTGCCGCGCCGCAACTGGGTCTCGGTCTGGAAGGATTGGTAGGCCTTGCGGAAGGCATCCGGGTCCACGCCGCGTTCGGCGAAAAACGCCGCCAGTTCGGTTTCGGTATTCAGCTTGCGCTTGTCGCGGTGGATGGCGTCGAACAGCGGCTGATGCACCCGATCCAGCACTCCCAGCGCCTCGGCGGCGTAATAGGCGCGGGCGGTGGGTTCCCAACTCGAACCGAACGCCACCGCGATCCGCACGAACTCGACATTGTCGGGCTTGCGTTTCAGCCAGTCCGCCATCACCGGCTCCAGGTCGTGGCAGTGCGGACAGGTATACGAAAACATTTCGATCACCTCGGCCTTGCCGGGCGTCGTGGTTGGCGTCGGGGTCGGCACCCGCACGTAATCCCTGCCCTCCTGGAACGTCGGTGGAACGGCCGGATCGGCGGCATGGACGATGGCCAGCGGCAGCGCGCAGGCCACGAACACCAGCAACAGACGGCGAAACAGGCTTGGCATCGGGTGGTTTCCTCGGTTCGGTGGCGAAAACGGGGCGACGGATCCAGCTACAGGGAACCGTAGGAATGCAGCCCCGACAGAAACATGTTGACGCCCAGGAAGGCGAACAGGGTCACGAACAGGCCGATGACCGCCCACCAGGCCATCGGCGCCCCGCGCCAGCCCTTGGTCAGCCGCAGATGCAGCCAGGCGGCGTAGTTCAGCCAGACGATCAACGCCCATGTCTCCTTGGGGTCCCAGGACCAGTAGCCGCCCCACGCCTCGGCCGCCCACAAGGCGCCCAGAATGGTGGCGATGGTGAAGGCCGCGAACCCCAGGGCGATGGCCTTGTACATCACCTCGTCCAGCAACTCCAGCGGCGGCAGCGCCCGCGCCAGCAGACCATGGGGGCGACGGGTTTCGGCCCGGGCCCGCGACAGGTAGGCCACGCCCAGCATCGCCGCCAGGGCGAAGGCGCCGTAACCGATGAAATTGGCCGGCACGTGAATCTTCATCCAGTAACTCTGCAAGGCCGGGATCAGCGGCTGGATATGATGAGCTTGCCGGTCGAAGGTGTACCACAGCAGAAATCCCACGGCGGCGCTGATGATCAACAGGACGAAACCGCCCATGGCGCGCGTACGGTAGCGATCCTCGTAAAACAGATACAGCAGCGCGGTGATCAGCGCGAACAGAATAAACACTTCGTACAGATTGCTGACCGGGATGTGGCCGATGTCCGCTCCCAGCAGATAGGATTCGCGCCAGCGCACCAGCAGCCCGGTCAAACCCATGACCGTCGCGCTCCAGGTCAGGGCGGTGGCGGTCGCGCCGGCGAATTCGGAGCGCCCGAACAGCGCGGCGAAATAGGTGGCGGTCGCCAAAACGTACAATAGGCTCATCCACATGAACGCCGCCTGACTTTCCAGGAAATACTTGAGCAGGAAATCGCTCTTGCGCAGCTCGAAATCCGCCCCGTAGCGCCACAGCGCCAGCACCGTCAGCGTGGTCACCGCCAGCGTGAACAGTCGCGCCGGTTTCCAGTACAGCCCCCAGGCGATCAGCGCCAGGGTGCCGCCGATCTGGATCGCCACCTCGTAACCGTCCATGTAGGGCCGGTAGAGCAGCCAGGCATAGCCCGAACCCGCCGCGACCAGCAGCCCCCAGAGCACATCCCGGACCATCGGTCCTGGCCGGCGAGACAGGTGCTCCCATTGTTCCAGCATTGCTTCGCGCGTTACCGCCATTGCCAATACGCCTCTCTCATAGCGTGGATCGATGGGGCGCCGTCGCTCCCGTTACCGGCGCATTCGGGGGCGGCGGTTCAGCCGCGGGAACCGCCACGGCCGACGGTTCGGGCGGACCCAGCCGCCGCGCCAGCGCTGTTTGCAGGCCGGCGAATTCGCGGGCGAATTCCGTCTGGCGGCGGTTGCCCGTGCCGGCCAGCACCAACCGGGTGGCGCCGTCCTCGACCGCCAGCCATGCCCAGAGTCGACGATGCGAAGTATAAAACATGATGAAGATGCCGGTGACCAGAAAGGCAAAACCGGCGTAGACCACAGCGGTTCCACGGCTGTGGGTCACCTGCAATCCCGATGCTTCCACCTGTTGGAATCCGGTCAGTTGCAGGTAGAACGGTGTCCCGTAATTGGGCAGCGCCGCCAGCGCCGACACGGCGTCGTTGAAAAACGCCTCCTCGCCTTCGCCGATATTCCGTTCGACATCGATCTCCTCCTCCCGCAGCACCTCGACGAAGATTTCGGCCAGGGTATCGCGCAGGATGTTGAGATACAGCGCGGTGGCTTCCGGTAGCCGGTCGGCGGGCACCACCGCCTTGGCCTTTTCCGACACGGCGGCGAAACCGCCCTGGGCGAACAGTCCGACCAGATTCAGCCGCACCAGATTCAAATCCCGTCGGAAGTCCGGGCTTTCGCCCGCCGGGGCGGATCGTTCCAGCAGGTTCCGCAGCCAATCTTCGTCGCGCAGCCGGGCGTTGAACCGCAGGAAGCGTTCGGGGCTGTTCCTGGCATCCACCGGAATGTGCAGGAAGCTGAATGCATCGCCCGGCCTGGATCGCGCGCCGCTGATGTAGAACCAGCGGCCTTCGAGTTGTACCGGGGTCATGTAGTTGAGGTATTCCCGCGCCTCGCCGGCGGCGTCGCGCAGTTTGAAACCGACGCTGGGACCGAAGTTGCGGAACTTGCGGTCGCCGGGCCGGGCGTCGGGTTCCGGCAGCAGATTGAACAGCCGAAACTCGTCCAGCTCCAGGGTCAGCGGTCCGGCCGGCCCGGTCAGCTTGAGCGCCCCGCCCACTTCACCCTTGATTTCGACCGGCTCCCGCCGGGCCCCGGACAGCGGCCAGGCGCGCAACTCCAGTTTGGAACCACCGTCGCCGAAGTCGGATTGGTAGATCGCATGACCGCGATAGGTCAAGGGATGGTTGACCCGGATGGTGGCTTCCAGCGGCTGGTCGCCCAAGTGCTCCCGGTCGTGAATGCGGACCTGGCTGGCAAAGGATTTGGGCTGGCCGGTATCGTAGTAGTCGACCTGGAAATCCCGCAGTTCGATGGCGAACGGCAGTTCCTGCAGCAGATAACCGTCGCGCAGCCGCAGGAACACGAAATTGGCGGCGGCCCCTTCGGGCAGCATCACGTTGCCTCGAAACGCCGGCACCGCGCCGGGTTGCAGCCGGCTGGCCGGAGGAATGTCGCGGGCCGCCAGATCGCGGGTTTCGAGCGCGATTTCGCCTCGCCACTCCTTCAGTTTCAACCACAGGTTGCCATCCAGCAGGCCACCGACGCCGATCACCACCACCGCGGCGTGGGTAAACAGATAGCCCAGCCGGTTGCACCGGCCCTTCATCGCCGCCGCCACCCGATGATCGCCATGATCCCGCACCCGCCAGCGGTAACCGTGGACGCGCAGGGCGTCGGTCACTTCCGCCAGCGCCGCCTCGGGATCGCGATCCGGCAGCCGCCATTCGGCGCACTGATGAAATCCGCGCAGCGAACGAACCTGGACCTGAGTGCGGAACCGGCTCATGTCGCGCAGCATGGCCGGGGTTTGCCGATACAGGCAAACGCTGGTGGACACGATCAGAAAGGCGAGGATGCCGATGAACCAACCGGCGCCGTAAACGTCATACAGCCCCAGTCCGCGAAACACCTCGAACCAGAACGGCCCGAACTTGAGCACATAGTCGGGGTATGGCTGGTTCTGCTGTAATACCGTGCCGATGATCGACGCGATGGCTATGACCACCAACAGGGTGATGGCCAGGTTCATGGAACCGAAAAATTCCAGCAGCACCCACCCCAGGGTGCGTCGGCGGGGGAGCTTGCACGCGGTGTTATCGTTCACGACTGGGTTCGGAGAGCGTTGGGTGACGCCTGTTCGACTCGGCTGGCCGGAATCCGTTCAAGGCCCGCCAAGGCAAACAGCGACTGGCGGAGCACAAAAAAGGGTGGCCGTCCGGCCACCCTTAACTCTACCAAGGTATCAGCCCGGTTGGCCGGGTCTTATTGCAAACCTTGAATATAGGACGAGACCGCCTTGATTTCCGCATCGGTCAGCCTGGCGGCGATGCTGCGCATCATCTGGCCGGCGTCGTTGGCGCGTTCCATGGCGCGAAAAGCCTTCAACTGAAGCTCGGTGTATTCGGCGTGCTGGGCGGCCAGCGCCGGGAATTTGGCGGCTGGGTTGCCCGCGCCGGCAACGCCATGGCAGGCCATACAGGCCGAGACGCCGCTGTTGAGGTTGCCGCCGCGAAAGATGGCTTCGCCCCGCGGGGCCAGGGCTGGATCCGCTGCGCCGCGGGCGATTTGCTGCGAGGCGAAGTAGGCCGCCAGATCCTCCATGTCCTGTGGGCTCAGCGGCGCCACCATGCCGGCCATGATCGCGTTGACGCGGGCTCCGCTCTTGTATTCCTGCAATTGCTTGAGCAGGTAATCGGCGCTCTGCCCCGCCAGCTTGGGGTACTGGGGATTGGTGCTGTTGCCGTCCGGATTATGGCAGGCCGCGCAGGTGGCGGACTTGGCCTTGCCGGCGGTGGCGTCGCCGGCGGCCAGTGCAGCGGTCGCGGAACCGAGCAAGGCGCACGTCGCGGCGATCACAACGAGTTTTTTCATTTTTGGAAGGCTCCTGTACGATGACGGTGTTCGGTTCAGGCGACCTGCCGCCAGCGCGGAAAGAGTGGCGCGGACCGGCGGACGAGTCTCGCTTGATCGCGGCGGAACCGGTGTCGCTGCGCCTGGTTCCACCCTGCGAAAGCGGCGGTTTTATATATCAGTTTCAGCCCCTAAGTTCAATGAGAAACCCCAGCAGGCGTATCCTTATTCCCGCGACCGGCGCGGCCGCCAGCCGCTATCGTGCCGTCCACTTTTTCAACAGCGTCAATACCCTCCCGCAGTTGCCGCCCGATACCGGCCAGGAAGTGGCGTTCGCCGGTCGCTCCAACGCCGGCAAATCCAGCGCTCTCAACGTCCTGACCGGTCAACGGGGGCTGGCCCGGGTCGGCAAAACCCCGGGCCGCACCCAGTTGTTGAACTTTTTCGCCGTCGAACCGGACCGCTATCTGGTGGATCTGCCCGGCTACGGCTACGCCCAGGTGCCCGATGCGATCCGCCGCCACTGGCAAGCCCTGCTGGAACGGTATCTGCGCGAACGCGCCGCCCTGCGCGGTCTGCTGCTGCTGATGGATATCCGCCATCCGCTGACCGCACTGGACCGTCAACTGCTGGACTGCTGCGCCGCCCGCGGCTTGCCTGCCCACATCCTGCTGACCAAGGCCGACAAGCTGAGCCGCGGCAAGGCGCTGACGGCGCTGCAGCAGTTGCGGCGGACGTTGCGCGCCGATTTTCCGCCGGTCAGCGTCCAGCTGTTCTCGGCGCTGACCGGTCACGGGGTGGACGAAGCACACGCGCGACTGGATCTCTGGCTGGGCTATTAGGGCTTTTCAGCCGCCGCCGCGGGCCGATGGCGGATCGGGCAAGGTCCGCCACACCCCCGCCAGCAAGCGTGCTTGCAGCGCCTGGCTCACCAACTCGCCGATCCGCCCCAGAAACAGGGTCCCGACACCGGGGTGAAAGCGTCCGGGATCCCAACTGCCCACCGCCAGCAGGCCGCGCCATTTTCCGCCACCGAGCGGAATCAGCGCCGCCGAGGCCACGCGGGGGAGGCCGTCGCCGAACAGGGCGGCGGCCTGCTCGGGACTCAGTCGGCCGCATTGGGGCTGGCCGACCCGGAACACGGCATCGAACAGCCCCACCACATCCGGCCGCAGGAATTCCTCCACCGCGCTCAGGCCGGCGGTCGGTGGCGCCGCCAGACACAACGCGATGCAATCGGCCTTGAATTCATCGCGCAGAATGACCTTGATGCCGTGCAGCAGTTCGTCCAGCCCACCCCGCGCGTCCAGCAGATTCAGGGCCAGCCGCTGCACCCGCTCCGCCAACCGGTCGTTGTCGCGGGCGATGGCCACCAGCTCCAGCAGCTTGTCATGCAAGCGCTGGCAGCGCTCCCGCAGCAGCCGGTTCTGATACTCCAGCAAGGACACCGCCGGCCTGCAGGCATGGGGAACGCGCAGGGTTTCCACCAATTCGGGATGACGGGTAAAGAATTCGGGATGGTCGCGCAGCCAGGCGGCCACCGCCAGTTCGAGGTCCGGTATCGTCCACTCCTCGCTCACGATTCGATCCACCCTTCGAACACTGTTGTCGCCGGTCCGGTCATCGTGACCGATTCGCCTTCTCCGGCCCAATGGATGCTCAGTTCGCCACCGGGCAGGCCCACCCGGACGTTCGGCCACAGCCGCCCCCACAGCCGGCCAACTACCACCGCCGCACAGGCGCCGCTGCCGCAGGCCAGGGTTTCGCCGGCGCCGCGTTCGAACACCCGGAGCCGGATGTGATCCGGGGCGACGATCTGCATGAAGCCGACGTTGGCTCGCTGGGGAAAGCGGCCGTGTCGCTCCAGCAACGGTCCCAAGTGCGCCACCGGAGCGCGCTCCACGTTGTCCACCAGCAGCACGGCGTGGGGATTGCCCATCGACACCACGCCGATCTCCAGTTCCAGACCATCGGCGGCGATTGGATAGCGAGGCGCGCGTTCGGTGGCGAAGAAGGGAACGTCGCCCGGCTCCAGCCGCGGCTGGCCCATGTCCACGGCCACCCGACCGTCCGGCTGAATTCGCAGTTGCAACAGACCGCCCGCGGTCACCACCCGCAGCTCATCCTTGTCGGTCAGTCCCCGGTCGCGCACGAAACGGGCGAAGCAACGGGCGCCGTTGCCGCACTGCTCGACCTCGCTGCCATCGGCATTGAAGATACGGTAGCGAAAATCGGCCTCCGGTCGGTCGGAGGCTTCCACCAGCAGCACCTGGTCGCAGCCGATGCCGAAGTGGCGGTCGGCCAAGCCGCGGATCCGGACCGGATCCGGCGTCACGCTCTGGTTGATGCCGTCGATCACCACGAAATCGTTGCCGAGCCCGTGCATCTTGGTGAACCGCAGTGCCATGACTGTGCCTTCCCAAAGCTGGAACGGAGAGTGGGAGGGCGGATTCCCGCCGGCCTCAACCCCGGCCGGTCCAGGCGATTTTATACAGGTCCAACCGCCGGTCACGGAAGTTGCGCACGCTGCCGTGCATGCGCATCTCCTTGAGATTGTCCAAGTCCAGATCGACGATCAGGGTCATCTCGGTATTCGGCGTGGCTTCGGCGGCGATGGCGTCGTGCGGAAACGCGAAATCGGACGGCGTGAACACCGCCGCCTGGGCGTACTGCATGTCCATGTTCTCCACTTTCGGCAGGTTACCGACGCTGCCGGAAATCACCACGTAACATTCGTTTTCGATGGCCCGCGCCTGGGCGCAGCGCCGCACCCGCAGGTAGGCGTTCTTGGTGTCGGTCCAGAACGGCACGAACAGGATCTGCATTCCCTGGTCGGCCAGCAGCCGCGGCAGTTCCGGGAACTCGACGTCGTAGCAGATCAGGATGCCGATCTTGCCGACGTCCAGCTCGAACACCTTGAGCGCGTCGCCGCCCTGGAGACCCCAGTACGCCTGCTCGTCGGGGGTGATGTGCAGCTTGGACTGCTTGTCCCAGGTGCCGTCGCGCCGGCACAGATAGGCGGCATTGTACAGCGCCCCGCCGCCATATTCCGGCATGCTGCCGGCGATGATGTTGACATTATAGGCCACCGCCAGTTGCACCATCGCCTCGCGCAACGGTTCGGTGTACTCGGCGAGTTGCCGCACGGCCTCGGCGGTGTTGCGCTGGTTGAACTGTGCCATCAGCGGGCCGTTGAAGAATTCCGGGAACAGCACGATGTCGGTCTTGTAGCCGGCCACCGCGTCCACGAAGTACTCGACCTGCTGCAGCAGTTCTTCCAGCGAGGCGGTCTGGCGCATCTGCCACTGCACCGCGCCGACCCGCACCACCGATTTGCGGCCGCCGATCAGGACTTCCTTGTCTTCGTAGTAGATGTTCAGCCATTCGAGCAAGACCGCATACGCCTTGGATTCGGCGTCGTCGGGCAGATAGCCGGTGACGATCCGGCGCACATGAAAGTCGTTGGCCAGCTGGAAGGTCAGGATCGGGTCCACCAGTTCCTTGGCCTTGACCATTTCCACGTACTGCTGTGGGGTCATGTCGCTGGCGTACCGGCCATAACCGGGAATCCGCCCGCCGACGATGATGGCGCGCAGGTTCAGTTTTTCGCACAGCTCCTTGCGGGCGTCGTACAAGCGCCGGCCCAGTCGCATGTCCCGGTAATCGGGATGGACGAAGATGTCCACGCCGTACAGGGTATCGCCGTTGGGATCGTGGGTGGTGAGATAGCCGTCGCCGATGATCTGCCAGTAGGTATGGCGGTCACCGTAGCGGCCATAGTCCACGATCAGACTGATGGTGGCCGCCACCACCTTGCCCTTGTCCTCGATGCAAATCTGCCCTTCCGGGAAGCGGGCGATCTGCGAGGCGAACTGCTCGCGAGTCCAGGCCCCGTCCATATTGGGGTAGACCAGCTCCATGATTTCCTGAACGTCGCCATAGTCGGACAGACGCAGATTGCGCAGTTTCAGCCGGTGCTGGACCGGGTGTTCGGAGGTTCGTTCGGCCATGGCGGAAACCAAGCTTAAAAGTACGAGATTGAAGGCGCAAGTTCAAAAACGGCGGGTTCGACAGCGACGATCACGCCATCAACCGCACGTAATCCCGGTAGATACAGCGATCCATCACCACCGTCATCCCAGCCTCGCGCGCCCGCCGCGCCGCGGTTTCGTCCACCACGCCATCCTGCAACCAGAGCGCCGGCAGCTTCAGGGCGACGCACTCTTCGACGATACCGGCGACATGGCTGGGGTCACGGAACACGTCCACCAAATCCACCGGTCCCGGCAGCTCGCGCAAACCGGGATAAGCTTTCTCGCCCAACACCTCGGACAGGGCGGGATTGACCGGGATGATGCGATAACCGAAGCCTTGCAGCGCCCTGGCGACACCGTGGCTGGGCCGGCTCGGCGAGGCGGACAGCCCGACCACGGCGATGGTTTTGATCTGCCGCAACAGGGTACGAATTTCCTCGAGAGAAGGGTTGATGAAACGCGCGTTCATTCTGTCGTTTCCTCGAAAACTGCGCGGTCAAGACAGGACCGCCTCACCAGCGAACAGCTCCGCCACCGTTTCCCGCCGTCGGACCACCTGAAACCGGTCGCCGTCCACCATTATTTCGGCGGCGCGCGGGCGGGAATTGTAGTTGGAACTCATGGAAAAACCGTAGGCACCGGCGGAGCGCACCGCCAGCAAATCGCCCGGTTCGATGCGCAACTCCCGGTCCCTGCCGAGAAAATCGCCGGTCTCGCAGATCGGTCCCACCACGTCGTAGCGGCGCGGCTCGCCCCCGGCGCGCGGCGTGACCGGGATGATGGCCTGCCAGGCCGAATACAGCGCGGGCCGCAGCAAGTCGTTCATCGCCGCGTCCACGACGGCGAAATTCTTGTCCTCGCCCCGCTTGAGCAGTTCCACCTGCGTTACCAGGATGCCGGCATTGCCCACAATCGCCCGTCCGGGTTCGATCAGGATTTCGTAAGGGGTACCACGCAGGTGCTCCATCAGGGCGGCGGCGTGATCGGCGGGCAGCGGCGGCTCCTCGTCGCGATAGCGGATGCCCAACCCACCGCCGAGATCGAGATGACGGATGCGAATCCCCTGCCCTTCCAGCCGCGTCACCAGCGCCAGCACCCGCTCCAGCGCGTCCACGAACGGCGCGACCCGGATCAGTTGCGAGCCGATGTGGCAATCCACTCCGACGACTTCCAAATGGGGTGAAACGGCGGCGCGCAGGTAAACCGCCAGCGCCCGTTCCACGTCGATGCCGAACTTGTTCTGCTTCAGGCCGGTGGAAATATAGGGATGGGTGTTGGCGTCCACGTCCGGGTTGATGCGCAGCGACACCGGCGCGCGCCGGCTCCGCGCCGCCGCCACCTGTTCCAGCAGAGTCAGCTCCGTCTCGGATTCGACGTTGAAGCAGCGAATACCAACCGCGAGAGCGCGCTCCAGCTCGTCGCGGCGCTTGCCGACCCCCGAGAACACGATTTTTCGGGGATCGCCGCCCGCCGCCAGCACCCGCTCCAGCTCGCCGACCGATACGATGTCGAACCCCGACCCCAGCCGCGCCAGCACGTTCAGCACCGCCAGATTGCTGTTGGCCTTGACCGCGTAGCAGATCAAATGGGGATGGTCGCCGAAAGCACGGTCGAAGGCGTGCCAGTGCCGTTCGATGGTGGCGCGGGAGTAGATGTAGCAAGGCGTGCCGACCGCCGCCGCGATGTCGACCACCGGCACATCCTCGGCGTGCAAGCGGCCGTTGCGGTATTCGAAATGATCCATGTGTCAGGGCTTCGCGGGCGGGGGTTGCTCGGACGACGACGGTTGCGACTGCGGTTTGGGCAAATAAAGCGGGCCTTTTTGACCGCAACCGGCCAACACCGCGGCCAACAGCAGCCACGCCAGCAGCGGTCCGGGGTGAAACTTGCGCATGTCGGCAAATCCTCGCGGGAGACCAAAACCGATGGTCAGTATAACGCGCATTCAGCCGGTGGGCGCGGCTTGACAGGCTTGACAAGCCGGGACGCTTCGCCGGTAATGCGGTTCGACTACTTGCCACGGAAATTTTTCGATGATTACCGACCCCTTGACTACGGTCGAGATCGAACCCAAGGGTGCCGCTCGTTCCAGCGTGATCTGGATGCACGGTTTGGGCGCCGACGCCCACGATTTTGAGCCGATTGTCCCGGAACTGCGCCTGGCTTCGGAATCGAGCATTCGCTTCGTGTTTCCCAACGCGCCGATTCGGCCCGTCACCGTCAACGGCGGGATGCGGATGCGAGCCTGGTACGATGTGCTGAGCATCGACCTGCCGCGCCAGGAAGATACCGATGGCGTGTATGCCTCCGAACGGGCGATTTGCGATCTGCTCGAACGCGAGCAACAGCGCGGAGTCCCCGCCGAGCGCATCGTGCTGGCCGGCTTCTCGCAAGGCGGGGCAATGGCATTGCACACGGCTCTGCGCTACCCGGACCGATTGGCCGGCATTCTGGCCTTGTCCTGTTATATCCCATTAGTCAGCAGACTGAATGGTGAACGCCGGCCCGCCAACCAACAGACCCCGATCTTCATGGCTCACGGCGACTACGACGCCGTGATTCCGATGCGTTATGGCCAGCAGAGCGCCGAGCTGCTGGAGAATCTGGGTTATCGCGTGGAATGGCAGGATTACAGCATGGGTCACGAAGTCTGCTGGGAGGAAATCCGCGACATCGCCAAGTGGCTGGAGCGGGTATTGGCGGCGCCGAGCGCATGACCGTGGGAGAATACCGCTCGTCGTGCTCTCGTGTTCTTCCCGTCAGGGCAACTCCGCCACCCAAGTCCGCGCCAGGACCGCCGCCTCCCGCACCCGATTCGGGGCGGTGCCGCCCAAGATGTCGCGGGCGGCCACCGAGCCCTCCAGCGACAGCAGCTCGAACACGTCAAACTCGATCAGCGGCGAGAATTGCTGCAATTCCGTCAGCGTCATATCCGCCAGATCCCGACCCGTCTCCACTCCCAGCCGCACCGCCTTGCCCACCACTTCGTGGGCATCGCGGAACGGCACTCCCTTACGCACCAGATAATCGGCCAGATCGGTGGCGGTGGCGAAACCGCGCCGGGCGGCCTGCGCCATGTTGCCGCGCTTGGGGTGCAGCGCCGGAACCATGTCGGCGAAGGCGCGCAGACAACCCCGAACGGTGTCCACGGTATCGAACAGCGGCTCCTTGTCCTCCTGATTGTCCTTGTTGTAGGCCAGCGGCTGGCTCTTCATCAGCGTCAGCAGCGCCATCAGATGACCGTTGACCCGTCCGACCTTGCCACGCACCAGTTCCGGCACGTCGGGATTTTTCTTCTGCGGCATGATCGAAGAACCGGTGCAAAACCGGTCCGGCAGATCGATGAAATCGAACTGGGCCGAGGACCACAGCACCAGTTCCTCGGCCATTCGCGACAGGTGCGTCATCAGAATCGCGGCGGCGGCGGTGAATTCGATGGCGAAATCGCGGTCGCTGACCGCGTCCAGCGAATTGGCGCACGGCGCGTCGAAATCGAGCAATTGCGCGGTATAGTGGCGGTCCAGCGGATAACCGGTGCCGGCCAGCGCCGCCGCGCCCAACGGCATGACGTTGACTCGCTTGCGGCAATCCACCAGCCGTTCGTAGTCGCGCTTGAGCATCTCGAACCAGGCCAGCAGATGATGACCGAAGGTCACCGGCTGGGCGACCTGCAAGTGGGTGAACCCCGGCATGATCGTATCCGCCTCGCGCGCCGCCAGCTCCGCCAGCCCACCCTGCACGCGCTTGAGTTCGGCCAGAATGGCGTCGATGGCGTCGCGCAGGTACAGACGGATGTCGGTGGCGACCTGATCGTTGCGCGAGCGGCCGGTGTGCAGGCGTTTGCCGGCGTCGCCGATGCGCTCGGTCAACCGGGCCTCGATGTTCATGTGCACGTCTTCGAGTTCCACCGACCACGCGAACTCGCCACGTTCGATCTCGGTCCGAATCTCCTCCAATCCGCGGACGATGGCTTCGCAATCCTCCCGCGCCAGCACACCCACCCGCGCCAGCATCCGCGCGTGGGCGATGGAGCCGTTGATGTCCTGTCGGTACATGCGCCGGTCGAATTCCACCGAGGCGGTGAACGCCGCCACGAAGGCATCGGTGCTCTCGGTGAATCGCCCGCCCCAAGTCTTGTTGGTCTGTGCGTCGCTCATAAACTATTCTGTAGGCTGAAAAGGACGCCATAGCTTACCAAAACCATGCACTCCGATACTCTGCGCATCGCCACCCGGAAAAGCCCCCTCGCCCTCTGGCAGGCCGAACACGTCGCCGAGCGCCTGCGCCAGGCGCATCCCGGTTTGCAGGTCGAGCTGCTGGGCATGATCACTCGCGGCGACAAAATCCTTGACAGCCCGCTGGCCAAGGTCGGCGGCAAGGGCTTGTTCGTCAAGGAATTGGAGCAGGGCTTGCTGGACGGCCGCGCCGATCTGGCCGTGCATTCCATGAAGGACGTGCCGGTGGATTTCCCCGCCGGGCTGGGCCTGCCGGTGATTCTGGCGCGCGAGGACCCCCGCGATGCCTTCGTCTCCCGCGCCTACCTCCACCCCGACACCCTGCCAACCGGAGCCAGGGTCGGCACCTCCAGCCTGCGCCGGCAATGCCAACTGGCCGCCCGCTATCCCGGCTGGGACATCCGCGGCCTGCGCGGCAACGTCAACAGCCGATTGGCGAAGCTGGATGCCGGCGAGTTCGACGCCATCATTCTCGCCGCCGCCGGCCTCAAGCGGTTGGGGTTGGCGGAGCGAATCACGACGGTCCTGGAGCCGGAATTCAGTCTGCCGGCCATCGGCCAGGGTGCGATTGGCATCGAATGCCGTCTGGACGATGCCCGGACGCGGGAATTGATCGCGGCGCTCGACGATCCGGCCACCCACATCCGGGTCGCGGCGGAACGGGCGTTCAACGCTCGTCTGCAGGGCGGCTGCCAGGTTCCCATCGCCGGCCATGCGCTACTGGAGCACGCTCGATTGTGGCTGCGCGGGCTGGTCGGCGAGCCCGACGGCAGCCGGATCGTCGCCGGCGAGATTCGCGGCCCGGCGGCGGATGCCGAGGCCCTCGGCGCGGCGCTGGCCGAGGACCTGCTCGAACGCGGCGCCGAGGCGATTCTCCACCGTATCTTTGCAGCGTCCTGAGCGGTCGAGCCGATGTCCTCTTCCCTGCAAGGTCTGCGCGTACTGGTCACCCGACCCGAACATCAGGCCGGCCCGCTCTGCCGCTTGATCGAACGACACGGCGGCGTCGCCGTCCGCTGCCCGACCCTGCTGATCCGCGAACCGCGGGACTGGGGGCCGGCGCTGGCCCTGTTCGACCGGCTGGCGACTTACGATCTGGCGATCTTCACCAGCGTCAACGCCGTGGACCGGGCGCTGCCCCCGATCCGGGAACGCGGCGGCATCCCGCCCGGCCTGGAAATCGCCGCCATCGGCAAGGCCACCGCCCGGGCGCTGGCTCGCCATGGCATCGACCACGGTTTGCAACCCGAGCACGACTTCAGCAGTGAAGCGCTCATGGCCCTGCCGCGCTTCCAGAACGTGACCGGCCAGCGCATCGTCATCATCCGCGGCGAGGGCGGGCGTACCCTGCTGGCCGAAACCCTGACCGCCCGGGGCGCTTGCGTGGATCACGCCGAGGTTTACCGGCGCGAGCGGCCAACGGCGGCGAACGTCGGCACGCTGCTGGAGCGCTGGGCGCGCGGCGAAATCGGCGCGGTGGTGGTCACCAGCACCGAGAGCCTGCTGAATCTGTTTGATATGCTGGGCGCAGCCGGGCAAGATTATCTGCGCGACACACCTCTGATCGTGGTCAGCGCCCGTACCCGACAGATCGCCGCGGAATACGGCTGTCGCCATCTCCTGCTCGCCCGGGAGGCCAGCGACGACGCCATCGCCGCCGCCCTGCCCGGCCTGATGGCGAATCCTTCTCCAGTTCAGCTCGGTAACGCGACATGACAGACCAGAAATCGAACGACGACAAAACCAAGGCCGCTCCGACTCCCGCCGTGGCGCCGGCCCAGCCACCCAAATCCACCGATTTACCAAGCGATTTACCAAAGGCATCCGCCGCGCCCGCCCCGATTCCCAAGAGTGGACGAGGATTGGCGGGATTCGCGCTGCTCATCGCGCTGGGCGCCGCCGGCGGCTGCGGTTACCTGTGGTATCTGTGGCAACAGGAGCAGGCGACTCAGGCCGGTCGGCTGGACGCCGCGATCAAGCAGGCCATCGCTCAGCGAGACCCCGGCTTCCAGGCCCTGCAGGCCCAGGTCAGGGAACTGCAAGCGCTGCAAGCCTCGTTCGACCAGGTCCGCGCCGAAAATCAGGACCTGAAGGATCGACTGCTGGGCCTGACCGGCGATCTGCAGCCGCTGAAGAACGCGATGGAATTGCAGAAAGGCGAGAACGAAATCCTCAAGGGGGAAATGAAGCTGCTGCGAGAAAGCCACGACGCCTATAAAACCGCCGCCCAGAATCAGCAACAGGAGTTCGATGGCCTGTTGCAGGACCAGCGGAACCGTCTGGCGCAATTGAACGAACAACTCCAGAACCTGAAGCTCAGCCACAGCGGTCTGGCCGAACAACTGGAAGTGATCAAGACCGTGGCGACCCAGGGCGGCGATGTCAACGCCTTCCCGCTGGCGGAGGTCGACTATCTGCTGCGGCTGGCCGATGCCAAATTGAAGCTGGAGCGCAACGTACCCGCCGCCCGCCTGGCGCTGGACACCGCTCAACAACGCCTCAACGCCGTCGACGAAAACGGCCTGGCCCCGGTGCGGACCATGCTCGGCGAGGCCATCGCCAGCCTGCGCGGCGTGCAGTTGCCCGACACCACCGGCCTGGCCCACAAGCTGATCGAAATGGCGAAGGAGGCCGACGGCTTGCCGTTGAAGCTCGACTCGGGCGTGCCGGATATCAAGAACCGGGTCAAACCCGCCGCCAACGTCACGGTGAGCCCCGACACCGACCGCTCCTGGTGGGATCGAACCACGGAAGCGGTCTGGAACCAGTTCAGGGAGATCGTGGTGATCCGTCGCGTGCGCAGCGAAGCCCCGCCGCTGATCGCCATGGAGGAGGAATTCTTTCTGCGCCAGAACCTGCGGCTGGAGCTCGAAAGCATGCGGATGGCGCTGCTGCGCGGCGACGCCCAAGCCTATCAGGATTCCCACGCGCTGGTCCGCGACTGGATCGAAACCTATTTCGACTCCCAGGACGGGCGCGTCACCGCCTTCCTGGCCGAACTGCAAGCCCTGCAAGCCGTTCAGTTCAACCCCTACGTACCGGATCTGACCGGTCTCAATCAGACCTTCCGCGAGACGATGCAGCGCCGGCAACCGATCCGCGCCGTGCAAAAATCTCCGGCGATCGACGGGGAGACGCAACCATGAGGCTGCTCGTCGGCGTTATCGTTACCCTGTTCGTCTCGGTCTGGATGGCGCTATCGCTCAAGCAGGACCCGGGTTACGCCATGTTCAGCATGGGTCAATGGACTATCGAGACCAGTCTGACCTTCTTCGTGATTGTCCTGATCTTCGCGTTTTTCGCGTTGTATCTGCTGGTCCGGCTGGCAGTCCGGCTGTGGCGGACGCCGGTCCGAACCCTGGAGGCCAACCGGCGCCGGCTGCGCAGAAAGGCGCGGCGGCTGTTCAACC
>JRYG01001149.1_pt1 | contig 27994 bp, 26 predicted proteins | sample 235341 | NCBI WGS metagenome assembly JRYG01 (sample SAMN03074218, study PRJNA261478) | activated sludge metagenome | biome: Wastewater Treatment Plant; feature: Wastewater; material: Activated sludge; isolation source: activated biomass of a wastewater treatment plant treating hydrocarbon... ...
TCTACAACGGCTACTGGTGGAGCCCGGAGCGTCGCGCCCTGCAGGTACTCATCGACCACACTCAGGAAAGCGTCAACGGGACGGTGCGCCTCAAGCTCTACAAGGGCAACGTCATCGTCGTCGGCCGCGATTCCAAGACCGATTCCCTCTTCGATTCCACCATCGCCACCTTCGAGGATGACGCCGGTGCCTACGACCAGAAGGACGCCGGCGGCTTCATCAAGCTCAACGCCCTGCGCATGCGCATCGCCGCCAACCTGGCTGCCCGGAAGGCCGGCAAGCCTGCTGCTCAGAAGGCAGCCAAGGCAGCCAAGCCGGCCACTGCCAAGAAGCCGGCCGTGAAGGCTGCTCCGGTGGCGAAACCGGTGGCCGCCAAGGTGGCCGCCAAGCCTGCGGCGAAGCCGGTTGCGGCCAAGGCGGAGGCGAAGCCGGTGGCAACGAAGGCAGCCGCCAAACCCGTGGCCAAGAAGGCCGTCGCCAAACCCGCCGCCAAGAAGGCGCCGGCCAAGGCAGTGAAGAAGAAGGCTTAAGGCATGGAAGGTGGCGGTCTCTTCGGGTTTACCGAAGAACAGATTGCGGATTTCGGTGCCACTTGGGGTATCGGCGCCTTCATCCTGTTCATGCTTTTCATCATCGGCGAGATCGCCTGGAAGTCCAAGGCCGGCAAGACGGGCACCTTCGTGCTCTTCTTCGTCCTGGCCTTCGGCATGGTGGGTTTCGTCGCCAAATCGATCATCCAAAAAATCTGGGGTATCTGAATGTCGCAATTCGACAATGTGTCCGTGGTCAAGAAGGCCAACGTCTATTTCGACGGCAAGTGCGTCAGCCACACCGTCCAGTTCGCCGATGGCACCAAGAAGACCGTCGGCGTCATCCTGCCAGCGAGCCTCACCTTCAATACCGGCGCGCCGGAAGTGATGGAAGGCGTGGGCGGTACCTGCCGCGTCAAGCTCAAGGGCGAGAGCGAGTGGAAGACCTACGGCGAAGGCCAGTCCTTCAACGTGCCCGGCAACTCCAGCTTCGAGATCGCCTGCGACGAGCCGTATCACTACGTCTGCCACTTCGGGTAATCCCGCCGGAGCCTGAGCTTTCGACTGCCCGGCCCCGCGCCGGGCATTTTCCATTCAGGAGTTGCAAATGCCGTCTTTTGATTTCACTTCCGAAGCCGACCTGGTGGCGCTCAAGAATGCCGTCGACGTGGCCGCCCGGCAGATCGACAACCGCTACGACTTCAAGGGCACCTCGGCCAAGGTCGAGTTGAACGAGAAGGACAAGATCATCACCCTGCACGGGGATTCCGACTTCCAGCTCGACCAGATCAAGGACATCCTCTTTCCGGCCATGGAGAAGAAGGAAACCGAGAGCACCAAGCGCCTCGACCTGCAGCCGGTGCAGAAGGTGTCTGGCAACAAGGTCAAGCAGGAGTTGAAGATCAAGATGGGTATCGAGACGGAGCTGGCCAAGAAGATCGTCAAGCTGGTCAAGGACGCCAAGCTCAAGGTCCAGGCTTCCATCCAGGGCGATGCCGTGCGCGTCCAGGGGGCCAAGCGGGACGACCTGCAGGAATGCATCGCCCTGATCCGCAAGTCCATCACCGATTTCCCCATCAAGGCTGGGAACTTCCGCGACTGACCGGTTTTCGGGGCCAACGAACGGCGGCGCCTTCAGGCGCCGTTGTTCATGGTTTCAGGCCCTTGATCCAGGCCCCGTAAAGCTGGTCGGCCAGTTGGCGCATGACCGGCAGACGGGAGGCGATCTCGCCCTGCATGGCTGCCGGCGTCTGCACGCTCGGCTGCTCTGCCACCGCGGCGGCTTCCTCGGCCCATTGCCCGCACCACGTGGCAATCATTTCCGGCGTCATCTCGACGTGGCATTGCATGCCCAGATGGGGGCCCTTGACGAACATCTGGTTGGCGCAGTAGCCGTTGGCGAAGAGGCGGGTGGCGCCGGGCGGAATGCTGAAGGTTTCGCCGTGCCACTGGAACACGGTACCGGCCTGGCCTGCCCGGTCACCCAGCCAGTGGCGGGCGATGTCGTTCTGTTCCGCCAGGGCCTCGCCCCAGCCGATTTCCTTGACCGGGTTCTTCGTCACCTGGCCGCCCAGGGCTTTGCTCATCAACTGGCCGCCGAGGCAATGGCCGATCACCGGGATATCCTTGGCGACGGCGTCGCGGATCAGGCTGCAGACCGCATCGATCCAGGGCAGGGGATCGTTCACGCTCATCGGCCCGCCCATGAAGCAGAGGCCCGAGTAGGCGTCGGCAGCGGCGGGAACGGCCTCGCCGGCGTCGATGGCGACCAGCCGCCAGGGGATCCCGTGGCGCTCGAGGAATATGGCAAAATAACCCGGACCTTCGGTAGGAGAATGGCGAAAGATGGCGACAGGGCGCATGGCGAGTCCAGTGTTGGGAAAGGTCGGCAAGGATTTTATGCTGGCCGCCCTGGCTTGCCTATCCGCCGCCCAGGTTAATGCCACCGACGTAGGATTGGCCGGGGTGATGGGCAGCAAGGCCATGCTCATGTTCAACGGTGGCGAACCGGAGACGGTGGCGGTTGGCCAGTCCCTGAACGGGGTGAAGGTGATCGCCATCCAGGGCGACCAGGCCATCGTCGAGGTGGATGGCAAGAAGCGGCCTCTGCGGGTGGGACAGCACGCCGTCGGCAACGCGCCGGCGGAGGGGAGCGGCGAGGTCATCCTCAAGGCCGACGGGCGGGGACACTTCCGCGCCCAGGGCAGGATCAACGGGGTATCCCAGGGCTTCATGGTGGACACCGGAGCCTCGGCCATCGGTCTGGGCAGGAGCGACGGCCAACGCCTCGGGCTCAACCTGGATCGCGGGCAGCGGGTGCGCGTCAGCACGGCCAATGGCCAAGTGCTGGCGACGCGGATAACGCTCGATACCGTGGAGGTCGGCGGCATCCTGTTGCACAATGTGGATGCCATCGTGCACGAGGCCGACATGCCCTATGCCCTGCTCGGCATGACTTTCCTGAACCGCATGGAAATGCGGCGGGACGGCGATACCATGACGCTTAAAAAGAGATTCTAGGAGAAGAGAGAGATGCCCCATCGTGACGAAGAAGTGACCCTGCTGCGCCAGGAGCTCGAAATGCTCATGGGCGAGCGTGAACTGCTCCTGCGGGTAGTGGGAGGCGCTGCCGTGCTGATCGCCAGCCTGGAGAGCAAGCGCCTGCCGGTGGGGGCCGTCGAGGCGGCGGACGTGGTTGCCACCTCCATCAACCAGTTGTCGGAAGAAACCCTGCAGGACGCCCTCAATTCCGTCCATGCCGAAATCGAGGGGGACGCCGCGGCGGCATGACGGTGGATCTCGACCGCCTCCGGGCAAGCCTGCTGCCGGCCCCGGTGGCGGGGCATTTCGTCCTCGAGGATGGCGCCGGTGACGCTCCCCTGACCCCGGCGGCAGTGCTTTTCCCCATCGTTCTCCGGGACGGCGGTCAGACGGTGCTGCTCACCCAGCGTACCGCCCACCTCAAGGACCATCCGGGCCAGATCAGTTTTCCCGGCGGGCGCGTCGAAGAAGAGGATGCCTCCCCGGTCCATACCGCCCTGCGGGAGACCGAGGAAGAGATCGGTCTCGACCAGGGCCGGGTGGAGATTGTCGGTTTCCTGCCGGAATATCGCACCGGCACCGGATTCCGGGTGACGCCGGTGGTCGGGCTGGTGACGCCGCCCTTCCACGTCCATCCCGATCCCTTCGAGGTGGCGGAGGTTTTCGAGGTGCCGCTGGCGTTCCTGCTGGACCCGGTCAATCACCAGCGGCATTCCCTCCACTATCGCGGCGCCCTGCGCCAGTATTTCGCCATGCCCTACGGGGACTATTTCATCTGGGGCGCCACGGCAGGGATGATCCGCTCCCTCGCCGAACGCCTTGGCCTGCTCCCCTGACAGGGGCATCGGCATCGTTCCTGCCAATGTGATATTGTTGCAAAACACCACAAAAACAGCCTGTCCTGGCCGCCCCGGCACCGCATGAGCCTTCTTTCCCTGATTGCCGTATTCCTGCTCGAGCAGTTGCGGCCGCTGTCCTACCACCGACTGGTGGCCACGCCCCTCTTCGGGCTGGCGGATGTTCTCGAATCCCGATTCAATGCCGGCGGCTACCGGCACGGTGCCTTCGCCTGGGCGCTGGCGGTCGCGCCGGCGGTGGTCCTGGTCGGGCTTCTTTACTGGTTCCTGCATGACCTCAATCCGCTCCTGGCCTGGGGACTCAATGTCGGCGTCCTCTACCTGACCATGGGATTCCGTCAGTTCAGCCACCACTTCACGGAAATCCAGCTGGCCCTGCGCCAGGGGGATCTGGAGCGGGCCAGGCAGCAACTGGGGCAATGGCTGGGGCGCCCGGTTTCCAACCTGGGTTCCGGCGATATCGCCCGGCTGGCCATCGAGGAGGCCCTCGGCGCCTCGCACCGCCATGTCTTTGCCGTCCTGGTCTGGTTCGTGCTGCTGCCCGGCCCCTGCGGCGCGCTTCTCTACCGCCTTGCCGCGGTACTGGCGGAGCGCTGGGAAAAGGGGGCGGCCGCCCCGGCGGGCGAATTCTTCAAGTTTTCGCAACAGGTTTTCGGTATCATCGATTGGCTGCCGCTGCGAACCACGGCGGCTGCCTTCGCCATCGTCGGCGATTTCGAGGATGCGGTCCATTGCTGGCGTACCCAGGCCAGCCAGTGGGCGGATCGCGGCCTCGGCATCGTCCTGGCGAGCGGTGCCGGTGCGCTGGGTGTCCAGCTCGGCCAGCCGGTAATGGAGGGCGGGGAAGTGACAGACCGTTCGGAGTTGGGCCTGGGTGATCCGGCTGACGTCGATTTCATGCAGAGCGCTGTGGGCCTGGTGTGGCGTGCCATCGTTCTCTGGATGTTGTTGCTGTTCCTGTTGGGGCTCGCCAGCTTGGTGGGCTGAAGTATTTTCACTGGAGAAACAAAAATGAGCAGAGAAGTCGTTGTTCTGAGCGCAGTCCGTTCCGCCATCGGTACTTTCGGTGGTGCACTGGCCGATTTCGAATCGTCTGAGCTGGCCGGCATCATCATGAAGGAAGCCGTGGCCCGTTCAGGCGTTGACCCCCAAGCCATCAACTACGTCACCGTCGGCACCACCATGCCGACCGATTCCCGTTACGCCTATGTTTCCCGCGTGGCCTCCATCCAGGCCGGCCTGTCCATGGACTCCGTGGCCATGCAGGTGAGCCGCCTGTGCGCCTCCGGCCTGCAGGGTATCGTCACCACCGCCCAGAACATCATGCTGGGCGATGCCGACTACGGCATCGGCGGCGGCGTCGAAGTCATGTCCAAGGCGGCTTACCTGTTGCCGGCCCTGCGTTCCGGCGCCCGCATGGGCGACACCAAGGCCATCGACTCCATGGTCGGCGTGCTCACCGACCCCTTCGGCGTCGGTCACATGGGCATCACCGCGGAAAACCTGGCCGCCAAGCACGGCATTACCCGCGAGCAGCAGGACGAGTTCGCCGTCGAATCCCAGCGCCGCGCCGCGGCCGCCATCGATGCCGGCTACTTCAAGTCCCAGATTTTCCCCATCGTCAAGCAGACCCGCAAGGGCGAAGTCGTGTTCGACACCGACGAACACGTCAAGCGCGGCACGACCATGGAATCCCTGGCCAAGATGAAGCCGGCCTTCAAGAAGGACGGAGGTACCGTCACCGCCGGCAACGCCTCCGGCATCAACGACGGCGCCGCCTTCTTCGTTCTGGCTGCCGCCGACGTGGCGGCCAAGGCTGGCCAGAAGGGCATGGCCCGCCTGGTCTCCTACGCCGTCGCCGGCGTGCCCAACGACGTCATGGGCGAAGGTCCGATCCCGGCCACCAAGCTGGCCCTCAAGAAGGCCGGCCTGACCCTGGACCAGATGGACGTCATCGAGTCCAACGAGGCCTTCGCCGCCCAGGCACTGTCCGTTTCCAAGGTGCTCGGCCTCGATCCGGCCAAGACCAACCCCAACGGCGGCGCCATCGCCCTCGGCCACCCGGTCGGTTGCTCCGGCGCCTTCATCGCCACCAAGGCCATCTACGAACTGCAGCGCATCGGCGGCAAGTATTGCCTGGTGACCATGTGCATCGGTGGCGGCCAAGGCATCGCCTGCATCTTCGAACGCATGTAATTGGTTCGGCGATTCGCCACGACCCCGGCTGCGGCCGGGGTTTTTTCGTTTACAGATGCCAGTCGAGCAGGGATGTGCTGTGGGGGATGCGGGCGAAGCGATGGTAGGCCGCCGGTTCCAAGGGGCGGCTGATCAGGTAGCCCTGGGCCACGTCGCAGCCGCTGTGCCGCAGGAAGGCCAGTTGGGCCGGGGTCTCGACGCCCTCGGCCACCGCCCGCAGGCGCAGCACGTGGGCCATCTGCGTGATCATGCGGACGATGGCGTTGTCTTCCTCGTTGGCCGGCGAGCCGATGATGAAGGAGCGGTCGATCTTGAGCTTGTCCACGTTGAAGCGGCTGAGGTAGGACAGGCTGGAGTAGCCGGTCCCGAAATCGTCGATGGCGATGGTGCTGCCGAGACCCTTAAGTTCGCGGATCACTTCGCGGACTGTCTCGCTGTCGTGCATGAGGGTCGATTCGGTCAGTTCGATCTCGATCAGGGCGGGAGGAATACCCGCTTCGCGGGTGCAGCAGGCAAGCAGGGCGGGGACATCGGAGCGGTAGATCTGGACGCCGGATACATTGACGGCGATCCGGGCCGGAATCCCGGCGTCCAGCCATAGCCGCGCCTGCCGGCAGGCTTCGCCCATGGCCCACTCGCCGAGGGGCAGGATGAGCCCGGTTTCCTCGGCGACGGAAACGAAGTCGCCGGGGCCGATCTCGGCACCTCCCGGGCGATGCCAGCGCAACAGCGCCTCGCAGCCGAGAATGGTGTTGTCGGCGACTGCGACCTGGGGTTGGTAATGGAGCTGGAATTCGCCGGTTTCCAGGGCGCGGTGAAGATCGTTGACCAGGGTATGGCGGCGGACGGCATCGTCGTTCATCGACTGGCGGAAGAAGCTGAAGCCCCCGCGGCCTCGCTCCTTCGAGTGGTACATGGCCATGTCCGCCTTCTGGAGCAAGGTGTCGAAGTCGGTGCCGTCCGCCGGCGCCAGGGCGATGCCGATGGAGACCGAGGTATTGATCTGGTGGCCGTCGATGTCGAAGGGATGGGCCATGGCGTGGATGATCTTGCCGGCGGCGCTGGCGGCGGCGACGGGATGGTCGACGTCGGAGAGGAGGACGATGAACTCGTCCCCGCCCTGGCGGCTGATGGTGTCGGTTTCCCGCAGGCATTCCCGCAACCGCTGCACCACGTCGACAAGCAGCGCGTCGCCGGTGCGATGGCCCATGGAATCGTTGATGCGCTTGAACTCGTCGAGATCCAGGAACATGAAGGCGAGGTTCTTGCCCGAGCGCCGGCTTTGCTCCATCGCCAGGCTGAAGCGGTCGCGCAGCAGCAGCCGGTTGGGCAGGGCGGTAAGCGTGTCGTGATGGGCGAGGAACTGTATCTTTTCCTCCGCTGCCTTGCGTTCCGAGATGTCCTGGAAGGAGCCGATGAAATTCAGGATTTCTCCTGAAGGGCCGCGTACCGTGGAGATGGACAGCCATTTCGGATAGCACTCGCCGTTCTTGCGCCGATCGATGACTTCCCCGTTCCACTGGCCGGCGGTCAGCAGCGCGGCCCACATCCCGGCGTAGAACTCGGGAGGATGCCGACCGGATTTCAGGATGGAAGGAGTGCGCCCGACGATTTCCTCAGGGGTATAGCCGGTGACCCGGGTGAAGGCCTGGTTAACCTCGACGATGACGCCCCGGGCATCCGTGACCATGAGGGCGTCCGAGCTGTGTTCGAAGACGGTCCGGGCCAGGCGCAACTGGGCTTCCTGGGCGCGCCGCTGGGTGACATCGGCGAAAACCCAGATCGATCCGGCCTGGGGGTCGGCCTGGTCGAGGGGGCGGCCGCTGCGGTGGCACCATAGGGGGCTGCCGTCCTGCCGGACGAAACAGCATTCGCGGTCGCTGTAGCCGCTGTCGGTCAACTCACCGTAGGCGATGCGGCCGTCGGCCTCCCAGTCGTCGTGGCTGGCGTAGATGACTGCGGTGCTCTTGCCGATCAGGGCGGAGGCGTCCGGCCAGCCGAAGATCTCGGCCATGCGGTGATTGCAGTTGACGAAGACGCGATCCCGGACATGGACGATGCCGACGTGCGCGTTCTCGAAAATCACCTGCATTTCGTCGAGCAATTCGCGGATGCGGTTTTCCTGGCGCCGCCGCAGGGTGATGTCGGATACGGTCATCATCTGGCCGCCCTGTGGCATGGCGACGTACCGCAGGTACAGCGTCCGGCCGTCCGCCAGACAGGTTTCATCGGGCGTATCGCCGGCCAGGACGGAAGGCAGCGTCGACCGGGGCATGCCTTGCACGAGATCGCCGGTCCCCAGGTCGAGCATGGCGACGAGGCGGTCGTTCCAGACCAGCAGACGGTCGTCGGCGTCGAACACCGCCACGCCCTGGGCTAGATTGTCGAGGGTGGCCTGCAGCAACTCGGCCTGCCGGGCCCGCTCCCGTTCCCGGCGCAGATTCTCGCGCCGCTTGATTTCACTGATGTCGGCGTAGGTGCCGACTACCCCGCCCTCCGCAGTCGGCCGCTCGGAAATGCGTAGCCACTGGCCGTCGCCGATGCGGATTTCAGCCACCGCCGGCGTACCCGTTGCCGCCCGTTCATGGTTTTCCTGCCACTGGGCGAGCCAGGCGGCCGGCCCCGCCACCGCTTCGAGGCGGGCGATGAACTGGGGGAATGATTCCCCGATGACGGCGACCGGGCCGCTCCCCTCGTGATTCCAGGGTGGGCGAAACTGGGGGTTGGCCACCATCAGCCTGCCCTGGGGGTCGAACAGGGCGAAGCCGTCGGAACTGCAGCCAATGGCCTCGACCAAACGGGCACGAGCCGCATCGGCCGCTCGCCTCTCCTGGTCGAGGGCGGCGTTGCTCCGTTGCAGGGCGGCCATGGCTTCGTCGAGGAGGCGGGTCCGTTCCCGTACCTGATCCCCCAGAAGCACCGCCGTCTGGAAGAAGCTGTAATCGGAGCCCTGCTGGTCCATGCCCTGTTCGACGCGGTCCATCAGCACCTGGATGATCTTGTCGCGGCGGGCGAGTTCGACGGCCAGTTCCTCGGCTCCGTCCGGGCGGGGCAGGTGCAGCGGGTTGGGAGGAAGGGACGCGCTCACGGCCGTTCCCTTGTCGCGTCCGGGTAGCCGAAGGCGACACCGGTGAAGGTCTGGTTGACGTGGATCCCCATGTGCAATTCGCCGAAGGTCGAGAAGCCGAAGACCCGGTGGGCACGGAGGGCTGCCGACATGATCTCGGTCTGGCCCCGTTGGCGGAACTCCAGGCTACGCAGGATGCAGTCGCACGCCAGCACGGCCTGCAGCGGACCGATTTCGGCCGCCGCCGCGTCAATGGCGCCTTCCAGGTTGGCCAGGGCGTCCAGCCCTTGGGCGCGCGAGAGCACGATGCCTTCGTCAATGGCGCAATAGAAGCTGAGGCTGTGGTCGGGATTGACCTTCTGGATGGAACGGACATATTCCTGGCCGCCGACGCGCACCACCACGGGATAGGCGGCGAAGGCCATGGGGCTCAGTTCCTCCACCGGCAGGCCGATGATCCTGGCGTACTCGAGGGCGGCCGGGAAACCATTGATTTCTGTGACGACGCGCTCCGCTGGCCGGGCGCCGGTGACAACCATGCGACCCTCGGTCCGCTCGAAATGCTGGGTCTTGATGATGGAAAAAGGGGTGTCGGTACTGATGACGGCGAGCACCGCCGCGTTGTCGATCACCCGGTCGTCGTGGAAGACCGCGGTTCTTTCGAAATGCAGGGAATCCCCGGCGGAGCCCCCGATGACCGGGATGTCCCCAAGGACGAGCTGGACGGCCCGGCCGAGGGGTTCCTCCCGGCGGGAGAGGCCGTCGACGAGCAGAAGGGCAAGGCTGTCGCCAAAGCCGCGGGATTCCCGCTGCCAGGTGGCGCGCCGGAGGGCCTCCTCCACGAGGGCGCGGCAATCGGCCATGGCGAAGACGCCGAGGTTCTCGATGGCGACGGTGGCGGCGGCGAAGTGTTCGGCGAGAAAGCCGATGGCGACGAGGGAACCGTTCTGGTAGCCGGCGCTGCCGATTTCGCCGGCGGTGGTGCAGCCGATGATGGCGGTCGGCGGCGGAAAAGCCGCGCGCATGGCCGATGCCAACGCCGGCAGGTCGTAGCTGTCGGCGCAGAAGAGGACGAGCAGGGAAAAGCCGCCATCGCCCATTTGCCGCTTCACTTCGCCGGCTGCCGTTGCGGCCGCGGGCGCAAATGACACTCCCACCCTGAGGGAAGCCATGGTCTCTCTCCTTGCTACTCCCTGCGGCGCTGTAATATTTTGATTCATTCTAGGTTAAAAGTATTACTTTAGTAATGGTGTTGTTGAACAGGGCACCTGTTGGCGGCAATTGATGGTCACTGGCCTGCACCATGGCAGGGGGCGGAGCGCACAGGATTGGTGCGCCCCAATCCTGTGCGCTGGCGTAGGGAGGGCGGACCAGCTTGATTTGGCGGCTGTTTCCCCCGTGGCACGGAAGATGCTGAACGATTGCGAGAGCATTATTGCGACGAGCCCATCATGAATTTTTATAACGAGATGACGAATGCGGGCGGCAACGTTCGCGACCATTACCGCGGCTATGCCGAGTGGCTGGAGGCGACATCGCCGGAGCGCATCGCCCGCAAGCGGGCGGAAGCGGATCTGGCCTTCCACCGGGTGGGCATCACCTTCGCGGTTTACGGTGAGGAAGCCGGCAAGGAGCGCCTGATTCCCTTCGACATCATTCCCCGCATCATCCCGGCGGCGGAATGGCAGGCCCTGCAGTCCGGCCTGCGGCAGCGGGTCAAGGCACTGAACCTGTTCCTGCACGACATCTACCACGATCAGGAGATACTCAAGGCCGGCCGCATCCCCCGCGAGCAGGTGGTCAACAACGCCCAGTACCGGGCCGTCATGGAGGGGGTGGATGTCCCCGGCGGCATCTACGCCCATATCGCCGGCGTGGATGTGGTGCGGGCCGGCGAGGGCGAGTTCTACGTGCTGGAAGACAACCTGCGGGTGCCCTCCGGCGTTTCCTACATGCTGGAAGACCGCAAGATGATGATGCGCCTCTTCCCGGAACTCTTCGCCCGGCACAAGGTGGCCCCCGTGCAGCATTACCCGGACATGCTCCTGGAAAAGCTGCGGGCGGTGTCGCCCAAGGGGGTGAACGACCCCACCGTCGTGGTGCTCACCCCGGGCGCCTTCAACAGCGCCTATTTCGAGCACACATTCCTGGCCCAGCAGATGGGCGTCGAACTGGTGGAGGGCCGCGACCTCTTCGTCAAGGACGAAGTGGTCTACATGCGCACCACCCAGGGGCCCCAGCGGGTGGATGTCATCTACCGCCGCATCGACGACGACTTCCTCGATCCCCTGGCTTTCCGCCCGGATTCGGCGCTGGGCGTGCCGGGCATCCTCAAGGCCTACCAGGCCGGCAACGTGACGCTGGCCAACGCCATCGGCACCGGCGTCGCCGACGACAAGTCCATCTACCCCTACGTGCCGGAGATGATCCGCTTCTACCTGGGCGAGGAGCCCAAGCTCAACAACGTGCCCACCTATATGTGCCGCAAGAAGGAGGATCTGGACTACGTCCTCGCCCACCTGCCGGAGCTGGTGGTCAAGGAAGTCCATGGCGCCGGCGGCTACGGCATGCTCGTCGGGCCGGCCTCCACCAGGGAGCAAATCGAACACTTTCGCAAACTGCTGCTGGCCAAGCCTGACGGCTACATCGCCCAGCCCACCCTGGCGCTTTCCAATTGCCCGACCTTCGTCGAGGAGGGCATCGCTCCCCGTCACCTGGACCTGCGCCCCTTCGTGCTGTCTTCCGGGGAATGCGTGACCATGGTTCCCGGCGGACTGACCCGGGTGGCCCTGACCAAGGGCTCCCTGGTGGTCAATTCGTCCCAGGGGGGCGGCACCAAAGACACCTGGGTCCTCGAAGACTGAGAAGGAAGAACAATGCTATCCCGCACCGCCGACCACCTGTTCTGGATGTCCCGCTACATGGAGCGGGCCGAGAACCTCGCCCGTCTGCTGGACGTCACTTGGCAGATGTCCCTCGTCCCCCAGTCGGTCGAGGCCGCCAACCAGAACTGGAACGCCGTCATCGCCCTCAACAGCCTGGAGGAGTCCTTCGCCGCCAAGTACAAGGAGGTGAACGCCGAGAACGTGCTGCGCTTCATGGTGAGCGACGCCGACAATCTGTCGTCCATCTACAGCTGCCTGCGGCTGTGCCGCGAAAACGCCCACGCCGTGCGCGGGACCATCACCAGCGAAATGTGGGAAACCCTCAATTCCACCTGGCTGGAAGCCCGGGAACAGAGTTTCGAGCGCATCGGCGCCAACGGGGTCGGCGAGTTCTTCGAATGGGTGAAGATGCGCTCCCACCTTTCCCGGGGCGTCACCGTCGGCACCCTGCTGCAGGACGAGGCCTACCACTTCATCCGCCTGGGTACCCTGCTGGAGCGGGCCGACAACACGGCCCGCATCCTCGACGTCAAGTACCACGTCCTTGGCCACGAGGAAGGGGCCACCGATTTCTACCAGTGGGGCGCCCTGCTGCGTTCGGTGTCGGCCTTCGAGGTGTACCGCAAGGCCTACCGGGACGTGATCACTCCCGAGCGGGTGGCGGAACTCCTCGTCCTGCGCAGCAACATGCCCCGTTCCCTGCATTTCTGCATGAACGGCGTCCTCAAGAATCTGGAACTATTGGCCAACAGCCACTCCGGCGAGACCCTGCGCCAGGCCGGCCTGCTCCACGCCAAGCTGCACTACGCCCGGGTCGAGGATATCCTGGCCCATGGCCTGCACCACTGGCTGACCGAATTCATGGACAGCATCTATGCGCTGGGCGACGGCATCAGCAAGGACTTCCTGGTGCCCATGGCGGAGGCGGCGTGACCTACTGCGTGGCCATGCGCCTCGATGCGGGGCTGGTCTTTCTGTCCGATTCCCGCACCAACGCCGGGGTCGACCACATCAATACCTTCCGCAAGATGCACTTCTTCGAAAAGAAGGGCGAGCGGGTGCTGGTGCTGATGACCTCCGGCAACCTCTCCATCAGCCAGTCGGTGGTCAACACCCTGCGGGAGAAGCTGGAATCCTCCCGCGGTCCCAGCCTTCACCGGGCGAAGAACATGTTCGAGGCGGCCAAGCACGTGGGGGACTGCCTGCGCGAGGTACACGGACGGGACGCCGAGGCCCTCAAGCAGTTCGGCGTCGAGTTCGCCGCCGCCCTCATCCTCGGCGGCCAGATCAAGGGCGAGGAACCGCGGGTGTTCAACATCTATGCTGCCGGCAATTTCATCGAGGCGACGCGGGAGACGCCCTATTTCCAGATCGGCGAATCCAAGTACGGCAAACCCATCATCGACCGGGTCATCTCCCCACGCACCTCCCTCGACGAGGCAGCCAAGTGCGCACTGATCTCGATGGATTCGACCATCCGCTCCAACCTCTCGGTAGGGATGCCCCTCGACCTTCTCATCTACGAGCGGGACGCCCTGAAGATCGGCCGCCACGTCAAGATCACCCAGGAAAGCGCCTACTACGCCGAAATCCGCCGGCAATGGGGCGAACACCTGCGCCAGGGCTTCGCCGCCCTGCCGGACCCGGTCTGGGACGCCCTGTAACCCGGTTCCTACGCGAACTGGCCGGCCCAGCGCAGAAGGGAGCCCAGATCCAGGGCGCCCGCCTGGCGGGCCACCTCGCGGCCGCCCTTGAAAACCACCAGGGTGGGAATGCTGCGGATGCCGAAGCGCGCCGCCAGGGCCGGTTCGCTTTCCGTATCCACTTTGGCGAAGCGCAGGCGCGGCTCCATTTGCGCCGCCCCCTGGGCGAAGGCAGGCGCCATGGCCCGGCAGGGGCCGCACCAGGGGGCCCAGAAATCGACGATGACCGGCAGGTCGGAGCGGCCCACGTGGCGGTCGAAGCGGGGGGCCGTCAACACCAGCGGCGCACCGGTGAACAGCGGCTGCCGGCATTGGCCGCAGTTGGGGTGCTCGCCCAGGCGGGCCGCGGGCAGGCGGTTGACCGCGTCACAGTGGGGACAGACGACGTGGAGGCTTTCGGCCATGGCGGATTCCTTAATATCAGACCTTGCTGATATATGGCCGGCGGCCGGCAGATTCAAGTCCTGGCGCCGAGATCCCGGGCGCGGCGGGCGCCGGCTTCGAGGGCGGCGGCGTCGGGAGTTTCCCGGGTCGGCCAGCCCTGCAGGTGGTTCTCCACGATGTCCGTGAGGGCGGCAATCCATTGGGGGTGCTCGTTGAGGGCGGGGATGTAGTGGTATTCCCGGCCGCCGGCCCCCAGGAAATCGGCCTTGCCTTCCAGGGCGATCTCTTCCAGGGTTTCCAGGCAATCGGCCACGAAGCCGGGGCACAGGATGTCGACCCGCTTGACGCCGTCCTTGGCCATGGCCTGGAGCGTCGGGGCGGTATAGGGCTGCAGCCATTCCGCCTTGCCGAAGCGGGACTGGAAGCAGATCCTGTACTGTTCCGGTGCCAGGTTCAGGCGTTCGGCCAGCAGCCGCCCGGTCTTCTGGCATTCGCAGAAATAGGGGTCGCCCAGGTCCAGGCTACGCCTGGGCAGGCCGTGGAAGCTGACGACCAGCCGCGTGCCGGCGTCCGGCAGGCCCACCTTCTCCCAATGGCTGCGCACCGTCCGCTCCAGGGCGGCGATATAGCCCGGATGGTCGTGGAAGTTGCGGATGCTGCGCATCTCCGGTTGGTTGCGGGTCTCCCGCAGCCAGGCGCAGGCCTCGTCGAGGGCAGTCGCCGTGGTGCTGGCGGCATACTGGGGATACATGGGCACCAGCAGGATGCGGGTGGCGCCGTCGGCCTTCAGGCGGCTCAGGGTGTCCGGCAACGAAGGAGCACCGTAGCGCATGGCCCAGGCCACCTGCAGCCGGTGCCCCCGCTGCCCCAGGGAACCGGCCAGGAGCTTGGCCTGCCGTTCCGTATGCATCTTGAGGGGGGAGCCGTCGGGAGTCCAGATCGAGGCGTACTTGGCGGCGGACTTCTTCGGCCGGACGTTGAGGATGATGCCATTGAGGATAAGCCACCAGATCGGCCGGGGAATCTCCACCACCCGGGGGTCGGAGAGGAACTGCTTGAGGTAGCGGCGCTGGGCCGGGGCGGTGGGTGCCTCGGGGGTACCCAGGTTGATGAGGACGACGGCCGTGCGCGGCGCCGTGCCATGCCGAAAGGGCGGCTCGGGAAGGAAGCGGGGCATCAGGAGCCTTGTTGGTGGGTGAGGGCGCTGGAAAGCAGGCGGGCGGTGATGTCGACGATGGGGATAACCCGCTCGTAGGCCATGCGGGTGGGCCCGATGACGCCGACGGAGCCGACCACCTGGCCGCCAACCTCGTAGGGGGCGGCGATGACGCTGCATTCGTCGAGGGTGGCGATGCCCGATTCGCTGCCGATGTAGATCTGCACGCCTTCGGCCCGGTGGGAGATGTCGAGGAGGCGCATGATGCTGGAGCGCTGCTCGAAGAGGTCGAACAGTTCCCGCAGGCGTTTCATGTTGGAGGACAGCTCTTCCACGTCGAGCAGATTCTTCTCGCCGGAAATGACATAGGGGGCGGCGTTGCCGGAGAGGGCTTCGTCGCCGGCCTCCAGGGCGGCAGTCATGAGCGGCTTGATGTCGTCCTTCAACTGCTGGATTTCCTGGGACAGGCGGTGGCGGATCTGCTCGAAATCCAGGCCGGCGAAATGCTGATTCAGGTAATTGGCCGCCGCCGTCAGCTCCGACGGCGAGTAGGCCTTCTCCGCCATGAGAATGCGGTTTTGCACGTCGCCGTCCTGGGTGACGATGATGAGCAGGATGCGCTTCTCCGACAGGCTGAGGAATTCGATCTGGCGGATGCGCGGCGCCGCCCGCCGGGGCGCCATGACGATGCCGGCGAAATGGGTGAGGCTGGAAAGCAGCTGCGAGGCGTTGGCGATGATCTGCTGGGGCTGGGCCACCTGCAGGGCGCCCTCGATTTCCCCCACCTGGGTAGGCGCCAGGGGCTGCACCGTCAGCAGGCTGTCAACGAACAGGCGGTAGCCCCGGGGAGTCGGCACCCGGCCCGCCGAGGTGTGGGGGCTGGCGACGAAGCCGGCGTCCTCCAGGTCCGCCATCACGTTGCGGATGGTGGCCGGAGACAGGTCCAGGCCGGAGAAGCGCGAAAGCGCGCGGGAGCCCACCGGCTGGCCGTCGGCGATGTAGTGTTCCACCAGGGCTTTGAGGAGGGTGCGGGAGCGTTCGTCGAGCATGGGTTGGATTCTGGCAAAAAAAACGCCCCGGCGGGAGGGGGAGTCCCCGCTCCCGGTGCCGGCCGCACGCTATTCGGAAGGCAGTCCCTGTCCCGCCGGAGGCGGCGCCGTATCGCCGAACTCGACACCCTGGATGTTCGACTGCCCGATCAAGCCGGCCACGTATGACTGGAAGGCGAGCTGTTCGCGGCGGGCGGTGAGGAACTCGCGGAGGCGCGCCTCGACCACCTCGAAGGGCAGGGTCTTGCCCCTGACGCAATGGTCGATCATCACGATGTGGTGACCATAGCGGGATTCCACCAGGTGGGGCAGGAGCCCGGTGGCGCCGAATTCCACCAGGGCGCCCCAGAATTCAGGGACGACGGAGCCGGGGGAAAGCTGGCCCAGTTCACCGCCCACCTCGCGGCTGGTGCAGGCGGATTTCTCCCGGGCGAGCTTCTCGAACCATTCCGGATGCTCCTTCAACTGCAGGAGGACGGCTTCGGCCTGGCGGATCAGTTCCTTGCCGTCGCCGCCGCCGTGGGTGTCGAAGAGGATATGGCGCGCCTGGAAGAGATCGCCGTTGCTGAATTTCTCGGGGTGGCCTTCGTAATAGCGGCGGACCTCGTCGTCGCCGACCGTGGCGGGCGGGACTTCCCGGAGCAGTAGCTGCTCGATGGCGGCTTCCTCGTCGGCCGCTTCGATACGCAGCGCCTGGGCGCGCTGGCGCAGCAGGGCGCGCACGGCGAGGGCGCGGGCGGCCGCCTGGCGGGGGTCGCGGGCCTCGGAAAACTGGGCGGCGGCGGCCTCGATCTCGTCGTCGGCGATCACCTCGCCATTGACGCTGACCGGTTGGGGTTTCTTGCTGTAGAAGGTGACGACGTTGTCCATGATGGGTAGAGGTTGGCCGCAGGGGTGCGGCCTTGGCCGTTGGGGAGTCAGGAGGTTAGCACCCGCCGCCTCCCCTGAACATGATATGAATCACGCGTTCTCCCGCGCGTCGGCGCCGGGTTTTATGCCAAAATTCGCCCCATGAACCCTGCCTTCGGCTCCTACCGCTCCCCCCGTACCATCGCCCTGGTGGGGAAGTACCACAGCCTGGAGATTGCCGAATCCCTGCGCAAGCTTGCCGAGTACCTCCACGAACGGGGGGTGTCGGTCTTCATCGAGCGCGAGACTTCGGAGCATATCGGCAAGAAGGTGGATCTCTCCCGCTGGGTCACCTGCGGCTTCAACGACATCGGTGCCCACGCCGACCTTGCCATCGTCCTCGGCGGCGACGGCACCATGCTCAATGCCGCCCGTCGCCTGGCCCGCTACCGGGTGCCCCTGGTGGGGGTGAACCAGGGGCGGCTCGGCTTCATGACCGACATTGCCCGCAGTGACATGCTCACCTGCATGGACGATCTGCTGGACGGGCGCTTCATCCCCGAGACGCGCCTCTTGCTCGACGCCGAGGTGACCCGCGACGGCAAGGAAGTCGCCACCAACCAGGCCCTCAACGACGTGGTGGTGGACAAGGGCGCCATCGGCCGCATGATCGAGTTCGAACTCTTCATCGACGGCGAATTCATCTACAACCTGCGCTCCGATGGACTCATCGTCTCCACCCCCACCGGGTCCACAGCCTACGCCATGTCCGCCGGCGGACCCATCCTGCACCCCACCCTGACCGGCATCGCCCTGGTGCCCCTCTGCCCCCATGCCCTGACCAACCGGCCGGTCCTGGTCAATGACAAGGCCGACATCGAGCTGCGCATCATCCACGCCGACGACCCTCGGGTGCACTTCGACGGCCAGGTGACCCTCAACCTGCAAAAGGACGACTGCGTGCGCCTGCGCCGTTCCGAGTACTCCATCTGTTTCCTCCACCCCCCGGGCTACAGCTATTTCGCCATGCTGCGGCAAAAGCTGCAGTGGAGCGAGCGGCCCAAGGGGCACTGACGCCGATGCTGCGCCACCTGACCATCCGCGACTTCGTCATCGTCGATCGCCTCGAGCTGGATTTCGCCGCAGGTTTCGGCGCCCTCACCGGCGAGACTGGCGCCGGCAAGTCCATCCTGGTGGATGCCCTGGCCCTGGCCCTGGGCGAGCGGGCCGACGCCGGCGTGGTGCGGGCGGGCTGCGACAAGGCGGAAGTGGCCGCTACCTTCGACGTCTCCGCCCTGCCGGCCGTGCGGGGCTGGCTGGCGGCCAACGACCTGGATGCCGAGGACGAATTGCTCCTGCGCCGGGTGATCGACGCCGGCGGCCGTTCCCGCGCCTACATCAACGGCTCTCCCGCCACCGTCCAGCAGTTGCGGGAGGTGGGGGACGAACTGGTCGATATCCACGGCCAGCACGCCCACCAGTCCCTGCTCCGGGCCGACGCCCAGCGGGCGCTCCTCGACGGCCATGCCGGCCTCTCCGTCCTGGCCGGCGAGGTGGCCGCCGCTTTCCGGACGTGGCGCGAAGCCGAGCAGGCCTTGCAGACCGCCGCCGCCGGCGGCGAGGCCCTGGCCCGGGAGCGGGAACAACTGGAATGGCAGGTGCAGGAGCTGGACGGCCTGGGCTTTTCGGCGGAAGAGTGGGGCGACCTGGAAGCGGAACACAAGCGCCTAGCCCATGCCGCCAGCCTCATCGAAGGCGCCCAGTACGCCCTGGCGGTGCTGGCAGACGGGGAGGGCGCCTGCACCAGCCAGGTGGATGGCGTCGCCGCCCGCCTGGACGACCTGGCCGCCTACGACCCCGCCCTCGACGAGGTGGCGCGCCTGGTGCAGTCAGCCCAGGCCGAGCTGTCCGAGGCCGTTTCCTCCCTGCGCCGTTACGCCGACCGGGTGGATCTTGACCCCGGGCGGCTGGCCGAAGTGGAGCGCCGCCTCGAAGCCGTCCACGGCTGCGCCCGCAAATACCGGGTGGCGCCCGAGGCCATGCCGGAGCTGCTGGCCGGCTGGCAGGCCCGGCTGGCCGAGCTGGAGGAGACCGCCGATCTCGCTGCCCTGGAAGCCTGGGCCGGCAAGGCCCGGGAGGCCTACCAGGGCCTTGCCGGCAAGCTTTCCGCCGGCCGCCGCAAGGCCGCCGCCGAGATGGCCGCGGCGGTGACCGCCCTCATGCGCCAGTTGGCCCTGGCCGCCGGCAGCCTGGAAGTGGCCCTGGTGCCGGGGGAAGGGGCCGCCTACGGCCTGGAGCAGGTGGAGTTCCGCGTCTCAGGGCTGGCCGGCAACGAGGCCCGGCCCCTGGCCAAGGTGGTTTCCGGCGGCGAGCTTTCCCGCATCAGCCTGGCCATCCAGGTGGTGACCTCCCGCTCCGCCAGCGTGCCGACCCTCATCTTCGACGAGGTGGACGTGGGCATCGGCGGCGGCGTCGCCGAGATCGTCGGGCGGCTCCTGCGGGAGCTGGGCGAGGAGCGGCAGGTGTTGTGCGTCACCCACCTGCCCCAGGTGGCGGCCCGGGCCAACTGGCAGTGGCAGGTGAGCAAGGCCTCCCGCGATGGCGCCACCCTCAGCCGCATCGAGGCCCTGGACGACGAAGGCCGCGTCGGCGAAATCGCCCGCATGCTGGGGGGCGTTGAGATCACCGACATCACCCGCAGCCACGCCCGCGAGCTGCTGGGGATTTGAGCCGGTTCAGAAGAATCGGGTGAGGGCCAGGGCCGCCAGGGCCAGGAAGAGGATGCCGCTGACCCGGTGGATCCAGGCCAGGGGCAGGCGGTGCAGGAGCTTCCTTCCGGCGACGACGCCGACGAGAGAGGTGGTGGCCAGCGCCAGGGTGGCGCCGGTCCACGCAGCGGTGGCGGGGATGGTGCTGCCCAGGCCGGCGACGGCGATCTGGGTCTTGTCGCCGAATTCAGCGAGGAAGATGAGGAGCAGGGTGGTCACGAAAATGCCGTGGCCGGGCTTTTCCTCAACGCCGTCGTCGTCCTCGTCTTCGTAGCGCAGGGCCTTCCAGCCGAAGATGGCGAAAAGCAGGGCGACCGCAGCGGTGACCAGCCATTCCGGCAGCCAGGCGGCCACGGCGGCGCCGAAAAGCACCGCCAGGCCGTTGAGCACGGCAAAGGCGGTGACGGCGCCGAGAACCACCGGCAAGCCCCGGTGGCGGGCGGCCAGGGTCATGCAGACGAGCTGGCTCTTGTCGCCGAACTCGGCCAGGGCGATGAGCAGGAAGGTGGTGCCGGCCGAGGACAGCCAAGCGCTTCCCGGCGCCAGGTCGGGCAGGGCCATGCCGGGTCAGCCCGGAGACGGGCTGCCGCCGCGGCGGCGATGGGGGCAGTCGGTCTTGCTGCAGTGGGCGTAGAGATAGAGCGCGTGTTCCTGGATGGCGAAGCCGCGCTCCTTGGCGATCTCGTGCTGCCGGCGCTCGATCTCGGGATCGTAGAATTCCTCCACGCGGCCGCAGTCGATGCACACCAGGTGATCGTGGTGCTTGCCGTGGTTGATCTCGAACACCGCCTTGCCGGATTCGAAGAAGTGCCGCTCCAGGAGGCCCGCCTGCTCGAACTGGGTGAGAACGCGATAGACGGTGGCCAGCCCGATGTCCATACCCTCGGCAAGCAGGGCGCGATAGACGTCTTCCGCGGTCATGTGGCGCATGTCGCTTTTCTCGAACAACTCGAGAATCTTCAGGCGCGGGAAAGTCGCCTTCAAGCCCATGTTCTTCAGGCTCTGGGGATCGCTCATCTTGGTGGTTCCGGTAGTTTGGGCCGCGGGCGGGCGGGGGAATTCGGTTATGATTATACGCTTCGAACTCATTTCGGAAATTTCCTGGTGTTAATGCGCATGTTTTCCTTCCGCCTGTTCCTTGCCGGGGCGGCCTGTCTTTGGCTGTCCGGCTGCTCGAATGTTCCGCGCATCGTCACCGAATACCGGATCGACGTGCAGCAGGGCAACGTCCTCACCCAGGAGATGGTTTCCCAATTGAAGCCGGGGCAGACCCGGGACCAGGTCCGCTTTCTCCTCGGCACGCCGCTGCTCACCGACGTCTTCCACGGCCAGCGCTGGGATTACGTCTATCGCCTGCAGAACGGCCGCACCAACGAGGTCGAGACCCGCAAGCTGGCGGTGTTCTTCAACCAGGAAGGCCGCCTGGAGCGGGTCGCCGGCGACGTGGAGGTGGCGCAGGTGGCGGATCTGACGGCGCCGGTGGCGCGTACCCAGGTAGTGGACCTGGGCACCCTGCCGGCCGGCGCAGAAGGCAAGGCGCTGCCGCCGATGGAAGAAAAGGGCTTCTTTGGCCGCATGTTGGAAAAGATAGGAATGTAATCATGGGTTTGCGTATCGGGATCGTGGGAGCGAGCGGCCGCATGGGCCGCATGCTCATCGAGGCGACTTTGAAGGATGGCGAGGCGGTTCTCGGCGCCGCCGTCGACCTGCCGGGCAGCCCGGCCGTCGGCAAGGCCGCCGGCGAGCTGGTGGGCCTGCCCTGCGATGTGCGGGTGACCGACGATCTGGCTGCCGCTCTGGCCAACTGCGATTGCCTCATCGACTTCACCCGGCCGGAAGGCACGCTTCATCACCTGGAACTCTGCCGGGCCAGGGGCGTCGCCATGGTCATCGGCACCACCGGCTTCGACGCTGCCGGCAAGGAGGCCATCGCCTCGGCGGCGACGGATATCCCCATTGTCTTTGCCCCCAACATGGCGGTCGGCGTCAATGTCGTCTTCAAGCTCCTCGACATGGCGGCCCGCATCCTCAACCAGGGCTACGACATCGAGATCGTCGAAGCGCACCACCGCATGAAGGTGGATGCCCCCTCCGGTACCGCCCTGCGCATGGGCGAGGTGGTGGCCAACGGTGTCGGCCGCAGCCTCAAAGACTGTGCCGTCTATGGCCGGGAAGGCGTAACCGGCGAGCGCGATCCCTCCACCATCGGCTTCGCCACGGTCCGCGGCGGCGATATCGTCGGTGACCATACGGTGATGTTCTGCGGCATCGGCGAGCGCGTGGAAATCAGCCACAAGGCTGGCAGCCGCATGCCCTACGCCCTGGGCAGCCTGCGCGCGGCGCGCTTCCTGGCGGGGCGCAAGAACGGTTGCTTCGACATGCAGGACGTGCTCGGGCTGCGCTGAGGCATGCCGGCCTGCGCCACGACCGGGGCCGGTAAGGGAGCCGGGGGACGATGAAATCCCAGCTCCTCGCCCGGCAGTTGCGCGAAATCTTTGGCAGCGAGGGCGAGGCGCACCTGCGCCGTCTCCTGGCATCGCTGGGGCCTGCCCACCAGGATCTGGCGGCGGGGGTCGCCAAGCTGCTGGAAGCGGCCGACGGCACCTATTCCCTCTACGCCAACCTCCAGCACTGGCAGCACGAGATCACCGGCGACGCCATTTCCGACTGGAACCTGAAGAGCGGCCATATCGATTCCGGCCGCCAGTGGAAAGCCCTCCTCGGCTACGACCCCGGCGACGGCGAGAACAGCGTGGCGGCCTGGCAGCGCCTGGTGCACCCCGAGGATCTGCGGGAGGTCCAGGCGCGCATCGCCGGCCATGTGCAGAACCGCGACCGGGCCTTCACCGCCGAGTGCCGCATGCGTACCAAGGACGGCGACTGGCGCTGGCTCCTGGTCAAGGGCATGGTCACCGCCCGCGACCCCGGCGGGGAACCCCTGCGCATGCTGGTCGTGCACCGGGACATCAGCGACGCCAAGAACGCCGAGCAGGCACTCATTGCCGCCAAGGAGTCGGCCGAATCCGCCAACCGTGCCCGCGGCGCCTTCCTGGCCAACATGAGCCACGAAATCCGCACGCCCATGAACGGCATCATCGGCATGACCGAACTGGCCCTCGATACGGAACTCGACGCCGAGCAGCGGCATTACCTGAAGACCGTCAAATCCTCGGCGGAGGCCTTGCTGGTCATCGTCAACGACATCCTCGACTTCTCCAAGATCGAGGCCGGCAAGATGCAGGTGGAAGCCATCGCCTTCACCCTGCCGGACCTGGTCCTGGAGGCTGCCCGGGTGCTGGCGGTGGGCGCCCACAAGAAGGGTCTGGAACTGGTGGTGGCCATCCGCCCGGACGTGCCGGCCCGGGTGGTCGGCGACCCCACTCGCCTGCGCCAGGTGCTCACCAATCTCCTGGGCAACGCCATCAAGTTCACCGAGCAAGGCGAGGTGGTCCTCGAAGTGGCGGTGGACAAGGTTGGCGCCAATTCCACCTGGCTGCGCTTTGCCGTGCGGGATACCGGCATCGGCGTGCCGGCGGAAAAACAGCGGGCCATCTTCGATGCCTTCTCCCAGGCCGACGCCTCCACGACCCGGCGCTTCGGCGGCACCGGCCTTGGCCTGGCCATCAGCGCCCGCCTGGTGCAACTGATGGACGGGCGCATCTGGCTGGAGAGCCGGGAAGGGGAGGGGGCTTGCTTCCAGTTCACCGCCCGCTTCGGCGTCGAAATCGGGTCTACGGCGGAACCGGACCGTCGCTTCCAGGGCCGCCGAGCCCTGGTCATCGACGACAACGCCGCTGCGGCGCGCCATCTGGTGCAACTGCTGGAGCGCCTGGGCATCCAGGCTTCCGCCGCGGGCGACGGGCCCGCCGCCTTGGCGGCCATCGAACGCTCCCGGGCCGTGGACTTTCCCTACGACTACGTGCTGGCCGACGCCACCATGGAGGCGCCGGCTGGCTTCGCCCTGGCCGATGCCTGGAGCGGGGGACGGCTACGGGAAAAGCTGGTGATGCTCATCACCACCGAAAACCAGCGGCATGACCTGGAGCACCTGCGGGAACTCAAAGTGGCGGCGCACCTGGTGAAACCCCTGGGCCTCGCCGACCTGGCCGACGCCCTGGCCCTGTGTTCCGACCGGGTGGAGGGCTACGCCGGGGACGTGGACAGCCTGTTCGGCGTCTTCGAGGTGGACGAGGCCCTTGCCGCCGACGCGGTGCCGCCCCTGGACATCCTTCTGGTAGAAGATAACCCGGTCAACCAGGAACTGGCGTGCCGCCTGCTGCAGAAGCGGTCGCATCGGGTCACCGTGGCCAACAATGGCGTCGAGGCCCTGGAGTTCTTCGAAAAACAGCGCTTCGACGTCATCCTCATGGACATGCAGATGCCGGTCATGGGGGGCGTCGAGGCTGCCGAGGCCATCCGCGCCCGGGAGATGCGGCGCAGTTGGGTGGTGACTGGCGGCATGAAACCTGTTTACATCATCGCCATGACCGCCAATGTCATGGACAGCGACCGGGAGCGCTGCCTGCAGGCCGGCATGAACGACTACCTGGCCAAGCCCCTGCGGGCGGACCTGCTTTTTGCTGCCCTCGACCGCGTCCGGGAGGACGGCGGTGTCGGTACCACCAGTCTCTTCGATATCGGCATCGGCGACGACAGCGTTCGCCTCGACATCGCGGCGGCGCTCAAGGACATCGGCGACCGCGAACTGATGGTCAACATGGCAGCGATGATGCTGTCGGAATGGGATGAGCATCTCCTGCGCATCCAGCGCGCCGTGGCGGCGGAAAGCGCCCAGGAGCTGCGCATGCATGCCCATACGCTGAAGAGCCTGCTGGCCATGTTCCACGCCGAAACGGCCCGCCGCCGCGCCCTGGAGCTGGAACAGGCGGCCATGGCGCCGGAGGGGGTCGCCTGGCCCGACTGCCGCACCAAATTCGCCGCCCTGGGCGAGGAGATGGCTGCCCTGAAGCCCGAACTGGAGCGCTTCGCCCGGCCCGCCAAAGCGACGTGACCTTGCCTGAAAAGGCGTTTTCGCTTAAAATTTAAAGGTTTGAACAATACGAGCGGGGAGGCGGATGCCTTCCCGCTCGGCACATCATAAGCAGAAATTAGGAGAGCCGGTCGTGCCGTTGCTGCCCACATCATCCCCCGCCATTCTCGCCCTCGCCGACGGAACGGTTTTCAAAGGGCAATCTATCGGCGCCGATGGCGTCACCAGTGGCGAAGTGGTGTTCAACACCGCCATGACGGGCTACCAGGAAATCCTGACCGACCCGTCCTACTGCCGCCAGATCGTCACCCTGACCTATCCCCACATCGGCAACGTCGGCTGCAATGCGGAGGATTTCGAATCCGGCGCCAACTACGCCGCCGGCCTGGTCATCCGCGACCTGCCCTTGCGCGCCTCCAACTGGCGATCCGAGGACGACCTTTCGTCCTACCTCAAGAAGCACGGCATCGTCGCCATCGCCGGCATCGATACGCGCAAGCTCACCCGTATCCTGCGGGAGAAGGGCGCCCAGGCCGGCTGCATCCTCGCCGGCGATGTGGACGAGTCCAAGGCCCTGGCCCTGGCCCGCGCCTTCCCCGGCCTGGCCGGCATGGATCTGGCCAAGGTGGTTTCGGTCAAGGAGGGCTATCCCTGGAGCGAGGGCGAATGGAACCTGCAGGGCTATCAGCCCGGCGCTGCCAAGCGCTTCAAGGTCGTCGCCTATGATTTCGGCGTCAAGCGCAACATCCTGCGCATGCTCGCCGCTCGCTGCTGCGAACTGACCGTGGTGCCGGCCCAGACGCCCGCCGCCGAGGTGCTGGCCATGAAGCCGGACGGCGTTTTCCTCTCCAACGGCCCCGGCGACCCGGAGCCTTGCGACTACGCCATCGCCGCCATCCGCGAGTTTCTCGACCGCGGCGTGCCGACCTTCGGCATCTGCCTCGGCCACCAGATGCTGGCCCTGGCCTCCGGCGCCAAGACCTTCAAGATGAAGTTCGGCCACCACGGCGCCAACCACCCGGTCAAGGACCTGGATACCGGCCGGGTGCTCATCACCAGCCAGAACCACGGCTTCGCGGTGGATGGCGACACCCTGCCGGCCAACCTGCGCGCCACCCACGTATCCCTCTTCGACGGTTCCCTGCAAGGCATCGCCCGCACCGACGTGCCGGCCTTCTCCTTCCAGGGCCACCCGGAAGCGAGCCCGGGCCCCCACGACGTGGCCTACCTCTTCGACCGCTTCCTCGACCTCATGACCCGCGGCGTGGCCGCGCTGCAGCCGGCCCAGTAAGGCAAGGCAGGATTCACTATGCCCAAGCGTACAGACATTCAGAGCATCCTCATCATCGGCGCCGGCCCCATCATCATCGGCCAGGCCTGCGAATTCGACTACTCCGGCGCCCAGGCCTGCAAGGCCCTGCGCGAAGAGGGTTACAAGGTCATCCTGGTTAACTCCAACCCGGCCACCATCATGACTGATCCGGAGATGGCCGACGTCACCTACATCGAACCCATCACCTGGCAGGTGGTCGCCAAGATCATCGAGCAGGAGCGCCCCGACGCCCTGCTGCCCACCATGGGCGGCCAGACGGCGCTCAACTGCGCCCTCGACCTCGACCGCGAAGGCGTCCTCGAGAAATTCGGCGTCGAACTGATCGGCGCTTCCAAGGAAGCCATCGACAAGGCCGAGGACCGCGAGAAGTTCAAGGAGGCCATGACCAAGATAGGCCTCGGTTCGGCCCGCTCGGCGGTAGCCCACAGCATGGAAGAGGCCTACCAGGTGCAGGCCATGGTCGGCTTCCCGACCATCATCCGGCCGTCCTTCACCCTCGGCGGCACCGGCGGCGGCATCGCCTACAACACGGAGGAGTTCGAGGCCATCTGCAAGCGCGGCCTCGAAGCCTCGCCGACCCACGAGCTGCTGATCGAGGAAAGCCTGCTCGGCTGGAAGGAGTACGAGATGGAAGTGGTCCGCGACAAGGCGGACAACTGCATCATCATCTGCTCCATCGAAAACCTTGACCCCATGGGTGTGCATACCGGCGACTCCATCACCGTCGCCCCGGCCCAGACCCTGACGGACAAGGAATACCAGATCATGCGCAACGCCTCCATCGCGGTGCTGCGCGAGATCGGCGTCGATACCGGCGGTTCCAACGTCCAGTTCTCGATCAATCCGAAGGATGGCCGGATGATCGTCATCGAGATGAACCCGCGGGTGTCGCGCTCCTCGGCCCTGGCCTCCAAGGCCACCGGCTTCCCCATCGCCAAGGTGGCAGCCAAGCTGGCCGTCGGGTACACCCTCGACGAACTGGCCAACGACATCACCGGCGGCAAGACCCCGGCCTCCTTCGAGCCGACCATCGACTACGTGGTCACCAAGGTGCCGCGTTTCGCCTTCGAGAAATTCCCCCAGGCCGACTCCACGCTGACCACCCAGATGAAGTCGGTGGGCGAGGTCATGGCCATCGGCCGCACCTTCCAGGAGTCCCTGCAGAAGGCCCTGCGCGGCCTGGAAGTGGGCGTGGACGGCTTCAACCTCAAATCCGTCGATCCGGAAACCATCGACGAGCAGCTGGCCCGGCCGTCCCCGGACCGCCTGTGGTACGTGGCCGATGCCTTCGGGGTCGGCATGTCGGTGGAGAAGGTTTTCGACCTGACCAAGATCGACCCCTGGTTCCTGGTCCAGATCAAGGAGATCGTCGACCTGGAGCTGGCCATCGAGAAGCGCAGCCTGGATTCCATCACCGCCGAAGAACTGCGCTACCTGAAGCGCAAGGGCTTCGCCGACCGGCGCCTGGCCTACCTCACCAAGACCAGCGAATCGGCGGTGCGCGAACGCCGCCACGCCCTCGGCGTGCGGCCTGTCTACAAGCGCGTCGACACCTGCGCCGCCGAATTCGCCACCGGCACCGCCTACATGTATTCGACCTACGAGGACGAGTGCGAGGCCAACCCCACCGACAAGAAGAAGATCATGGTCCTGGGCGGCGGGCCGAACCGCATCGGCCAGGGCATC
>JRYG01000839.1_pt1 | contig 27792 bp, 28 predicted proteins | sample 235341 | NCBI WGS metagenome assembly JRYG01 (sample SAMN03074218, study PRJNA261478) | activated sludge metagenome | biome: Wastewater Treatment Plant; feature: Wastewater; material: Activated sludge; isolation source: activated biomass of a wastewater treatment plant treating hydrocarbon... ...
CTGTTTGAGTTGTTAAAGAACATACCGGCAAGTGGCCGGCCCGCTAACTGCGGAGAAGCGGAATTATATGCAGGGAACCAGCCCTTGTAAATAGCAAGGACCGGATGCTTGTGGAGAGACGGCTTAACACCGCGCCCGTGCTTCCGGGTGCACTCAAAGACGCGCTGGGCGCCCGAACCACACCTTGTGCGAACGATCTCGTTGCCGGCCGGTTTCATCCGAACCGGCTCGACCGCAGTGGCTTCGGCCACGGCTGCCCCCTTAACTTGCCCGAGGGCGTTGAACTGCGCCCCTACATTACCCGCCGATCCTATCCGAACCGACCGGTGATGTAGTCTTCCGTCTGTTTCTTCTTGGGTTTGATGAACAACTGGTCGGTCACATCGAACTCGACCAACTCACCGAGATACATGTACGCCGTGTAGTCGGACACGCGCGCCGCCTGCTGCATATTGTGGGTCACGATCAATATCGTGACCTTTTCTTTGAGTTCCGAAACCAGTTCTTCGATGCTGGCGGTCGCGATGGGATCCAGCGCCGAGGTCGGCTCGTCGAAAAGTATGATTTCCGGCGTCGTCGCCAGCGCACGGGCTATGCACAGGCGCTGCTGCTGACCGCCCGAGAGATTGGCGCCGAGATCGTTGAGTCGATCCTTTACCTCGTCCCACAATGCGGCTCCACGCAGTGCTTCCTCAACCTTCTCGTCGATCTCCGCCTTGTTGCGGACACCTCTCACGCGCAACCCGTAGGCGACGTTCTCATACACCGACTTCGGAAACGGGTTCGGCTTCTGGAACACCATGCTGATGCGCATGCGCACCTCGATGGGATCAACATCGCTGGCAAGCAGGTTGGTGTTGTCCGGGTACAGGCGTATGCCACCTTCGTAGCGGTTGCCCGCATACAGGTCATGCATGCGGTTGAAGCAGCGCAGCAGCGTGGACTTGCCGCAGCCCGAGGGGCCGATAAGCGCAGTCACCTTGCGATCATGGACCGGCATGCTCACGCTTTTGAGGGCGTGAAATCCACCGTAGTAGAAGTTGAGATTCTGTACTTCTGCCTTGGGCCGCAGCGCCTGCATGGCGGCGCTTGCATCAGTCATGCCGTCGAAATCCATGGCAGCAGGCCTGGCCGTACTATCCAAAGTTGATGTCACCATTTGATGTTGCGCCGCAAACGATAGCGAAGATAGATGGCCAAACCATTCATGGCCAGCGTCATCAGGACAAGTACGAAACCCGCCGCCGCAGCGTTGACCTGAAACGCCGCCTCGGGACGCGAGGTCCAGTTGAACATCTGGATGGGCATGACCGTAAACGGCGCCACGATCCAGTCGAAATTGAAGAACGGAAACGCTTCCTGGAAGGGTGCCGGCGGCAGAAACGCGATGAACGTCAACGCGCCAATGGTGATGATGGGCGCCGTTTCCCCGATGGCGCGCGCCATGCCGATGATCACGCCGGTGAGGATGCCCGCGCTGGAGTAGGGAACGATATGATCCTTCACCGTCTGCCACGTGGTCGCGCCGCAGGCATAGGCGCCCTCGCGGATCATCTGCGGGATGGCGCGTATCGACTCCCGAGTCGCAGTGATAACAACCGGCAGAATGAGTAACGCTAGGGTCAAGCCGGCCGAAAGTATGCTCTGGCCGAAACCGAACTGGTACACGAACAATCCCAAAGCCAGCAACCCGTAGACGATCGACGGCACGCCGGCAAGATTGGTGACATTGATCTCGATGATATCTGTCACCCAATTCTTCGGTGCGTACTCCTCGAGATAAATGCCAGCCGCCACGCCGAGAGGCACGGCGGCAAGTGCGGTCACGAGCATCACGAGCGTCGTGCCCACCCATGCCGAGAGAATTCCTGCCTGCCCGGCACGCCGCGACGGGAAAGAGGTGAAGAAATCGGCCGAAAGCCGCGGCACGCCCTGGACGGCCATGTCGACGAACAGCGCCGCGAACGTCAACACGCCAATCATCAGCGCCAGTACCCCCACGGCGGCGAAGATCGCGTCCCAGCGCTTGTGGCGCGCGATAAGCGCGCGGATGGCGTGGATGTCGCGCGGATCCATGTTAGTACACCTCCCGGAACTTCTTGCGCAGGAAGTGCCCCAGCAGGTTGAACGCCAACGTCATCAGGAGCAAGGTCAGACCGGCGGCAAAAATGGTCTGATAGCCGATGCTGCCATGGGGCAGGTCGCCCAAGGCCACCTGCACGATGTAGGAGGTGATAGTTGCGCCGGGCTCAAGCGGATTCAAGGTGAGATTCGGCTGCATTCCGGCCGCTACAGCCAGAATCATGGTCTCCCCCACCGCCCTCGATATGCCCAGGATGTAGGCCGAAGCGATGCCCGAGGTGGCCGCAGGCATCACGACCTTGACCGCCGTCTGGAATCGGGTCGCGCCCATGGCGTAGGAGCCCTCGCGCAGGCTCATGGGCACGGCACGCATGGCATCCTCGGAGAGCGAGCTGACATAGGGAATGATCATGACACCCATGACCAAACCCGCCGAAAGCAGGTTGAACCCCGGCAGATCCGGGTAGATCTTCTGCAGCAGAGGCGTGAGGAACACCAGCGCGAAATAGCCATAGACGATGGTCGGTACGCCGCCCAGTAGCTCCAGGAAAGGCTTGGCGATTTCGCGCACCTTGTGCGGCGCGAACTCCGACAGATAGATCGCAATGATCGTACCGAGCGGAATGGCAACGAGCAACGCGACCATGGAGCTCGTAATCGTCCCCGACAGCAGCACCATGATGCCGAAATGAGCATCGTCGAACAGCGGCGTCCACTGGGTATCGAACAGGAAGTCGCGCAGTGGCACGTGCTCGAAGAACACGACCGATTCCTTCACTAGGATGTAGACGATTGCCGCCGTCGTGAACACCGAGATGAACGCTGCGGAAAACAGGATGAACTCAATGGCCCGCTCCGCGACATGGCGCGAGGCGCGTTTCTTGAGGCGGTCACTGGTGGTGGCCGGAATCATTACCGCGGGACGTTCGGCAGCTGTGGCAAGACCGTGCATGGTCCGACTGATTTCGGGCGATATTATTATCTAGAAACGGCCTGCCAGGGGCAGGCCGCGGATGGAAGCACCCCTGAACCCCGGTCCCGGGGCCTTGTGTTCTTGCGGTTACTCTTTCGGATCGCGCTTGAGCAGTTCTGCCACCTTGACGCCGACCTCGGCTTCGCCGCCGAAGGCCGTACCGGTCTTGCGCTTGCCGAAGTTCTCCAGCGCATGCTTGTAATCGGCGTCGGTCAGGGGAACGTACTTGACTTCTGTCGCCAGCTTGCCGCCGTGCTTCAGGTAAAACTCGACGAACTCCCTGACCTCCGGTTTCTCCGCCGACTTGACATTAACGTAGATGAAGATCGGGCGGGAGAGCGGCTCGTAGCTACCGTTTATGACGTTGTCCATCGACGGTTCAACCGCCTTGCCGGCCTTGTTCACGATGGGGACCGCTTTCAGCTTGTCCTTGTTCTCCACGTAGTAGGCAAAGCCGAAGTAACCCAGGGCGCCGGTATCGCGAGCCACGCCCTGCACGAGCACGTTGTCATCCTCCGACGCGGTGAAGTCACCCCGGCTGGACTTGGACTTGCCGACGACGGCCTCGGTGAAGTAATCGAACGTGCCGGAGTCGGCGCCGGGTCCGAACAACTTGAGCGATTGATCGGGCCAGGACGCGTTGATCTGATTCCACTTGGTGATCTTCGCCTGCGCCGCTGGCTGCCACATCTGCTTCATTTCCTCGACCGTCAGGCTCTTGATGAAGCTGTTCTTCGGGTTAATCACCACCGTCAGGGCATCGAACGCGACCGGAAGCTCGACGTATTTGATGCCGGCTGCCTTGCAGTCATCCATTTCCTTCTTCAGGATCGGACGGGAGGCATTGGAGATGTCGGTCTCGCCGCGGCAGAACTTCTTGAAGCCGCCGCCGGTGCCGGAAATCCCCACGGTTACCTTGACGGCACCCTTCTTGTTCTTCTGGAACTCCTCTGCCACCGCCTCGGTGATCGGAAATACCGTGCTGGAACCGTCGATCTTGACCAAGGCATCCGCACGCGCAACACCGGATGACAGCAGGCCGACAGCGGCAAGCGTCAGGACGACCGGTTTGAGTTGATTCATATCTATCTCTCCTTCGACGAGCGTCTGAGACTGAAACAATCGGAGGCAGTTTAGGGACGCATTGTTACAGCTGAATGACACCCCCTGTCCGAAGCGTCGTTCCATACTTGCCCGCCGTTTCCGCAGGCGCCTTGACATACCCCCGTCCCCATGCACCGGGTTGGTCGCAAACAAATTCGTAACAATGTCGCTCTACTCTTGCCGTGTAATCAGAAACCGGCGTTCGAGCGCATGGATCTCCTCCTCTGGCGTCATGGCGACGCAATGAACAGCAGATTGAGTCCGAATCGGCCCCTCACGGAGCGCGGCAGGCAACAGGCGCGCCGCGTCGCGACGTGGTTGCGCGCCCACTTGCCCGAGGAGTTGCGCGTCCTCGCCAGTCCGACGGCTCGCGCCCAACAAACCGCCGCCGCCTTGGGACTGCCCTTCGAATCCTCCGTGTTGGTCGGCCCCGACGCGGGCATCGCCGACGTGATCGCCGCAAGCAACTGGCCGGATGAAGGCGGCGCGGTATTGGTCGTCGGCCATCAGCCAACGCTGGGCCGGCTCGCTGCTCTGCTATTATCGGGCCGGGAAGCGGACTGGGCCTTCAAGCGAGGCTCCCTGTGGTGGTTTAGCAACCGGGTGCGCAGGAACGAAACACGGACGGTACTACGCACCGTGGTCGCCGCCGATCTGATCACCGATCATTATCTTTCCCTGGGACAAATTGAGCACTTCTCCGTCGCCGTACCCGCCGCCACCCGAGCCGGCGACCAACACGCCCATGCCGCCTTCTGATGCCAAGTCGGCCGGTGCCGACGTCGTCGGCTCCCGCGCCGCAGAGCCTCACGAAGCGGAAAGTCCGCACAAAGGCAAAACGGGCCTCCAACGACTGTGGAACGCCTTCCATTACTCTCTGGCCGGATTGCGTGCGGCCTATCGCCACGAAGATGCCTTCCGGCAGGAAGTCCTGCTGGCCGCGGTGCTCATCCCCATCGCCCTGTTCCTGCCGGCACCGATGCTCGGCAAGGCGCTGATGATTGCCAGCGTGCTGCTGGTCATCATCGTGGAGCTGCTTAATTCCGCCATCGAGGCCACCGTCGACCGCATTTCCCTGGAGAATCACCGCCTCGCGAAGCGCGCGAAGGACATCGGCAGTGCTGCCGTGCTTCTTACGCTCGTCAATGTGGTGGTCGTCTGGACTCTGGTACTGCTTAGTTCGTCGTAACCGAAGCGTCACGACTTCGTCATCGTCCTGTTATCGGCCCTGCGGATGATGGCGCGCAATGGCCAGCCCTAGCGCAACCGTACCCGCCGAGGCACCGCGGTGCTCGCTTCGCATCGCCCTCGTGAGCGAGACCTATCCACCCGAGGTCAATGGCGTAGCCATGACCATCGGCCACATGTGCGAGGGCTTGCGGCGGCGGCGCCACGTCGTGCAACTCGTTCGCCCGCGGCAGGCCGCCGGAAACCCGGGCGTTCGCGATGCGACGCTGGAAGAAGTGCTCGTCCGCGGTTTGGCGATACCCCGCTACGGCGAACTCAAGTTCGGACTTCCGGCCAAGCGCACGCTGATGCGGCTATGGACGCAGAAGCGGCCCGACATCGTACACGTCGTCACGGAAGGGCCCCTGGGATGGTCGGCTGTGGCGGCGGCGCGCGCCCTGTCCCTGCCTGTGAGCTCGGACTTCCACACGAACTTCCATATCTACAGCCGCCACTATGGCGTCGGCTGGCTCGGCGGCCCGATTTCCGCCTATCTGCGACGGCTGCACAACCGCAGCGACCTAACACTGGTGCCAACCCGGGCCCTGCAGCGGGAGCTCATCACGCAGGGCTTTCGCAATGTCGAGGTCCTGGCGCGCGGCGTCGACACGGCGCTCTTCGACCCCGCGCGCCGATGCGCGCAGATGCGCCACCTGTGGGGCGTAGGTGACCAGCAACTGGCCGTCATCTATGTCGGTCGGCTTGCACCCGAAAAAAATATCGATCTCGTCGTGCGCGCTTTCGACGCGCTGCGCACGGACGCGAAAATGGTATTCGTCGGCGACGGGCCCGCACGCGCCGCGTTGCAGCGGCGCTATCCGCAGCACGTCTTCGCCGGCATGCGCATCGGGGAGGATCTGGCGCGGCATTATGCCTCTGCAGACATGTTCCTGTTTGCAAGTCAGACGGAAACCTTCGGCAACGTCACCACCGAAGCACTGGCTAGCGGCCTGGGCGTCGTCGCCTACGACTACGCCGCGGCACGGGACGTCATCCGCCATGGCGACAACGGCATGCTCGCATCCTATGGCGATGAAGATGCCTTCATCGCCGCTGCCCGCGAACTCGCCACCCGGCGGGGGCTGCTGGCGGAGATGCGAGTAAAGGCACGGCAAAGCGTAGCGGCACTCGATTGGGAGCGGATACACGACGGTTTCGTTGCTACCTTGTGGGGTCTCATCCGCCGCCACGAAAGGCGACAGAATGCACAGACTACTTGTTTCGTGGCGCCGGATTAGCGCCTTCGATGCGGCGCTGTGCGTGGCATGCAATCGCGCCAGCCACTATCGGCTGATCTGCAACTCATTCCGCATCGTCAGCCGCATTGGCGATGGCGTATTCTGGTACGCGCTCATGGCCGTCCTGCCGGCGGTCTATGGCGCTGCCGCGCTGCCCGTCATCGCCCGGATGCTGCTGGCTGGCGTCTGCGGGCTATTGCTTTACAAGTGGCTCAAGACCAGTATTTCACGACCGCGGCCGTACCAGACGTATCCCGTTGTCACGGCTGCGGCGATGCCGTTGGACCAGTTCAGCTTTCCATCCGGTCACACGCTGCACGCCGTATCCTTTACCTCGATCGCGACCGCGTACTTTCCCGAGCTGGGGACAGTGCTTGTCCCATTCACTGTCCTTGTCGCCGCCTCGCGACCCATACTCGGCCTGCACTACCCGAGCGACGTGCTGGCCGGTGCCGTCATCGGGCTACTGCTGGGGCGAGCGGTGCTGGCCCTCTAGCAAACAGATCCACCGGCAGCGGTAGCCGTGCGCGGATTTCCGGAAGTGAATGCTCCCCCAGGGCGGCCTTCGCCTGCCTCGCGCATAGCTCGGCATCCCACTGGGGAAGCTCTCCCTCGATCAGCCGGTTCAATTGGTGCAGACGGGCGGCCGTCTCCTTCAGGTAGTGGTTGAACCGCCGTCGCAGATAGCGGTCGCTGAGCCGGGCTATGACGTGCACCGCGCCGGGAATGCGACTGCGTCGCAAGCAGTGGTCCGCGCACGCAAGGCGGAATACGGCGCGGCTCGCATAGGTCCGGTCGCACCCGAAATTGCTGACGACGAACTCCGTGACCAACGGTTCCTCCTGGTGTAGCAGTTGCGCCGGCGTGGTGAAGATCTGAGGTGCGACGTACCGGTCCATTGCCCACTCGCAGAGCGCGTGAGTAACCACCGGCGCGTTGCACCACACGGACTCATGGGCCGGCACAAAGTGATTGTGCGCAATGACATCGGACAGCAAGTGGCTGAAGTAGCCCAGGGCGAGCGCTCGCGACATGTCGTCCGTCGCGTTCTGTAGCAGACATCCGACGTTCGGCCATTGGTGGCTCGTTCTGAGTGCGAACCCTGACCTCCCGGGCGTGACAAGCGAGAGATCCGGAAGGCATGCGCCTGCCATCACCAAGCGGGGAAAACGGACCGCGGCAAGGCGAAAACGTCTGTCGGCGAGAGGTACCGCCCAAAGCAGTATCTGCGCGTAGTAGACGTGGGTATATAGCCCCCAAGCAAGGGCATCAGCGCTGGTCAGGAGTAGCGGAACGAACCAAAGCAGCCTGCGGCACATGCCTTCACGATGCCGCGGCAATGCAACATCCCAATTACGACGTCTTTACACCATCGTTAAGAAAAGAGATGGTCGTCGGCGCGTCGCGGTGCACCGATTCCCGATCCCGCCGCCTGTAATACGAGCGCAACGAAGATCGACTACTGTGGCCTTCCCATTCTCGCGTCAGCGCGTCGGAACTAACGAGCGCGCCGTGCAAAATATTTGTCTCCCAACGGACCGTGAAGATCCTCATGGTGTCTGACGTCTATTTCCCCCGCGTCAACGGGGTGTCGACATCGATCAAAACATTCCGCGACGAGCTGCGCGCGGCGGGAGAGTGCGTCACGCTCATCGCGCCGAGCTACGGTGCCGACGTGCCTGAGCCCAACGTCATCCGCATTCCCGCACGCACGGTACCGCTCGACCCCGAAGACCGCCTGATGCAGCGGCCGGTTGCGCTGCGGCTGACCGATCGGTTGCGCGAGGAGTCCTACGACCTTATTCATATCCAGACGCCCTTTGCTGCCCACTACGTCGGCATCGAGCTGGCAAGGCGCCTGCAGCTTCCCTGCATCGCCACCTATCACACCTTCTTCGAGGAGTATCTGTTCCACTACATCCGATTTCTGCCACGGAGCTGGCTAAGGACGCTGGCGCGCCGCTTTTCCCGCGATCAGTGCAACGCGCTCGATGCCGTGATCGTGCCCTCCTGCGCCATGCACGAGGTCCTGCTGCGCTACGGCGTGCGCACGCCGATGCACATCCTGCCCACGGGCATTCCGTTACACCGGTTTCGTGGCGGCGATGGTCTCGCCTTCCGCGCCTGGCACGGCATCGCACCGCACCGGCCCGTGGCGTTGTATGTCGGGCGCGTCGCCGGGGAAAAGAACATCGGCTTCCTGCTGCACGCCCTGCGCCGGGCGCTCCGGGACGTGCCGGAGCTCCTCCTGGTCGTCAGCGGCGATGGCCCCGCGCTCGGCTCGTTGCAGCGCAGCGCCTTCGCTCTCGGAATCCAGCACAATGTCATGTTCATCGGCTATCTCGACCGCGACACGGAACTGCCCCACTGCTACGCGGCCGCCGATGCCTTCGTCTTCGCCTCGCAGACCGAGACACAGGGACTAGTCCTGCTCGAAGCCATGGCAGCCGGCGTGCCGGTGGTAGCGCTATCGGTCATGGGCACCCGCGACATCCTCGGCGCCGGCCGCGGCGCCCTCATCGCCCGCGACGGCCCTGATGACTTTGCGGATCAACTCACCGGGCTGCTGCGTGACACGCAGCTCAGGGCACGGCTGGCACAGGATGCAAGAGCGCATGCCGAGGAATGGGAAGACCAGAGACTGGCGCTGCGGCTGCGCGCACTCTATGCGGATGTGATCGCCACGACCACTTGCCCGTCGACGCGCGCCACCCACGCCGTTGCCCGCGTCTGAACGGCGCCAAGGATCGGGCACACACCGCCCGGCACATCGAGCGGTGAATGCTTAGGTTGCGCTCTGCGGGACCGGGTCGCTATAACGGTGCGCGTGGCGCCTCACGGCGCGCTGCCAGCGGACAACCTCGCTCACATACTCCACAGGCTTCTCGACGATGGTCTTCGGCTCGCCGCGGTAGATGCGGCCGGAATCAGCATCGAGGCAGACGAGATCGCCCTCCTGCAGCACCCGGCCACCGAGGGAAATCTGACGCGCCGCCAGATCAATGGACAACTCCCTGCAGCCGACCAGGCATACCTTGCCGAGCTGCCGCGCCACCACCGCGGCATGCGCCGTGCGCCCGCCCTGCCGGGTAAGCACGCCGGCAGCGGCACCGATGGCAGTAATGTCGGCCGTGGCCATGTCCTCGCGCACCAGAATCGCCGGCTTGCCTTGCACCGCGCATCGCTCCACCGCACCGGCATCCAACGCCACAAAGCCGCTCGCCACCCCGGTGCTCGCCGGCAACGCCTCGGCCAACAGCGGCGCGCCGTCGGCCGCATCCAGGCGTCTGCGCTCGATCTTGTCCAGTTCGATGCCGGCCAAGTGACGCAGCGCCTCGGCCGGCGTGATCAGCGCTTCTCGCACCTGCTCCACGGCGATGCGCAGCGCCGCCCAGGGCGTGCGCTTGGCGCCCCGCGTCTGCAGCATGAACAGTTTGCCTTCCTGCACGGTGAACTCGAATTCCTGGGCGTCGCCAAACGCGCGCTCCAGAGCGCCACAGACATCGGCCAACTGCCGATGCACGTCCGGCAAAGCGTGCTCCAGCTGCACTGCGTCGTTCGCTTCATGACGACCGGAAACAATGTCCTCGCCCTGGCTGTTGAAGCGAAAATCCAGATAGAAACGATTGGCGCCCGTGTCTGGATCGCGGGTGAAACCGACACCCGCACCCGAGGTGCCGCCAGCGTTGCCAAAGACCATGCGCTGCACCGTCACCGCGGTGCCGAGCGTGTCGGGCAGGTTGCTCATGCGCCGATACTCGACCGCGCGCGCGCTCTGCCACGACCTGAAAACAGCTGCGACGGCGCCGGTAAGCTGCTCGTCGGGTTCCTGAGGAAACGGCATGCCCACGAGCTCCTCGAAGATCTCGAGACTGTCCCGGGTGAGACGGGTCAGGTCGCGGAAGTCGAGCCCGCTGGCGTCCTCGATCCCCTTCCGGGTCAGGCTTTCCTGGAGCCGGCTGCGGAAGGGCTGCGGGTCGGCGCCACATACGACTTCTGCATACTGCTGAACCAGCCGCCGATACGAATCCCACACCAGTCTCGGATTGCCCGTCAGGCGCAGCATGCCGCGCACGGTCGCCTCGCACAGGCCGATGTTGAGCAGCGTGTCCATCATGCCGGGCATGGATACCGGTGCGCCGGAACGTACCGACACCAACAGCGGCTTGCGCCCGCCGCCGAAGGCAAGACCGGTCGCGCCTTCGAGCACGCCCATGCGCTCGTCCAGAACCGGGCGCAGTTGCTTCAAAGTGGCCGCGTCGTCCTCGAGAAAGCGCTGGCACCACGTGGTGCCGAGCACGAACGCCTGCGGCACCGGCAGGCCCATCTGGGCCAGCCGCGACAGGTTGTGGGCCTTAAATCCCATGACCTCCACACTACCGGCGGTAGCACCGGTGAGGCCGATGTCGAAGACTGTAGTGTCCGGTTGGGTCACGATGGTCTCGCCGTGGCAGCGTTACTCGGTGATCACTTCGCCCAGCATGTGGTCGCGCAGCGAAAGCGCCGTGTGCATGAGCGCATCGGCAGCGGCTTCGAGGTTGCGCGCGCATTCGGCGACGCCGTAGAGCTGACGGCAATCGCTGACGGTGCCGAGCAGCGCGCTCTTGACGCCGCGCTGGGCCGCGTCGCTATCGCGCTCGGCGGCAACGATGCGATGAATGGCCTCGAGAAAATCCTGGATGTCCTCGCGCGGACCGCCGCGATGTATGACACGCGCGGTCTCCAGCGCCTTCACATATTCCTGGGCGCCGCCCACCAGCAGACCCGCCAGGCGCGTCAACGGCGGCTGCAGCGCGCCCGAGGTAGTCTCCGGCGCCAGCAGTGTCAAATGGAATGCCGCCTCCTCAAGTTCGTCGACGATATCGTCGGCGCTTTCGATGAGGGTGCGGTAGAACTCGCTGCGATCGGCCCGCCGCACGATGCCCCGGGCACGATTTACCAGTTCGTCGGCGCCGTGCTCCCACTCCTTCGCCCGCTCGGCATTGCGCGCCATCATCTCGACCGTGCCGTTGCCGGCACCGCGCATCAGACAGTCGCGAATGCCGCTGGCAATCTCGATCGCCAGGGCGGCGTGCTCCGAAGCAATATCGAGCAGGCTCTGCTGCGCGCTGTGGAAGTAATTGACCATCTCGGCGCGGATCTCGTCCTGCAGCAGACCGTCCGGCCGGCCCTCGAGCATGGCCTGGGCGCACGTCTTGATGACGAACTTCATGTAGCCGTAGGCCGCGTCACGCTCCAGCAGCTCGTCGAGACGCGTGCCGAAGGAAATGCCCGGCTTGGCGACGAAGCCCAGCGCGTCGAAGATGACATGCTCGCCACCGGCGCGCAGAAACGCCATGTGGCCGTAGTCGTTGTCCGCCGCCCACTTCAGCAGCGCCAGCGTCTCCTTCTTCGGCAGCAGCAGGCGCAGGCGCTTGCGGGCCCGGTTCCAATCGATCAGGTAGACCAGGCGCGAGCCGAGAAAAGCGAGATGGCGATCCAGATCCTCCTCTCCGTGCGTCTCGAAGACGCCGACGCACAGGTGGAATATCCCCTCTTCCGTGGCGCAGTCACTGCGCGAACGGGTGTCCTCCCAATCGACGTGCCAGCCGTCGAACAGGCTCTGGAAGAACAAAAGACGCTGCATATGCACGTCGGTGTAGGTGACGGTCGCGCGACAGCCGTCCACATGCACCACCAGGACATGGGCGTCGGTGGTGCCGATGTCGTTCTGGATCACCAGTCGCTCACCGACGCGCGTAGCGGTGGTCCCCAGCCCGGGATGGTCGAACTTGAGCGGACGTGTCTGGTTGACGCCGCGCATGAATGCGGCGATGCGCGGCCGGTCGTTGTCTTCGATTTCGTAGCACAAGGCGCCTTCGACGATTTCCTGCGCAATGCGCGCCTGCAAGGTGTTCAGCGCCTTGTGCATGTCCATGACGAGCAGATGGAGGCTGTCGCCGCTTTTGCGGTCGGCCCTGGTCATCGCCGAGATTTGCGTAGCGCTGATCAGATCGTCGGCATTGCACCAGGGTTTGGCGCTGAGCACCTTCAGCCGCTCGCTGAAGCTGCCGCCCTGTACATCGTCGGCGGCACATATCGGTTCAAGCATGCGCCGGACGTCGTCATAGAGCAGTGAGCAGATGGCCTGCACGCGCGGAACCCGATACTTCTCACCATTGGCCCGTGCGCTGCCGGCCGGAATCTTGTCGAAACTCTCGTCTGTGATGCCGGCCGCCAGACGCTCGGTGCGCAACTCGACAGCCTGCGCGTGCGGATGATCGGCATGACCCTGCGCCGCCTGGACAATGCTGAACAGGTACTTGGCGCGGTCGTTGGCGGCGAGCGCGTCGTTGAGCAGCGACGGCAGCAGCAGGCGCCGCTCCCCCAGCGTGTCGATGATGTGAGCCTTCTGCGTCATGATCCTCCGCCAGCGAACCTGCGGAGAGTAGCGGGAGAGTGTGACGCTCGTATTTCAGTTCGCTTTGCGCTCTCGCGCCGCAAGGGGTCTCACCGGTACTGCGCCGATGCTAATCGGCGTTGCGGAACGACTTGTTGTTGTGTGTCCGTTGCCCTTCCTCAGGCACGTGCAGTATCGTCTCCGGCTCGGACGTCGAGGACTGCGTGTCCGCACGGACGCCGATCGAAGCGAGTTGTGCGCCCGGCTCTTGGCTCGATAGCCGGCCCATACCGCCCGTCCCCGGAACACCCGGCGCGCGGATGAAGGGGATTGCGCCGGCATGGGGTGGACGATCGGTGAACACCGCGCTGCCATCCTCATCATAGGCGATGAAGATGTCGGCAGCGGCAAGCGGTGCCCAGGTTGCCCACAGGCAGGCAACCGCGCATCCGAGCCCGAGTGGCTTCATGGCGCACGCCCCGGCAACAGGCCGACAGCCTCAATGCGCATGATGCGCATGCGCCGCGCTGCCCAGCACGCCGGTCAGCGCGTCCAACCGTTCGACCTTTTGCACGAAGGGATCGTAGGCCATGTCTCCGAAGTCGGCAGCATCGATGCGCAGATACTCGCCCAATTCCGCCTCGGTGGAGCGCGGCCACCCGGCCGGCGGCCGCGGATGAACCGACTTCAAAGTGAGAAGGAAGCGTCCCTCGGGCGTGCGCCGTTCGATGCGCGCCGGCAGTGCGTGCTCCTCCAGCCACCACACCTGCATCGACTGTCCATCCACATCGCCCCTGAACACCGTGGCGGTGCCATGGCTCAGGCGCACGGTGCGCACGCGCTTCAGTGCGTCCAGATTGTGCCGGTCGATCACGGTGCCGAGCACTTCCCAGGACGGTTCGATACGCAGCGCCTTGAGCTCGCGCGGCAGATACTCCACCAGGCGTCGGTCGTTTCGGAAGACGCGGGTCAGGGTCACCTGGCCCCGTTCGTCGCGCTCCCAGATCTCCGCCAAGCCAGCGGCGGGACGCACCGTCTCGATCCGATTGGCATCGCGCCAGAAGTACCACTCGTTGTCACCGAGCGCGCGACCGGCGCTGTCGCTCGCCTGCGTTTGGTAGCGCGCCGCGATCGGCTTCGGTGCCGGCTCCCGCATGTGATCGTGTTGACCATACGCTTGCCCCGCCTGGGCAATGGCCGTCAGCAGCGCAAGAAGAAACGCAGCACTCGCCCTCATATCCCATCCGACTCGTCTGATTGTGAACAATGACGAGGCGCTCGCACGGAGCGCCTCGTTTCTATCCCGGAATCGCCGGGCGATCCGAACCGGAGCCGCTTACCACTGCTGCCAGGCAAAGTTCCGGCCGTCCAGTCCGAACGCCTCGCGCATCACGTGGTAGATCCAGTTCTGCTCCATCGTGCCGCGCACCAGGTAAGCCTTCGGTCCGCTGGCGTAGATGGCGACATCCTCGCCGGCGTGGGTTTCGGAACCTAGCGGAACGGCCGCTTCCTGCAGGAAGCCGAGCGCGGTGGTGTCGACGCCGCTCAGATCCGGACGCTTGGTGGCGATCTTGGTCGCGTCGCGCCAGCCGGGGCCATTGGCATAGCCCAGGGTTGTGTACGGCAGACCGAGACTGTCCTTCGACGGTGCGACCGCCTCGCCATCCTTGTTCGGCACTTCCGCGGTCAGCCCAAGGATGGAATTGCCGCGATGCGGATAGCCGGCGATGGTGAACACGTGGCTGTGATCGGCCGTGACGATGATCAGCGTCTCTTCCGGATCGGTCATCTCGTACGCCTTCTGCACCGCCTTGGCGAATTCGATGGTGTCGAGCAGGGCGCGCTTGGCATTACCGGCGTGGTGCGCATGGTCGATGCGTCCGCTTTCCACATGCAAATAGAATCCCTTGTGGTTCTTCGACAGCAGTTGGATAGCCTTTTCCGTCATTTCGGTCAACGACGGCTCACCTGCCTTGTCCGCGGCGCGGTCGGCCTCGTACTGCAGATGGGAGTTCTCGAACAAGCCGAGCAGATAGGTGGTGTTCGGGGCATCGGCCGCATCGAACTGCTGCTTGTTCCAGACATACTTCGCACCCGCGCCGCGGGTGGTGACCCACTCGCCGGTAAGATCGCGTCCGTCTTTGCGGCGCCCGGCGCTGCCGCCCTCCGGTTCCTTGACCGAGGTCGGCAGGAAGTAGGTGCGCCCGCCGCCCATGGCCACCTTCAGACTTTTCTTCACCACCGGCGGCAGCTCGATCAACTGCCGGGCGATGTCTTTCACCGTCAGCGAGCCGTCCGGCAGCTTGTTCGCCGCCTCGTAGCTGCGGATCTCGGCGTCGCTTTCCCAGTCGCGCACCGAGGTGTGCGCGTAGTTCGCCGCTGGCGTGGCATGGGTCAGCCGTGCAGTCGAGACGACGCCGGTGTCCTTGCCCGCCTTGGCTGCCTGCTCGAGGATCGTCTCCAGGGAGTTCGCTGCGATTACATTGGCATCGCCCTCGAAGCGCTTGGTCGTGTGATTGACCGACAGCATGCCCTCGCGCGCCTTGTAGCCGGTGACCATGGCGGTCATGGTCGGCGCGGAGTCCGACGTCTGCTGATCCCAGGAATAGGTCTTGGACAGCGCCAGGTAGGGGAGGGTCTCGAAAAACAACCGGTTTTCTTCGCCGGGCCGGCCCTTAAGCTGGCCGTCGAGAATACGCGATGCGGTCACGGTGGACACGCCCATGCCATCACCGACGAACAGGATCACGTTCTTGGCACGGCGGTGGTTGCGTTGAAGGTTCTTGCTCTCTTCGACGAATGTTCTCCCGGCTTCATACCAGTCATGCACCGCCTCGGGACCCTTGACCACGGGCTCCGTAGCGCAGACGTTTGACACCATCGCACCCGCCGTGATGGCCGCCACGCAAGCCGCCAGCACTTTCTTGTTCACTCTCACTGCAGTTCTCCCTTCCCGTTTGCACATGGACGCATTCTCGAGCCGATGGCCGACCGTCCGGCATGGCGCCATAGGTCGGAGACGACTCCCCTGAACACGGCGTGAGAACGTACCCGACAATGATTACAGGGATTTGAATATGCGGTGCGAGATTGCGCCGCGACGACCACGATTGGTCCACGCACATGGCATGGCGCGGCATGGCATAACGAAACATCGGCGTAGAGCATTCACCACGCGCTTCTCGGGTCTGCACAAGTCGCGGGCAATGGCGCATTGCGTGCCCCCGGCGGCGCACGGCCCGCATCATGATTCGGACTTCGTTCCGTAACGCCGCAGTCACGCGGTCGTAACAACGGGCACGCACAGTTCGGCCGTCGACACTTTGTGGGATCCATACCATGCTGCAACTGGCCGATCATCTTGTCCATCTGCGTTCGAAGACATACGCCGTGGCCCTCGCACGCACCGACAGCGAGATCGTCGAAGCACAACGCCTGCGTTACCGCGTCTTCGCCGAGGAACTGGGCGCTCGCCTGGAGACGCGTACACCGGGCGTCGACCACGACATCTTCGATCCCTATTGCGAGCACCTCATCGTGCGTGACGAGGCCACGGACAGAATCGTCGGCACCTATCGCATCCTTGCCCCCGGCCAGGCGGAGGAGATCGGCTGCTACTACTCCGAAACCGAGTTCGATTTGGTACGTCTGCGTCATCTGCGCGCGCGCATGGCGGAGGTTGGCCGCTCCTGCATCGACCCCGATTACCGTACGGGGCCGGTGATCAGCCTGCTCTGGGCCGGACTGGCGCGCTACATGATGCAGCGCGGGTATGAGTACCTGATCGGTTGTGCCTCCATCGGCATGGCCGACGGCGGACACAACGCCGCCAACCTCTACCGTCAGCTCGCGGAGCACATGGCGCCACTGGAATACCACGTCTTTCCGCGCTGCCGCCTGCCATTGGAGAAGCTGACCAACGGCGGGCCGACGGAACTGCCGCCCCTGCTCAAGGGGTACCTGCGCGCAGGCGCGTACGTGTGCGGCGAGCCGGCCTGGGATCCGAACTTCAACACCGCGGACCTGCTGCTGATGCTGCCGATGTCCGCCGTTACGACTCGCTACGCGCGCCATTTCATCGAACGCCAGAAATGAAGGCGTGGGCGAAAGTGCGCGCGACCTTTCGACTGGCGCGCGTGGGCACGCACCTGGGCTACGGCGTCGCCACCGTCGCGCTCGCCTATCCATTTCTGCCGCGCAAAGTGCGCCTGCGTCTTAAGCAGCGCTGGTCGCGGCAGTTGCTGCAGATGCTGGGCGTGCGTCTCCACCTGGAAGGTGTGCAACACCAAGGACGCACCATGATCGTCGCCAACCACGTCTCCTGGCTGGACATCTTCGCCATCAATGCCGTGGCGCCGAGCGCCTTCGTTTGCAAGGCTGAGGTGCGCGCCTGGCCAGTCATCGGCTGGCTGTGCGCCAACACGGAGACCATTTTCATCGAGCGTGGGCGCGCCACGGCCGCCCAGCGCACCGCGGAAAGGCTCGAGGCGACGCTGCGAAGCGGCCGCACAGTCGCCTTCTTCCCGGAGGGGACGACCAGCGACGGCAGCGTCGTACTGCCTTTTCGCGCCGCATTGCTTCAGCCGGCGATTGACTGCGCCGCGACGCTGCAACCCGTATCCATCCGTTACGCCGACCATCACGGCAGGCCGAGCATCGTGCCGGCCTACTGCGGCGACGGGAGTTTCGGCGACTCCCTCAAGCGCATCGCCGCGGCAGACTCCCTGTCGGTGCGCTTGTCCTTGCTGGCACCCGTGGACGCCAGCCAACACCACCGCCGCAGCCTCGCTGCGCACGCGCGCGCGCGCATTGTCGAACGCCTTCACGGCAGCCGCGTGGAAGCAGCCGATCGATACGCATCGCCCGAGACGGACGCAGCGCCGCCGGCATTCGACACGGACGAGCAGGCTCAGCCGCAGCTGCATGGCGCAACCTGATCGCGCGTCCTTCGCAAGACGAGCTTGACGGTCAATGTCCATTTCGATCTTCACGGAAATATGGAACCCGGAGATGCCGTCACCGTTCTCGCTGCACTGGCCCAGGAGACGCGGCTCAAGATATTTCGCCGGCCGGTGACCGCAGGCCGGGAAGGCTTGTGTGCCGGCGCCATCGCCGAGAAGCTCGGCCTGGCACCGGCCACCCTGTCGTTTCATCTGGCGCAGCTTGCCCGCGCCGGACTGGTCAGCTCGCAACGACACAGCCGCTTCATTTTCTATTGTGCCGAATTCTCTGTCATCGACGCGCTGATCGGCTTTCTGACCGAAGACCGCTGTGGCGGTCGTGTCTGTCTGTCCAACGTTGCTCGCAGGGGCAGCCCGGGGACACGCCAGCGTGGCATGGCCAACGCGTAATCGGAGACCTTTGTCATGGACCGACCCTACAACGTGCTGTTCCTATGTACCGGCAATTCCGCGCGCAGCATCATGGCCGAAGTTCTGCTCAGTGCCATGGGCCGCGGGCGCTTCAAAGCCTACAGCGCCGGCAGCCATCCTGCCGGCGAGGTCAATCCCTATGCTATAGAACTGATCCGGCGCAACCGCCTGCCCGTCGACGGTCTGCGCAGCAAGAACTGGGACGAATTCGCCGCGCCTGGTGCGCCGGAACTCGACTTCGTTGTCACGGTGTGCGACAACGCCGCGGGCGAGGTGTGCCCGGTATGGCCCGGCCAGCCCATGACGGCGCACTGGGGTATCGAGGATCCGGCCGCGGTGCCGGGCAGCGAAGAGGAAAAGCGCAAGGCGTTCTTCCGCGCCTACACCCAGTTGTCCAATCGCCTAAGTATCTTCCTCAGCCTGCCCCTGGACAAGCTCGACCGGTTGACCCTCAAGAGCAGGCTGGACGAGATCGGCGCGCTGCGTCATGGCGAAACCGGAAACACCGGAGCATGAGCACCGGCATCGACACCGCCGGCGTGCTGGCTGACGCGCTGGGTGTTCCTGTGCGTCGTTGCCGGCATCGCCCTCGGAGCTCTTCCCGGCACCATGCTGGCCGCGGCGCCGTGCACCGCCATGGTGTTCGTTTGGAGCCAGCTCACCCGGGGCGACCCCTACTTCACCCTGTCCCAGGTGGCGCTCAACGACACCATCATGGTGTTCGCCTTCGCGCCCATCGTCGCCCTGCTGCTCGGCCTGTCCTCGATCACCGTGCCCTGGGACACGCTCTTCGTGTCCGTGGTGCTCTACATCGCCATACCCGTGCGGATTGCCCAGCTCTGGCGCCGGACGCTGCTCAAGCGCGGTGAGGCGGCGCTGCAGCGCACCCTGGCGCGGATCGGACCGTTCTCCATCTCCGCCCTGCTCCTGACTCTGGTGCTGCTGTTCGCCTTCCAGGGCGAGGCCATTCTCAAGCAGCCGCTGGTGATCCTGATGCTGGCGGTGCCGATCACCATCCAGGTACATGTCAACTCGGGCAATGCCTATCTGTTGAACGGCAGGTTGCGCGTCGCTCACTGCGTCGCCGGCCCGACGGCCCTGATCGGCGCCAGCAACTTGTTCGAGATGGCGGTGGCTGCCGCCATCAGCCTGTTCGGCTTCGAGTCCGGCGCCGCAATCGCCACCGTGGTCGGCGTACTTATCTAGGTACCGGTGATGCTGTCCGTGGTGAAGATCGTGAATTCAAGCAAGGTCTGGTACGAATCGCCGGCGTAGGCGAAACCGATACACCACCGCCCAGCGCCGGTCGATTCGAACTCGTAGGAAAAGCGATCCGCGCAGCACTCGGAACGGCTGAGCGGCCGAAACCCTCGAGCAGCCGCGCTACTTGGCAGCGAGCACCTCGTCCGCCCAACCCATCGCGGCAAGGACATTGGGCAGGCCGACCACGGTGGCGAGCACCATCAGCGCCTGACGTATTTCTTCGGCCTTTGCGCCGTCCTCCAGCGCCCGCCGCGCATGGCTGCGCACAGAGCCTTCGGAACCGATGGCCGCTGCCGCCGCGAGTTGGATCAGCTGCACCGTCTTCTCATCGAGCGGTCCTGCCTTGCGCGCCGCACTGCCCAGCTCGTCTAGCGCCTTGATGAAGGCGGGCTCAACCTTTTTCAAGCGCAGATACGGGTTGTTCTTCTTGCTGCTGCCCTTGATGCCCTTCTTGCCGCTGCTCTTACCCATTGCACGATCCTCCCGAAGACCACTTCTCGACGATTCGCGGGGCGCCTACCCGCAGACTGCGCTCACGCAACCGCCGCCCGCACGGCATCGGCGATAGATTCAGCGCAACGCTGGACGCGCTCCGCACCCTCGCCCTCGACCATGACGCGCAGCAACGGCTCAGTGCCGGACGGCCGTAGCAGCACCCGGCCGCTACCGCCCAACTCGCGTTCCACGGCGTCCTGCGCGGCACGGATGCGTGCAGCACCCTTCCAGTCGAAACCATTGGGCATTCTCACGTTAACCAGAGTCTGCGGATAGAGCGTCAGGTCGCGGCAGGCCTCGCGCAGCGAAACGCCGTCGCGACGCAGCGCCGCCAGTACCTGCAGCGCGGAGATAATGCCGTCGCCCGTGGTATGACAGTCGAGACAGATGATGTGGCCGGAGTTCTCGCCGCCCAGCTTCCAGCCTTTGTCCTGCATCAATTCAAGCACGTATCGGTCACCGACTTTCGCGCGGGCAAAGCCCACTCCGAGGCGCCCCAGCGCATGCTCGAGTCCGAGGTTGGTCATGAGCGTGCCCGCCACACCATCGAGCCCGCCGTTTGCCACGCGCGTGCGCGCCATGACGTAAAGCAGCTTATCGCCGTCGTAAAGCCCGCCGTCGCCGTCGGCCATGAGCACCCTGTCGCCGTCGCCATCCAGCGCAATGCCGACATCGACACCGTACTTGAGCACCGCACGCTTGAGCGAGTCCGGCGCCGTCGCGCCGACGCCGTCGTTGATGTTCAGCCCGTTCGGCTCGCCGCCGACGACGAACACCTCGGCACCAAGCTCGTGGAACACCTTCGGCGCAATGTGGTAGGCGGCGCCGTTGGCGCAGTCGACTGCGATCCGCAGGCCGCGCAGGTCCAATTCGTTGGGGAAGGTGCTCTTGCAGAATTCGATGTAGCGTCCGGCCGCATCGTCAATGCGCCGCGCCTTGCCGATGCGCGCCGGCTCGGCACAGCCCATCGGCTGCTCCAGCCGCGCCTCGATGTCCTCCTCGACGGCATCGGGCAGCTTGTTGCCGCCGGCGGAAAAGAACTTGATGCCATTATCCTGAAACGGATTGTGCGAGGCCGAGATCACAACACCCGCCTGCAGCCGCAGCGCCCGCGTCAGATAGGCCACCGCGGGCGTAGGCGTCGGCCCTGCCAGCATGACGTCGACACCCGCGGCGGCGAATCCCGCCTCCAGCGCCGCCTCGAGCATGTAGCCGGAGATGCGTGTGTCCTTGCCGATCAGTACCGCCGGCCGCTCGCCCGCCGGGCGGTGCTCCCGCGCCACCAGCGTCGTGCCGGCGGCATAGCCGAGGCGCAACACGAATTCCGCCGTGATCGGCGCCTCCCCGACATGTCCGCGCACCCCATCGGTGCCGAAATACTTTCTTGCCATCTTGTCGCTCCCTCAGAACTCTTCACTCGAAAACCGTGCGCCACACCGCCAGGGCATCGCGCGTGGCCGCGACATCATGCACGCGTACTATTGTAGCGCCCTTGGCCACCGCCGCCAGCGCCGCCGCCACGCTTGCCGGGACGCGCTCGGTCACCTTGCGCCCGGTGAGCTTGCCCAGCAACGATTTGCGCGAAAGCCCTGCCAGCACCGGATAGCCCAGCGCAGTGATGCAGTCGAGGTGGCGCAGCAGCAGCAGGTTGTGCTCCGCCGTCTTGCCGAAGCCGAAGCCGGGATCGGTGACGATACGCTCCCGGGCAACGCCCGCCGCGTGCACCGCAGCACAACGCGCGGCCAGAAAGGCCGCTACCTCGCCCACCACATCGTCATAGTGCGGATCGGCCTGCATGGTCTGGGGGGTGCCCTGCATGTGCATCAGGCACACCGCCGCGTTGCTGCCGGCGGCCACCTCCATCGCCCCCGGCGCGCGCAGGGCATTGATGTCGTTGATCATACTCGCCCCCGCCGCCAGGGCGGCGCGCATCACGTCCGGCTTGACCGTGTCGATGGACAGGGGCACGCCGCACTCGCGCAGTGCCTCGATCACCGGCATGACCCGCCGCAGCTCCTCGTCGGCGGCAACGGGTGCGGCACACGGCCGCGAGGACTCACCGCCGATGTCGAGGATGTCGGCGCCTTCCGCGACGAATTCCCGTCCTTGGGCAACGGCGCGCGCGACGTCATCCGCGGTGCCGTCGCCCGAGAAGGAATCGGGCGTGCAGTTGATGATGCCCATGATCAGCGGCCGGTCGAGCGGTAGGCGATAGCGCCCGCAGAGCAGATCAGGGGTGGAGGTCATTGTCGGTGAGGGCGAGAAAGCAAAAGGCCGGATCGTCTCCGATCCGGCCACGCATTGTCGAACTCGCTCAGGCGGGTGCCGGAGCGTTGGGCGCTGCGCCGGGAGTGTCCGCAGGGGTAGCAGTGTTGGTCTTGCTCGGCTTTGGCGGCCGCGGCGGCTTGCCCGCCATGATGTCGTTGATCTGGTCGGCGTCAATGGTTTCCAGCTCGAGCAGGGCCTTCGCCATGGCCTCGACCTTGTCGCGGTTCTCGTCGAGCAGCCGGCGAGCCAGCGCGTACTGCTGGTCGATGATGCGGCGGATCTCGGCGTCCACCTTCTGCATGGTCGCTTCGGACACGTTTTTGTGGGTGGTGATCGAGCGGCCGAGGAAGACCTCGCCCTCGTTCTCACCATAGACCATCGGCCCCAGCTCTTCGGACATGCCCCACTGGGTGACCATGCGGCGCGCCATTTCGGTGGCACGCTCGAAGTCGTTGGAGGCGCCGGTTGTCATCTGATTCATGAACAACTCCTCGGCGATGCGCCCGCCGAAGAGCACGGCGATGTTTTCCAGCAGACGCTCCCGGTCCATGCTGTAGCGGTCCTGCTCGGGAAGCTGCATGGTCACACCCAGCGCCCGGCCGCGCGGAATGATGGTGACCTTGTGCACCGGATCAGTCTTCGGCAGCAGCTTGGCCACCACGGCGTGGCCGGACTCGTGGTAAGCCGTGTTGCGGCGTTCCTCTTCCGGCATGACGACCGAGCGACGCTCGGCACCCATGATGATCTTGTCCTTAGCGCGCTCGAAGTCGTCCATGTCCACCACGCGCTTGTTCTGGCGCGCGGCGAACAGTGCCGCCTCGTTCACCAGATTGGCCAGATCGGCGCCGGCAAAACCGGGCGTGCCGCGGGCGATGATGTCCGCCTTGACGTCGGGGGCGATGGGCACCTTGCGCATATGGACCATGAGGATCTGCTCGCGGCCGCGGATGTCCGGCAGCGGCACCACCACCTGGCGGTCGAAGCGCCCGGGGCGCAAGAGCGCCGGATCCAGCACGTCGGGGCGGTTGGTGGCAGCGATGACGATCACACCGGCGGTGCCTTCGAAACCGTCCATCTCGACCAGCAACTGGTTCAAAGTCTGCTCGCGTTCGTCGTTGCCGCCGCCCAGGCCGGCACCACGCTGACGGCCGACGGCGTCGATCTCGTCGATGAAGATGATGCACGGCGCATGCTTCTTGGCCTGCTCGAACATGTCGCGCACGCGCGCCGCGCCAACGCCGACGAACATTTCGACGAAGTCGGAGCCGGAGATGCTGAAGAACGGCACTTTGGCCTCGCCAGCGATGGCCTTGGCGATCAGGGTCTTACCGGTGCCGGGGCTGCCCACCATGAGCACGCCCTTCGGAATGCGACCGCCCAGTTTCTGGAACTTTGACGGATCACGCAGGAAGTCCACCAGCTCGGCAACTTCTTCCTTGGCCTCATCGCAGCCGGCGACGTCGGCAAAGGTGATGGTGTTGGCCGACTCGTCGAGCATGCGCGCCCGTGACTTGCCGAAGGAAAAGGCGCCGCCCCGGCCGCCGCCCTGCATTTGACGCATGAAGAAAATCCACACGCCGATCAGCAGCAGCATCGGGAACCAGGAAACGAAGATGTTCATCAGGAACGACTGTTCCTCTTCCGGCTTGGCCACGACCTTGACGTTATTCTTGAGCAGATCGCTCACCATCCACAGATCGGGCGGCGCATAGGACGTAATCTTCTTGCCGTCGTTGGTGGTCGCCTCAAGGGTACGGCCCTGGATCACCACCTTGGCGATGTGACCTTGCTTCACCTCCTCCAGAAACTGGGAGTATTCCATCGCGCTTTGCGCCACCTGGCGCGTCTGGAACTGGTTGAACACCGTCATCAGCACGATGCCGATCACCAGCCAGATCGCGAGATTCTTCAGTAGATTGTTCAAGACTCTTCCTCACCAGGCCCATAAGGGGCCGTCTGCCAATGGACTGATTCTATGACCGAACGTTCCGTCAGGCAATTGTCGTGCCCTGCCGACAGACACGTCATCCTTTGCGGCCCCGACCAAGCAGATAGAGCTCGGCACTGCGGCCGCGTGAGGCTTGCGGCTTGCGCACGACTACGGACCCGAAGACCCGTTGCATGGCCTGCCGCAACTCCTGGAAGCCCGCACCCTGAAATACCTTAACGAGCAAATCCCCGCCCGGCTTGAGTTGCCGGGCGGCAAACTCCAACGTCAGTTCGGCTAGGTGCATGGCGCGCGCTTGATCGCTGACCGCAATACCGGACCAGTTGGGGGCCATATCCGACAACACAAGGTCGACAGGCCGGCCGACCAGTACCGCCTCCAGCTGCGCCAATATGGCTTCCTCCCGGAAGTCGCCCTGGATGAACTGCACCCCTGGCAGCGGCTCGAATTCCAGCAGGTCGAGTGCGACCACATGCCCTGCCGGTCCGAGCTTGCGCACCACCACCTGCGCCCAACTGCCCGGCGCGGCGCCGAGATCCACGACCAGCGTCCCCGGACGCAGAAGGTGATCCTTGGCGTCGATCTCCAGCAGCTTGAACGCCGCGCGGGAGCGATAGCCTTCGGCCCGCGCCCGCTGCACGTACGGGTCGGTGACGTGCTCGTGCATCCACGCTTTGCTGGTCTTGGATCGTTTCATCGGGTTAGAATCGCGCCCTCGATTGAACCGGCCCCGTCCATGAAACCCCTCACTCCCGCCGAACGGCGCCAGCTCAAGGCGCGCGCCCATGCCCTGCATCCCGTGGTCAGCATCGGCGCCCACGGTTTGTCGGATGCGGTGCTGACGGAAATCGATCGCAGCCTGAAAGCGCACGAGCTGATCAAGGTGCGCACCCATGGCATCGAACGCGGCGAGCGCGAGGTCCTGCTAGTGCAAATCTCCGGTCGCCTCGACGCCGCTGCCGTGCAGCATATCGGTAACATCCTAGTCCTCTACCGGCCGGAGCCAGAGCAAACGCCTGCGCCGGCGCCGCCCCGACCGGCGGCCACGCCGCCCGCCCGGCGCCTGGCCAAGGGTCGTCCAGCGTCTTCGCCTCGGCGAAAGCGGGTGCCCGCAGCCCGGCGCTGAATCGGGTGCTTCAGCGCGCCCCTCTGCCCTGCAGCACCACCAGCGCCAACCCCAGGGCGCTCTGGATCAGGTAGAGCACGCTTGAGACGCCGTGCCAGCGGGCGAAGCGGTCGCGCAACACGCCTTCCATCACTTCCCTCGGCATCTGCGCCTTGATGCTCTCCAGGATCGGCTGCACGCCGAAATGACCGGCCAGCGTCAGCAGCAACATACTCAGCACGATCCAGAATACGGCCGACTTGAAGACCGCCCAGCCCCTGCCGGCAAGCAGGTAGAGCAGCAGATAGCCTGCGCAGACGATGCCGACCCAGGACATGGCCGTGAACAGCCGGCCGGCGATGTTGCCCGCCACCATCGAGCCAAGCTGGGAAAAGAGCGTCGGCGCCGCGACGTAGCCGATGGCCCACAGCCCGCCCACCCAGAGGGCTATGGCGATCAGGTACAGCGCGTCGGCAATCCTGCGCACGGCAACTCCAGCGCCCGCCCGGCATCCCGGAGTCCCAGGCGCCGCAACTGGTTCGAGATCATTCGTAGCGCACGTCGAGCACTTCGTACTCGCGCACGCCCCCCGGCGCCTGCACCTCGGCGATGTCACCCGCATACTTGCCGATCAGCGCCCGAGCGATGGGGGAACTGATGGAGATCTTGCCCTGCTTCAATTCCGCCTCATCCTCGCCGACGATCTGGTAGCGTACCTTTTCGCCCGAATCCAGATCTTCCAGATCCACCGTCGCGCCGAAGACGCAGCGCCCGTCGGCATCGAGCAGCTTGGGATCGATGATCTGGGCGTTGGCGAGCTTCGCCTCGACCTCAGCAATGCGCCCCTCGATGAAGCCTTGGCGCTCCTTGGCAGCGGCGTACTCGGCGTTCTCCGACAGGTCGCCGTGCGAGCGCGCCTCGGCGATGGCAGCAATGACGCCCGGGCGATCTACGGTTTTAAGCCGCTGCAGCTCGGCGCGCAGCTTCTCCGCGCCGGCGAGAGTAAGAGGAATCTTGCCCATAAATATCAGTTCAGCCGCGCGTGCAGTGCCTGGATGGGATAAACGATCAGTTCCTGCAGGTGCCGCATGCCCTCGCAGGCAGCCCGCGCGCCGGCCACGGTGGTGAACATGGTCACCCGCGCCGCCAGCCCGCTAGTGCGGATCGAACGCGAATCGGCAATGGCGCCGCGCTTTTCCTCGACGGTGTTGATGATCATTGTGATCTCGTTGTTCTTGATCATATCCACGATATGGGGACGGCCCTCAGCGACCTTGTTCACCGGCGTCACCTTCAGGCCGGCCGCCGCGATGGCCGCCGCCGTGCCGCGGGTGGCGACCAGACTGAAGCCCAGTGCGCTCAACTCCCGCGCCACCTCCACCGCCTGAGGCTTGTCGTCATCCTTGACGCTGACGATGACCTTGCCCGACTTCGGCAGGCGCACCCCTGCCGCGAGCTGCGACTTGATGAACGCCTCGCCGAAACTCTCGCCGACACCCATTACCTCGCCGGTACTCTTCATCTCCGGACCCAAAATGGTATCGACCCCCGGAAACTTGATGAACGGGAACACCGCCTCCTTGACCGAGAAATAGCCCGGCACCACCTCAGCGGTCACGTCCTGTTCCGCCAGCATGCGCCCGGCCATGCAGCGGGCGGCGATCTTCGCCAACGGCACGCCGCATGCCTTCGAGACGAACGGCACCGTGCGCGAGGCGCGCGGGTTCACCTCCAGTACGTACACCGTGCCGTTCTGGATGGCATACTGCACGTTCATCAGGCCGACGACGTTCAGTGCCTTCGCCATGAGTTCCGTCTGTCGGCGCAGCTCCGCCTGTACCTCCGGCGATAGGGAGTACGGCGGCAACGAACAGGCGGAATCGCCAGAATGCACGCCGGCCTGCTCGATGTGCTCCATGATGCCGCCGATGACCACGTGCTGGCCGTCGGAGAGTGCATCCACGTCCACCTCGGTGGCATTGTTGAGGAAGCGGTCCAGCAGCACGGGCGAGTCGTTGCTGACCTTGACGGCCTCGCGCATGTAGCGCTCCAGGTCCCTCTGCTCGTGCACGATCTCCATCGCGCGACCGCCCAGCACGTAGCTGGGGCGCACGACCAGCGGATAGCCGATCTCCTCGGCCATGCGGATTGCGTCCTCGGCGGTGCGCGCAGTGCGGTTCGGCGGCTGTTTCAAATCGAGGCCATGGAGCATCTGCTGGAAGCGCTCGCGATCCTCGGCGCAGTCGATCATATCCGGACTGGTGCCGATGATGGGCACGCCGTTGGCCTCCAGATCGCGCGCCAGTTTGAGCGGAGTCTGGCCGCCGAACTGGACGAT
>JRYG01001937.1_pt1 | contig 27736 bp, 31 predicted proteins | sample 235341 | NCBI WGS metagenome assembly JRYG01 (sample SAMN03074218, study PRJNA261478) | activated sludge metagenome | biome: Wastewater Treatment Plant; feature: Wastewater; material: Activated sludge; isolation source: activated biomass of a wastewater treatment plant treating hydrocarbon... ...
GGCGGGGAAGGATAGCGCGGACTCCGAAGGAGTGCTTTACAAACGACAGCCGATTTTGTAATATGCGTTCATGGTTCAATGCTCCCACAAATACCGGGCTTACCCGACAGACGCGCAGGCGAAGCTGCTGGCGCAGACGTTCGGGTGCGCTCGCTTTGTGTGGAACCACATTCTTGACTGGCGCAGCAAGGAGTATTCCTTGAACGGCACCAGGATCAACTACACGAAGTCCGCAGCCAAGCTCACCGAGATCAAGCAGGAATTCGCGTGGCTCTACGACGTGTCGAACGTCGCCTTGCAGCAGGCACTCCGCAACCAGGACAGGGCGTTCAGCAACTTCTTCGCCAAACGCGGCAAGTACCCGGCTTTCAAGTCGAAGCACGACAAGCAGTCGATCCGGCTCATGAGCAATGCCTTCCGTATCAAGGGAGGAAAGCTGTTCATCGCCAAGTCGGATGAGCCGCTTGCCTTCGTCCAATCGCGTCCGTTGCCGGAGAAGATCAACAGCCTCACGATCAGTAAGGACGCTGCCGGCCGGTACTTTGTGGCTTTCCAAGGAGAGGAAGACAAATCGCTCTTGCCAGTCAACGACAAGTCCATCGGCATCGACCTTGGGTTGAGCCACTTCGCCGTCACTAGCGATGGCGAAAAGATCGAAGCGCCAAAGATTTTCCGCAAGCACGAAGCGAAGCTTGCTCGGTATCAACGGGCATTGAGTCGCAAACAGAAAGGAAGCAACAATCGAAACCGGGCACGGAGGAAGGTTGCGCGCCTCCACGCCAAGATTGCAGATACGCGCAACGATTTCCTGCACAAGCTCTCGACCAGCATCATCCGTGAAAACCAAACGGTCTCTGTCGAGGATTTGAACGTAGTTGGATTGCAGAAGAACCACCGTCTTGCCAAGTCGATTGCGGACGCGAGTTGGAGCGAATTCGTGCGACAACTTGAATACAAGTCGGCTTGGTATGGGCGGACTTTCGTCAAGATCAGCCGCTGGTATCCGAGCAGTCAGATTTGCTCTTCGTGCGGACATCGAGAAGGCAAGAAGGCGCTGAGCGTTCGGGAATGGACGTGCCCGGAGTGTGGGTCGATCCACGACCGCGACATCAACGCCGCGATCAACATCAATACCGTCGGGCGGACGGAAATCAACGGGTGTCAGATATGAAGCTGTGCAGTCAGGCACTTCAGGGCACCAAATCAGCGGCGCGAGCCGTTGGAATCCCCGTCCTTCAGGGCGGGGGAGGATGTCAACTTCGAGAATCCGGCAGGGAGGCGACGAGCCTTTTTTCAAGCACTAGGTTGTCGGTCCGCGAAAGCGGTTGCGTCGTCGTCGCCTCCACTCCCTCGTTTTTGGAGATGACCATGAAAATTCCAGATGCAATTTTCGAGACTCGTCAGGAACTTACGCAAGTTATCATCAATGGGGGCGACTTCCCCCAGCACCGGTTGTGCATACGGGCGAAAGCGTGTCTGGATTGGCTGCTGGAGCATTTGCGCGCGACGGACGCCGCGTATCAGCAAGTCCGGTGCGAGCGGCTGGAGGAAGATTGAAATGGCGGATTTGACGGGACTGGGCGCGTTTGCCGAACTGGGCACGGCCATCATCAAGCGCGTGTGGCCCGATGCCAACGAAGCCGAGCAAGCCAGACTGGCCGTGCTGCTGGCGGAACTGACCGCCGCGCATCAAGAGCGCGTCGCCCAAATCGCCACCAATATCGCCGAGGCGCAAAATTCCAACGTATTCGTCGCAGGATGGCGCCCCGCGCTGGGCTGGTGCATCGCCGCGATCCTGATGTATTCCTATATTTTTTACCCGTTTCTGGTTTTCGCGCTGGCGGCCGCCGATGCAACATTCCGGCCGCCGTCCCTGGCGCTGGACGAATCGCTGTGGCAACTGATCCTCGGTATGCTGGGGCTGGCAGCGGGCCGCACGGTCGAAAAAATCAAGGGAGTATCCCGTGAACGATGAAAATTCGGAACGCCGCATCAGCACTTCTGAAATCCGCGATATTGCGCACAGTTATCATCGGATCGAAACCCGTGTTGCTGTGCTGGAAAAACGCATCGATACGCAAGATCACCGGCTGACCGTCATCGAGACAGACATACGCGCCATCAAAATTGGCATGGATCGGCTCCAGGACATGGTGTCCACCCACATCGAGATAGAAAATGTCAACCGGATCAAATTGTTGAGCTGGATCATCACCATTTTGTTATCGGTACTGGGCTTCGGCGTCGCCAACATCATCGACTGGTTCAGATAACAGGAAACTACTGATATGGCCCGTTCCATAGGCCCGCGCTTCACCGCGCAGGACGGTCAGGAATTGTGCGAGCGCGTCCAGAAGTTGGAGCCGCAACCGCAACCCTGCCGGTATGCGCCGTAAATTGCCATGCCCAAAACGCGCGGCTTGACCCCGAAACAACAACGTTTCGTCGAGGAGTACCTGGTCGATTTGAATGCGACGCAGGCGGCGATTCGCGCGGGGTACTCGGCGAAGCGGGCGCACGTCATGGGCTCGGTGCTACTGGCAAATCGTAAGGTTGCTGAAACAGTTCATGTGTTGAGGCAGGAGCAATCCCGCCGTACTGCCATCACGGCTGACTGGGTGTTAACCCGCCTGCGCGAGGAAGCAACGCCGGGGAGTGAAGACACAAGCTTTTCCCCCTCGCGAGTGAAAGCGCTGGAATTGCTGGGCAAGCATCTGGCGCTGTTCACCGACCGGATTCAAGCCGAGCAACGCCACATCATTGTCCTGGACGATGCCTCTTTACCAGATTAGCGATAACCCCCACCCCGGTCAGCGGCGGTTGCTGGCGGAGCGCCGCCGGTTCAACCTGGCGGTGATGGGCCGGCGCTGGGGCAAGACCCGGCTGGGCTTGAACCGGCTGGTGGCGGCGGCGGGGCGGGGCCGGCCGGTCGGCTGGTTCGCGCCGCAGTACAAGTTGCTGGACGAAGCCTTCCGGGCGGTGCGTCAGAAGCTGGCTCCGCTGATCGCTCGGCAGGATGCTCAGCAGCATCGGATCGAGGTGCACGGCGGCGGCAGTATTGATTTCTGGACCCTCGAATCGCCCGATGCTGGCCGGGGCCGCAAGTATGCGCTGGCGGTGATCGACGAATCGGCGATGGCCCGCAACCTGGAAGAAGCCTGGACGGCGGCGATTCGCCCGACGTTGGCCGACTACCAGGGGCGGGCCTGGTTCCTGAGTACGCCGAAAGGGACCAACTACTTCAAGACCCTGTTTGACCGGGCGGGCGCGGATGCGGAATGGGCGCGCTGGCAGTTGCCGACGCACGACAATCCGTTCATTCGGCCCGAAGAGATCGAGGCGATGCGTCTTGAATTGCCCAGCCTGATCTACCAGCAGGAAGTGCTGGCGCAGTTCGTGGACTTCGCCGGCGCCGTGCTCAAGCGGGAGTGGCTGGCGACGAGCGAGCCGGCGGGCAAGCCTGCGGTCGTGCTCGGCGTGGATCTGGCCTTGAGCACCAAGACCGAGGCGGACTGGACTGCCATCGTGGCGATGAGTCAGGAGGCGAGCGGCATGGTTTACCTTCGGGACGCCCAGCGGATGCGCGCGCCGTTCCATCAGGTATTGCAGTTCATCCAGCAGATGGCGGCGAAGTGGAACCCCGTCATCATCGCCATCGAAAGCGTTCAGTATCAGGCCGCCGTGGTGCAGGAGCTGCTGCGCACGACCCGGTTGCCGGTACGCGGGGTGCGACCGGACAAGGACAAGCTCACCCGCTTCCTGCCCCTCGCGGCGCGCTACGAGCAGGGCCTGGTAAAACATGCGCCCGGCTTGCCCGGCTGGTTCGAGGACGAACTGCTGGCGTTCCCGGTGGGGGAACACGATGATGCGGCGGATGCGGCGGCCTATGCCTGGGCCGCGCTGGGCATGGCGCGCGGCGGGCCGGTGGGGCTGAAGGTGGCGGGGCTTTGACATCCTCCCCCGCCTGAAGTCGGGGGATTCCAACAGCGAAAACCATGCTACGCACGATTAACGCCTTGTCGGTTCGCACTTCGCGGGGACTTGCGCGCGTCAGCCTTGGCCGACGTTCGTCTTACGTTCCCTCCATGCGCAGAAACGGTCTGCCCGACCGCCAAAATGTTCGCCGCTGCATTCGCGTCGCGGTCGTGGATCGTGCCGCATTCTGGGCATGCCCATTCCCGCACGCTCAGCGGCAATTTCTCAACGATATGCCCGCAGTCGGAGCAAGTCTTAGAGGACGGGAACCAGCGGTCAATTTTGACCACGGTCTTGCCGTACCTCTCGGCCTTTTCTTCGATCCTGCGGATGGCTGTTCCGATGGATGCGTCGTGCAACGAGCGGGCAAGGCTGTGGTTTTTGACCATGCCGCGCAGGTTGAGGTCTTCGACGCAGATCACATCGAAACGGGTTACGAGATCGGTACTCAGCTTGTGCAGCGTGTCGCTGCGGCTATTGCTGATCTTCTCGTGGATGCGGGCGATGTGGCGCTTGACCTTCATGCGTCGTTTGCTGCCCTTCGTCGCCCGGGCGAGGCGCTTCTGGTAGAAGGCCAGGCGTCGTTGCCACTTCGCGCCGTGCTTCGGGTTGCTTATGCGCTCGCCGTTGCTAAGGGTGGCGAGGCGGGCGACGCCGAAGTCGATGCCGATATCCTCGCCGGTCTTCGGCAGTGGCGCTGGCTGTGTTTCCACAACCAGCGAGACGAAATACTTGCCGCTCGCTGTGCGGATCAGGCGAATCGAGGACGGATGCGGGATCGCCTTGCGCGACCACTTCACCTTGATAGCGCCGATCTTGGCGAGCTTGAGCTTGCGCCGCTCGGAGTCGAACGAGAAGCCGCGCTCGGTGTAGTTGGCCGACTGCCTTGCTTCCTTGCGTTTGAAGGACGGGTAGGCGGCGCGCTTGTCGAAGAAGTTAGAAAACGCCACCTGCAAGTCTCGAAGGGCTTGCTGAAGGCACACGCTCGACACTTCGTTAAGCCACACCGTCTCCGTCTGCCGCTTGAGCAGCGTCAGCGCTTTGTCTGTCGCCGGGTAGCCCATGCGTTCACCCGCGCGAAAGGCGTCTGTTCGCGCCCGCAGTGCCCAGTTCCAGACGTAACGCACGCAACCGAACGTCCGCGCAAGATGTTGCTCTTGCTCAGGCGTCGGGTAACAGCGAAATGTCCATCTGGATTTCATGTTTCACATTCTACTGAGTTATAATGCGAAAAGCAACCACCTGGCACGCTGCGCATGCCGCCCTATCCCTCCCCGGCATAAATGCCGAGGCTTCTCGGGCTATCCGGTGAAATGTTAAATTACGACCGCTATCTCGCCATTCTGGCCGAATCCGATGCCTCGGTACGGCAAGCCGCCGAGCAGGCGTTCCAACGGCTGTTGGAGAAGATCAGGGCCGGCGATAGTCCACAGGCGGCGCTCAAAGCCGTCCTCAAGGAGTTCAACGCCAACGCCATCGCCGGCTTTGCCGAGGCGCTGAATGCCATCCTGGAATCCAGCCTGGGGCCAAAAGAGGTCAAGGAATACAAGGTCGGCCAGGTCAAGCTGTCGGATGCCCTCTATGCTAATGCGCAAGCCGTGTCAGCCAACACGCAGCAGATCATCGAGAAGCACATGCAGGGCTTGCACGATGCGCGGGAACTGCGCAAGGCGCTGTACGCGGGGTATGACTTTCAAAAAGACCCACTACATGTAGTGAAACCGCTGCCAAAATACCTACAGGTTGAGTTCGACAAGTTCAAGGCGGCTGCCCTCAAGACGCCCGCCTTGCGCGCCGCGTACCTGGAAGCCATCCGCAAGGCCGAAGCCGGGGCCGGCATGGATGCGCTGGAAAAGGCGCTGAAGGTGGCGTTCTACGAGCGCAACCGCTACTACGCCAACCGCATCGCCCGCACCGAACTGCATCGCAACTACACCGACCAGGTGGCGCGCGAACTCATGGAAGACGATCAGATTGAGTACGTGCAATGGCGGCTCTCATCGAAACATCCCAAGGCCGATCAATGCGATGCCATGGCGCACGTGGATCGATATGGGCTTGGCCCTGGAATTTTCCCCAAAGCGGAAGCGCCAAAGCCCCCCCTACATCCATTTTGTATCTGTAGAGTGACACCGAAGATAGACATATTCCCGGATAAGTCACCCAAGGAACGCGCCGGCGCCGAACGCGCCTACTTACGTTCCCTGCCCGCCAAGGACGCGCGGGACATCGCCGGGAGTTGGGAGAAACGCCGCCGCGTGCTGGAAGACGGGGAGAGCCTGGAGGAGATTTACAACGAGGGGAAGGACCCGCTGTACCAGTGGAAGCGGGTGGGGGACGTTCCGCCCGCCGATTGACCCCCACTGCCAGCGGGACTATGCTGGAATCTCCTACTCTAGTGCAGTTCCCCGCCCTGTAGGCGGTTTTTTTGTGCCTCGCCTTACCCTCCATGGGGGAGGTGTCCGGGAACCCGTAAGGGCCGGGCGGTCACTAGCCGTAGGAGCGCCTATCCCCCACCACGCTTTAAGTGTGGGGACATTCCTAAACTAGTGGAGTCATTATGACTACTGATCTCATCTCTCTGGCCGTGATCGACGGCGAACCCCGCCTTGATTCCCGCATCGTTGCCGCTGAACTTGGCGTTGAAACCAAGGCCACGCATCAGCTTGTGGATAACTATTCAAGCCAATTTCAAGAGCTTGGCTCACTGGAATTTAAAATGGAGGCAGTGAAACGCGAAGGAGAACGCGGAATCAAGCACGAAAAGTTCTATCTCCTGAACGAGGATCAAACCTATTTCCTGATGACCCTGGTGAGGAACACCGCGCAAGCGGTGGAACTCAAGAAGCGGCTGGTGCAAGCCTTCGCGGAATGCCGCAAGCAACTGGATACGCCAGCGCAATCCTTCGATCTCGCCACCATGACCAGCGCCGCGTTGCGGGAACTGGCGGCCAAGGTGGAAGAATGCGCCCTGCTCAAGACCGCCGTACTCACGATGCAGCCCAAGGCGGATTTCTACGATCACGTAGCTGGCAGCGAGGCGCTGTTTGATCGGTCTGATGCCGCCAAGATGCTCCGCACCGGTCCCAAGCGGCTCTGGGCATCGTTGCGGGACTGGAAAATCGTGCAGGCCAGTGGCACGCCCTACCAGAAATACTACGATCTCGGCTATTTCCGGCTGGTGCCCGTCCTGGTCCACAAGGGCGAGTACAGCATCCCCTACCAGCAGACGATGGTGACGGGTAAAGGATTAGCGTGGCTCAAGGCCCTGATGGATTCCCGCGTGATGCCCGGCAAGGAAGTGGCGGTCAGCTAAATTTCCACCGCGCCACGGAGGGCGCTAGCCTTCCACCTCGAACCGGCTGGCCATCATCTTATAGTGCGGCAGGCGATCTTCATCAAAAAGCGTATCCACGTACCGCACCTGCATCCGGTTGCCTGACTCCCACGCCGCTTTGACCGCGCCGAACAGCACGGCTTGGCGGATGGTCTCCTCCAAACTGAACAGGTTCGCATAGACCGTTTCCAGCCCGCCGCTGTCCACTTCCAGCAACGCCGCGCCGAAGTACACCGTCACCTCCAGCAACGCCTGATTCCCGACATCGTCCTTGGGTTGCATCCGGGTCGGCAACAGCCGGATGAGTGGATACTGGTCGGGCGTGATGTTTTGTTCCAGCCCGATCTTGCAGGTGGTCGTGCCGGGAATCGTCGCCAGCGTGGCCTTGATCTGCGTCAAGAGTTCCCAGGCCGTCATGCGCGCAACACCGGGGTAAAGAGGTAATCGACCGGTGTCGTGGCCGCCGCATTGGCCGCGATCCGCGCCGCATTCAGCGCCGCCTTGAACTCCGGTTGATACTGCTTGAGTTTGGTGCTGAACACGTCGGTCTCCTCGGCCAGGCTTTCCAGGCAACACAGGATGTAGGCGCGCAGCACGGCCAGCTTGTCCGGCCAGGGATCTGGGAAGTCGCCCAGTTCGGCCACGTCGGCGATGGCGCGGGTCTCCCAGGCTTCCTTGGCGGCGATCAGCGGGGCCAGGTAGGCGTCGTCATAGGTCAGGGTCAGGGCCATGCTTCAAACCTCCGTGCGGCGCACGATGGCATCGAATTGCTTGACCGCTTCATCAGCGGCTTTCACCAAATACGCATCCCCCTCATAACCGGGATGCCGTACCCACTTGGCGAACACGAAGCCGGTTTTGCCCCCTTGCCCGGACGGCCAGCGCAACGCCTTCTTCTCGCGCGGGCGAATGATGTGCGGGCGCGTGCCCCAGTGTAGAAACCCGGCGTAGGGCGCATGTTGCTGGTCGTGGCCGACGATCCAGCCGCCTTCCCCGTCCGACCGCAAACGCAGCGACCGCGCCAGCGCACCGGTCTGCGTATGGGTATCGACTTGGGTCTGGGCCGTATCGAACGCCACTTGCGCCAGCCCGCGCAAGACCTTTCGTTGCACGTCGGGGACCAGCGTGGCGAACGTTTCGCGGATCGCGTCCAGGCCGGCGAGGTTCACTTCGATCAAGACTTCCGCCTCGGACGGGGCGATGCTTTCAGGATGGGGCGCGTGCGTTGATAGCGTGCGAACTGCCCCGCCGTGGGGGTTCCCGACGCGGGTTGCGAGGGCCGAGCGCGCCAAACGTGCCTCATGGCAAGACCTCCTGCTGCATTTCATCCACGCCGGCCAGGATGCCGGCGAGTTCGTCTTCCGGCAGCGTCGCCAGGTCCAGTTGAATCAGTTGCCGGAGCTTGGCCTGCTGGTAGGCTGGCGGCGCGTTCAGGGCCGCCATGTTTTGCGCCACTTCGATTTCGGTTTTCAGGTCGGCCAGGCTGAAATCCGCGCCCCAGGCGACGGATACTTGCGGCTCGATGCCCAGCCAGCGCCCGACCAGCTCCCAGACGCGCCGCTCGAAATCTTCCATCCGCCGGGCGAAATGCACCAGGCTGGCGTTGAGCGCCTGAAACCGCAGTTGCAGAGCGACACCGGATTCCTGACTGTTGCTGCTGGGCAAATCCACGATGAGCGCCGCTTGCCGGATCAGTCCCTCGACTTGCGCGATCACATCCAGATAGATGCGGGCGGGACCTTCGGGCGGGGCGATGAACTCGGCGCCCTCGGGGAAGGTTTGCAGTAGATTGTGCGTGCCGATGGTTTGCGCCACCGCGCCCAAATCCAGCGGGTAGCGGTCGGCGGGCACTTTATAAGTGAGCAGACTGAAGGTCTGGGCGCGTAAAATCTCATCGAGTTCCGAACGCAGGTTGTACAGCCGTTTGCTTAAGTCGGTGATGGTGGCGAATTCGCCTGGGGCCGGGAACAAGCCGGATTCGGTGAAGGCCAGCACGGGGCAAACGCCTAGATCGTACCGCCCTTGCGCCAGTACCTTTAACCCCAGCATAACCCGCCAGCCTTCGGTATCGTAGACCCGTTCCACGGTCGCGTCTTGCCCCTCCACCGTTTGGGTGTCGGTGAATGCCACAGTCGCCAACTGGCCGCGCGCATCGAGGGTGTATTTGGTCACTCGTTCCGGCGCGATGGCGGTCAGAGCGGGCCAGGTGCGTTCCGTTTCCATCCCCTCGGCGGGCATATCCACCAGCAGCAGCATGGACCCGCGCGCCTTGGCGTCTACCATGAAGCCCGACCAAAATACGTCCAGACTGTCGTCCTGCCAATCACAGGCATCCAGGAAGGCGGTGAAGGCCGGCTGAGTTATTTGACGTTGCGGCGGGCGCTTGGTTAAGTAACCGGCGAAACGTTGACAGGCAGGGCGCAACGCGTTGGCGTACCAGGCGATGGCTTTCCGGCGTTCGAACTTGTCATCGGATTCCCTCGGGTATTGCACCAGATAGCTGCCGTCGCTGAATCCGCCGCTGCCGGCCAGTGCGTCGGCGATGGTCTGGAAGGGCGTGGGATCGAAAGTAGCCATGCGTCCTCTTGACAATAGCTTTTATATATGATTATGAGGTATTCTATAGTAAATGCAAACGTAGAGGTGGGAATGGACATTGAATCTCTGAAAGAGCAACTAGGGGATCGATTCCCCGAACTGAAAAGCTATGTCGCCGACTTGATCGGGCAGCGCGACGCCGCCGTCAAGGAAAGCAAGGACAAGCGGATCATGTTGCAAGCGGAAGTTGAACGACTCACCGGTTTGAAAGCGGCTTTGCTGGAAAAGTTAGGGCTGGAATCTGAAGAGCAGCTTGATAATCTTCCCGCCCAACTCAAAGGACAAGCGGAAGCCGCTAAACAGTTTGAAAGCCGCGTGAAACGGCTAGAGCGGGAAGCTGCTGAGAAAGACAAAGCGCTCGCCGATTTGACTGCTAAACATCGACAAACCGTGTTGGCCGCTGAGTTAGGCAAGGCGTTAAATGCCTACGAATTCATCGATCGCGACCTGGTGGAATCCTACCTGATGCACCGGCTAACATGGGAAGACGATCAGGCCCGGTATCAAGACGAGAAAGGGGTTTCTATCCCGCTGGCCGAGGGCGTGACGCACTTGGCGACGAGCAAGCCCCATTTGCTGAAAACTCCCGGCGCGCGAGGCTCCGGCTATAACCCCGCAGCGCGAGGCGGCGAGGTCATGAACCCCTGGGCGAAAGACTCGTTCAACCTGACCGAGCAACTGCGCCTGGTTGATGAAAAACCAGCCCTCGCTGCACAACTGAAAGCGGCGGCGGGCCTCGTCTAACGGAGTTGAGTCATGGCTGTTACCCAGATTACCAATCTCGTCGTCAAGCCGGAATTCGCCGCGCGCGTGCAGGCGCTGAGCACGACCAAATCGGCGCTGTTCCAGTCCGGGATCGTCGCTACCGATCCCGTGATCGCCGCGCTCGCCAAGAGCGAAGGCGCGACCTTCACGCTGCCGTACTGGAACGACATCAGCGGGGATTCTGAGGTCGGTTCGGACAATCCGAACACCGTGATCACCCCCAGCAACATCGCCATGAGCTATGAAACGGCGATCAAGCTGTTCCGTACCAACGCCTGGTCGGCGATGGACATCACCAAGAGCATCGGGGCGGGCGACGATCCGCTGGAGCGGATTGCCAACCTGATCGCCGGCTGGTGGACGCGCGACATGCAGACCATCCTGATCAATGCCCTGACCGGCATTTTCGCCAGCGCGTTGAGCAGCACGCATGTTCATGACGTGACCGGGGCCAGTACCGCGCTGTCGGCGGACGTGATCCTGGACGGCAAGCAGAAGCTGGGCGATGCGGCGGATAGCCTGTCCGCCATCGTCATGCACTCGGCCAAATACACCGCCCTGCAGAAAGCATTGCTGATCGACTACATCGGGGCCGAGGGGGACATCCGGTTCCCGACCTTCCTGGGCTACCGGGTCATCGTCGATGACTCCTGCCCGGTGGCGAACGGCAACTACACCACCTATCTGTTCGGGCCGGGCAGCGTCGCTTACGGCGAGGGAAGCCCCAAGGTGCCCACCGAGTACTTGCGCTCGCCGCTGGCGGGCAACGGCGCGGGCCAGGAAACCTTGGTAACCCGCCGCGAATTCATCTTTCACCCGCGCGGCCTACGCTGGACCAGCAGTAGCATGGCCGGTAGTTCGCCGACCAATGCCGAACTGGCCACCGCCGGCAACTGGGCTAAGATGTGGGATACCAAGCTGATCAAGATCGTCAAGATTCTGAGCAAGTGAGGAGACGACCATGCCTCGCTTCCGTTTGGGAAATGCCGTCAACCCCGCCAGTTTCGATCACAGCGAAATCGGTGGATTGGACGGCGACGATCACCTGCAATATCACACCGACGCGCGAGCCGAAGACTGGCTGGAAACCCTGCTGGGGGCCGCTCCAGACGAGGTATTCGCGCCGATCTATGCCGCTCCGCTCAAGACCGCGACGGTCACGGTCAGCAGCGCCGAACTGCTGGCGCTCAACGCCACGCCCAAGACCCTGATCGCCGCGCCCGGTTCGGGCAAGGCGCTGATCTTGGTCGCGGCGGAATTCTGGCTGGACTTCGCGACTACCAAATACGACGGCATCGCGGCGGGCGAAGACCTGACCATCCGGTACACCGATGGATCGGGCGCGCTGCTGGCGACCATCGAAACCGATCCGTTTCTGGCCGCCGAGGCCGATGCCTTTCGGTACGTGGAGCCGACCACGACCGCCGCCTATGCGCCGGTGGCCGACGCGCCGCTGGTGTTGCACCTCAGTTCCGGGGAAATCGCCACCGGCGACAGTCCGCTCAAGGTGCGCGTGACCTACCGCGAACTTACGCTGACTTGGTAAGCGTCATGAATCCGGCGCTCTACCAGCACTGGAAACGCCAACAGACGGAACGGTTGCGGCGGGAACGGCTGATCGCCGCCCGCCGGGCCGCCGTTGTCGCGCCGCCCCTTGTCCTCGAATCTGAACCCGCGCCGTCCAAAAAACGGCGCTCGGAGTAACCCATCATGACTATTGCTGTCGCTTCCCGCGCGATTTACTTGCGCTGCGAATTCAAGTTCGGCGTTTGGAGCGGCGATACCCCGCCGACCAATTTTTACGACCCGGTCAACTTCACCAAGCTGGAAATTTCCAGCCAAACCCAGGAATTCGAGCAATTGCTGTCCAACATGGAAAGCACCTACGGGCAGATTCTGGCCTCGGTCGCCAAGCCCACCGAGGCGGCCAGTCTGAGCGCGGAGGCGGATTACATGCCACCCTACCTCATCGGCCTGATGCTCGGCGCGGATATCACCGAGCTGAGCCAGACCACCGGCGCCGTGGCCGACGAAGCCATCACGCCGGTCCAGGGGTTGTGGATTCCGCTCGCGAACCAATATATCGCCGCCCATGGCACGGGCACCGAGATCGTGGCCAAAACCTCCGGCGACGTAACGGTCGACAGCACCCATTACAGCATCGATCTCATCAACGGTCTGTTCAAGGCGCTGGATGCGACCGGCGCGACCGTGGCCAAGATCAGCTACCACAAGGCGACTCGCACCGGCGAAATCTACAAGGGCGGCGCGGCCAAGTCGGCCTATCTCATGCTGGTCGGCACCGGCACCGAGAAGATCACCCAGAAGCGCTGTCGGCTGACGATCCACAAAGCGTCGCTGGCGGCCAGCGCGGCGTTCGACCCGGTGGCCGGCGGCTACGTCAAGGGCAGCTTCGCCGGAGACCTGCTCACGCCGAGCACGGAAACCTCGCCCTGGACGTATGAATACCTCGATATGGCGGCCTGAAGAAGTGGCGAGCGACTTGAAAAGAGCCGCTCGTCATCCGCTACCATGAACGTCTACAACTGGTTTCCCAAATGGCATTTTTACCCTCCCAACCACGAGGACCCGCTGATGAAGTTGAACGAACTGGCCGCTCAATTGAACGGACTGGCGACGCAGTTGGACAAGGCAACCGTTGAAATCCTGACCAAGATCGGCGAACTGGAAACGGCGCTGGTCGACACGGAAATCCCGGATGAAGCCGCCGTCATGATCGAGGAACTGAAGGCCAGGGCCAAGGCGCTGGACGACATCGTTCCCGATGCCGTGCCCGAGGAGCCGCCGGTCGAATCGCCCGCTGAATAAGCCAGATGAAGTCTCCGCGCTCGCCGTTGCCGCCGAACTGGCGCACGCCATGACGCAAAAGACGCAGCGGCGCGTCGCGGAGGAAACCGGGGTGCCGCTGGATCGTCTGCTGGACATGATCGCCGCGTGCTGCGTTATCTGGGCTACCGGCGCAAGGTCGTTTATTTCCGTGCGCGTTGACCTGGGCTGGGCCGCGTATGGTGACCTCGGCCCAGTCACCCACCGCTGGGAATACGATCAGATGACCGGCGTGCTGCGGTCGGAGTGCCGCTCGGTTTATCGCCGTGTCGAAGGCGTCGGCGTCTTGCGCGTCGATGATGCCGTCCCGCAATGCCAGCGCTGCAAGCAGCGGGAGACCGCCCGTGGCGATCTATCTCGATAACGTTCGTTTGCCCGACGGCCTGCGCTGGTCCGACGAATTCGCGTGGACGCCGGTGGCGCAGGCCACCGAGTACAGCCTGACCGGCGCGCTGATCGTCGAACAGGCCACCAAACAGGCCGGTCGGCCCATCACTCTGGTCGGCGGCAAGGACTTTGCCTGGCTGACCCGCAGCGCGCTAACCAGCCTCAAAACCCTCCTCAATACCGGGGCGCCGATGACCCTGACCTTGCACGACGCCCGCACCTTTTCCGTACTGCCGGCCAATGAGGACCCGCTGGCCGTTTCGCCGCTGCCACGCGTGCGCGATTCCGGGCTCGCCGATCCCGACGACGAGGCGATCTACGTGCTGGACTCCCTCAAGCTGATCGAGGTGTGAAGATGGGATGGCCGCAAGTCATTATGATCGTCCTGCTGATTCTCGGCGTGATCGTCGTCCCCGCCAATGATGAATTCTATTGGCATGTTCGCTATCGATTGGATGTCCGGCTGATTCGCGCCGGGCTTATGGCCGCCCTGTTGTGGTGGGGCGGATTCTGGGGCTAACCGCATGGCCGACCGCAATCTTGTCCTGCAACTGTTAATCACCGCCCGCGATCAGGCGAGCGCGGCGCTCGAAAGAGTCGGCGCTGGCATCCAGGCCATAGGCGGCTCGGTGTCGCAGGCGCTGGGGCCATTACGCAACTTCGGCGCGCTGTTGGCGGCGACGGCGGGACTGGGCGGCGCGAAGGAGCTGCTGGATCGAGCCGAAGCTTATACCCGGCTGACCAATCAACTCCGCGTCGCCACGCAGGGAGAAGAAGAATACCAGGCCGCGCTGGAAGCGGTCGTCGCCGTCGCCCGGCGCAGCAACGCCGACCTGGACAGCACCGCCAACCTGTACGGCAAGATCGCCCAGAATGCCGAGACCCTGGGATTGAGCCAGGGGCAAGTGGCCGACGTGACCGAACTGGTGGCGAAAGCCATGCAGTTGTCGGGGGCGGAAGCCAGTGCCGCCTCCGGGGCGATTTTGCAACTGGGGCAAGCCCTCGGTAGTGGAGCGCTGCGGGGCGACGAATTCAACTCCATCATGGAAGCCAGCCCCAAGCTCATGGAAGCGCTGGCGGCTGGTTTGGGCGTGGCGGTGGGCGAGTTGCGCGCCATGGCGGAAGCCGGGCAACTGACGGCGGATCGGGTCGTCAAGGCGCTGCTGACGCAAAAGGTTGCCATCGACGAGGTCTACGGCAAGCTGCCTCAAACGGTCGGGCAAGCCATGACCGGACTGGCGAACGCGGGCACGCTGTTCGTCGGCAAGCTGAACGAACAGACCGGCGCGACACAGAGCCTGGCGTCCGGGCTGAAATTCCTCGCCGAAAACCTCGACGCGGTCGCCGCCCTGATGGGCGCCGCGTTCGCGGCGGCGCTCGCCAAAGGGACCGTTGCGTTCGGCCAGCAGGTCGCGGCGATGCTGGCCGCCAAGGCCGCCGCGCGGGAATTGGCAATCGCCGCCGCCGCGCAACAGCAGGAAGCCGTCGCCGCCGCGCAAGGACACCTCGCCGCCGCGCAAGCCGCCGCCAATCGGGCGCTGGCCGAACAGCGGCTCGCGCTGCAAGTCGTGGCGGCGATGGAGGCGGAACTGGGCTACGGCGTGGTGACCGCCAATTTGACCGCCGCCCGCCAGCAAGCCGCCGCCGCCGCCGCCGCCGCCACCGCCGCGACCCAGCGCTATGCCGCCGCCCAGGCGGCCCTGGTCGCCGCGCAAGGAGCTGGGACGGCCAGCGTCGGACTGTTCGCGCGGGCGATGGGGCTGCTGACGGGACCGGTCGGCTTGATCGCGCTGGCCGTATCGGCGTTCGCCGGGCTGTATGCCGCATTTTCCAGGCAAAAGCCGGCGACGGACGCACTGACGAGCAGCCTGGATGAGTACAGCGCCGCGCTGAAGAAAGCGACGGCGGCGCAACTGGCCGTGCAAGCCCTGGATTTGGACCGCCAGATCGCCGCGCAAAAAACAGCGCTGGCGGACGCGACCCGCGAATGGGAAATCCATAAATCCTGGCTGGATAACGCCGCCGAATCCGGGCGCGACGTCGGGAAAACGCAGGAAGCCTTGACGCGGAGCGCCGCCGCTCTGGAAGTCGAAACCCAGAAGCTCAACGAGCTGAACGAGCGCCGCAACCAACTCTTGCAGGAACAGGAAACCCGCGCGAAAGCAACGGCGAGCGCCGATGGCGCTCTGATCGGCCAATACACCCAACAAGCGACGGCCATGGACAAGCTGTCCGTGGCGATTCAGGAGCGCGCCAAGCACCTGAAAACCGTCTCCGACGCGCAAATCAGGGAAACCGAGGCGCTGCTGGCCAAAGCCGAAGCGGAGGGCAAGGTCGTCGAAATCGACCGGCTGACCGTGCAGCTCGCCGCGCAACGGGCCACCCAAGCCCGTCTGGCCGCCGAACTGGCGCGGGGGGAAGCGACCGCCGCCATGGTCAAGGTCGCGGCCCTGGAATCGATTGAACGAACCCAGCAACGACTGACCCCGCAGGAAGCCGCCGCGTTGCAAGCCGCGCGGGAAGCCGCCACCGCGAAAACCGCCGAGGCCGCCGCCGCCGAGGCGCTCGCCGCGCAACTGGACGCGCAGGCCAAAAGCGCTGAAACCGGGACGGAGGCGACGCAACGGCTGGCCGATGTCCTGGAAAAACTGCACGCCGAAACCGAACGGAATATCGAAGCCGCCGACCGCGAAACGACTGTTCGCCGGACCCAAATCGCCGCCGCTCTCGAACTGGCCACGGCCAAGGGCAACGAAGCCGAAGCCGCGCGACTGAGCGCCGAGGCGGCGCAAGAAGAAGTGGCGGCCAGCACCGAGCGAATCCAGCAACTTACCGAACAGCAAACGCTCGTCGAACGGCATATCAACCTGCTGTACGAGCAGGCCAACGCCGATGGGGTTTATACCGAGGCCGAACGCGCGGTCATCGAGGCGCTCAAGGACAAGGCGACAGAGACAGCGCAAGAAATTGCCGGCATTGAAGCCAAGCTGCCGCTGCTGGAACAGGAAGCCGCGCAAGCCGAACGGATGGCCGGTCCCATCGGCGCCCTGATCCGCCTGACCGAGCAACGGGTCGCCGCCGCCGGTCGCGAAATCGCCGCCATCGAGCGCGGCTACGACGCACAGATCCGCGAGCAACAGGTCATCGAGGCCGTGGCCAACGCCAAGGGCGACGCCGCCGCCGCCGCCGCCGCCGCGGTGCGCATCAAGGAACTGGAAGCCGAGAAAGCGCAGGCAGTGGCCGACGCCCTGGCCCGCGAGGCCGAAGCCGCCATCGCCGCGGCGGATGCCAAGAAACTGGAAATCCTGGCGTCCGACCGCTCTATCGAAGCGAAGAACACGGAAATCGCCGCGCTGGATGCGCTCATCGCCAAGCAACGCGAAAGCGTAGCCGCGGCTCAGGCCACCGCCGCCGCCGCCCGCGCCCAGGCGGATGCCGCCGCGGACAGCGCCGCCGCGGCCAACGACGCCAGCGCTGCTATCCGGGAAACGGGCGACGCGACCGAACGTTCCGGCAATCAGGCCGCTGAATACAGCGAGGCGCTGGTCTATCTCGCCAAGAATTTCGATCAGTTGAGCGAACGCGGCAAGGCGGCGCTCGATGCCATCGGCAAGGGGCCGGATTTCACTGTGCTAGGTCAAGGCGTCATGAGCGCCTGGCGTTACCTGGAGCTGATCACCCAGGCCACCCAAAAGCTGGACGAAGCCGCCGGCGCCGAAATCGAATTCAACCGGCGCTTGCAGGAAACCGCCGCGCTCGCCAATGGGGTCGGCGAGGAGGCCGACCGCGCCCGCGAACAACTGGTCCGCATGGCGCAAACCGGCGCGACCAATATTCGCGGCCTGACTCAGGACGGTGAACAGGCCATCCAGATGCTGGAAGACATCAAAAACGCCTCGCTGGAAGCCGAGGCAGCATTGTCCGGCCTGGCGGCAGATTTCGAGCGGCAAATCCTGCAATTGCGCGGCGATCAGCGGGCCTTGCTCAAACTGGAGCACGAAGATAATCTGCGGCGCATCGAGGAGGAATATGCTCGCGCTGGCGCCTTGGGACGCGATGAATATGCCGCCGCGAAGCGCCGCGCCGAGGATCTGCACAAACTCAAGCTGCAGCAGATCGAAGAACAAGACCGGCAATCCCGGACACGGGACACGACGACCGCCAACAACGTCAAGGATGCGTGGTCAGGCGCCGCCGACGAAATCGAACGCGCCAAGACCGCCCTGGCCGGCATCAACAGCGCTGATCTGAACAACGTCATCGGCCAGATCGGCAAAGTGACCGGGGCCGCCCAACAATTGCGCAGCGTGCTGTGATGGACCAGACCATTACCGCGAAACTTGCCGCCCTGAATCAGGCCGACCTGACCTCGCTGGCGCAACGCATCGCCGCGCTGAAAGCGGAGTACGAAAAGGCGCTGGCTACGAAAGGCAAGAATGCCAACGCGACCGCGACCGAGGCTGACATCAAGAATGCCGCCCAGCAGGCGGGCGTATCCGTCGAGGACTTGCTGGCCGCGCTGGAAACAGCCAAACGCAGAGGATTGATTTGATGGCTATATCTGTCAATGATTTACGATTCTACGCCTCGGAACGGATGACGGACAACACTGACGGTGGAGGTCAGATGACTTCCAATGAAATCGTTTCCGGGGCCGATAATCAAATCTTCGATGATGTCTCTGACATTGATCGGGCAGCAGGCGATGTCAGCATTCGCAAGGTCTATGCCGCAGTAACCTCAGCCGATACGGATAAGTATCTCGATGCGGGCGTGGTCATCTTCAAGGAACCCGCCGATCCGTCGGCCTCCGTGCTGGCATTCTCCACCGGCTCCTACTATGACGAACGCGATGCGATCAAATCCCGGCTGGAACAGACCATCGTGCGCGGAGCCCGCTGGAATGGCTGGCTGTGGGGGCAACACCTCGTCGGGCAACGCGCCATCGTGCTGTGGCAACGACCGGAAATCGAATTGCCATCGACCGGACAACGGTTGGAACTGGTGGCCCGTGCCGCGTCCGTCGAACAGTACAGTCAATTTCTATGGATCACGCGGGTCACGGATACGCTGCGCAATCGCATTGAAGGCGGAACGACGTATTCGGTACGCGAGGTGATCTGCGAATTGGCCGAAGCCTTGACCGCCAATTATGCCGGCATCGAGCCGTCGAAATCCGATCCTGTCATCGGTACGTCCACGACCCTGATCCACGACACGCGCTACAACGCCGAAGCCGTAGCGCTGTTCGGCATCCGGCCCACGGTGGCCGCCGCCGATGTCGGCGACTATTCCGTGCAGGTCGACACGCTCTATGAATCCATCATTCCGACCGCGCTGATGGAAACCGCGCTGGCGGATGTAAATCCGGGTGGGGACTCGCCCGCGCTGATTTCCGGCAACGATGGAACCATCAGCTTTACGACGACCACGCAAACCATCAAGCCATCGGTCTCGCTCTATTTGGGCACCGGGGCCAAGCCGGGCACCATCAGCATCAGCGTTTCGGGCGCGACGCTGACCGATGACAACGGCGCGATGAAACTGGCCGGGACCGACGTGGGCGCGGTGGATTACGGCAATGGTCTCATCGCCTGGAACAGCAGTTGCCCGAACTATTCGACGGCCAGCAAAACCATCACCTTCACCCCGGTGGCCCGTCCGTTGCGGGTGGCCGACACCGCCGCGGCGATAGTAAGCGCCGAGAATCGCGGCTACGTCTGGACCATGACCCTCAGCCCGATCCCCGCACCGCAAACTTTGCGGGTGTCGTACCGGGTCAACAACAAGTGGTACGTGCTGGCCGATCTGGGCGGCGGCCAACTGGCCGGGACGGATTCCTCCTACGGGTCCGGCAGTCTGAACTTTGCCACAGGAACAGTGATGATCACGGTCGGGGCACTGCCCGATGTCAACTCCGAGATCATTTACACCTGGGGGACGCCGGTCAACTACACCGCGCGCGGCGGTGATCCCGTCGATGCCCCGGTGGTCCGTGGGCAAACCGCGAATGCCGGAATAGCGCCAGGCACGGTGACCATTACCTGGACGGTTGGGGCCACGACTTATACCCTCGATGACACACCCGCCGCCGACGGCAACCTGACCGGGACCGGCGGTGTTGGCTTCATCCGCTATGCGACCGGCGAATGGTGGGTTCGTCCATCAATCCTGCCGCCGGTCAATACTGTGTTTTCTATCGATTATGCTTATGGGGATCAAGTCGAGGAAACATTTGCGCATCCCATCCGCGAACCCAATGGAACGTTACAGCTGACTCTGAACGGCTTGCCTCGTCCCAACACCGTCGAAGTCGAATGGAACCTGTTGATCGAGGATTACGAAGCCAAATATTCGACGGAAACGCAGTTCATCCCTCCGCAGACTCGACGCTTCGACCCCATCAAGATCATCCGCGATGACGGGGCCGGTGGATTGCCCATCAGCGGCGGGACGCCGGGGACCGTCAATTACGGGACCGGCGTGGTGAACTGGTTGCCGGATGTCACGGTTTCAATCCCTAAGCCCTTGTACCAAAAGGTCCATATCGGGACCGATACGACAGTGACGCCGACCGGGACCACTATCTCGAATACCTATCGCACGCTGTTCAATGGGTTCGAGTACATTCCGGCGGGCGCGCTCTATCCGGACAATGACACAGGGCTGGTCAAGATACGTTATCGAGTCGCCGGCGGCGACACCGCCACGACCGAAACCGTGACGCTGATGCAGTTGGAATTCGACCTGACCAAAGGCTACGGAGAAACCATTACAGCAGGATCGGTGCGGTTCGTCCTGGGCAATTCGAATTACATCGATATTGCCGGCCAATTGTATCGCGATCCATCGCCGGAAACCGGCGCCGGCACCCTGTGCGGAACGGTAGACCGGTCGTCGGGACGGGGGCGCATCGATTCATGGTTGCAAGGCGGGAGCAACACTATTGTGCTGCAATCACTGGTCACCGAACTGGCCGGGCAACCCATCGAGGTCGTGTTTCGCACCCCGGTTGCGCCGATCCGGGCCGGAACGCTGCAACTGCGCTATCAGTTGTTGGATGGCACGGTCAAGACCAAGACGGTCGATGAGACAGGCCGTCTTGAAGATTCGGACTGCATCATCCGCGTCGATTATCCACTCGGCATCGCGCGGGCGCGATTCGGGCTGTGGAAGGTGGATGCGGAGCTGACCCCACAAGAGAAATTGGAAAGCTGGTACAGCGCGGATGCGCGGGTGGACATCGGGGGGGTCTTGAAAATCTGGAAGCCATTTCCGGTGCTGGCCGACAGCGTGATCTACAATGCTGTCGGGCAGTCGGTATTGCCGCCCGATTCGGCCCTGCTCGGCATCAATGCCGCGCGTTTGCCACCGGATGGCAAAGGGCTCATCTTCAACACGGGTCGGTTATGCCTGGTCCATCACACCGCCACCCATTCGGAAAACAGCCTGTCGCCGACCCAGCAGGTAGACATGGGCCGGGTCCGGCTCTATCGGGTGGTCATCGATGATGATGGTGGCCAGCGGTTGCCTGCCAGTTTCTACACGGTAAATCGAGAGACCGGCATCGTGACGATGGCCGCCGATCTAAACCTGACCGGCTATACGGGGCCTTACACATTTTCGCATTCCGTCGCCGATCTGGCCCGCATCGTTGGCGTGGACATCGACGGCACATTGCAACTCAACAAATCGCTGTCGCACGTCTATCCTGCGGATGACAGCCGGGTTTCCGGGATGCTGTACGCCGGCACGCTGCAGGCGCGCTACACCAACCTGTTCGCTCAAAGCGCCTGGACATCGGTGTGGTCGGATGACCTCATCGGCGATGCTCCGCTGGCGCAGTACAACGACGTGACCTATCCGCTGGTCATCAGCAACCTGGGCGCGTATCAGGATCGGTTCGTGCTGCGCTTTACCTCCTCAACTGCCTTCGGTTGCTATGGCGAGAATCTGGGCTATCTGGGAGCCGGCAACATCAATGAGAACTTCCAACCCATCAATGCACTAACCGGACAGCCGTATTTCACCATCGACTATCGCGGTTGGGGAGGCGGCTGGTCGACCGGCAACTGCGTGCGCTTCAACCTGATCGGCGCCTGTTATCCGGTGGATTTGATCCGCGCCATCCAGCCCAGTGCGCCATCCGGGCTGGACGTGGATTCGGTCGAGCTTCTATTTGTCGGCAATATCGATCAAACATAAATTAGGAAATTAGGATACTTATTTATGCCTGATACGACGGTTAAGTTTTTTGCCAGTACGATGACCGGCGCGCCGGCGATGTCGGGCGAAGCCGGCAAGTTGATCGGCGTATTGGATGCCTGTCTGGTCGATGGCTTCGGCAGCGTCACCCTCGATTCGTTGGTCGTCGCCTCGAACGTCGCGACCGGAACGGTGTCCGCCGGGCACAACTTCGCGATGGTCGGCAACACCGGCCCGGTCGTCACCATCGCCGGAGCCACGCCATCGGCCCTCAACGGCGAATGGCGCATCGCCAGCGTGCCAGGGAGCACGACCTTCACCTTCGCGACGACGGGAATTTCCGACCAGACCGCGACGGGGACCATCACCGCCAAGCGCAGTCCTGCCGGATGGACGAAAGCGTACTCCGGAACCAACAAGGCGGCCTATTCCAGAACGGCGCTCGGCGCGACGGCGATGCTGCTGCGGATCGATGATTCGCCGGCGCAGTATCCGACCCTCATCATGTACGAAACCATGTCGGACGTGGATACCGGAACCGGACCAGGGCCGACCTCGGGTAGTTTTTATACATCGAAAAGCGCGAACGCTAGTTCCACCGCGCGTCCGTGGCGTCTTTATGCGGACGCTAAAACGGTTTACGTCTACATCGATGCTTTGTCTAATGGAAATTATGCTTCCGGGTTCGCGTATGGAGACATCGTGAGCTATAAAGCCGCCGACGCTTATCACTGCGTGCTGATCGCGCATCCCACCGCAAGTTCCAATTATTGCTATCAAGCCTATCTCGGCGTTACCACTGGATCGCTGATCGCGCGCACGCACGCCCAGACCGGCGGGGCGATCTCGCAACTGCGCTACAGTCATTATCTACCGACCGCTGCGGTCGGACTCGCAAAGGCCGGCAACGCCTATCCGGCGGCGGTCGATAATGGTTTTCATGCCTGGCCGGTCGAGGTGTGGGAAACATCGACGGTAATACGTGGATTGCTGCCTGGGATATGGTGCCCGATTCACGCCAACCAGCCGAACGATGCGGTCGTCATCGATAACATTCCAAATCTATCCGATAGAACCCTCTTTATCCAGAAAGCGATTAATGGAGATTATCGTGCAGCACATGATGTTACGGGGCCGTGGCGATGATTATTACTCCCGCGCAAGGATTGCGTGCAGACATGATGGACGGCGGCGCTTGCAGAATCACCGGTACGGTGACCGAACTCGGGGTTTCTGGTTCGTATCGCGTGCGTCTGTTTGATAGATCGAACGCGCGGTGTATCTATGAAACCTGGTCGTCGTCCGGCGGCGCCTATACCTTCAATTATATTGCCGACAGACCAAACGGTTATTTTGTCGTCGCGCACGATCACGGCGCGAATCCGCTGAACGCCGCCATCGCCGATCTCATCACCCCGGAGCCGATGCCATGAGCAACGTGTTGGGATTTGCTGTCGCTCGCCGGACCAGTCGCGGCGAACTGCTCGCTGGTTGGCTGGACGGCGGCGAAATTCGCATTTACGACGGAACGCGCCCGGCGAACGCTGACACCGCCATCACCACGCAAACCTTGCTGGTGACCTTCGAGATCGCCGATCCATCCGGGACGGTGACGAGCGGGGTCTTCACCGGCACGAACCCCGCCGTGGCGATGGTGGCCGCAATCGGGACGGCGGCCTGGGCCAGAGTCGTCGATGCCAGCGCCGGCACGATTTTTGATGCCGATGTTGGTATCACGGGTTCGGGCGCGGTCATCGAACTGGACAATCTCAGCCTGGTCGAGGGCGGGTACTGCACGATCACGAGTTTCGTGCTGACCGAGCGGTAACATGGCCTACACCCCGCCGGTCGGGACGGTCGACCTCGACCTGACGGGGAGTTATACCCCGCCGGTCGGGACGGTCGACCTCGACCTCGGGGCCACCGCGCTCCCGGAACGTACGGCGGTCATCGCCGGCGAAACCCTCGCCCCGACGGGGGCCATTGCCGTCGTGAGCGGGCCGGTCGGAAGCGTGGCGGGTGAGACCCTCGCCCCCACGGGCAGCATCCGCATCGTGCCGGTCGTCATGGCGGCGCTGGCCGGCGAAACGCTGGCTCCCACCGGGCGCATCCAGACCGCCTACGATCCAAACTTACTCTCCGCCGTTCACAGCCTGATCGCGACGGCCTGGCAGGATGGCGAAACCGCCCTGCAAGGCGTTCAGGAAGCCCTACAGGACGCGCCAGACTTACGGGTAGGCCCACGGGGCACTTGGCAGACCGCATCGCTTCTGGACGCTCTTTTGCGGTCAGGATGGCGGGACTCGCCACGGTTGACGGGCGCGGGACGCGCGGAGTGGCAGGAAGCCAGTGGGGCGTCCATCGTGACCATCGCCGACTGGAAAGACTCGCCCCGGCTCGAGCATTCCAGCGCCGACTGCTGGCAGGATGCCGATGCGCGTGGCACGGGCATCATCCAGGTCTGGCGTCCGCGCCTGCCGATGCCGGATGCTATCGCCCTGCCGAACTGGCAGGATGGCGAGATTCTGACTACGCATTTCGCGGATGGGATGCGGGATGGGCTGTTAACCCTCGTCATTGAGGTGGAGGTCTGGCAACAGGCCGGCTATCCGGGCAATGCCCCGAATCCGGGGCCGCCGATTCCTCCCATCATTCCATGGCCCTGGGGCACGAACCTCGATCTACGCTGTCCGTTGCCCGGCACTACCCTGCGCATCGGTCGCTCGCCCTGCATCCTGGTGGCCGAGCGCGAAATCCCCGTCCGGAGAACCTATATGACCACGAACACCGCCGCTCTGGTGCGCTGGCCGGATTTGACCCCGCTGCCCGTCACCAGCATGACCGTCGAAACCGACTTCGATTCGTGGTGTTGGGCCTTGACCGCGACGCTGGCCGGGCCGGAAGCGTGGGAGTTGGTGCAGCCGAATCCGCTCGCCTGCCAGGTGCAGGCCACCATCAACGGGCAAATCTGGCGCTTCCTGCTCGACGTGCCGAGTCAAAACCGCAGTTTCAACAGCGACCGGGTGACGCTGAAAGGACGGTCGCGCTCGGCCTGGTTGCACGATCCCTACACGCCCGCGCGCAACTTCAGTCAGACCCAGGCACGCGAGATGCAGCAGCTCGGCGAGGCGGCGCTGGAAAATACGGGCTGGACGCTGGACTGGCAGGGCGCGAATTGGGTGGTTCCCGCCGGACGTTACCAATCGTGGAACACGCCCATCGGCGCGCTGATCCGGCTGGCGAACGTCACCGACGATGGCGTCTATACCCATCCGTGGGAGCAGATCATCACCCTGCATAAACGCTGGCCGGTAGCGAGCTGGCTGGTGGACGGGGAGACAGCTACACTCGCCGTGCCCGATGCGGCGATCCTGAGCTTGACGCAAAGCCCAATCTACACTCAGCCGCTCAATGGGGTCTACGTCTCCGGCATAAGTCACGGCGTATTAGCCCTCGTCAAGATTGTCGGTACGGACGGCGCGCTACAACCCGCCGAACCCATTACTGACGAACTGCTGTGCGACGAGGCGGGGGTGGCGGCTCGCCAGCGCGGGCTAAACGCCTTGTCAGATTCCGGAGCCGGCTGGGAGATGGACGCGGAGACGCTGTTCGCCCCGAACGCCAGCCCGGCATTCCCGCTCGTGCCGCCGGGACAGATCGTCAGCATCGCCGGGATGAAGGGCATCAGCCGGAGTTGTCGGATCGTGGCGCAGCGGTCGGGCGGGGCCTTGAGCGTGCGGCAAATGGTGGGGCTGGAGCGGCGGGAGATGGAGGCCGCATGAGAAATCTCTACAAACGCTTTTCCGACCTGACCGGGCGCAAATTGCGGACGGTGGGAATCTGCATCAGCGCCGATTTTGGCGAATGCACGATCCAATACCCAGGCGGTTCCCTGATACGCGTCAAGGGCGCCGGACAGGTCGGGACGCGCTACTTCGTGCTGGATGGACGACTGGATGGGGAAGCGCCCAGCTTGCCGAGCTTGACGGTGGAGGTTTGATAGCATATTTTTCATATGGAATGATTCTCAAACCATTTGAAAAACTACACGGCCTTACTTCCTTTACGCCAACGGGTTCAAAGTTCATAAATCAAAATCCTTGTCTAACCATCGGATCGTGCGGACGAAGCGCCGCACATCCGGTTGTTAGGCGTCAATAGCACAGCCACATCCTCCCCAATCGAACGGATCGAATAAATCAGACTGTGCTTCGATTCGTTCACGAAATTCTTTCAGCGTAATCGGAATACGCTTCCCGCCGCGCTGATACGTCAGGATCGTGTAATCTCCCACTATGGACCGCGTTTCCTCCTCGTCCCGCTCATGTTGTCGGTAGCGTTCTGGCATCGTGCGGTATAGCCTCTCGAATTGGGCTTGTCCGGCCTTGACGCAAAATCCGCCGCAGTTATTGTGACTAAACCCGAGGCTGTACAACCTCGGCGGCTCTATGCCTTCGGCCCGCATCCATGCCAGTATGTCGGCTTTGCTAAATAGTGGGCGTTCCGCCATCGGCGCGTTGAAGCGCCACGGCTTGCCCCGTTCCTGAACGCGGTCAATCCGGTGCTGTTCTGTCCAATCTAATCCGATATGGATGGTCGTTGTCTCTGGATCGCAGTTTTCTTTTTGCCATCTATTAAGCAGTTCACGTTTCAAAACTTTTGAGCATGGGTCAGCGCCCAAAAATCCGCCGCCCATCATTCGCACGTCCTGCATCACTTGCCACGGCGTGCGCCCATCTGCAATTCGCACCAAGGGCGCACCGACATTCGCGGCAGCTTGATCGATGAATCTGTACAGGTCTTCATCTTCCATCATTGTGTCCGCAAACAGCAGCACAACACCATCCGTTCCGTGCTGCTCAACCACACGTTTGGCAGCAGCCCATGAACATGCTCCGCCCGAGAACAGCACCAAATGCCTAACACGGCGTTCCAGCGGAGCCGCACCTTGATCTTCTTTTTTCACTTCAACTCCTATGCGGGCGCGGCCCGCTGAACTCAGCGTTAGACCCATCGTGAATAGGACACTTGTACCCACAGCCATCGCGCCCACCAAATTACCTCGCCATCTTCCTTCTCTTGTTCTGTCAGGTGACGCTTGTGATATGCCGGTTTCCACCACGGGAAAACAGTCAGGCTTATGCTCAGCCGTGCCGCCCGCGCCGGATACGGTACAAATCTTTCTACTAGCCCAAGGTGGGTTTTCCAGCGTAGTTTGCTTATCACGCGCTGTATCGCGTTCTGTTTCTTTAGCATTGCTATCTCCAAAAGTCAGTCTGCGTAGGACGGCGGTTCGGCCTAACCAGCCGGTGCAGGGGAGCCGTTCAAGCTACGCTTGCCCGTCCCCCTGACCTTGCACGTTAGGCGTCTTGCTCCACTCGGAACAGTCGTCCACGTCGGGGCGGATGTCGTAGCCGTTCACGCGGTCGAAGTGCTTGGTCAGCCACACGTCACCCAGGCGGCTTGCGCCCAGCACGCGCCAGCGCTCGCCCTTGTAGGTGCAGAACAGCGGGTTCGCCGCGATCCATGTGTAGTCCTTGTCAATGGCGGGGCATCGGCAATGCTCCAAGAACTCCTTGGCCCACTTCTCGCCTTCGTCCTTGGCCGGCGTGTCCAGCCAGT
>JRYG01001034.1_pt1 | contig 27390 bp, 22 predicted proteins | sample 235341 | NCBI WGS metagenome assembly JRYG01 (sample SAMN03074218, study PRJNA261478) | activated sludge metagenome | biome: Wastewater Treatment Plant; feature: Wastewater; material: Activated sludge; isolation source: activated biomass of a wastewater treatment plant treating hydrocarbon... ...
CAAGCTGCGCCTGATGTACGAAGCCAACCCCATGGCCTTCATCGTGGAGCAGGCGGGCGGCGCGGCCACCACAGGCTACCAGCGCATCCTCGACATCCAGCCCACCCAGTTGCACCAGCGGGTACCCGTCATCCTCGGCTCCAAGAACGAGGTTGAACTGGTCACCGGCTACCACAACGTGGCCTGATCCCGGCTGCGACCGGCTTCGGAGAAAAACGGCGCCCCGCGGGGCGCCGTTTTCGTTTGGCATCACCGCGCCACGAAAACCCGGCGGGAAAAAGCCGGCACCTCGGGGCGGTTGCTACAATCAGCCTGTGCCCAGCCCCCTGCCTCCTCCCACCCGCAGCCTGTCTGCGCCCGGCCGGTTTGCCGTCCTCGCCGGGACCACCTGCCTGGCCTTGGCCTGCCTGAACCCGGCCAGCGCCGCCTGGGTGCTCGACGCGCCCGCGGATCTGGAAGCCGTGCTCCAGCCCGCTCTGGAGAGCGTTGGCAGTGACACCCCCACCGACGAAGCCGCCGCCGCCCAGGCAGCCCGGCGCCTGCGCCAGGTACTCCTGGGCGTGCTGGCAACGGAAGGCTACTTCCGCCCGGAAATCCGGATCGGCGAGCCACAGCAAGGCGACCGGAAGGTGGACGTCCGCCCCGGCCCCCAGACACGGGTGAGCGAAGTCCGCATCGACTTCCGGGGAGAGGTGGCCGAATCCTCCTGGCTCGCCCGGCAAACCGCGTTGCGCAATGCCTGGCGCCTGGCGGCGGGCCAGCCCTTCCGCCAGGCCGATTGGGACCGGGCCAAGCAGAACCTGCTGCAGGCGCTGGCCGCCCGGGACTTTCCCTCTGCCACGCTGGCCGACAGCCGGGCCGAAATCGACCCGGCCTCGGATCAGGCGCGGCTCAGCCTCACTTACGACAGCGGCCCCGCCTTCACCCTGGGGGAGCTGCAGATCAGCGGTCTGGAACAGCGCAGCCCGGACTTCGTCCGCCGGTTGAGCCCGCTTCAGCCCGGCGAGCCCTATGATCAGGAACGGCTGCTCTCCCTGCAAAGCAGCCTGCAGAACACGCCCTATTTCAGCTCGGTCCTGGTGGATGTGGAGCCGAACCCGGAGCACCCCCAGCGCGTGCCGGTGCGCATCCAGTTGCGCGAATCGCGCAGCAAGCGCCTCACCCTGGGCGGCGGTTACAGCACCAATACCGGCTACCGCGCCGAAGCCAGCTTCCGCCACACCAATCTCCTCGACCGGGGCTGGGCGCTATCCAGCGGCCTGCGCTGGACCCAGCGGCAACAGCTGGCCTACGCGGACGTGCACCTCCCCGCCGCCCAGGCCCAGTGGCGCAACAGCTTCGGGGCGCTGGCGGAAAACAGCGATATCCAGGGCCTGGTCACCCGGCGCCAGGCCATTGCCGCGGTCCGCACCAAGGCCCGGGACAACATGGAATACCGGGTGTCGCTCAAATACACCCGGGAGCACGTGGACATCCACGACACCACACCCGACAGTTACCTGCGCCGGGCGCTGGCGCTGAGCTGGGCGCTGACCTACCGGGCCGTGGACAATCCTGCGGACCCGCGGGACGGCTACGTGGCCTACCTCTCCATCGGCGGCGGCGCACGCGCCCTGGCCTCGGACCAGAACTTCCTGCGCACCCACCTGCGCTACCAGCACTACTGGCCGGTGGGCGCGGGGGATGTGTTCAGCCTGCGGGGGGAAGCGGGGCTCACCGCCACGCCCAGCCGTTTCGACGTGCCGCAGGAGTTCCTGTTCCGCGCCGGCGGGGCCCAGTCGGTGCGGGGCTACGCCTACCAGGGCCTGGGCGTGCGGGAAGACGGCGCCACCACCGGCGGTCGCCTGCTCGCCCTGGGCAGCGCCGAGTACACCCGCTGGTTCGCCACCCGCAGCGCCGGTGGCCAATGGGGCGCGGCGGTCTTCTACGATCTGGGCAACGCCGCCGACAACTGGAGCCGCTACCGGGCCGTGGCGGGATATGGCCTGGGCGCCCGCTGGAAAAGCCCCGCCGGCCCGCTGGCCCTGGATCTGGCCTATGGCCATGCGGACAAACGCCTGCGGCTGCATTTTTCCGTCGCCATCACCTTCTGACCCATGACCGCGCCGGCAACGCAGACCCGCCCCCCGCCCGCGCCCCGCCCGCGCCCCCCGGTCGCGCTCCGGGTGGCCGCCCTGGCACTGGTGCTGCTGGCCGTGCCGGCCCTGCTGCTGGCCACCGGATTTGGCGCCCGCCTTCTGGCAAGCGGTCTTGCCGCCCTCAGCGGCGGACAAGTGCGGGTACAGGTGGCAGGGGGCACGCTCCTCGGTCCCCTGGATCTGGACAAGCTCGAAGTCCGGCAACGGGATCTGACCCTGGAAGCCAGCCAGCTGCGCCTGGACTGGCACCCGGCCCGGTTGTGGTCCGGCCGGCTCCACATCGGCACGCTCTCCGCCGCCCGGCTGGAAATCACCACGCGCCCGACCGATACCCCCGCCAGCGCGCCCTCCGACCTGAGCCTGCCCCTGCCCCTGCAGGTGGACGCCCTCACCCTCGGGGAACTGGTGCTGCGCTCCGCCCGGGGCGAGGACGCGGCGACCGAAACGCTGCGGCTTTCGGCGCTGTCCGCCACACTCGAGAGCGACGGCCGACGGCACCGGCTGGGCGCGCTGGCGATGCGCCACGCCCAGGGCACGCTCGCAGGCGCCGCGGAACTGGACGGCCACCATCCTTTCCCCCTGCAGGCCCGGGCGCATGCCGCCGCCACCGCCGATGGGCACGACTTCCGCGTCGATGCGCAAGCCTCCGGCACCCTCCTCGCCCCCCGTATCGAGGCCCGGGCCGAGGGGGCCGACTTCGAGGGCACGGCAAACTTGGCGCTCGCGCCCTTCGCCGTCCAGCCCCTCGGCCGCGCCCAGGTCGCGGTGGCGCGGCTGAACCCCGCAGCCTTCGCCACCGGCGCCCCGAAAGCCCAGTTCCAGCTCTCCCTCGACCTGGCCCCGCCCCCGGACGGCGCCCCCCACGCACTGAGCGGGCATCTCCAGGCCCGCAACAGCGCGCCCGCCCGGCTGGACCAGGGGGGCCTTCCCCTGACCCGTCTGCACGCCCGCGTGGACTGGGCGGCCGACACCCTGCGCCTGGACGCGCTAGCGCTGGAAGCAGGCCAAAGCCAGCGCGCCACCGGACACGCCACCTGGGCCGCGGGCAAGCTGGAGGCGCGGCTGGCGCTCCAGGACCTCGATGCCGCCGACTGGCACAGTCGTCTCAAATCCACGCGTCTCAGCGGCCCGCTCACCCTTCGCGCCGATGCCCGCGAGCAGGCCCTCACCGCCACGCTGCAAGACCCGCGATTCGGACTCGCGCTGGACCTGGCCCGCGACCCCGAGACCCTCACCCTGCGCCAGATCCGGCTCACCGGCAGCCGGGGCGGCGCCCTGGAACTGAGCGGCACCCTGACCCAGAACGCGCAGGCAGCCTTTGCCGCGGAAGGGCGGCTGCGCGACTTCGACCCTTCCGCCTTCGTGACCGCGCCGCGCGCCAGCCTCAACGGACAGCTCACAGCGCGCGGCCAGCTCAAGCCCCCTGCAACGGGGGCACTAGAGCTCAGCCTGGCGGAAAGCCGACTGTGGGCCCAAGGCCAGGCCTACCCCTTGAGCGGGCAGCTCGCCCTGAACGTGGAAGGCGATCGCCTCACCCGGGCCGAAGCGCTCCTGGATCTGGCCGGGAACCACCTGCAGGCCCGGGGCAACCTGGGCGCGGCCGGCGACCGCCTGCACCTGACCCTGGATGCGCCAGCCCTCGACCGCCTGGGCCTCGGCCTTGCCGGCGGGATCAAGGGAAGCGCCGCCCTGCAAGGCCGGTGGCAGGAGCTGGCCGCCAGCGTCCGGGTGGAGGCCGGCGCCCTCACCCTGGCCGGGGGCCACCAACTCGCCCGGGGCGAACTGATGGCCGAGCTTGGCGCCGGCCCTCAAGGGCGGCTGGATATCCAGATGGACCTGCGGGACTACCGTCAGGGGGATACCGAGATCCCCCAGGCCAGTCTGTCCGCCCAGGGCACCCGGGCCGAGCACGCCATCCGCCTGACCGGGCGCTTTGGCGAGGGCAACGCGGTGAGCGCAGCCGGCCAGGGCGGTCTCACCGACAAAGGCTGGCAGGGCCAGCTCACCCAGCTTGCGCTGGACGGACGCTGGCGGCTGGCCCTCCAGCACCCCGCCCCCCTGCAGGTGAGCCGCGAGCGGGTAGCCCTCGGCCAGGCCCGCCTGACCGGACCGGATCTGGAAGCCGTGCTCGCCGACACGGTGTGGACCCCCCAGGAGACGCGGACCAAAGGCGAGCTGCTCCGCCTGCAGCCCCTCCGGGCCGGCACCGGCGCCCAGGGCGCCACGCCGCTGCGGCTTGCCGGCGGCTGGGATCTGCGGCTGGCGGAGCAGGTCAGCGGCACCCTGCACATCGCCCGGCAGGACGGGGACCTGCCCCTGTCCGGGGATGGCACCCTGTGGGCCGGGCTCACCGCCCTGCAACTCCGGCTCGACGCCACGGAAGGGCGCCTGCGCGCCCGGGGCACTGCCACCGGCAGCCGCGTCGGCACCCTGGCCCTGGAAGCCGACGCGGCGCTCGCCCGCCGTGCCGACGGCTGGGGCCTGCTGCCCCAGGGCGCGGTGAGCGGCCAGTTGCGGCTCGACACCCCGGACCTGGCTTGGGCCGCCCAACTGGCAGGCGGCAACTGGCGCAGTGGCGGACGGCTGACCGGCACCCTGCGCCTGGCGGGCACCGCCGCCAGCCCGCGCCTCAGCGGCCAGGTGGAGGGGGACGGGCTCAGCCTCACCGCCCTGGACCAGGGCCTGTACCTGGAAGAAGGCCGGCTACGGCTGAAGCTGGAGGGCGACCAGGCCCGGCTTGAAACCCTGCACTTTGCCAGCCCCGTCCGGACCCGCCCGGCGGAACGCCGCGCGGTGCCAGAGCTGGGCGACGCCCCGGCCGAGCCGCCACTGCAGGCCAGTGGCGAAATCCGCCTCGCCGACGGCAGCGGCCGCTTCCACATCCAGGCCCATCACCTGCCGGTGCTGCAACTGCCCGGCCGCTGGCTGATGCTCACCGCGGACACCCGGCTGCACAGCGGCCCCCGGGGAATCGCCCTCACCGGCACGGTCAGCGCCGACGGCGGCTACTTTGAAATGCCCCGGGGCGATCTGCCCCGCCTGGGGGACGACGTGGTCGTCCTGGGCCAGGAGACACGCCGCGCCAACAAGCTGCCCGTGGCTGTGGATGTGGAGGCCAGCCTCGGCGACCACCTCTACTTTGAAGGCCGTGGGCTGGAAACCCGCCTCACCGGCCAGTTGCGCCTGCGCTCGGACGGGCGCACGCCCCTGCGCGCCACCGGTTCGATCCGCACCCGGGGGGGCGTATTCGACGCCTACGGCCAGAAGCTCAACATCACCCGCGGCATCCTCAATTTCCAGGGGCCGCTGGAAAACCCCGGGCTCAATGTGCGCGCCCTGCGCCGGGGTCTGGCGGTGGAAGCCGGCGTCGCCATCACCGGTAGCGTGAACAGTCCCAAGGTCAAGCTGGTATCCGAACCCGAAGTGCCCGATAACGAAAAACTCGCCTGGATCGTGCTCGGCCGGGGGCCGGACCAGGCCGGCGGCGGCGATTCGGCCGTGCTGCTGGCAGCGGCCACCTCCATCCTGGGCGGCCCCGGCAGCGGCGGCGGGCTGACCCGGCAACTGGCGCAGAATCTCGGCCTGGACGAGGTGAGCCTGCGCGCCGGCGACATCTCCAGCTCCGACAACCGCAGCCCGGTGCACACCGTGGCTGGCAGCACCAGCAGCGCCGGCACCGTCAGCGGACAGGTGGTGAGCCTGGGCAAGCGACTCTCCAGCGATGCCTATCTTTCCTACGAACAGAGCCTTTCCGGGCTGGCCAGCATCGTCAAGCTCACCTACGCCCTCAACCGCCGGGCCTCGCTGGTGGCCCGGGCAGGCACCGACAACGCCCTGGACCTAGTGTTTACATTTGTTTTCAAATGACTGCCGCAGGGAATAGAATGCCAATGTCCCCCACGGTATCGGGGCCCCGGCGAGGCAGATGATGGAACAGCAAAACGGCAGCACCCCTTGCTCACCAGCCACCGAGACCGCCTTGATCGGCGGCGGCTGCTTCTGGTGCCTGGAAGCCGTGTTCAAGGAACTCCAGGGTGTGGTGGGCGTGGCCTCCGGCTACAGCGGCGGCACCATGGCCAATCCGAGTTACACCGCCGTGTGCCGGGGAGATACCGGGCATGCCGAGGTGGTGCGGGTTGATTACGACCCCGCGTGCCTGAGCTACCGGGAGGTGCTGGAGGTGTTTTTCACCATCCACGACCCCACCACCGTCAACCGGCAGGGCAACGACATCGGCACCCAGTACCGCTCCGCCATCTACTATCTCGATCCGGCGCAGCAGGCCATCGCCCACGAAACCATCGCCCACCTCAACGGCCTGGGCATCTTTCCCGGTCCCATCGTCACCGAGGTGGCGCCCGCCGGCACCTTCTACCCTGCCGAGGCCTACCACCAGGATTACTACGCCAACAACCCGGAGCAGGCCTACTGCCAGTTCGTGGTGTATCCCAAGGTGGCCAAGTTCCGCGAGAAATTCGCCCACCGGCGCAAACCCGCAGGCTGAAGGCCCAACCGTTCCTCAGGCGGCGGCCTGTTCCAGGGCGGCCATTTCCTCGGCGCTGAATCCCGCCTGGGCGCGGGCTGCATGGTTGAAGGGGCGTGCCAGGCGGGGCGCCCGGTACTGCCCCAGCAACTGCCGGAAGCGGTTTTCCGCATCCAGGCCGCGCTGGGCACACAGATGCCGGTACCACCGATCCCCCAGCGCCACGTGGCCCACCTCGTCCCGCAGCACGACTTCCAGGATGCCCACGGCGGCCAGGTCGCCCGCCTCGCGCAGTTTTTCCATGATGCCCGGTGTCACATCCAGACCCCGGGCTTCCATCGTGCGCGGCACCATGGCCATGCGCACCAGCGGATCGTGGGCCGTTCGCACGGCCATCTGCCACAGGCCGCCATGGGCGGGGAAATCGCCGTAGTCATGGCCCAGGCCCTGGAGATGGCCCCGTAACAGGCGGAAGTGGAGCACCTCTTCCGCCGCCACCTGCAGCCACCCCCCGTGGAAATCCCCAGGCAGGCTGCGGAAGCGGTGCACGCAATCAAGGGCCAGGTTGATGGCATTGAACTCGATGTGGCACAGGGCGTGGATCAGCGCCGCCCGGCCGCGCGCGCTCCCCAGGCCACGGCGGGGCACCCGGGTGGGCTCCACCAGTTCCGGCCGCGGGGGACGCCCCGGCTCCACCACCGGGGCGAGGATGTCCTCTCCGGGCTCAACCGGGGTCAGCCCCTGTTGCCAGTCCTCCCACACTTCGCAGACCGCCCGGCCTTTGGCCTCCGGGTCCGCCAACATCAGGGCCGCCAGGGCCCGCTGGTGCACGTTCTCCATGATGGGCGGGATTGTACGCCGGCGCCGCCGCGGCGAACCGGGCGCCGGCGCCACGGTCCACCGGCAGTACCGTGTAAGGTCCGCAGCCGCTGCGGCGACCAAGGTGCACGGCCCCTGCATCCAAACCCGCCGCCGGCCCGAATAAGGGATGCAGGAACCCCGCCCCAACCCCATTGCAAGGACCCAGACATGCTTATCCGCCACCCCCCGGACCTGCCGGGCTCCGAGATCACGCCCCAGGGGCTTTACCTGCGCCGCCGGCAGTTCCTGCATCAGGCCGGCGCGCTGGGTGGTGCCGCCCTGCTCGGGGGTCTGGCCGGCCCCGCCCGGGCACAGGCCGGATTCGGCCCCCTGGTGAAAAGCCCCACCAGCACCGACGAAAAGCCCAACACTCGGCAGGACATCACCACCTACAACAACTTCTACGAATTCGGCCCCAACAAGGACGACCCGGCCCGGGTCGCCTCCCGGATGAAGACCCGCCCGTGGACGGTGCAGGTCGAAGGCCTGGTGAAGAAGCCCCTCACCCTGGGGCTGGAGGAGATCCTGAAACTCGCGCCGCTGGAAGAACGGATCTACCGCCTGCGCTGCGTCGAGGCCTGGTCGATGGTGGTGCCCTGGGTGGGTTTTCCCCTCAAGCGCCTGATCGACGCCTGCGCGCCTCTGGGCAGCGCCAAGTTCGTGGAATTCCAGACCCTGGCCGACCCGGAAGTCATGCCCCTGGTGCGCCTGCCCCTGCTGGACTGGCCCTATACCGAAGGCCTGCGCATGGACGAGGCCCTGCACCCGCTTACCATCGTGGCCGTGGGGCTCTACGGGGAGGTGCTGCCCCACCAGAACGGCGCCCCCCTGCGGCTGGTGGTGCCCTGGAAGTATGGCTTCAAGAGCGCGAAGTCCATCGTCCGCATCCGCTTTGCCGAACAATCGGTCACCACCACCTGGATGAAAGCCGGCCCCGGCGAATACGGCTACTTCGCCAACGTGAACCCCGAGGTGGAGCACCCCCGCTGGAGCCAGGCCCGGGAGCGGCGGCTGGGAGAATTCCTCAAACGCAAGACCTTGCCCTTCAACGGCTACGCCGATCAGGTGGCCGGGCTGTACACGGGGCTGGACCTGCGCCGCTGGTTCTGAAATCCTTCCACCCCACCCCACCGCACTGCGCCACGCACACCCATGCTGCACACGCCACGAGAAATCGCCATCGCCAAGGGCCTGCTGCTGGTGGTCGGGCTCGCGCCCGCCACCTGGCTGGCCTACGCCTTCGCCACCGACCAGCTCGGCGCCAACCCCATCGAAGCCCTGCTGCGCAACCTGGGGCTGTGGACCCTGCGCTTCCTGCTCATCACCCTGGCCGTCACGCCCCTGCGACGGCTCACCGGGTGGAACGGGCTGCTCCGGCTGCGACGCATGCTGGGGCTGTTCACGTTTTTCTACGCCTGCCTGCACCTCCTCACCTACGTGGTACTGGACCAGTACTTCGACTGGATGGCCATCGCGCTGGATGTGGTGAAGCACCCCTACGTCACCGTGGGCTTTGCCGCGTTCGTGCTCATGGTGCCCCTGGCCGCCACGTCCAACCACTGGAGCGTGCGCCGCCTGGGGGGCCGCCGCTGGCAGGAACTGCACCGCACCGTGTACCCCATCGCCATCCTTGGCGTGGTGCACTTCTGGTGGCTGGTGAAGCAGGACATCTCCCGCCCCGCCTTCTACGCCCTGGTCGCGGCGCTGCTGCTGGGCCTGCGGATGTGGTGGCGGGAGCAGGAACGGCGGCGCCAGCTCGCCGCGGCCCTGCCCCGGGGGCCTCGGCCCGGGGCACGGGTCATCCCCATCCAGCCGCGGCCCTGAGCCGGGCGCCACGGCGGCAGGAGGAGCAGCCCACCCGGTCCCGGGCGCCGCTCAGGGATGGGCGGCGCTTGCCTGCCGCTCCATGCTCTCCCGCACCGTTTGCAGCAGGCGCTGGCAGTCCTTGATGTGGCGCTCGCCCATCAGGCGCATGGCGGAGTAGCTCAGCCCCGCGGCCAGCGCCTGACCCGCCACGGGCACGTACTTGGCCGCCTGCTTGGCCGTCACCCGCACCCCGACCAGCTTGAGCGCCTGCATCACCATCCCTTCGGTGACCACCTTGCCGATCATGGCGCCGCCGAAGCTCACCATGGCCTTGTACACCAGTAGCTTGGTGCGGTGATCCAGGCGGGCGATCTGCTCCGGCGTCAGGCCGAACTCGGCGTTGATGCGGGAGATGAGCTGCACCAGCAAGGCCACGTCGGCCGCGATGTCCAGCCCCGGGATGGGTACCAGCACCGCGCCGGCGGACACCATGGCGCGTTTCTTCACCATGGCGGAGCACCGCTGGGCAATCGCCTCGAGTTCTTCCCGCTTCACGGGCAGATGGATCACCTGGGCTGTCATGTTCTCCTCCGGGTCATGGGTGATGGAAACCGCCCCCGCATCAACGCAGGATGCCGGCAGGAGGTTTACCCCCGCGCGGGTGCGCGGCTGGCGGGGCCTGCGGTGGACCCGCCCCGCCCCGGGGAAGTTCAGGCCATCTGGCCCAGGGTCTTGCGAAAGCGCGCCAGGGACAACGCGAACAGCAGGCCGCCGATGACCAGCAGGGCAGCGAAGGGCCGCCACACCACGTCAAAGCCCGCGCCCCGGTAGAGGATGGCCTGGGCCAGCTCGGTAAAGTGGGTGGTGGGGGCGGCGAGCATGATGTCCTGCACCAGCCGGGGCATGCTCTCCCGCGGGGTGACACCGCCGGAGAGCAACTGCAGCGGGATCAGGGTGAGCACCATCAGCAGGCCGAACTGGGGCATGCTGCGCGCCAGGGTGGCCATGAAGATGCCCATGGAGGTGGTGGCGAACAAGTGCAGCGCCGCCCCCAGGAGAAAGAGGGGAATGGACCCCTCCACCGGCACCCGCAGGGCGCCCTGCACCACCAGGTTGAGGGACAGGGTGGCCGCCACCAGCACCACCAGACCCATGGACCAGACCTTGGCCAACATGATCTCGGTGGGGGTGACCGGCATCACCAGCAGATGCTCCACGGTGCCGTGCTCCCGCTCCCGGATCAGGGCGGCGCCGGTGAGGATGATGGAGAGCATGGTGACCATGTTGATCACCTCCATCAGCGAACCGAACCAGGCCGACTGGAGCCCCGGGTTGAAGCGGGCCCGCAGCGCCAGGTCCACCGGCAGGGCCGTGCCGGCGCGATGCCGCTGCACGAATTCGCCCACCTCCGCCAGCACGATCTGCTGGATGTAGCCCGCCCCCGAAAAAGCCTGGCTCATGCGGGTGGCGTCCACGTTGAGCTGCAGGGCCGGGGCCCGCCCTGCCAGCACGTCCCGCTGGAAGTTGGCGGGGATGGTGAGCACGAAGCTGAAGCGGCCCGCGTCCAGGGCCGGGTCCACCTCGGGCGGGCGCAGGCGCACCGGGGGATTGAAGCGGGGCGGATAAAAAGCGGCGATCACCCGGCCGGAAAGCGGCGAATCATCCTCATCCACCACCCCGATGGCGGTGCGGTGCAGGGTCTCCGGCATGGCGGTGGCGGCGGCGTAGATCGCCACGCTGAAGGCGTAGACGATCAGCGCCAGCATCATCGGGTCCCGCCACAGGCTCCACAGCTCCTTGACGCCCAGGCGATAGATGTTGGACAGGCGACGTGGCATCTCAGCGCTCCTGTTTCTTCAGCAGCAGCACGGCCGCGCCCAGCACCACGGGAATGGCGGCCGCCAGAGCCCAGAACGCGGCGGACAAATCCGCCAGCCCCAGCCCCTTGCTGAACACCCCGCGGCTGATGACGAACATGAAGCTGGCCGGATACACCTCGCCGATGAAGCGCCCCAGCCCCTCCAGCGAAGCCACCGGATGGATGAGCCCGGAAAATTGCACCGCGGGAATCAGGGTGCCGATGAGGGCGAAGAACAAGGCCGCGATCTGGCTACGGGTGACCGCAGAAGCCACCAGCCCCATGCCCGTGGCGATGAGCGAAAACAGCAGCGCCCCCAGGCACAGCGCCCCCAGGCTGCCCTTGATCGGCACGCCGAACACGGTGACGGCCGCCAGGCTCATGAGCACGAAGTTCGCCATCGCCAGGAGCACGTAGGGGAGCTGCTTGCCGATCAGGAATTCGCTGCGGGTGACGGGGGTGACGTAAAGATTGATGATGGAACCGAGTTCCTTCTCCCGCACCACCGCCAGGGCGGTGAGCATGGCCGGGAGCATGAGCAGCAGCAGGGGAATCACCGCCGGCACCATGGCGGGCAGGCTTTTCACGTCCGGGTTGTAGCGGAAGCGGGTTTCGACGCGGGCGCTGGCGGGCAGGGCCAGCCCGGCACGGGCCTGCAACTGCTCGGCCAGCCAGTTCAGGTGGATGCCCTGCACGTAGCCCTTGATGGTTTCGCCCCGGGTGGGCATGGCGCCATCGATCCAGGCGGCGATCTCCACCGGCCGTCCGCGGGCTGCGTCCCGGGCAAAGCCCGGTGGAATCTCGATGGCCAGCGAGATGTCGCCGCTGCGCATGCGCCGGTCCAGCTCGGCGTAATCGGCAATGGGCGAGCGTTCCACGAAGTAGCGCGAGCCGCTCAGGCCCAGGGTGTAGTTCTGGCTCAGGGTGGTCTGATCCCGGTCCAGCACGCCGTAGCGCAGGTTTTCCACATCCAGGGTGATGCCGTAGCCGATCACGAACATCAGCACCAGCGACCCCGCCAGCGCCAGCGTCGCCCGCACCGGGTCCCGCATCAGCTCCAGGGTTTCCCGCCACAGGTAGCTGACGATGCGGCCCAGGCTGCGCCGCACCCGCCCGCGGGCCACCGGGGTGGGCACCTCCGGCCCGGGGGCGACGGGGGCGGGCGCCGCCGGCGCCTCGCCCCCGCCCGCCTCCATCAGGTAGTCGATGAAGGCTTCTTCCAGGGTGGGCGTGCCCCGCCGCGCCACGAGGACCGCCGGGGCATCGCTGTCCAGCACCCGGCCGGCATGCATCATGGACATCCGGTCGCAGCGGGCCGCCTCGTTCATGAAGTGGGTGGAGATGAAGATGGTCACCCGGTCCCGGCGGGAGAGCTCGATCATCAGCCGCCAGAAAGCGTCCCGGGCCACCGGGTCCACCCCGGAGGTGGGTTCGTCCAGGATCAGCAACTCCGGCTTGTGCACCATCGCCACCGCCAGCGACAGCCGCTGCCGCATGCCCAGGGGCAGTTGCTCGGGCAGGGCGTCGAGCACTTCCCCCAGGCCGAAGCGGCCCACCATCTCGTCCACCCGAGCCGGGATGTCCGCTTCCGGCACGTGGAACAGCCGGGCGTGGAGCACCAGGTTCTGGCGCACCGTCTGCTCGCCATAGAGCGAGAAACTCTGGGACATGTATCCCACCCGGCGCCGGGTTTCCATGTCTGCGGCGTCCACTTCCCGGCCGAACAGCCAGGCCCGCCCCGCGGTGGCGGGCAGCAGGCCGGTGAGCATTTTCATGGTGGTGGTCTTGCCGCAACCGTTGGAGCCGAGAAAGCCGAAGATCTCGCCGCGCCGGATGCGGAAATTGACGTGATCCACCGCCACGAAGTCGCCAAAGCGCATGGTCAGGTCCCGCGCCTCGATGGCGATGTCCTCCGCCCCCTCGTCCATCAGGGGCGGGATGACCACCGGTGTGTGCCCGAGGCGCTTGGCCTCGGGCAGCAGGGCGATGAACGCGGCTTCGAGGCTGGCGCACCCGGTTTGCGCCAGCAGGGCAGCCGGGCTCCCCGTGGCCAGCACCCGCCCATCGTCCATGGCCACCAGCCAGTCGAAGCGCTGCGCCTCATCCATGTAGGCGGTGGCCACCAGCACGCCCATGGCCGGCCGGCCGCGCCGGATGCTGGCGATCAGCGCCCAGAATTGCGCCCGGGCCAAGGGGTCCACGCCGGTGGTGGGCTCGTCCAGAATCAGCAGATCCGGGTCGTGGATCAGGGCGCAGCACAGGCCCAGCTTCTGCTTCATGCCGCCGGAAAGCTTGCCCGCCGGCCGGTCGAGAAAGGGATGCAGCCCGGTGCTGCGGGTGAGCGTGTCGATGCGCCGCCGCCGTTCGGCGCGACCGTGCCCGAACAGGCGCGCGAAGAACTGCAGGTTTTCCTCCACCGACAAGGTGGGGTAGAGGTTACGGCCCAGGCCCTGAGGCATGTAGGCGATGCGCGGACACACCGCCCGGCGGTGCGCGGCCTGGGCCATGTCGCCGCCCAGCACCTCCACCCGCCCCTGCTGCAGGACCCGTGCCCCGGCCACCAGCGCCAGCAGGCTGGATTTGCCCACCCCGTCCGGGCCGATCAGGCCCACCATCCGCCCGGCGGGGATCTCCAGGCTGACCTGGTCCAGGGCCTGCACGGCGCCGTAGCGCAAGCTCACGCCCTCCAGGCGCAGCGCCACCGGCGATGGCAGAACGGGGTTCGGAGCCATGCGCCGCCGTGCGCCTCAGTCCACCGTCACCGCCAGGCGCTCCGGCCACGCGCTCTGGGGGTCCAGCCTGACCCAGGCCACCCCCGGCAAGCCGGTCTTGACCTGTTGCAGGTGCTTGACCAGCAAGGCCCGGTCAATCTGCGCCTTGACCCGGAACATCAGCTTCTGCCGCTCGCTGGCGGTTTCCACGGTCTTCGGGGTGAACTGCGCCACGCTGGCCACAAAACTCACCCGGGCAGGGATCACATACTGGGGCGCGGCGTCGAGCACGATCCGCACCTCGCTGCCCAGCGCCACCCGCCCGGCCACCGCCTCGGGCAGGAAGAAGCTCATGTACACCTCCGTCAGGTCCACCAGGTTCAGCACCTTGCCCCCGGCGCCAAGCACCTCGCCCGGCTGGGCGATGCGGTACTGCACACGGCCGTCCCGCGGGGCGACGAGCAGGCTGTCGGCCAGATCGGCGTCGATGCGCGCCACCGTGGCCCGCGCCGCCGTCTCGCTGGCCCTGGCGCCCGTCACCTGGGTGCGGGCAGCCACCACGGCCGCGCCCGCCGCCTTGACCTGGGCCCGCGTTGCCGCCAGCGCGGCCTCCACACTGCGCACACGCGCCCGGTCGTCGTCCAGCTCCTGCCCCGAGGACGCCCCTTCCTGCGCCAGGGTCTCCGAGCGAGCCAGGCGCCGACGGGCGGCATCCAGTTCACTCTCCCGCTGCAGCACCACCGCCTGGGCGGCCTCCAGGTCCGCCTGGCGCAGGGCCACCTGGGCCTCGGCGCCCGCCACCCCGTGCTCGGCCTGCCACTGCCGGGCCGCGGCCTCGTCGCGCTGGGCCTGCACACTCTGCACCTGCATCCGCGCCAGGGGCTGGCCCGCCCGGACCAGTTCGCCCTCCGCCACCAGGACCGCGTCCACCCGGCCCGGCAGCTTGGTGGCCACGTCCACGTCGGTGGCCTCGATGCGGCCATTGCCGCTGGCAAAACCCGGGCCGGGGCCCGTGTCGCGCAGGACCGACCAGGCGCCAAAACCCAGCCCCGCCATCAGCACCAGGGCGGCCGCGGGCAAGTATTTACGGTGTGAGGGGTTCATCGGTTCGCCCCGGGGGAAGAGGATTTCATGGTTCGCACCGGCCCGCGGCATCGGCGCCGCCACCCAGCGCCACATAGAGGGCCACCTGGGCACTGCGCACGGCCCGCCGGGCCTGCACCCGCTGCTGCGCCACGGCCAGCAGGTCCCGCTCCGCGTCGAGCACCTCCAGGTAGCGGGTGGCGCCGCTGTCGTAGCGCAGCCGGGCCAGCCGGGCCCGCTCGCGCTGGGTGGCCTGCATGGCATCCAGGGTCCGGGCCTGTTCCACCAGCCACGCCCGGGCGGAAAGGGCATCGGCCACTTCGCGGAAGGCCTGCTGCACCACCTGCTCATAGCGCACCACCGCCGCCTCGCGCCGAACCTGGGCCAGATCCAGCGCCGCCTGCCGACGCCCGCCGTCGAAGATGGGCAGGCTGATGGTCGGCGCAAAGCTCCACAGCGCACTGCCGTCCCGGAACAAGCCCTCCAGCTCGGCGCTGCCGGTGCCATAGGCGGCGGTCAGGGCAATGCGCGGGAAGAAGGCGGCACGCGCCGCGCCAATGTTGGCGTGGGCCGCGCGCAAGGCGTGTTCCGCCGCCATCACATCCGGCCGGGCGGCGAGCAGGCGCGAGGGCAAGCCGGCCTGCAGCGGGGCGAGTTCGTCCGGCGGGTCCGGCCGCGCGGTGTCCGCCTGGGGCAGGAGCGACGCGCCTCCCAGGAGCAGGTTCAGGGCGTGAGCCTGGGCGGCCCGCGCCTGCTCCAGTTGGGCCAGCAGCGCCGAGGCCTGCTGCCACAGCACCTCCGCCTGGGCGAGCTCCAGCCGGGAGGCCGCGCCCAGCGCCTCCCGGCGGCGGAAGATGCGCAGCGACTCGGCCCGGCTCTGGGCCGTACGGCGTGCCAGCCCGATGCGTTCATCGAGTTCGCCCAGGCTCAGATAGGCGTCGGCAGTCTGGGCGATCACCGACAGCCGCACGGCGCGGGCCGCGGCCTCGGTGGCCAGGTAGTTTTCCAGCGCCGCCGCGTTCAGGTTGCGCACCCGGCCCCAGAAATCCAGTTCCCAGGCGTTGAACCCCACCCCGAGCTGGAACTGGTTACCCAACAACCGGCGCCGGGAGAGGTTCAGGTCCGCCGGCACGCTGGCGCGGGTGGCATCGAACTCCGCTGCCAGCAGGGGCCAGCGCTCCCCCTGCTGGATGCCATGGGCGGCGCGGGCTTCCTCCACCCGCAGCAGGGCGGCGCGCAGATCGTGATTGTGCGCAAGCGCCTGGCGGATGGCCCCCTGCAGGCCAGCATCGGTGAAGTAGCCGCACCAGCTCAGGCCGCGGGCATCCGCCCCATCGACCTGCTCATCCAGGGCGTACGCACCGGGCAGGCCCACGGCGGGGGGCTGGTACCCGGGCGCCAGCGCAACGCAGCCGGCCAGCAGCACGCCCGCGCAACCGGCCATCCAGGGGGCGAACCGTCCTGCGCCGCCTGCGGAGAAAGTGCCCATCGCTCACCTGTAGCCAAGCCCCGCCTGCGGGACGGGTGCCGCCCGGTCGGCACGGCTTGCGCGGCGGGGAATACGGCTCCCCCCTCCTTGCGCCTGTCTTACCGACTCGTTGGTCGGTATACTAAACAGGCTCCCGCTTCCAAAGTTCTGACCACGGTCAACCTTGCTGCACTGCAAAAGCGACGTCCATCATGCCCCCCTCCCCTGCCCGGCCCCGGCTGCGCCTGAAACCTGAAGCCCGCATTCCCCTGATCCTCGACGCCGCCCTGGCGGAGTTTTCCGCCCGCGGCTACGGGGGCACCCGCATGGACGACATCGCGCGCCGGGCGGGGCTCTCGAAAGGGGGGCTCTATGCCCACTTTGTCAGCAAGGAAAACGTGTTCGACGCCCTGCTACGGCGCAGCCTGAGCCCACCGCAACTGGATGTGGCCGCCATGCTCGACGGGGCGAGCACGCTCGAAGGGCTGGCGGATCAACTGGTGGCCGCGCTGCACGCGGGGCTGGCGGACGCGGCGTCTGTGGCCACGGCTCGCCTGCTGCTGGCCGAGGGCTACCGGGCGCCGGAGGTGGTTCGCCTGTGGCACACGAACCTGATGGAAGCCCTGCTCGGGCAGTTGGCTGACTTGATCGAACAGGCGCACGCCCGGGGACTGTGTGCGCGGGGGATACTGAGCGAGGAACCCCGGTTCATCGTCTCGCCCGTGGTGCATTGGATGGTGCAGCAGATCGCGCTCGGCCCCCTGGATGAAACCGGCCTGGCGGCCGCCCGGCAGACCCACGCCCGACTGCTGTGTGCCTTGCTCGCCCCCCGGGCCGGTGCCTGAGGGCTTACACCCTCACCACAAACCGGAGAGACGGCGTAGCCGGCTGGGCTCCGGACGGGGCTCCGGCCGCCGGGCCACGTAGACGAGCCCGGGTTCGATGAGCAATTCCCGATTACCGATCCGGGTCCGGTCCGGCGCTTCGGCCAAGCGGTCGAACTCATAACACAGGCCAGCAAAGCAGACCCGGTTGTAGATGGCCGCATCACCCATGCGGCCGATGACGTCGCCGCGCCCCTCCAGCGCATGCTCGTCCTGCAGATACACGCCCTCCTGATCGATGGCCTCGGCCCGCGCCCGGAACAGGCTGTCGAGCCGCAGCAACCAGGCGGGCACCAGCATCGCCACCACCAACACCACAGGCACAGGATCCATCTTCACCCGCCCTCACGTAAGCCCACGCTATCGCACATCACTCCGCCCCTGCGGAGCATCCTGTGGTCACGGCTGCCTGGGCACCCATGCACCACAATGGGGTTAACGGAGCCAGAGCCATTCACGTTGAAAAGTGTAAGAGAGCAAAAACCCGGGCAATTCACCCGTCGTTTTTCCAGGCACATCCAGACAAACCCTGTTCCAGCTACAACGACGCACCACCGCGGGGCTGGAAGCGGATGATTGCGCGCCCGTCGTCGGTCACCCGGGGCTGCGGGCGCCAGGCATGGCCGTACACCACCTCAAAGGTGGCCGGCAGGCGGTCTGCCGAACGCAAGGTCTCGTAGGCGTCCACCATCCGCGCCCAGGCATGGCGCCCCATCAGCCCCCGGGCACGGACATCGGCGGCCAGGGTGGCGCCATTGGCGCGCAGGTCCAGGGCCAGGGCGCGGACAGATTCATAGGTGAGCGTGATGGTTTCCATGTCCATCACCGGGTCGCCGAAACCCGCGCCCACCAGCATGTCCCCCAGATCGTGCATGTCGATGAAGCGGTGTACATGCACGCCGGGCGAGGCCTGGGCGAAGGCATCGCGCAATTCCCGCAGGGTGTCCGGCCCCAGACAGGCGAACATGAGCAGCCCCCCCACCTCCAGCACCCGATGCATCTCCGCCAGCACGGCCTGGGGCTCGGCAAACCAGTGGAGCAGGAAGTTGGACCAGAGCAGGGAGACACTGCGATCCGCCAGCGGTAGCGCAGCGGCGTCGGCCACGCACACTGGCCGCTCGTTGCGGGGCCGCCCCAGGCGGGCCAACCGGCGCAGCCAGGAGCCTTCTTCCCGCGCCGAAGCCAGCAGGGTGGCGCTGCGATCGAGGCCGATCACCCGCGCATCGGGGAAGCGAGCCGCCAGCGGCGCCAGATCGCTCCCGGTGCCACAACCCAGGTCCAGCACCCGGCCGGGCGCGACCTTGATGTAGTCCAGCCGCTCCAGCATGCGGCGCGCGACCTCCCGCTGCAGGACCGCCGCGGCGTCGTAGCTGGGCGCGGCCCGGTCGAAGTGGCGGGCAACCGTCCGCCGGTCGAGCGGATGGGGCGAACGGTCAGCCATGGGCGCGGCCTTGCCGGCTCAAACCGCCTTCAGGCCCAGGCGGGCGAACAACTGGCTGTCCCGGTCCTCCCCCGGATTGCCGGTCGTGAGCAAACGCTCACCCCAGAAGACCGAGTTGGCGCCCGCCAGGTAGCACAGCGCCTGCAGCTCGTCGGACATTTCCTGGCGGCCGGCGGACAGCCGCACATAGCTCCTGGGCATGGTGATGCGGGCGGCGGCAACGGTGCGGACGAACTCCAGCGGGTCCAGCCCGCCGGCCTGCCCCATGGGCGTGCCCTCCACCGCCACCAGGTTGTTGATGGGTACGGATTCCGGCGCCGGGCTCATGTTGGCCAGCTCCGCCAGCAGGGCCGCCCGCTGGCGCCGGCTTTCGCCCATGCCGATGATGCCTCCGCAACAGACGTTGATGCCGGCATCGCGCACCTTGTGCAGGGTATCGAAGCGGTCCTGCATGGTGTGGGTGGTGATCACCTGGCCGTAGAACTCGGGCGCGGTGTCGATGTTGTGGTTGTAGTAATCCAGCCCGGCGTCCTTGAGCTTTTCCGCCTGGCCGTCCTTGAGCATGCCCAGGGTGACGCAGGTTTCCAGGCCCAGATCCTTCACCGCGCGGATCATGTCCGCCACCTGGTCCAGGTCCTTGTCCTTCGGGCCGCGCCAGGCGGCACCCATGCAGAAGCGGGACGCCCCGGTGGCCTTGGCCTCCCGCGCAGCGCTCACCACGTCGTCCACGGACATCAGCTTCTCGCGCTCCACGTGGGTGTCGTAGCGGGCGGACTGGGAGCAATAGCCGCAGTCCTCGGAGCAGCCCCCGGTCTTGATGGAAAGCAGCGTGGAACGCTGCACCGCGTTGGCGTCGAAATTGGCCCGGTGCACCTGCTGGGCCTGCCACAGCAGATCGTTGAAAGGCAGCTCGAACAACGCCACGATGCGTTCCACCGTCCAGCGCTCGCTGGTGCGGGAAGCGGTTTCGGAGGCGGCGACGGCAACCGCTTCAGATGCAACAGAGACCATGGATCACTTCCGTAAATACAAGATAATTCATAATTATCCGAGAACGCCCTGCCCTTGGCAAACCAACCGTGGCCGCTCTGCCCCCCCCACCCACACCCCCTCGCGCGCACCGCTCCTGGTGGCGGGCGCTGACGCCCGCCACCCTGCTTGCACGGCTGCTCCCCCAGGCGTGTTACCTGTGCGCAGCCCCTGCCGGCCGGCACGTCCTCTGCCCCGCCTGCGCGGCGGCGCTGCCCGCCCTGTCGGCGGCACGCTGCCCCTGCTGCGCCCTGCCATCGCCCGGCGGCCAACGCTGTGGCGCCTGCCTCAGCCACCCGCCCGCCTTCGATGCCACCTGGGCCGCGCTTGCCTACAGCGGCGGGGTGGAACATCTGGTGCACGGGCTGAAGTACCGCCACCGGCTGGCGCTGGCCCCGGCGCTGGGGCAGATGCTGCTGGCCACCCTGCCGGCGCCCCCGGCGCTGGACTGCCTCATTCCCCTGCCCCTGCACGCCAGCCGGCTGCGGGGGCGCGGCTTCAACCAGGCAATGGAGATCGCCCGCCCCCTGGCCCGTGCCTGGCGACTTCCCTTGTGGCCGCTGGCCGCGGTACGGGAACGGGACACCACGCCCCAGGCCACCCTGCCCTGGAAGGCGCGGCAGGCCAACATCCGCGGCGCCTTCCGGGTGGAACGGCCGCTCACCGGCCTGCGGGTGGGCGTCGTGGACGACGTGATGACCACCGGCGCCACGCTCCACGCCTTTGCCCAGGCGCTCAAGGACCGGGGCGCCACCCATGTCACCAACCTGGTGGTGGCCCGGACCCTGCCGGGGCACGGACGGGAGTCCGGCTGAGGGTGTGAGGACATCCCTGCGGGGAATGGCGGGGGCGCATCCGGCCGGGCTTCAGGCACCGATCAGGATGGCGCGGAAATCGTTCACATTGGTCAGGGTCGGCCCGGTGACGATGGAATCCCCCAGGGCAGCAAAAAAGCCGTGGCTGTCGTTGTCTGTCAGCATCGCCAGCGGGTCCAGTCCCAGCGCCCGGGCGCGGGCGAGGGTATCCGGCCCCAGGCGGGCGCCGGCGATCTCCCGGGCGCCATCCACCCCGTCCGTATCCGCCGCCAGGGCGTGGATGCGCGGGTGGCCGCGCAGGGCCAGCGCCAGCGCGTGCAGGAATTCCACATTGCGCCCGCCGGCCCCCTGCCCTCGCACCGTCACCGTGGTTTCGCCGCCGGAGAGCAGCACGCAGGGCGGAGCAAAGGGCTGGCCCCGGTCCGCCACCTGGCGGGCGATGGCAGCCAGGGCCCGGGCCACTTCCCGGGCTTCGCCCTCGATGGCGTCGGACAGGATGTGCGCAGTCCACCCCAGCGCCCGCGCCTGGGACGCGGCCGCCTCCAGCGCCGATTGCGGGGTGGCGATCAGATGCGCCTCGCCCCCGGCGAAGGCCGGGTGGCCGGGCTTGGGCGTTTCCCCGCGGCCGCTTTCCAGGTGGGCGCGCACGGCCAGCGGCGCCGGGATGCCGTAGCGGGTCAGCACCGCCAGGGCGTCGGCGCAGGTGGTCGGGTCCGGCAGGGTGGGGCCGGAGGCGATCACCGCCGGGTCGTCCCCCGGCACGTCGGAAATCAGCAGGGTTAGCACCCGGGCCGGCTGGCAGGCCAGGGCCAACCGGCCGCCCTTGATGGCGGACAGGTGCTTGCGCACGCAGTTGATCTCGTGGATGGACGCCCCGCTCGCAAGCAGCGCCCGGCTCACCGCCTGCTTGTCGGCAAGGGTGAGGCCTTCGCCCGGTAATGCCAGCAGGGCCGAACCACCGCCGGAGATGAGGCCGATCACCAGATCGTCCGCGGTCAGCCCGCGCACCGCTTCGCCCAGCATGCGGCGGGCCGCGGTCTGGCCGGCGGCGTCCGGCACCGGGTGTGCCGCCTCCACCACCTCCACCCGCTGGCAGGGCACGCCGTGGCCGTAGCGGGTCACCACCAGGCCGGAAAACCGGGCCGGATCGCCCGGCCAGTGGCGCTCCAGCGCCTGGGCCATGGCGGCGCTGGCCTTGCCGGCCCCCAGCACCACCACCCGCCCCCGGGCGGCAAGCGGATGGCGGGCCAGGAAGGCCGCCACACAAGGCTCCGGCCGGGAGGCGGCCAAGGCGGCGGCAAACAGCGCCTCCAGCACGGCAGCGGGGCTGGGCCGGGCGGCTGTGCTCACCGCCCCACCCCGCCCACCGCCTGCAGCCAGCCCAGGCCCGCCTCCGTGGTGCTGGCGGGGCGATACTCGCAGCCGATCCAGCCCGTGTAGCCCAGCCGGTCGATGTGGGCGAAGAGCCAGGGGAAGTTGATCTCCCCCGTGCCCGGCTCGTGCCGGCCCGGATTGTCGGCCACTTGCAGGTGGGCGATGCGCGGCAGATGGGCGGCCAGGGTGGCGCCCAGTTCGCCCTCGGTCCGCTGGGCGTGGTAGACGTCGTATTGCAGGAAAAGGTTGGGCGCGCCCACCTCGTCCAGCAGGGCCAGGGCGTCGTCGGTGCGGCTGACGAGAAAGCCCGGGATGTCCCGGGTGTTGATGGGCTCCAGCAGCAGGCGGATGTCCGCCCGGGCCAGTTCGGCCGCGGCAAAGCGCAGGTTCTCCACCAGGGTCTGCCGCGCCCGTGCGGGCTCCAGCCCCGATGGCAGCACACCGGCAATACAGTTGAGCTGCGAGCAGCCCAAGGCCTGGGCGTAGGCAATGGCCTGGGCCACCCCGGCGCGGAACTCCGCCACCCGGTCCGGCAGGCAGGCGATGCCCCGCTCGCCTCCCGCCCAATCCCCCGCCGGCAGGTTGTGCAGCACCAGCTCCAGGCCGCTGGCCTGCAGCGCCGAGGCCAGCGTTTCCTTCGGCCAGTCGTAGGGGAACTGGCACTCCACGGCCGCAAAGCCCGCCCGGGCGGCAGCGGCGAAGCGCTCCACGAACGGCAGTTCGGTGAACAACAGGGTCAGGTTGGCGGCAAAACGGGGCATGGCGCGCTCCGGCAGGTGCTGGTCGGGGCGCCTATGCTACACCCGGCCCGGGGGCGCAGCGGCCTGGCCACCCCGGCATCCTCCCATGGGGATTCCCCCAAGGTTTGCCCCCCGTAGCAAGCCCCCGCTCACCCGTGGAAACATGAAGCCTCCCAAGCCAAACACATACCCAGGAGGTCCCCATGTCACCCACCGCGCCGCCTCGCCTTACCCCCCGGCTGATCCCCTTGACCCTCAGCCTCGCCGCCCTGGGCGCCGCCCCCGCGCTGATGGCGCAATCCACGGTGGTGAAGGGGGAAGTCAGCGTTCATACACCACCCGCCAGCCAGGCCACCCGCAATGGCACAGACTTCGGCAATGCCAAGCCTATGGCCCTGCCCCGGGCCAGCTCGGCACCCCAGACCCAGACCCGCGGCGCTGCCAGCACACCCCAGGGGAGTGCCGCCACATTGGCCAGCCCCGGGCGCAGCGTCGGAGCGCGGGGCAACGGCAAGCAGACCCCCCAGACGCTGATCGCTCCGGCCAACCTGGCCAGCACTCAGGCAGCCAAGGCCGGCAGCGCCACCAACGGCTTGGTCCGGCCCCAGGAGTACGGCCAAAGCGGCCAGCCCTACACCACCTCCCGGGTGGACCTGGATGGCAGCGAAGTCAGCACCCTCTACCCCTACCGGGCGGCGGGCAAACTCTACTTCAACACCGGCAGCGGCAGCGCGGTGTGCTCCGCCTCACTCATCAAACCGGGCATTCTGGTCACCGCAGCCCATTGCGTGGCGGAATTTGGCGCCGGCCGCTTCTACAGCGACTTCGAGTACGTACCCGCCTTTTACCGGGGCTACGCCCCCTACGGCACCTGGGCCGGTGCCACCGTCTATGTGCAGAGCAGCTACCTGCGGGGCACGGCCGACTGCATCAACGGCGTGGTGTGCGAGAACGACATTGCCCTCATCCGCCTGCGCGCCAAGCGGGACGAAGACGGCAAAGCCTTTTACGCCGGGCACCTGACCGGCTGGCTGGGCTACGGCTGGGACGGCTATGGCTACGCCAGCGGCGCCACCCTCATCAACCAGCTCGGTTACCCGGTCTCCCATGACTATGGAGAGATGATGCAGCGCACCGATTCTCCGGGGGTCATCGACAGCACCGTCAAATACAACACCGTGATCGGTAGCCGCCAGACCGGCGGCTCCAGCGGCGGCCCCTGGGTGCTCAATCTGGGCGAACTGGGCACACTCAACGACACCGAAGCCGGGTTAGACGGCGGCGCCAACATCATCACCGGCGTCACCAGTTGGGGCTACACCGACGGCGTCACCAAGCAGCAAGGTGCCAGCCCCTTCCTCACCAGCAATATCGTCCGCCTGATGGAGAAAGCCTGCCCCAGCAGCAGTTCACCCGGCTGCCGCTGAGCCCGCATACCCGCAGGGGGCGGCCTTCCCCCGCCCCCTTTTTCCCGCCCCGCTCCCGGAGGCCCGCCCAGCCACGCCCGGGGCGGTTTTTTCCACCTGTCGCCGCGCCGCGCGGGGCGGCTATTTGCCCGGACAGGGATTGAACTCGCAATTCCTGGCCGCGTTGCGCGAGACGTAGCTCCCGTCCGGGCAACGCCGGGCATCCATGGTGCACATCAGCGGCTCGCCCCGGGGCGCGGCTGCGGCCCCCGGTGGCGGCGCTGCCGGGGCCGCAACCCCCGGTTTGGCCGGCTGGGCCACTGCCGCCGGCTCGGATTTCGGTGTGCTGCAGGCCGCCAGCCCGGTCAGCGCCAAGGCCAGGGCCAGCCAGCAGGCGCCCCGGGGTGCATGCTCGATCATCGCTCGTCTCCAACAATCCGGCCCCAACCCGGAGCCGCCCCTCATGCTACTACCATTGCCGCCAACCCGACTGGTGGCGTCGCCACTTCACTTGGCGAAAGCATGGGGGGAAACCCATGTGGCCCGCCATTCATGGCTCTACGCCGCCGTGCGCACTACCCTGACAGTGCATTACAGATATGCACAACAAAACATTCTTTTGGGGAAAGACCATGAAAAATTCCACCCGGCACATCCGGTCCGGGCTGCGCAGCGGCGCAGCCCTTTGCGCCCTGCTCACACTCGCGGCCTGCGGCGGCGGCGGCGGAGACACCAGCACCGGCACCGGCGGCGGCACCACCACCGTCACGCCCGCCGGAGTGGGCACCAACCTGGATGAAAACAACACGCGGGAGGTGGGCAGCTCCGCAACCAAATCCACCCTCAACCTGGGTGCGGGCAACGACGTGGGCATCAGCGCCACCGGCGTGCAGGTAGACCAGGTGCCCATCCACGGCCTGTCGCCAGAGTTGCTGAACACGATCGTCGCCCGTGCGGACGAGCGCCTGGCCGCCCTGCCCAACCTCCCCGTCGGCGCCACTTACGCGGCCACCACCACCTGCGCCAACGGCGGCAAGGCGGGCCTGGCCTTCGATGACCCGAACAACAACAGGACCGTGGACAAGGGCGACACCGTGGTGGTGGCCTTCAGCAACTGCCGCGAGGGCGCCCAGACCCTGGACGGCACGCTCGCGATCCACATCACCGCGCTGACCGGCAAGCCCGGCTCCGGCAACGCCAAGGGGCGCTACCGTCTGACCTTTGACCAGGTCTTCGTCAAGATCGACGGCTTTGGCGCCATTGCCGAAAGCGGCGCGCTGGACCTGGACTTCACCGAGGCCGGTGCCGGCCGCGGCTCCGCCACCGGTTTCAGCCAGCGTTTTCACATCCTGGAGGTGGACGGCAACGGCGCCACCCTGCGCGACAACATCCTCACCAACGCCAGTCGCAGCGAAACCTGGGACAGCAGCGGCAGGCGCACCACCACCACCATGACCCTGGAAGGCACCTGGAAGCACTACTCCGGCAGTCTGGCGGTCACCACCCTGCAGCCGGTGTTCGTCCCCCGGGGCAGCTATGTGCCCACCGCCGGCGCTATCCGCCTTGCGGCGCCCAACAGCAACGCCACCGTCACTTTCCTCACCGGCGGGGTGAAGACGGAACTGGACGGCAACAACGACGGCGCCATCGACAAGTCCTACACCCAGACCTGGAGCGAGTTCCTCGCCGATCAAGCACAGTAGCCCGGCCCGCGCCAAAGTAAAAAAGGGCGGCCCCACACGGGACCGCCCTTCCTCCCACATCAGGCGGTAGTCTCCCCCTGCCGCCTTTGCTGCCAGTGAATCAGCCGACCTGGGGCAGCCGGTGCAGCGCCGCGTCGATCGCTTCCGCCGGGTACTCGTAATCTTCGAGTTGGCCGGCGAAGTATTTGTCGTAGGAGGCCATGTCGAAATGCCCGTGGCCGGAAAGGTTGAAGAACAGGGTCTTGGCCTCGCCCGTGGCCTTGCACTTGAGCGCCTCGTCAATGCAGGCGCGGATGGCGTGGCAGGATTCCGGCGCCGGGATGATCCCCTCCGCCCGGGCAAACTGCACCCCGGCATCAAAGGTGGCCAGTTGCGGCACCGCCACCGCCTCGATCAGCCCCTCGTGCAGCAACTGCGACACCAGCGGCGAATCCCCGTGGTAGCGCAGCCCGCCCGCGTGAATGCCCGGCGGCACGAAATCGTGGCCCAGGGTGTACATGCGCATGATCGGCGTGTAGCCCGAGGCGTCGCCGTAGTCGTAGGCATAGTGGCCCTTGGTCAGGGTCGGGCAGGAGGTGGGCTCCACCGCCACCAGCCGCACGTCCTTGCCCGCCGCCTTGTCGGCGAGGAAGGGGAAGGCCACGCCGCCGAAGTTGGAGCCGCCGCCACAGCAGCCGAACACCACGTCCGGGTAGTCGCCAAACACCTCGAACTGCTTCTTCGCCTCCAGGCCGATCACCGTCTGGTGCAGCACCACGTGGTTCAGCACCGAGCCCAGGGCGTAGTTGGTATCCGCCCGGCCGGCGGCCTCTTCCACCGCTTCGGAAATCGCAATGCCCAGCGATCCCGGGCTGTTCGGGTCCTGCTCCAGGATCGTGCGGCCCGCCTGGGTCAGGTTGGTCGGGCTGGCAAACACCTCCGCCCCCCAGGTCTGCATCATCGAGCGGCGGAACGGTTTCTGCTCGTAGCTCACCTTCACCATGTAGATGCGCAGCTCCAGGCCGAACATCTGGCAGGCCAGCGCCAGCGAAGACCCCCACTGCCCGGCGCCGGTTTCCGTCACCAGCCGCTTGATGCCCGCCTGCTTGTTGTAGAAAGCCTGGGGGATGGCCGAATTGGGCTTGTGGGAACCGGCGGGCGAAACGCCCTCGTACTTGTAGTAGATCTTGGCCGGCGTGCCCAGCATCTCTTCCAGCCGGGTGGCGCGGGCCAGGGGCGAAGGCCGCCAGCGCTTGTAGATCTCCCGCACCTCTTCGGGGATGGGAATCCACCGCTGTGCCGACATCTCCTGCTCCAGGATGTTGCCCGGAAAGATCGCCAACATCTTCTCCGGCCCCACCGGGTTGCCATCCGGCCCCAGGGGCGGCGCCGGCGGGTTGGGCATGTCTGCCACCACGTTGTACCAGTGGGTCGGGATGTCGTTCTCTTCCAGCAACACACGCACACGGCTCATCGTCTCTACTCCTCCCTCACATTGTGGAATCCGGCCGCGCCCCGCGCAGCCTGTGCCCCGGTCAGCCCCGGGCAGGTGCCAGCAGGGAGTGTAGCCCCGGCAGCCGGGGCGCAAGAGTGATCTGGATCAAGGGGCGG
>JRYG01003232.1_pt1 | contig 27322 bp, 25 predicted proteins | sample 235341 | NCBI WGS metagenome assembly JRYG01 (sample SAMN03074218, study PRJNA261478) | activated sludge metagenome | biome: Wastewater Treatment Plant; feature: Wastewater; material: Activated sludge; isolation source: activated biomass of a wastewater treatment plant treating hydrocarbon... ...
GCCGGGCTGGCACATCGAGTGTTCCGCGATGGCCGAAGCCGAGCTCGGCCAGCCGTTCACCATTCACGGCGGAGGTTCCGATCTCGTCTTCCCCCACCATGAGAACGAGATCGCGCAATCGGAGGCCGCGCGGGGCAAGCCCCTGGCCAGGGTGTGGATGCACAACGGGATGATCGAGACCGGTTCGGAGAAGATGTCGAAGTCGGTCGGCAACATCTTTCAGCTCTCTGAAGCGCTGGACGTCTACGGGCCTCAGACCGTCGTGGCCTACCTGATGTCCGGGCACTACCGTCAGCCCCTCGCTTTCGGAGAGGGTCCGCTCGAACAGGCAGCAGCCGGAAACGAGCGGATCAGGAACTTCCTCCGCGAGAACCCTCCCGGCGCAGAAGCGGGACCCGGGGCCCTTGCGGCCGGCGAGAGGTTCCGGGACGCGCTGGCAGAGGACTTCAATACTCCGCGGGCGATGCGGGAGGCCTTCGACCTGATTCGAACCGCCAACCAGCGTCCCGACGATCCCGGGCTGGCCGGAGCGGGAACAGTGCTCGCCAGCATGCTCGAACTGCTTGGGCTCGAGGCACTCGCCGGCGGGGGAGGGGAGGGGCCCGACCAGGCTGCTCTCGACCTGCTCGAAGCGCGAAACGATGCCCGGGAAGACAAGGACTGGTCACGCGCCGACGAGATCCGTGATCAGCTGGCGGAACTCGGCTGGGAAGTCCGGGACGGTGCTGACGGCGCCCGCCTGGTCCCCAGAAGCTGAGGCGGGTCAAGTGGCTGCTTCCGAATTCATCTATGGCCGCAACCCGGTCGCAGAGGCAGAGCGGGGAAGGCGCCGGATCCTCAAGGTCTACGAGGCGCCCGGTACCCCGGAATCGAAGCTGTTCGAGCTTTGCGGCTCGCATGATCATCAGGGGATCGTGGCCGAGGTCGAGCCTTTCCCGTACGCAGGAGCCAGCGAGCTGCTCGCCATCGAGGACGCCCTCGTCGTGGTCCTTGATCAGGTCCAGGATCCGAGAAACCTCGGAGCGGTCTGCCGTTCCGCCGAGGCAGCAGGTGCGGCCGGGGTCGTGATCCCGGACCGACGTGCGGCCGCGGTCACTGCGGCGACCGCGAAAGCCTCGGCCGGCGCGGTCGAGCACCTGCGGATCGCCCGGGTCCGGAACGTCAGCGACTGGATCGCCGAAGCCAAGGATGCGGGCTTCTGGGTGTGGGGTGCCGACGGTCGGGCCGAACAGGCCCCATGGCAGGTGGACCTGACTGGCAAGACGGTCCTCGTGCTTGGCACCGAAGAAAAGGGACTCCGTCCCCGCGTGGCCGAATCCTGTGACGGACTCGTCGCGATCCCCCAGAGCGGCCAGGTCGATTCGCTCAACGTTTCGGTGGCCGCCGGCGTGATGATCTTTGAAGCCATCCGCCAGCGAAGCACCTGACGGGAACCCTCCATCGAGATCCGGATTGTTGGTCAATACGGCCAACGGAGTGGATCTCACTGATCCCGAATCCTCCCACGGGACCGCCCGGCGGACTCCTTCAGGGGCTTGGGATCTGCAAGCAGGATTTCACCTCTGGCACCACGAAGTTGACAGAACTCTGCTGATGTGTAAACTAAGCGGCGTATAAAGGGTGAACCTCAACTTGAGTGTGAGTCTCACCTGTCAGCAAGGGCGTCCAGGGGAGGTAAGTGGCGCCACAGGCCTTCTTCCTAAGGAGAATGTGCGGTGGCTACCCCAACCTCAGTTTCCCATAACAAAGCCGTTTCCGACGCCCCAGCCAGATCGGCCCGTGCCGGATCTAACGCTCGACTAGAGCCTGATGATGAGACGCTCGTAGCGTTCGCAAAGCGCGGTCGCAAGGAAGCCGCGGATCAGTTGATCCGTCGTTATCACTCGTTCGTCCGGCTCAAGGCTTCGTCCTACTTCCTGGTCGGCGGTGACTCCGATGACCTGATCCAGGAGGGACTCCTCGGACTCCACAAGGCGATCCGGGACTACCGGACCGACCGTGAGTCGAGCTTCCGCAACTTCGCGGAGCTCTGCATCACCAGACAGATCATCACCGCGGTCAAGACCGCCACCCGGAACAAGCACGCCCCGCTGAACCAGTACGTCTCGTTCGGTCAGACCCCGGCTGCGAACACCGAATCGGAAACCACCATGGAGGAGATCCTTCCCGGCCCGACCGCGCTCGACCCGGTCAACCAGGCGATTTCGTCCGAGGAGCTGGCTTCCCTGGTCTCCTGCCTGCAGTCGACGCTCTCCGAGATGGAAAGCAGCGTCCTCGGCTACTACCTCGAAGACCGCTCCTACGAGGACGTCGCCGCGCTGCTTGGCTGCGAGACCAAGACGGTGGACAACGCCCTTCAGCGGGTGAAGAGGAAGGTCAGCAAGCATCTCGAGTCGCGCGACGTCGCGGTCTGACTCCGCTTGACACAATCCGCCTCCTGCCCGGCTAGCTCAATTGGCTAGAGCACCTGTCTTGTAAACAGGAGGTTTCCGGTTCGACCCCGGAGCCGGGCTTTCGCGTCACCTCTCTCGAACTCCATCTGTGAAGCCGAACCCGCAGCCTTGATGCCGCGCACTCCGCCTCACGAGACGCCAACGATGTACCGCGGAATGTACCACTGGTTCCTCGGAAACCGGCGATCGTCGTCCAGGCGGCGGTAGTTCGACACTCGCCAGTCGCGCCCGTCGGCCTCCCCACCTTGATCGATTCTCAGATTGCGGGCACAGAGAGTTTCCGGATCTATCATCCGATCCATTCGTGACCGCCGAAACTGCTCGCAAGTTCCGTATTTGGCTCTCTTGGCCCACCTAATCCGTCCTGCTCGCATGACATCCTGCGTTAGTGAAGAAGTCTCCTTACCGCAACGAACTTGAAGCGCTCCCGGATACCTATGCTGCCGTCCTAGACGCGGACGTTGGCTCTTTGCGCAGCGCCGTAGAGGCTCTCGGCCATGGTCCCGCTGCTTTTGCTGGGTCGGGCGGGACGATGGTGCTCGCTGCGCTCGCCGCCCGATTGCACGAATGGTTTTTTCGGCAGCCAGCTCGTGCGTGCACAGCGCTCGAGTTGATCGACTTGCCGCATCTTTCGGAGCGCGGCGGATTGTTGTTCTCGTCGAGCGGAAAGCATCCGGACGCCGAACGGGTCTTCACGGAATTTGAGCGTTCGCGTTTCCGTCCAGCTGTCGTACTAACCCACCGCGCCGCCAAAGACCTTCAAACAAAAACGGGGTCGGATACCCGGATCGTACAGTTGCCAGCGCCCGTACAGCCAGATGGTTTTCTGGCTACTGGAAGCGTGATGCAGATGTCGGTCGCGCTTCTCCGGGCATATGTCGACCGACCATCGCTGCCCGAGTCGTTGCCGAATAGGCTTGAGGTTGAGCCTGAACTCAGACCTGAAGTATTGGTTTTGACGTCCCCGGCGCTGGCGCCGGTGGCTACCGATATCGAGGTTCGGCTGGTCGAGTCGGGACTAGCGTCGGTGCAGGTGGCCGACTACCGTAACTTTGCCCATGGTCGGCATACCGGTTTCGCCCGCAGACTCCCTAATACGACGGTGATCGCATTGAGCGATTCGGCATCTGAGAAGCTATCTACCGGGACCATCGCAGCGCTTCCACCGGAAACCGATGTGCGACCGTGGCATCACCAAGGTCCGTGGACCGAGGCATTGATTGTCTTGCTGCTGCGCTCGATGCACCTAGCTGGAGAAGAAGGACTGCGCGTCGGGGTCGATGTGGCTCGACCATCCGTGCCCGAGTTTGGCCGTCGGCTCTACCGATTGCCGCTGAAGCGGCGGCTCCCGGAACACCTGGCGGATGGCGTCGAGCGCAAACTTTTGGCGCTGGGGGCTGGCGACAGCGACGAATTTCGTGAGTTCTATCGTCGATCACTAGATGAATGGAGAGAGCAACTTCAAGCTCAGCGCTTTGCCGCAGTTGTCCTCGACTACGACGGGACTGTCTGTTTCACATCGCAACGTCGAGACCTCCCCAGCAACTCAATGCAGCAAGGCATCCAGCGCCTGCTTGAAAGTGGCGCGCACGTTGGCTTCGCCAGCGGGCGAGGAAAATCGCTCTACCTCGACCTCCGACGTTGGGTGCCAGAACAATTCTGGGGGCAAGTGCTCTTAGGTCTCTACAACGGGGCGGTCGAGCTCTCGCTCGATGTTCCGCTGCCCGAGCTTCGCGACCCAAGCGACTGGAGCCGCAAAGTGGTCGACGCGCTAGATGCGCTGCCTCTCGGTGATCGACTTGAAATCGAAGAGCGCGGGGTCCAAGTCACAGTCGCGGCGCGTGGGGCGTTACAGCACGGCCGACTGGCGGAACTCGTGCGCGAGAGACTAGTGAGCGCCGAGGTCAACGCTCAGGTGGTCGCGTCGGGCCACAGCGTCGATGTCATTTCGCCCGAGACTCGCAAGACTTCGGTCTTAGATGCCGCAGGCGAGCTGTGGGGCAAATCTGTCCTAGCGATAGGTGACCAGGGGCAAATCGGGGGTAACGACCACGCCCTATTGGCGCGTGGACCATTCTCGCTGTCGGTCGATAAGTGCTCGGCCGACCCCACAAGATGCTGGTACGTTGGTGATGGCAGACAATCTGGCCCAGCACTCCTGACGCGGTACCTGCGCGACATGCGACCATTGAAGGCGGGAATTGCCTTCAAGATTCGGGAGAAGACATGAAGTCTGAACTGGCTGAAGAGTTGCTTGGTTCTCTGATGGGCTGGGACCGGGAGGCCTTCGCCGAACAGGTACGTCGTCTCGAAGCAATGGCTAGCCACAAGTGGGATGAGTACGGCAACTTTCGACCGGGTGTCAAGTTTTTTGAAAGTCTCGCGGCGTGGCTAAACCAGTTTCCCGATGACGCTGATCGCGCAACCGCGCTGAATTTCGTACTCGACCGGATGGTCTTTCTATCGGACGCTGAGATGACTCACCTGATCGAATTGGTGTACCCGGACCATATGGAAACGGTGCTCCTTCGACGAGTCGCTTCGTCGACCGGAATCTCTCCCTTCCGGGTCTCTGATTTAGCTAAACATCCTGATTTTGTCTCGCTGAGACGTCGGTCGCTTGTTCTCGGAGCGTCCGACGGAGCGCGTCTCGATCGCTTGCGGCGATCAGCCCCGTTTCTGTCGCACGAACAGTTCCTACAAAGCAGCGAACCTCCTACCGATCTCATCAAGCCGATGACAGACAAGCTCTCGAAAGCGCTCAAAGATCAGGGAATCGACGCACCTGCGACCTTCGGACACATTTTCCTTGTTGACGATTTCGCCGGCAGCGGAAAGACGCTTCTACGAATCGAGGACGACGAGCGCAAGGGCAAGCTTCACAAGCTAAACGATGCGATCAATCAGTTGCGGAAGGACGGTTTCGTGGCTGAAGATGTTGACGTAACCGTGATTCTTTATGTGGCCAGCGAGCAGGCATACGACCATGTCGTCAAGACCTTGGCGTCTACCTCGCTGCCGTCTTGGGAGATTCGTCGTGTTCAGAGCTTGCCGAGTACCGTGAGGGTGGACCAAAGTGACACCGCTATGGCTGACCTTTCAGAACGGTTCTACGATGATTCTCTGAACGACGAACATAAAGGGCGTGCGCCATTGGGATACGCCGATTGTGCTCTCCCCTTGGTCCTGTCTCACAACACACCAAACAATTCAATCTCGCTGCTCTGGGCTGACACCACAGTTGAACCACAAAGTTTAGATCGCCTGGCTCTCTTCCCTCGCTATGAACGCCATCATCGGGATCGCCCATGAGATCCTATGTCAACCCTTTTCGGGCACGAACGTCGGAGCAGATAGCCCACCAGGGCCTAGACCGATACCTGCGGTCGTTCGGAGCTGATGCGCTCGACTTGTTGCCCGACGAACTGTGGGACCGTCTCGTTTTGATTCGCAGTGCCCCGGGGGCTGGCAAAACTTCGCTCCTTCGTGCGGTGAGCGCGGAAACTCTGAAGTTGCTGGGTAGCCGCAGAAATTCGTATGATGATCTACGCGAACGACTGCGAAGTATGTCGGTACTTGATGGGGACGATAGGCCGTGTGTTTTGGGATTTCGCGTTCCACTTGGCCGTGATTTTCGAGCAATTGAGGATCTCGAATCTGAGTCAAATGCTGGCCGACGTACTTTCCTGCGTTTGCTTGACGCCCGGATCATTGGGGCGTTTTGCGATGCCGTAGAGCATTTGGCGGAAGTTGACGAAGGCTCAGTTCTTGCTGCGGTCAAGGTTGAGCCGGACTCGAGCGGCGCGACGGCCCTCCAACGGGTCGGCGGTGAGAGCGGGGAAGAACTTCAGGCGTGGGCTCGGAAGACCGAGGATGAAATCCTCGATCGGCTCGACGCCGTGTTGCCCCGCGATGAACCAGCTGACGGACATGCCGCCCTATACAGCTTGCGCGCGTTGAGTGACGCCAAGCTGCGAATTGACGGTCAATTGTCCCAGCTTCAACCGCTCCTCTTGCTGGATGATGGCCACGAGCTGGCAGCGAGCCAGCGCACACTTCTTCTTGACGCACTCCATGATCGCGAGTTACATCTGGCTCGTTGGTACACCGAGCGATATTCGGCGATGGAGCCAGAGGAACTCGTCGGGGACGGTGAGCCGCGGCGTAATAACGTGCTTGTCGACCTGGAACGTGAAGCTCGACGCATGGGAACAGTTACCCGACGTGGTGGCAAGACTCGTCAGTTTGAAAAGCTCTTGGCCGATATCTCGGGCCGTCGGGCCTCCCGTCCTTTGCTGCAATACGACGACGAGGAACGAACTTTCGTCGAACTCTTGGATGGTGAACTCGGTGACGAAATCGAAGACCGCGCGGATCTTGCAGTCAGGTCTATCCGAGAGCGTCTCCTTAATATCGTCGATAACGTGGATACGCGCTACAGCAGATGGTTCACGGACGCGGACGGATTGAGTGGGACGGAGGCCGCTATACGTTGGCGCGAGCTTGAGATCATCATCGCCCGAGACCGCGAACGACCGGAACTTGGTCTGTTCGAAGTCGAGTTGAGCGAAGAAGAACGCAAGGCCCGTAGTGGTTCGGCGATTCGTGAGTCTGCCGATCTATTCTTGCGTCGGGAGTTCGGTTTGCCATTCTACTTTGGGTCGGAGCGTCTCAGCAAGCTGTCAGCCGAGAACATCGAGCAGTATCTGAACTTGTGCGCAGACATATTCGATGAAATGTTGGTCGGTATTACGCTCCGTAGTGGGGCCGAGCTGCATCCAATCAGTCAGGACGCAGCGTTGTCGGCGGCAAGCGAACAGTTCTGGCAAGACATCCCCGCTCGTCGAGTGGGCGGACGCGGCATCCAACAGTTTTTGCGCCATGTCGCCAAGCTATGTCGTACGGAGACCTATCGACCGAAAGCGCCTTACGCACCTGGAGTTACCGGGACGGCACTTAGCATGGACGATCGAGCGCGGCTACTGGACCCCGCGATTCGAGATCGGATTCCGGGCGCGAAAGAGTTATTCGACGCGCTTGGCGGCGCTATCGGACACAACCTGCTGCGGGCTCATACGAATCGGTCGGTGAAGAACAACAGATGGATGGTGCTCTACCTCAATCGACTGACATGTGTGCGCTACGGATTGCCTCTTGGGTACGGCGGATTCCGGGAGCGGTCGCTCGAGGAGATGTGCCGGTGGATGCTCGACGACATCGAGGACGTGACGGAGTCAGGCGTGCAGGAATCTTTGGATATCGCATGACTTACTGGGAACATCCCCTTCTCGTATCCCAGAAGACGTTCGATGATGTCTGGTCGCGCCCCAGCGATGATCCGATACTTTTCGTCGTGGGCTCAGGATTCGACCCGCGTGCCGCGGTCGTACTCAGCCGGTTAGTCGGATCGACTGATCGTCGAATCGACAGTGTGATGATCGACCTTCCAGAGGACGCCACAGACCTCGACGTTCGCCCAATGGCGATTGCGAATCGAACGCGCATTCAAGAACTGATCACGGAGGCAGGCGGAGAGTTACGTCACCAATCCCTCCCGGAGTTTCATGATCCTGGCGCCCTTGGTCGGCTCGTCAGTCGCGGGTTTCAACGAAGTGGTCTGCTTGAGCAGTACAGAGAAGTCATCGTGGAGATTTCCGCCATGCCACGTTCTGTGTTTTTTCCGCTGATTCGCGGGATCTTGGAGCGCGCACACGTAGCTGATGAGGACGGCCAGCCTTGGGCCGGGGACCTTCACGTAGCGGTTTGCGAGAACCCCGAGGCAGATGAGAGCATCCTCGAAGAGGGCACGACCCCCATGGCGCCAATCGGCGGCTTCGCACGCACCGGAGGAGAGACGCCAGCCACGACCATTTGGGTCCCGGTTCTGGGCGAGGGTGCGGTCGCCCGGGCTCGCCGTCTCTACGAAGAGCTTGATCCAGACGAGGTTTGTCCCGTGCTTCCCTTCCCGGCCCGCGATCCCCGTCGAGGGGACCGGATAGTCTCGGAGTATCGCCAGCTGCTTTTCGACGAGATCCGCATGGAAGCTCGGAACGTGATCCACGGCGCAGAACGCAACCCGTTCGATCTGTACCGCACTCTCGGTCGTCTTCACGCGCGGTATTGTCAGGCTCTGAGTCCGCTCGGTCCAGTGTCCATGGTTCTTTCTTCCCATTCCTCCAAATTGCTCTCCGTTGGCGTTCTTCTGACCGCCTACGAATACGACCTAGAAGTCCAGCATGTGAGCCCGGGCACCTATGGGCTGCGAGACGGCGATGACGGCTTGCGCGATCACGATGAGATCTTCGACCTTTGGTTGACAGGAGAGCCGTACCGATGAGAATCCGATCGGTCGTATCGGCTGGTTACATGCCATTGGACGTCATCAGCTACCAGGATGAGATCGCCTACCAGGCGGGGGGGACCGCAGCAAACGTTGCCGCGATCCTCGCCTTTCTCGGATGGGATGCGACCCTGGCCGGTCAGACTGGGGACGATCGTGCCGGTCAGATCTTTCTCGATGATCTACAAGCGGCGGGCGTCAGTACCAGTCAGGTTTACCAACCTGCCGGCATGGCAACGCCGCGCCTCATCCACCGGATTCATTCTGGAGAACACTCTTTTGCGTATTCATGTCCTAAGTGTGAGCGTCGGCTGCCGCGAAGCCGGCCGCTGACCCTGGGTCAAGCAAGGCTCTGCTCCGAATCGATACCGGCACCTGACGTCTATTTCTTCGATCGAGCAAACGCTGCGACCCTTTTCCTGGCCGAGTGTTACGCCGACGCTGGAAGCGTGATCGTCTTCGAGCCTTCGGTGCCCGCAAACGCCGAACTCCTTCGGCGCGCCGTCGTGGTTGCCCACATCGTCAAACACAGTGATGATCGTTCGATTGGCGGGCTCGATGATCTGGGCGTAGAGCCGCAAGAACGGCAGATCCGGGTCGTTACTCATGGAGTTGGAGGACTAGAAGTACGTTCGGGCGGAAAGGCGTCCAAGCGCTTTCCAGCGCTTACCGCGCCTCAGGTCGACAGCGGCGGGGCGGGCGACTGGACCACTGCTGGATTGATCACGACCGCAGTCCGCTCCGGTCGACTGGATTCCGAAGCAATCGATACCGGTTTGCGATTTGGACAAGCTTTGGCCGCTCTCAGCTGTACAGCACCTGGCGCGCGGGGACTGATGGCCCTGAGTCGTCGAACCGTGACGCGCCGCGCACGAGAGGTTCTTGCACAGGGCCGCGTCTTGAAGAAGCCTCGTTATGCTAGTCCCACTCAGCGCTCAGCACGTGGCGCATGCGCCACGTGCCTTATGCCGCACGCAGTCGACAGTGCGAAGGCCAAAGTTGCTTAGTCTTGTCTCGCGGCGCCTGTCGGCCGTTCTGGTTCGGAATCAGATCTTGTCCAAGGCGGCCTGCTCTGGTGGAGCGCCTGAAGTCGTTTTTGATGAGTGGTCGGTGAACTAGGCGCCAAATGAAGGATCACGCTGAATCGAATGACCTACTCCAGCGGATGAGCGCCCGCGGAACAGTTCCCGGCGAGTGCCTACCCAAGCGGAAATGTCTTTCTTTGAGTAGCGTCGGAATTTGCCGAGTTTGTAGCTGGGGATGATTCCGCGTCTGGCCCAGTCGGCGACGGTGCACGGGCGTACCTGGAGGATTACCGCGACTTGTTCGGCTGTGAGAACGTCTCCTTGGGGATCGCTGTCTGGAGCCGCGGTGTTGAGGTTGCTGGGGTCGGGAGGGCTCATAGTCCGGGCGGGTGTCGTTTCTCGAAGGTTGAGAGGTAGCTGGCGCTGAAGTTGTCTTTGTGGATCCAGCCGGGGCCGGTGAAGCCGTTTGGTCTCATTCCGGAGGTGCCCCAGTAGCGGTGTTGGGGTGGGGCAAACCGGAATTCGAGGAATGTGTGGCCGGTGTTGACGTGGATCGTGATCCATTTGCCGGGGCCTGGTTTGCCCCATTGGAGGAGTCCGATGGTGGTCATGGTTGGGGCGTGGGTGCCTGCAACTTGGAGTAGGCGGCTGACGGCGGAGCTGCAATCGAACTCTCTGGCTGTGGCGGGGATTGGGTTGAGTCCGTGGGAGCCGCCCCAGACGTAGGGGAGGCGGAGCGCGTGGATGCGCGCGGCCTCCTTGTACATCTGGTCGACCGCTTCGTTGGGGGCGATCGGCTGTTGGCATCCGCCGGTGCTTTGTGCTGGTCCTGGTGGTACGTCGTACTGCTTGGCGTAGGCGAGAACGTCTTGGACGTACCAGTCGGCGTGGTTGTAGGCGAAGATCGCCCCGTACCAGTCGGCGGGTGCGCCGGACTCTTTTAGGTAGTGGGCGGCGGCGAAGATCGCGTCCCATTTGTTGACGGGGTCTTTGATGTCGTCGCCGTTGCCGTCGACTCCGTAGGCGTCCCAGGTGGCGGGCATGAATTGCATCCAGCCGATCGCCCCTGCCGAGGACGTGGCGGTGGCGGCTATCCCGAACCCGGTTTCGATCTTGTTGATCGCCGCGAGGATCGACGGGCCGCGTGGCCCGAGCCGGTACTTGGCGGCGGCCTTCTGGTAGATCGGAATGAGGTTGGTTGGGACGCCGTTGGCTTTGCCGCCGGTCGCGGCGGTGCTGGTGCAGGTCGTGGCGCCGATGCTCGCGAGGCCGAGCAGTACGAGGACCAGGGCGAGGAAGACGGCGGCCGGGATTGTGAGGACTGGGCCGAGCGAGGCTGAGCTTGAGCGGGAAGAGGCCACTAGTTTCCGGTCGCCTTGCTCGCGGCCCAGCGGCTATGCCGGAAGGTGATCTCGAACTCGAGCCCGGAGATCGCCTGGTCCGATTTGCTTCGGACCATGAACCGGGCAAGCGCGCGCTCTCTGGTGATCGGAACGAGAACTGGTCCGGTCAGCCGAAACGGGCCGGGCACCCGTCCGGTTGAGACCGTCGGGCTGCGCTGGACCAGTTGGCGGCGTAGCTCGGGCCAGGCCGCCTCGACCGACGTTGCTGGTGATCGTCCGTAGATCACCGGAAGAAACGAGCGGGCGAAGCGGTGGGCGGCGGCTACCGCTTCGGCCTGGTCGCGCAGAACATTGGGTGAGCCGGGAGCCAGCGGCTCCGCGTGGTTAATTGGGCGGCGGCCAGACGGTTCCCGGGGCAGGTTGACGGCCGCGAAAAGTGCCGCGAGGGCGAGGCAGGTCAGGCACGCGATGATCTTGCACATGCCTTTCTGGGATGTCGCGTGGTGTTTCCGTTACGCCCAGGCCGGTTGGGTTCCCTACGTGTTGAGCAAAGCCCGCGCGCGCGTTAGCCTGAGATGCGAAAGGAGCCGATGGAGGCCGGTCAGCACACAACGGAGATCGAGCCAACTCATCTCGACGTGCGCGAGTTCGCCCGACGGAAGGTCTGGGCGATGACCGATCCGGGGACCGCGGGGCGGTGGGATGAGGACATCGCAAGCGATGTGTTGATCGAGTGGATGGACGCCTCTGCCCGTCCTGATCTGGAGATCCGAAACTGGCGGGGCTGGGTCGGAAGTGCGGTTCGCTCCAGGCTCTACGCTGAGCGGCGCCGGGAGCGGTTGCGACGGAAAGTCCACGAGCGATACGCCCAAGGCGCCCTGAGAAGCCACGCCGAGCCGGAGCCGGTCGAGGTGGCAGAGGGCAATGAAGCGGTCACGCAGCTCGATGATGCGATGCGGTCGCTTAGGAGCCGCAAGCAAAAGCAAGTTTTGGCGCTCTCGTATCTGAAGGGCATGACCAGCAGCGAGATCGGGGATGTCCTTGGAATGTCACCGGAGAGCGTTCGCGGCTGTAAGAAACGCGCGATCGAGAAGCTCCGTGGCGTCCATCATGATCGCGGCTTCGATGAATCCCTGATGGGGGTCGAGATCGGCATCGCCGCCACGCTGTCACTGCTTCAGCCGCACGGACCGAAGGAATGGCTTGCCTCGATGACCTCCCAGGCAAGCGACTCTGTTCAGGGCGCGGCGGCGTCGATCAAGCAGATCGTCGCCCGGATCACCGGGGCGGGCACTGGTCCGGCTGGCGATCAAGCGACGGGCACGGTCGCCGGGGCCGGTGGTGTTGCCGGCACTGCCGCAGCGGTTGGGGGCGGCAAGCTGATCGGAGCGGTCTGTGCCGGAGTTGGCAGCGTCTGCGTTGCCGGTGCTCTGGTTGCTGGTGTCGGTCCCGGAATCGGACCGGCCTCGAACGATCAGGACAGAAGCACTCGGCCGGTCACCGAAACGCGTCCGGTAGCGGAGCCGGTTTCTACGTCTACGTCGATGATCGCTCCCGTCGCCGAATCGTCTGACGTTGGCAACTCAAACTCACGGTCCAGGGACCGTCGGCGCAAGGCAACGTCGTCTTCTTCGCAGACAGTGGAGCCGGTGACGACTTCCACTAGCGGTCCGGCCTCGGTCGCGACACCGGCTGAGGCGGCGGACGCATTCTCCCCTCCGATTGGAGGGGGCGATTCGGCCCCGGCCAGTTCGAGCTCGTCCGGTTCCGGTTCGCAGACGGCCGGGAAGTCGGGCAGCGGGAACACTGCTTCGGCCGGTCAGGCAGCGCAGGCTTTCGGTCCGTTGCCGTAACCCCGCCCTTCGGGGGTGTGTTCGGGGCAAACGTTACGGTCGCGTCCAGTCGCGCCCCTTGGTGGCGAGAGCTGAATCCCCACCTTAGGAGGCGACCTTGAAACCCAAAGCAGGTTCCCGCAACCATGTCTCAGACCGCAGGGCAACCGTTGCTCGACCGGGAAGGCGAAAGCTGGGGCTGAGACCGCTCGGCCGCCGGGTCAATTTGGCGGTTCTCCGGGCCGGAAGCCTTGCCGCCGTGCCGCTGGCCTACGCGCCGAACGTATCTCCGAACAAGGGGGGTTTGCCGGGTCTGAGCGCGGTCGAAAAGGGCGTCGGCGGTGTGATGGCGCTCGGTCTCATTGCCTGTGTGGCCTGGTTCATCATCGGTGCGATCCGGGCTGGGATGGCCGGTCGCACGAACAACTATCAGCAGACCGCGGACGGCAAGCAGCAAATGCTGTGGGGTGCGATCGGAGCGTTCGCGATCGGTGGGGCGTCGGCGATCATCACCTTCGCTTTCAAGGCTGGGGGAGGTGTCCACTAGATGCGGCCCTCCTACGAGAAGCTGACACCCCGGACGGGTAGCGGCTCCAGGGACGGACTGCTCTTGAAGATGTTGGCGGCGCTCGCCGTCGGCCTCCTGGCAGGTGCCCTGATCGGGGTCTGGTTTCTCGGGTCGGGCTCCGGCTCGACCGGCAGTGGCGAGCTGTTCGAGACGGCCGGTGTGCCTGGCGGGTTCGAGCGGACCTGTGACGGCGCGGCGCTGGCGAGCGGCCGGTTCTTTCAGGCGATGAACTCACCGGAGATCGCGCTTGACCCGGACGCGAGCCGGACGGCGATCGACCACATGGCAGTCGGTGAGATGGCGGCCGAGATGAAATCGGCGGTCCCGCGGCTGGTTGAGCCATATGCGAACGGCGCGATCGGCGAGCAGTACCGCGCCGGGGTGCAAACCCTCCAGGTCGGGGTGCCAGTCGGCTACAAGACCCTCTCCTGCGACACAGACCGAGCGGTCGTTCGTCTTTGGACGGTGACGGTTCGCGGCAACGCGACGAACGTGTGGCCGATGCAGTTCTGGCGAACTGTTCAGACCGAGCTTCGCTGGATCGACGGGGACTGGCGGATCGTGGACGGCTGGACCCGGAACGGCCCGATCGCCTACTGGACTCAACACCCGCTCCCCGACCGGACGGCCAACCAGTCACTGGTAATGCTGGTGACCAAGGGGATGAAATCCTTTGGCACTCTGCCATAACCCCGGGTTGCCTTTGGTTGGCCGCCGACTGGTGGTTGTCCTCCTTTCCCTCGTGGTGGCGGTGCCAGCGATCTCGCTTGGGCCACCTCCGGAGCCGGCCAGCGCCGATGTTTGCGACGTGCCGTTGATCGGGTCCGGCTGCGAGGTCGGTGGATGGGTTGGCGATCAGGTCGGGGGAGGCGGCGATCTGATCGTCGACTCGACCGGGGTGCTCACCGGCGGGGCCAAAGGGATCGCCGGCGCGATCAGCGGCCAGGTCGGCAAGGCGGTAAGCGAAGCCATCGAGGCCGGCACCAAGGGCGTCTTCGACCAGCTAACCGGTTGGGTCGGCACCGCCGCCGGGTGGCTCTTCCTGAAGGTCGTGACGTTGATCGGCGACACGACCTCCCCGAACCTCCTGCAAGACGCTTTCGTCGCGAAGTACCGGCAGATAGTCGCGCTGGCGGCGATCTTGACTGTCGGGGTCGTGTCGATGGCGGTAGTGGAGGGCGGCCGCCGAGGCGATGTCGGTCAGCTCGTCAACATGCTGATCGGCGCTTTGCCTTTGGCGGTGTTGGGGATGGTGGTCGGGATCGCGATTGTGCAGCTCGCACTCAATATGGTCGACACCCTCTCGGCCGGGGTGGCCGAGGCCACGAAGTCGGATATCGAGAAGTGGTTTGAGGCCGGCGCAAAGTGGATGGTCAAAGGCACAACAGCCCAAACCACGGCTGCCGCGGCCGGGGGCGATCCTGCCGAGACAGCCGAGTCGGCGGCCGCCGCGACGGCACCGGGGTTCGTGCTTTTCATCTCCGCGCTGCTGGCTGTGATCGGTGCGTTCGGGCTATGGCTTGAGCTGCTTTTGCGCGACGCCGCGATCTACGTGTGCAGCCTTTTTCTGCCCTTGGGGTTGGCGGCGGCGGTCTGGCCGCGCTGGTCGGGGGTGCTCCGCAAGACGTTCGAGATCCTGATCGTCCTCGTCGTCTCGAAGTTCTTCATCGTCATGGTCGTAAGCCTCGCCGCGAGTTTTCTCGGCAAGCCCGATGGCGTGGAGTCGGTGCTGGCCGGGTCGGCGATGATGATCGTCGCCCTCCTTACGCCGCTGATGCTGATGAAGGTCATTCCCTTCATGGAGGGCGCGCTTTTGACCTCGGGGGCAGCGGGGATAGGCCGCTCGACGGTCTCGACCGGAAGCCAGGTCTCGATGATGCGCTACCACATGGGAGCGATCGGAAAGACCGGTACCGGACACGCCGGCGCCACCGGGTCCGTATCAGGCGGTGGTTCTGTCCCTCGTCCAGGCGGAACACCGGGAAGCGCGGCTGCCCCACAGGGACAAAGCGCCGCGGCCGGTGGTCGAAGCGCAGCCGGAACGGGATCGAGCGCGGCGTTCCCGGCCAGCCAAGCGCAAGCGTCGGAGTCCGCGACGCAGCCTGTATCGACCAGCGGGCCCGTCGGCCATGCCTCCACGCCCCGGCCGGTGTCGGTAGGCGATCAGCAAGAAACCTCGGCCCCAGCCTCCGCCCCGGACAGCGCCCCACCGCCGGCCAGTCCGACTCCGAGCCTCGCCCGGGCTCCAGACAAACGCGAATCCCAATCGGACGGACCGGAGCCAACTTGGCAGCCAAGTACCGCACCCGAGCCGAAACCGTCGTCGGAGGCTCCCGTGAGCAATCAGCTCCGGGAAGACGGCGAGGCGAGTAGGCCGCCGCTTCCCGATTCGCCCAAGCCGAAGCGGATGGGCGATGGCTGAGTTCGACACAAGGCGCAGGTACCAGTTCGACCAGCGCGAGGAGATCGGCGCGCTCGGAACATTCCGGCCAGCACAGGCAGCGATTCTCGGACTCGCGGCCGTGGTCGTCCTGGCAACGCTCTACGTAACCCGGAACGTGATCGGGCTCGTGATCGCGGGCGTTCAACTGGTCGCGGTCGGCGCTGCTGTNNCCGAACGTCATTTTGATTCTGACCGACGATCAAGGTTATGGCGATGTTGGCCGACACGGCAATCCGATTTTGAAAACGCCGAATCTGGATCGGCTGCACGATGAATCGGTGCGCTTGACGGATTTTCATGTCAGCACGACGTGTGCGCCTACGCGGTCGGCGCTGCTGTCACCGTGCCGCTGCGGGGCCGCAAGCTCGACGAGTGGGCGCCGATCTGGACGAACTGGCTGCTCCGGCGCCGGGCAGTGGAGGCCGGCTACCGCTCCCGGTTCCCGACCGCCGGGATAAGAGTGGTGAGCGGTGAGGCGAAGGATCCGGCGGCGTGCCTGCCGGTCCAGCTGCGTGATCTGGACATGCTTGAGGTCGAGTACGGACGCGGCCAGGTCGGAGTGATCCGAGACAGCGCGAAAGGCACCTACACCGCCCTGGTCAAAGTTCGCGTCGGGTCGTTCGGGTTCCGCGACCACCGCGAACAGGAAAAGCAACTTGAGGCATACGGGCTCGCACTCGCCTCCGCTTCGCAGGATGGGTCGGCGATCCGGCGGATCCAATGGATCGAGCGGACCTTGCCGCAGGGCGGCGACGAGTTGGCCGCCTATCTTCAGCGGGAGCGAGACGAGCATGTGCCGCTCGAATCAGATGCGGTTCGGTCGTATATCGAGCTGATCGAGGAGGCCGCGCCGACCGCCCAGGAGCACGAGATCCTCTTGGCGCTCCAGGCCGACGCGAAGTCGGCCGGCCGCGAGGCGAGACGCTACGGCAAGGGTGAGGAGGGCTACGTCAAGGTGCTGCTCTCGGAGGTTGAGAGCTTCGCCGAGAACATCGGCCGGGCCGGGGTGGTGCCGATCGGGATTCTCACCCCGCGCCAGTACGCCCGGTCGATCCGCGACGGGTTCGACCCCTGGGGCAGGGAGACCCGTCAGCGGCTCGGGGTGATCGATCCCTCCCGGGCCGACGTCGCACCCGAACGAATGGGGCCACTCGCCGATCAAGGCGCCTGGAACCATTACCGCTCCGACGGCGCCGTTCACATCGCCTACTGGATCGCCTCATGGCCGCGCATCCAGGTTCACGCCAGCTTCCTCATGCCGCTGCTTATGCAAAGCCAGGCGGTGCGGGCGATGTCAGTGGTGATGGCACCGATCCCGTTCTCGGTCGCGACCAGGCGAGCCGAGTACCGGCAGACCGCCGAGGACGCCGACGAGGTACAGCGAACCAAACAGGGCTTCTCCTCAACCGCCCGCGTGAGAAACAGAAAACGCGCGGCGACGAGAAAGGACGAGGAGCTGGCGGTGGGGCACGGCGAGATGCGCTTCGCCGGATATGTGATCGCGTCCGGGCCAACCCTGGATCGGGCCGAGGAGGCGGCCTTGACGATGGAACGCTCGGCCATGCGAATCGGCCTGGAGCTCCAACGCCTCGACGGCGAACACGACATCGCGGTCGCGTTCGGACTCCCGCTCTGCCGAGGACTGGCGAAATGAAAGCAAAGACGAAGAAGCAGCCAGCACCTTTGTTGCCTCGTTGGAGTCCGCGTGGCGCGGTCAAGTCTCCGCAGCTTCCCCGGCTGGCCGGCAGGCCGAGCGAGCGGTCCGGCCACAGCGCCACCACCGCCCACCTTCAAGCGGCATACCCGTTCATGGCGGAATCGCCGCTGACCTCTGCCGGTGTGCTGATCGGCCACGACGCCTACGGCGCGAGCTTCGTCTACGACCCGTGGACCCTCTACAGCGCCGGTCATATCACCGGGCCGAACATGGTCGTGGTCGGGATCATCGGCCGCGGCAAGTCCGCGCTCTTGAAGTCGTATCTGTATCGGCAGAGCGTGTTCGGCCGCGAGTCGTGGGTGGTCGACCCGAAGGGCGAGTTCCGGCCACTGGCCGAAGCCTTCGGCTGCGAGCCGATCGCCCTTCGGCCCGGCGGTGAGATGAGACTGAACCCCTTGACCCGCCGGGGCGGAACACAAGGCCAACAAAGCCTCCTTCGCTCGGTCGCCCAAGCCGCTCTCGGCAGGCCACTCAAGCCGGAGGAGGATGCGGGTCTGCGGGTCGCGCTCGAGTACGCCGACCACGACGCCCAACCGGCCGAACCGACCCTGCCGGACGTGGTCGAAGCACTGCTCAGACCCAACGCCGAGATGGCCAAGGCAGTCGTCACCACCGAAGCCGAGCTGGCCGCAGGCTGCCGCGAAGCCGCGCTCGCCCTGCAGCGACTTTGTCAGGGCGATCTTCGGGGCATGTTCGACGGGCAGACCTCACCCGGCATCGACCTCGACGCCCAGTTCGTCGTGATCGACCTGAGCGCGGTCAGCGACTCGCAGGCAATGGGAATACTTATGACCTGCGCGACCGCCTGGCAACGCGGGATCGTGCTCGACCGCAAGCGCCGCTCCGAAGAGCGCGGCGAGCGTGGGGCCAAGCAGATCCTTCTCTTGGATGAGGCGTGGCGGGCTACAGCGCATGTCGGGATCACCGACTATCTGCAGCAGAGCTTCAAGCTCTCTCGCGATCTCGGGGTGCAAAACGTGATCGTCTTGCACCGGCTCTCCGACCTCGCGGCAGCCGGGGCAGCCGGCTCCAGAGAGCGCACCATCGCCGAAGGACTCTTAAGCGACGCCGAAACGAAAGTCGTCCTGGCTCAGACACCCGACGAGCTGGAGCAGATCGGCCAGAGCCTCGCTTTGACGAACCCGGAGCTGGAGCTTGTGCCGGACTTGGCGCGGGGCGAGGCGCTTTGGCAGATCGGCCAACGCACCTTCTACGTGCGCCACACCTTGTCCAGGTTCGAGTGGCCGCTGATCGACACCGACGCCCGCATGCGAGGCAGCGACGAGGAGGCCGCGTGACACGGCCACCTACAACCGGTGGCGGCGGCTGGGTCATATCGGTCCTGGTCGCCGGGACCATCTGGGTCTTCTGGGGCGGTGGTTCACTGGCCGCGCTGGTCAGCTCAGGTGTATGGCCGGGCGTCGAGATCGGGGACGTAGCCCGCATCACCGTCGGCACGGTTTTTCATCTGGACGATCCGGCGGCCGCATGGCCGGAGCCCTGGCGATCGAGGATGCCTTCTGCCGAGGTGATGTACCTCGGCGGGCTGGCGGCCCTAGTGACCGCGCTTGCCATCGCCGCCGGTCTCGTTCGGGAATGGCGTGTTGTCGCCGATGGGGTCCGACGGGGACCCAAGGGTGATCCGGAGGCGGCGAGATGGGCTGGCCGCAGGAGCCTTCGCGGACTCTTGGTGAGAAGGCCGGAGGCTGGCCGGCTTACGTTGGGTCGATTCGGACGCTCGCTTGTCGCGGCCGAGGCCCGCCACTCGGTTCTGGTCGCCGGCCCAACGCAAGCGGGCAAGACCGCCGGCCTTGTAATGCCCGCGATCCTCGAATGGCAGGGCCCGGTTGTCGCCACGTCCGTCAAGGGCGACCTCCTCGACACCACGATTCACCGTCGCCGCGAGATGGGGCCGGTGTGTGTGTTCGACCCGACCGAGGCGACGCCCCACAAGAGAACCAGCGCGACACCGCTTCGAAGCTGCGGGTCCTGGCAACAGGCCAGACAAGTCGCGCACTGGCTAACCCAGGCTTCCCGGCCCACGAGCGGAGCCGGCTTGCAGGACGCCAATTTTTGGTACGGGCAAGCCGAAAAGCTGATCGCACCACTACTTTTCTCGGCCCGACATCAAGGTGCCACGGTCGATCAGGTGGTGAGATGGCTGGACCTCGGCCCGGCAGCACGAGCCGAGGTGGAGGCGGGGTTGGTCGACGAGCCGAGAGCCTTGGATGCGTGGCAGGCCTGCCAAGGCCGCGAACCGAAGCAACTCTCCTCGATCTACGCGACCGCCGAGCTGATCCTTGGGTGTTTCGCCGATCCGAAGGTCGCGCGAAACTCGGAGCGAGACGAATACAACCCCGCGGCACTCCTCGATGGAGGAATGGCGACGCTCTATCTGGTGGCGCCACTCCACGAACAGGAACGCCTCGCGCCGCTGTTCGCGACGATGGTCCAAGAAGTTGTCCGGATCGCAACCGAGATCACAGCCGCGGCAGGCACCGATCAAGGGGCGGGCGGACTGTCCCCGCCGTTGCTCTTGGCGTTGGATGAGCTGGCGAACATCGCTCCCTTGCCTGATCTCGACAAGATCGCCTCGACCGGAGCCGCGAACGGTATCCAACTTCTCTCCGCGATCCAAGACCTGTCCCAGCTCCGGGAACGGTTCGGTGTGAACCGGGCCCAGACGATCGTCAACAACCACCGGGCCCGAGTTTTCGCGTCCGGGCTTGGTGACCCCGAAACCCTCGGCTACATCCAGCGCGTGACCGGCGCCGGACAATACGCCCAACGCTCCGAGACCGTCGGCGACGGGAGAGGGTCGCGAACGGAAGGCGTCCTCTATCGAGATCTGGCTCCGGCGAACGTTGTCCGTGAACAGAAACCGGGGGAGGCGGTATTGATCTACGGGTCAAGGCCACCTGCCCGAATCCGGCTTCGTCCCTGGTACAAAGAAAAGAGACTCAGCGGCCTGGCTAAACCAGCTGGCAAGGAGAAGGCAGATGGCTGACGAGGAGGACGACATGCCACAGGTCGACCCAGAGCGGGCCACCGACCCGGACGATGATCCGGTCCCCTTGTTCGCGCCTGGCGTGCGCGAGGAGGAGGAAACCGAGCTGCTGGAAAGGTGGGCGGCGGCCCCCGAGGACGAACAGATCGCACAGATCACCCACCGGCCGGACTGGCAACGCAAAGTGGCGATCGGCGGAGCCGCCCTTGTCGCGGCCGCTGCGATCGTGTTCGCGATCACGAACCTGACCGGCGGCGACCCACCGACCGATCCACCAGCCAACACCGAAGCCAGGGAGCAGACAAGGCTCGCCGCCGAGACGGCCGAGCGACGTCAAGCAAAACGAAACGCGGCGTTGCGTCAGCGCGCGAAAGCCCGCCAGAGGCAACGGCGACTCGCGAAACAAGAAGCCAGGCGGCGAGCAAGGCGAGCCCAACGGGCAACAGCCGCAGAGCCGATAGTCGAGCCGCCGGTTCAGACCCAAGAGCCGTCGACACCACCGCCAGCCCCACCATCCTCTCCGCCGGTGTCACCGCCCCCGCCGCCACCCGAACCGCCTCCGGCTACTCCGGCGCCCGCGACTCCGGGACAGGCGGTCGAGGCGTTCGGTCCCGGACCCTGACAGTCGAAACGTAACGGCCCAGGCGTTCGCGTCCCTGAATGACATGAACGGCACCTCAATTGATCGCATTGTCCTGAGCAATCGGGATATGTTGGTTGTAGGAGCGAGCCGTTTGACCCCGACCCGGGGCAGCAACAGTCAAACGGGGCAAGTCGCCCTCGCGAGCAAGGAGTGAACGTGGGAAACACGCGCGGGATGTCGAAACATCCGATTTTCGTGGCCTTAGGTCTCTGCGCGGCCGTAACGGTCGTGGCTTTGGCGATACCAGCAAACAGCGACGCATCCGGGGCCTACCCGGTCAGGCTCTGTTCACCAGAGACCTTTCGGGCGGATGGGACCGGAGGGACCTTCGGGACGGGAAACAGTGATGTTGGGATCTTGAAGACCTACGCCACCTATCAAGGCAATATCTCCTATGGTCCGGCTGGCAACTGGAACGCCTGGCACCCGGTTATGCAATGCGCGGCGATGAACACGAACAACCCCGGCCAGCACACCTACGGGATGCGCCTGTTCACTAACCGGGACGCGGGATGGCACCGGGATCAGGGTGGAGGCCTTGAGATCGTGCCGCCGGCCGGAATGACGATCGCGCAAGTGAGCTTCAAGGCGAGAGCGTTGCTGCCACCGAGCTGGGGACACCAAGGCGGACTCGGCGGAGGCGGCACAAAAATGCTCTGGGAATTCGTTGGCGCCCCGAACAGCGCCGGAACCAGCGGCGGGGGCGTACCGGCTCATGAAGCGTTCGGCAGCTACGGCAGCGCCGGCGCGGTACAGGCTGTCTCCGCCTATCGGATCGGGCAGGTGTGCGAGCCGAGCGGCACGGCGACCATCTGTTTCGGACCCAACGAGTCACTCTTGATTCAGGACCTCATCGTCACGCTCATGGATCGAATCAAGCCGAACGTGAGGATTCTCGACAGCCCGGCCGCCCTCGGCAACTGGGTATCCGGGGAGCAGAGGATCGGGTATCTGGTCCATGACGGCGAGTCGGGGATACGCGAGACAGAGGTTTTCCTCGACGGTAAGCTGATCGACTCGAAGACCTACTCGTGCCACACGGTGAGCGGATTCAATGCCGGGGACGTGAGCGTGCCGATGGCCGCGAGAATGAAACCGTGCTCCAACCAGCTTGAGGGAGGCGCGGTGATCCTAGACACCAAGGAGTTCGGCGACGGCGAACACCAGCTCAAGGTTTGCGCCCGCGACTTCGCCAGCGCCACGACCTACTGGAGCCAAGACCCACCCTCCTGCACCGACACGACCATTCGCATCGACAACACAGCACCGACCGCACCGGAGGCAATGGAGGCGGTACCGACCCGTGTTCCGCGGGCGGTTGAGCCGAACGACATAGGCTGGAACGACCCCGGCAAAGGCGACCCGGGAGCACCAGTCAGGGCCGCTGTCTACGAGATCACAGACCAAAACGGGCAGACAGTGGTTGAGCCGCGGGTCGTGACCGTCAATGGCCCGGCGTCTGTCCCCGCCAACAGCGCGCAGGCAAGAAACGTCGAGGCGGTGCCGACGCTTTCGACACCGACCGGCGCGGGCAACTACACCGTTCGGGTGCGCCTGATCGACGCGGTAGGCCACGTCTCCGGGGTATCGACCGTGCCGCTTCGCTACTCCTGCCAAGACAGCGGCGGAGCTCCGTTGCCGGAGACGAACGTTGGGCTTGGGCTGGTTCGTGAGGGCTACCACCAGACAACGGCAACGGCGAAGCTCGCTCTCCCGCAGGGCGGCAAGGCGGCTCTGCTCGGCCAGGTTCGCGGTCCCGGAGGCATGCCCTTCGACGGCGCGAGAACGTGCGTGAACGCGAAGCCGGTGACCGACCCTCAACTGGCCCTGATGACGAGCATCCAAACCGACCGGCAAGGTCAATATCGGACAGACCTAAGGCCGGGCCCGAGCCGCAACCTCGTCGCCGTCGTGCGGCAGGGCCACCGGGAGTCCTGGTCCGGTGAAGCCCTGACCAGAGTCAGGGTGAAGCCGAAGCTCAGGGTGAAACGGAAGCGGATCAGGGCTGGGCAGGTTCTCCAGCTCACCGGGAAGATCCCCGGGCCACGCGCCGGCCGAGTGACGGTGGTCCTCCAGGCCAAGGTCGGCAAGGGCTGGCAGGCCTTCCGGTACTACCGGACCCGTGCCAACGGCAAGTACCGGCTCAGATACAGGCCCCGGGCCGGCCATCTGACCCGCCCGACCAAGTTCGTTGTGCGGGCGGTCGTGCCGCTCCAATCCGGCTACCCATACCAGGAAGGCAGCTCTTCTCGGCGAACAATCGTGATCCGGCCTCGACCTTGATGAAAATGTCGCTGCTCACGAAAGATGACGTGCACGACAGGTAACTGAGACCGAAATGTCGTACGGATGTCCGTGCATGTCGTGCCGAGTACCGGGAGCTGTGAAACCAGCCAAGAGGCCTGAAACTGGCCCGGTTTCTCGGGGGAAGATCACTGTGATCGAACAAACGGGACCAGTTCCAGACCGATTCACGCGGCCACGTTCGGTTGGACCCTGTAACGAATTACGTCCCTGCGGAGATACTTAAGTAGTGCCGCGAAAATCGGAAAATGCCGAAGAGCGCTTCGCCCGCGTCTTTCAGAACTACGGCGTCATCGTAGGTTTCGCTATGCGAAGAGGTAGTTCGGACCCAGAATCCGTGGCCGCTGAGGTCATGTCGATTGCTTGGCGTCGCCTTGATCAACTTGACGCGGGCGACTGCAGGTCTTGGCTGTTGGCGACAGCGCGAAACCTTCTTTACCGCGAGTATCGGGGAAGCTTCAGCGAGCCAGTGGACCCTGCCACCCTTGAAGACGCCCAAGTGGTCGTCCCGGACTATCTCACCAACTCACTGGACGCGGAAGTAGACCGTGCGTTGGCTGCCCTAGACCCCAAGGATCGAGAAGTACTCATTTTAGTTTCGTGGGATGAACTTACCCCCAGAGAGGCTGCAGTGTCTCTGGGAATAAAGCCTTCAGCGTTCCGAGTTCGACTTCATCGTGCCCGCCAACGCTTCGTCTCGCTTCTTCAGACACCTGAAGTCCAATCCGACCAGAAAACACCTCAATTGAGAGAGGAAAGAACATGAAGCGCAAAGAGATTTCACGTTTAGCTTCGTCAAACCCGACATCGAACAAGGAGCAACCACCTTCGGACCTCTTCAACGAGATCGTGGCCGACCCTCGCCCAGAGGGAAGATCGACACCGCGCCGTTCGGGCTTTTTCCGAAACCGCTTTCTCCAGATAGGCGCGGCCATCTTCGCGGCTTTCGCGATTGGGTCTGGGGTGAGCTGGGCAGCCAACGGTGAGTTCCCCGGAGGAGGGCTGTTCGGCCACGAGCCCAAAGAAGGACTATCGGTCGGCGAAGACGACGTCACTTCTGAGGACTTCTCGGTACTTCACCCCGCACCCCAGAACGCGGTCGACGAGCTTCCAGAAGCTACGCTAGATGTGCTTCAGCATGTGCGAGTCATACCTCCAACACCGCTATCCGAAGGAGGGTCTCTCGACGCGGGCATCGATCTGGAACCTGGCACGATCACTGCAGTTGGGGAGTCTCGAACCGAACCGTCGGGTGATGTCTCGATTGTGGCGATCAATGGGATGGTCTGTTCCGTCTGGGTCGAAACTGGGTTGGGCAACTGCGAAACGCCGGCTGTCATTGCCAAGAGGGGCATGACCTCTGCCGGGCACTTCGGGCCCGGGGGCGCTCGCGTGGCTTATGGCCTATTCAATGACAGCGTTGCGGCAGTCAGGCTCGAGGGCACACATCTTCCAGACGTACCCGTTTCGGGGAACGTCTTTGAGGTAGCGAAATTGCCGGAGAGCGCTACCGCCCTCGTTGGGATTGACTCCCGGGGAGACGAAGTGACCCGGATGGCTTTGCCTTAATAGAGTCGTGCGGCGACGGTTCGACTCCACACCATGGACTGTGAGCTGATCGTAGTGTTCATGACCGCCTCAACTCGAGCCGAATTTGGCTCGAGTTGAGGCGAACGGGGGAGCTGTGCTGCCACGTATTTCGGGTGACTTAGAGCGACAAAAGAACCGGATCGCGTTCGGCCAGCCGGTAACCGTTGGGCCTCGGGTGGAGCAGCACCTGGCTGTTCCCCGGCTCTAGAGGGTTCAATTCTCGACCCCAAAACCCGACGATCTGAACCACAGGACTAGGCTTCTCTTGACACGGACTACCGCGCTCGATACGTTCTGGTTAGGGAGAGAGCCATTTCTCTCACCGTAAGTACGACGCCAACGAAGCGATTCGAAGGCCAGCCGAAGGTATGCGGGCGTGCTCAAGTGGCACCTTTTCTCCGCAGGAAGGCACAGGAGACCATGAAGGATCTGCAATCGGCTATAAGCATAAGCTTCGATAACAAGTCCCGAATGCTTATAGCGGCCATTCTCGTCGTGGCGGGCTGCGCAGGCTACTACGCCACATACGCTTTTGCTGCAACCATAAATTGTTCATCTGACCCGTGTTACGGTACCAGCGGCAACGATGACATCACGGGCTTCACCACCGGAGAAAGAATCGAGGCCGGCGACGGAAACGATAATATTAACGCCCGTGGGGGCGACGACGCAACCTATGGCCAGGTTGGCGCTGACTACATACTTGGAGGAAACGGAGACGATATAACGTTGTCAGGGGGCAACGGCGACGACCGAAAAACTCTGGGTGCCGGAATCTACGGCAATGATGGTCGAGATACCCTCTTCGGAAACGATGCTATTGACACGCTATATGGCAACGGAAGCCAAGATTATATCTATGGCAACGACGACAGTGATGCGGTCCATGCGCAGGACAGTTTCCCCGACAATGCCATCGTAGGGGGAGCGGGTATAGATAATTGTTGGAAAGATGCTGTGGACCCCATGCCAGTGACCTGTGAAAACATAAACCCCTAGGCCTACTGTTATCCATCAAGAATGCGCCCCGCCACGTGGCAGGCGCGCATTCTTGATGAGACGGATAGTCACAAGGATAGTTCTTGATGGCTCGTTGGTTTTAGCTAGGCTGGTGCGCGACGGCTATCACGCGACCACCGCGACCGCGAAGCTGGCGCTCGCCCAGGGCAAGAAGGCTGTTCTGCTCGGCCAGGTTCGAGGTCCCGGAGGCATGCCCTTCGACGGCGCGAAGACATGTGTAAACGCAAAGCCGGTGACCGACCCTCAACTGGAGCTCATGGCGAGTATCCAAACCGACCGGCAAGGCCAGTACCGGACAGACCTTAGACCGGGACCGAGCCGCAACCTGGTCGCCGTGGTCCGCCAGGGCCACCGCGAGTCTTGGTCCGGCGAGGCCTTGAGCAGGGTGAGGGTTAAGCCGAAGCTCAAGGTCAAGCGGAAGCGGATCAAGGCCGGGCAGGTTCTTCACTTCACCGGGAAGATCCCCGGCCCACGCGCCGGACGGGTGGGTATCAATGGTTCTGCAAGCGAAGGTCGGGGAGGGCTGGCAGGCCTTCCGGTACTACCGCACCCGGGCGAACGGCAAGTACAGATTCAGGTATAGGCCCCAAGCCGGATACCTCATCTGCCCAACCAAGTTCATCGTAAGAGCAGTAGTGCCGCTCCGATCAGACTACCCATATCAACCAGGCAGCTCAGGTCGGCGCGTGATCGTTATTCGTCCCGCGAGGCGTTAGGGCTACATCAAGTTTGGCGTTTGGAGGTCGGAGAGGTGTTGGGCGGTCGACTCATCGAATCCGGCGGCCACGAGGCGTTTGATTCGATTTCGTTCCATCGTTGCCAGCAGGCCTCGGACTCCATCGGCTGCTCGGATGGGTCGGCTGGCTGTAGAGATCGGGCCGCCAAGAGCGAGAGCGATTCGGTGAGCATCGTGCTAAGTCCCAAGAAAGCTGGTGAGTTTCCTCACGCGGTTTTCGGTGTCGGGGCCGATGGCCTTTTCGTAGTCCTCGATCCGGGTTCGGTTTGTTGTACCGATCTCGACCAGCTGGGCTCCTCGT
>JRYG01000333.1_pt1 | contig 27228 bp, 22 predicted proteins | sample 235341 | NCBI WGS metagenome assembly JRYG01 (sample SAMN03074218, study PRJNA261478) | activated sludge metagenome | biome: Wastewater Treatment Plant; feature: Wastewater; material: Activated sludge; isolation source: activated biomass of a wastewater treatment plant treating hydrocarbon... ...
TATTGCACCAGGCCCGATGCCGCATACACACCTACCATCGTGCCGACCGAGGTACGGTTGCGGCGCACGGGCACGTGTACCTCGAACAGGCTGGCGCCGCCGGCAGCCGAGGTGGGCTCGCCGTAGGCCGGGCCCTCAAGCTCGTGGGCGCGCTGGAAGACGAGGGTCTGCTCGACCTGGCTGAGCCGCTCGCCATTGTTCCACATCGTCGTTTCGAAAGGCGCCACCCAGCGCACGACCTGATCGGCATCGACCCAGACGACGTGAATCAGCTCCGGATTCAGCGCCACGTACTCGCCGGCACGGGCACGGAATTCCGCGAACGGCAGGTTGCCTTCGGCGAGCGCACGGGCAAGCTGGCCGAGGAAAACCTGATCGTCGAGCAGACGCTGGCGGATGGACTGCTCAGCCCAGCGGATGTCGCGCTGCAGCGTGCTGCGCTGGACGTCCTGTTCATGGCGCTGCAACACCCAAAACAGGGCGAACAGCGCGACAAGAAACAGCCCCAGCACGATGTGGGGCAGCGCCCACTGCCAGCCGCCGGGGTGCTTGTCGGGCGCGGTGTTCAATCCGATGATGTGTCCGCCGTGGCTCGGCGCGTGCATGGGTCGAGACGCTCCACCTTGTGTTCGTGCTGCGCCCGATTAATGCACCGAAGCGGTAACGGCGGGAATTGGCGTTTTCCCTAACGGGCCGTTTGCTCGTGGGGGCCGCAGCCACGGATCGCATTGCGCAGAGGACAAGCTTATCATTGCGCCCATGAAGACGTGCTTGTGGAAGGGCTTGCTCACGGCTGCGCTGCTGTTTGATGTCATGGCGAGCACGCCGGCGCTTGCCGGCCAACAGTGGCGCCTAGCCCACGTGATCGCCGCCGGCACGCCCATCGACGTTGCCGCGCGCCGCTTCGCCGAACTGGTCAAGATCCGGACCAAAGGCGAGATCGAGATGTCGGTGCATCCGGCCGGCCAGCTGGGCGGCGAGCGCGCCATCATCGAGGGCGTGCAGCTCGGCACCATCGCCATGTCATTGACTACGACCGGCGCCATCGGCAGCTTTGCGCCGGAGTTCCAGGTGCTCGACCTTCCTTACCTGTTCCCCACGGACGAGGCGGCTTATACCTTTCTCGACGGGAGTAACGGCCGCAAGCTGCTCGATCTGCTCGACCGGCGCGGCATGCACGGCCTCACCTACTTCGAAAACGGCTGGCGCAATTTCACCAGCTCCAAGGGGCCCCTGCGCCGCCCGGAGGATATCGAGGGCCAAACCATCCGTGTCATGGAGAGCCCCATGTACATGGGCCTGGTACGCTCCCTCGGCGCGCGAGCGGCGCCCATTCCGTACGACCAGTTGCCAGCCGCCCTGTCGCGGCGCCAGATCGACGGCCAAGAAAACCCCGCGGTCAATGTCTATTCCGCGCGCATGTACGAGTCCCAGCCCTACATGATCCGCGACCGCCACACCTACAACGTCTTCATACTCAAGATCAACGGCAAGCTCTGGCGTTCGCTGCCGGCGCCGCTGCGCGACGTGATCGCGACGACGGCGGCCGAGGTGCGCGATTTCCAGCGCAAGCTCAACCGCGAAGCGGACCAGCACTTCATCAACAAGCTGATCGGCCGGGGCGTGCGCGTCCATGAACCGACGCCCGATGAGTTGCAGGCATGGCAGGCTGCCACCGCGACGCTGTATGCCGATGCGCCAAAGATCGTCGGCCCCGACTGGGTCGGCCAAGCGACCCAGTTCCGCAAGGACTGGGACGCCGGCCGGTACGCCGCCGAAGCGCAACGCTACGTCGAGACCTACGACAGGATCCAAGTGCCCCTCGATACGGTGATACGCAACTTCCGCTAGTGCCGACAGACGCCTCCGGGACCTCGCCCGGGCACCTGCTCCCAGGCGGTCGCGAACAACTTTTCGCACTGCAACACACCGCAGCACGCGCCCTGCGTGTTTTCCACGATTTCCCTCCCTTTGCGCGGCCGGCTATCTTGAATACAGGCCACTTGGGCGTCTGTCGCCGAATCCACTGCATCCAGAGCCCAGGCCGGCGACGGAAATTCCATAATACAAAATGCTCTTGCGGAATACGGAAAATTTGTTTACACTGCTTCGCACGCGTATTACCCTATCCGGCGAGCATTCACGAGATGCGCGCCCGATCGAGACAGCCCTGACGAGAGGAGACTGACCATGTCCGCCGTGCCCGTTCCCCTGCCTCAGAACGATGTGGACTCCCAAGAAACCCGCGAGTGGATCGACGCGCTCGAAGCCGTGATCGAGCATGAGGGCCCGCAGCGCGCCCATTACCTGATCGAACGGCTGGTCGAGTTCAGCCGGCGCGCCGGCATCAATCTGCCCTACTCGGCGAACACTGCGTATGTCAATACCATCCCTTCCGAATTCGAGACCCCGGCCCCGGGCGATCACGAGCTGGAGGACCGCATCCGCTCCTACGTGCGCTGGAATGCGCTGGCTATGGTGTTGCGCGCCAACCGCGGCGATTCAAATCTGGGCGGCCACATTGCCAGCTTCGCCTCGGCGGCGACCCTGTTCGACGTCGGCTACAACCATTTCTGGCATGCCCCCTCCGAGAACCACGGCGGCGATCTGGTGTTCATACAGGGCCATTCGGCGCCCGGCGTCTATGCCCGCGCGTTCATGCTTGGCCGCCTCAAGCTGGAGCAGATGGATCACTTCCGCCAGGAGGTGGACGGCAAGGGCTTGTCTTCCTATCCCCACCCTTGGCTGATGCCGGACTTCTGGCAGTTCCCGACCGTGTCCATGGGCCTTGGGCCGCTGCAGGCGATCTACCAGGCCCGCTTCATGAAATATCTTCAGGACAGGGGCATGGCCAATACGGAAGGCCGCAAGGTCTGGGCCTTCATGGGCGACGGCGAGATGGACGAGCCGGAGTCGCTCGGCGCCATCTCGCTCGCCGGGCGCGAGAAGCTCGACAACCTGATCTTCGTCATCAACTGCAATCTTCAGCGTCTGGACGGTCCGGTGCGCGGCAACGGCAAGATCATCCAGGAGCTGGAAGGCGGCTTCCGCGGTGCCGGCTGGAACGTCGTCAAGGTCATCTGGGGTGGATACTGGGACCCGCTCTTTGCCCGCGACAAGGACGGCATCCTCGTCAAGCGCATGGAAGAGTGCGTGGACGGCGAGTACCAGACGTTCAAATCGCGCGACGGCGCCTACGTGCGCGAGCACTTCTTCGGCAAATACCCGGAGCTGCGCGCCATGGTCGCGAACATGTCCGACGAGGACATCTGGCGCCTGAACCGTGGCGGCCACGACCCGCACAAGATCTACGCCGCCTACCACGCGGCGATCAATCACAAGGGCCAACCCACCGTCATTCTCGCCAAGACCATCAAGGGCTACGGCATGGGCGAGGCGGGTGAAGCGCAGAACATCACCCATCAGCAGAAGAAGATGGGCACGACCGACCTCAAGGCGTTCCGCGACCGCTTCAAGCTGCCGCTCACCGACGAGCAGCTGGAGCGGCTGGAGTACATCGCACCGCCCCAGGACTCGCCGGAAATCACCTACATGCGCGAGCGGCGCGTGACGCTCGGGGGCTACCTGCCCTCGCGCCGGCGCACGGCGGCACCGTTGCAGACGCCGGTGCTGTCCGCCTTCGACGCACTGCTCAAGGCAAGCGGCGAGGGCCGCGAGTATTCGACGACCATGGCGTTCGTGCGCATCCTCAACATCATGGTGCGCGACAAGGCTATTGGCAAGCACGTCGTGCCGATCGTCCCGGACGAATCGCGCACCTTCGGCATGGAAGGGATGTTCCGCCAGCTCGGCATCTGGTCCCACGTCGGCCAGCTCTACAAACCCCAGGACGCCGACCAGCTCATGTTCTACAAGGAGGACAAGGGCGGGCAGATCCTGCAAGAAGGCATCAACGAGGCAGGCGCCATGGCCGATTGGATCGCTGCGGCCACGTCCTACTCCACCCATGGCGTGCCGATGATTCCGGTCTACATTTTCTACTCGATGTTCGGCTTCCAGCGCACCGGCGATCTGGCCTGGGCGGCCGGGGATTCGCGCGCGCGCGGCTTCCTGGTCGGCGGCACCGCGGGGCGCACGACACTCAACGGCGAGGGCCTGCAACACGAGGACGGCCACAGCCATCTGTGGTCCGGCGCCATCCCGAATTGCATTTCCTACGATCCGACCTTCGGCTACGAAGTCGCCGTCATTGTCCAGGACGGGCTGCGCCGCATGTACCAGGAACAGGAGGACGTTTTCTACTACCTGACGGTGATGAACGAGAATTACGAGCACCCGGAGATGCCCAAGGGCGTCGAGCAGGACATCCTCAAGGGCATGTACCTGTTCAAGCAGGGCGCCAAGTCCAACGGGCCGCGGGTGCAACTGCTCGGATCGGGCGCCATCTTGCGCGAGGTCATCGCCGCCGCGGAACTGCTGAAGAAGGACTGGGGGGTGGACGCCGATCTGTGGAGTTGCCCGAGCTTCACCGAACTGGCCCGGGATGGCAACGCCGTCGCACGCTGGAATCTGCTCAACCCGACGGTGAAGAAGGCGAAGCTGTCCCACGTCGAGCAATGCCTCAAGGACACGCGCGGGCCGGTCGTCGCATCGACCGATTACGTGCGCCTGGTGGCCGAGCAGATCCGGCCCTTTGTGCCGCGGCGCTTTACCGTGCTCGGCACCGACGGCTTCGGCCGCTCCGACACGCGCGATAAGCTGCGCCACTTCTTCGAGGTGGACCGGCATTGGGTAACCATCGCCGCGCTGAAGGCGCTTGCCGACGATGGCACCATCGAGCCGGCCAAGGTGGCCGAGGCAATCAAGAAGTACGGTATCGATCCCGCGAAGCCCAATCCGATGACGGTGTGACAAAAGCGCAAGGGGCGACGAGTGGGGGGCGAGGAACCCCGACGCGCCCTTTCCCTTCCCGCCACGCTGCGCACGAGGAGAACATGAGTCAACTTATCGAAGTGAAGGTCCCCGACATCGGCGACTTCAAGGACGTGCCGGTGATCGAAGTGCTGGTCAAGCCTGGCGATGCCGTGAAGGCGGAAGACCCCCTCATCACGCTGGAATCGGACAAAGCGACCATGGACGTGCCGGCACCGGCGGCGGGTGTCGTGCGGGAAATCAAAGTTAGCCTTGGCGACAAGCTGTCGCAGGGATCGCCGGTTGTGCTCATGGCCACCGGCGAGGCCGTCGCGGCCGCGGCGGCGCCATCGAAGGCGGTGGAGCCGAGCGAGGAATCCGTCGCCGCACCGCCGCCGAGCCAGATTCCCGTGCCCACGCCTGCCGAGCTGGCACCGGTGATTGCCGGCGGTCACAAGGCCCACGCCAGCCCCTCGGTCCGCCGCTTCGCTCGCGAACTGGGTGTGGACGTGAGCAAGGTCAGGGGGACGGGACCGAAGGGCCGGATCACCCAGCAGGACGTGCAGAATTTCGTCAAAGGCGTCATGAGCGAGGCCACAGCCGGCGTGGCAGCAGCGCCCGCCGCGGGCGGCGTCGCCGGCGGCGGCACGCTCAATCTGCTGCCCTGGCCCCAGGTGGATTTCGCCAAGTTCGGCGCGACCGAAACCAAGCCCCTGTCGCGCATCAAGAAGCTTTCGGCGGCCAACCTGGCGCGCAACTGGGTGATGATTCCGGCGGTGACCTTCCACGAGGACGCCGACATCACCGACCTGGAAGCCTTCCGGGTCAGCTTCAACAAGGAGAACGAGAAGGCCGGCATCAAGGTGACCATGCTCGCCTTCCTGATCAAGGCCTGCGTCGCGGCGCTGAAGAAATATCCCGAATTCAACAGCTCGCTCGACGGCGACAATCTCGTGCTCAAGCAGTACTACCACATCGGCTTTGCCGCCGACACGCCCAATGGCCTGGTGGTACCGGTGGTCAAGGACGCCGACAAGAAGGGCGTCGTCGAGATCGCCAACGAGACCGCGGCGCTGGCGAAGAAGGCGCGGGACGGCAAGCTCGGACCGGCGGAGATGCAGGGCGCCTGCTTCACCATCTCCAGCCTCGGCGGCATCGGCGGCACATATTTCGCACCGATCATCAACGCACCGGAGGTTGCCATCCTGGGGGTGAACAAGAGCGCCATGAAGCCGGTGTGGAACGGTCGGGAGTTCGTGCCCCGGCTGATCCTGCCCCTGTCGCTCACCGCCGATCACCGCGTTATCGACGGCGCCGCGGCGACGCGCTTCAACGTCCATGTCGCCGAGCTGCTCGCCGACATGCGGCGGGTGTTGATGTAGCCATGACTACCATCGTCGTCGTCAAGAAGGCAGGCTACGCCGCCATCGGCTCCGAATCGCTGACCACGTTCGGCGATACGCGCCTGGCCGCGGCCTACAAGGGCGAGCATGACAAGATCCTGCACCTGCACGATTCCTACATCGGCATCTGTGGCAGCTCCGCTCACCATCTGGTGCTGGCGAGCGCACTGGCGAAGATGGAGGACGTGCATCTGAACAGCCGCATGGAGGTGTTCGAGACGTTCCGCCGCCTGCATCCGATCCTGAAGGAGCACGCCTATCTCAACCCCAAGGAGGATGAGGACGATCCCTACGAATCGTCGCAGATCACAGCCCTCATCGCCAATGCCAGCGGGATTTACGGCGTCTATTCCTACCGGGAGGTGTTCGACTACGACCGCTTCTGGGCTGTCGGCTCGGGCCGCAATTTCGCCCTCGGTGCCATGTACGCCGCCTACGACCGCTGCAAAACGGCCAGGGAGATCGCCGAGATCGGGGTCGCCGCCGGCATCGAGTTCGACACCGCCTCCAGCGGACCAATCGTCGTCCAAGCTGTCAAACTAGCCAAGGACAGGAAATGAGTTCCATCGTCGAAGTGAAGGTCCCCGACATCGGCGACTTCAAGGACGTGCCGGTGATCGAAGTGCTGGTCAAGCCTGGCGATGCCGTGAAGGCGGAAGACCCCCTCATCACGCTGGAATCGGACAAAGCGACCATGGACGTGCCCAGCCCCGCGGCCGGCACGGTCAAGGAAGTCAAGGTCAAGGTCGGCCACAAGGTGTCCGAGGGCACCGTGGTGCTGACACTCGCGGCGGAAGAAGTCTCGGCCACCAAGGACGCAAAGGACACCAAGAAAGGCGAAGGATCGTCCTCCGAACCCCTTGGTGTTCTTGGTGGTGAAAAACTCTCCTTCACCGGCAGCGCCGACCTCGAGTGCGAGATGCTCGTCCTGGGCGCCGGACCGGGCGGCTATTCGGCGGCTTTCCGCAGCGCCGATCTGGGCATGAAGACGGTGCTGGTGGAGCGCTACGCCACGCTGGGCGGCGTCTGCCTCAATGTCGGCTGCATTCCCTCCAAGGCGCTGCTCCATGTCGCCCATATCATGGACGAGGCGGCCCACTTCGCGGCGCTGGGCGTGAGCTTCGGCAAGCCTGCCGTGGACATCGACAAGCTGCGCGCGCACAAGGCGAAGGTGGTGGGCAAGCTCACCGGCGGCCTCGCCAGCATGGCCCGGACGCGCAAGGTAGAGGTGGTGCGTGGTTACGGTAGCTTTCTCGACCCGCACCACCTGGAAGTCGAACTCACTACCGGCGATGGCCAAGACAAGACCGGTGCGAAGAAGATCGTTCGTTTCCAGAAATGCATTATCGCCGCCGGCAGCGCCGCCGTGCGCCTGCCGTTCATTCCCGACGATCCGCGCATCGTCGATTCCACCGGTGCGCTGGAACTGCGCCAAGTGCCCGGCCGCATGCTGGTGATCGGCGGCGGCATCATCGGGCTGGAGATGGCCACGGTTTACTCCACCCTGGGCGCCCGGATCGAGATCGTGGAAATGCTGGACGCGCTCATGCAAGGCCCGGACCGCGATTTGGTCAAGGTATGGGAGCGGCACAACGCGCACCGCTTCGACAAGATCATGCTCAAGACGAAAACGGTAGCGGTGGATGCCAAGCCCGACGGCCTGTGGGTGCGCTTCGAAGGCGAGAACGCCCCGGCCGAGCCGCAGCGCTACGACATGATTCTGCAGTCGGCCGGGCGCGGCCCCAACGGCCGCAAGATCGCCGCCGACAGGGCCGGCGTCACTATCACGGAGCGCGGCTTCATTCCCGTGGACAAGCAGATGCGCACCAGCGTGCCGCACATTTTCGCCATCGGCGACATCGTCGGCCAGCCCATGCTGGCGCACAAGGCGGTGCACGAGGCCCACGTTGCCGCCGAAGCTGCGGCCGGCGGCAAGAGCCATTTCGACGCCAGCGTCATCCCCGGCGTGGCCTACACCGACCCTGAGGTCGCCTGGGTCGGTCTGACCGAGGGCGAGGCGAAAGCTCAGGGACGCAAGGTAGGCGTGGGCAAGTTCCCCTGGTCGGCCAGCGGCCGCGCCATCGCCAACGGCGTCGACCACGGCGTCACCAAGCTCATCTTCGACGCGGAAACGCACCGCGTCGTCGGCGGCGGCATCGTCGGTCCCAACGCCGGCGACATGATTGGTGAGGTGGCGCTGGCCATCGAGATGGGTTGTGACCCGGTGGACATCGGCAAGACCATCCATCCCCATCCGACGCTGGGCGAATCCATCGGCATGGCCGCCGAGGTATTCGAGGGCGTCTGTACGGACCTGCCGCCGGCCAAAAAGAGGTAGTTGGCAGGTTGCTACCAGTCTTAAAGAAGCAGCATTAAACCCAAGGCCGCCCGAGAACGGCCTCGAGCCACCAGGCTCCATCCAATCGCAGTGGGGAATGTGTCAGGCGTTCCGATGGTGGGGTGTCGGAACGCCTACACTGGCGTCCGCGAGGCTTGCAATACTGAACTCGCTCTGCGAACTGAGCAATCAGCCGCCCTCCGGAGACTGCGCCGGTATGGCGTTGGCCTGCGCGAATCTGAGTCGTGGCAAGTCGCCGGTCAGCAGAACCAGCTCCTCGTTCTGTGCGACTGCCAGGAGCAAACGGTCGAACGAATCGCTATGCCCATCGGGAATGGAGATCGTGCCGATGGCGTGACCTTCGGTGATCGGTATGAGCGTCGTGCTTGCGTCGATTGACTCGTCCCGAAACCGGTGCGGCGGCACCGGTAGCTTGCCCGGCCGGTGATTCATGGCAACTTCCCAAAGGCTGGCAACGGAGACGCAGCTTGCAGCTCCGGCGATCAGGCTCCGCGACGATCGGCCAGGTCGAGGGCTCGCTACGAGCCACCACAACGCGCCCTGTGTATCGAGGAGAAGCCTCTTTCGCCGTCTTCGAGCAAGCGCGCAACCTCGGTATCGGCTTCTGGCCCGAGCGCGGCATCCGCGTCGGCAGCGTGTTCCTTCAACCGCCCCCACCCGCCCAGCATGCGCTTTCTGCCCAAAGGAACGAGCCTAACCATCGGCACACCGTCGCGGGCGATGATTACCTCCTCACCCGCCACGGCGGCCTTCACGAGTCTAGAGCGCTGGCTCTTTGCCTCCAGAATGTTCGCCTGCATCTTGCCGTCCTCGAAGCCATCGGCAGCAAGTCTATGATGGCTGGCCAACCTGGCCATGGACGTCGAGACTCACGATACACCGGCGCTGCGGAATGCCGAACCATCTGATGTAACGCGCAGTGGCAGGTGTTTGACCTTCGCGTCTCAGCGGAACAACTTGCCCGCGAGTCCGCCGAGCGCTTCCTGCAGGGCGTCGCCTTCGGTCACCTTGCCTTCGGGCGTGAGCTGGTCGATGAGCTGCGGCAGCACGCTCGCGAGCGCACCGGAGGTCTGTTCCTGGGACAGACCGAGCTGACTGGCGATATTGCCGATGGCGCCGCCACCCAGTGCCTGCGATAGCTGATCGCCCGAAATCGGCATGTTCTCGCCGGTGCTGATCCACGAGGCTGCCTGATCGCCCATCCCGGCCCGCTGGAACTGCTGCAGCAGACCGCCCAGTCCGCCCTGCTGATTCTGGATGAGCGCCAAGGCCAACTGCAGCAGCTGGTTGCCCTGAGCACCCTGTCCGCCCTGCCCGCCGCCTAGAAGCCCACCGAGCACCTGTCCCGCTAGTCCGTCCAACAGTCCCATGGTTACCTCCGTCATGAACGATGCAACGCGTCATTATCGGCGAGCGGGACGCCGGTGCAAACCATCTGGCGGTAAATTTTCTTGTCCCTCGGCTGGCGCGAAGTGCCCATTCCCCATGACATGCGTGTCTTTCCGCGGGTAGAATGCTTTGCAGAGGGGAGGACGACGAGCATGACCCAGGACGAGTTGAAGCAGGCGGCGGCGCGCGCAGCCATCGAGTACGTCGTGCCGGATGCCTACATTGGCGTCGGCACCGGATCGACGGCCAATCACTTCATCGACGAGCTAGCGCGCATGCGCGAGCGCATCCGCGGCGCCGTGGCGAGCTCCGAGGTGACCGCGATGCGCCTGCGCAAGGCCGGTATCACGGTGCTCGACCTGAACGATGTGGACGAACTGCCGGTCTATGTGGACGGCGCCGACGAAGTGACCGAGCAATTGGCGATGATCAAGGGCGGCGGCGGCGCGCTGACGCGGGAGAAGATCGTCGCCGCGGTGTCCCACTCCTTCGTCTGCGTTGCCGATCAGACCAAGCTGGTGAGCGTGCTGGGCAAGTTCCCGCTGCCCGTGGAAGTGATCCCCATGGCGCGCGCCTGCGTCGCGCGCGAGCTGGCCAAGCTCGGCGGCATCCCGCAGTTGCGGGAGGGGTTCACCACGGACAACGGCAACATCATCCTCGACGTGCATAACCTGCTGATCGTCGATCCGGCGGAAACGGAGGCGCAGATCAACAACATTGCCGGTGTCGTCACCAACGGTTTGTTCGCCCGCCGCGGTGCCGACGTGCTGCTGCTCGCGACCACCGCCGGCATCAAGCGCTACGCGCGCGCCGACATGTAACATTCCTGTCATCACCGCGTGATACCTTTCGATGATCCCCACGCCGGGCGCCGGAGACGACCATGAGCGAACACACCTACAAGCAATACGACGCCGACCTAGAGGCGATCCGCTCGCGCGTGCTGCAGATGGGCGGACTGGTGGAGCAGCAGATCGTCAAGGCAATGGACGGGCTGGATTCCGGCGACCTGGTGCTGCTCGATCAGGTGATCAACAACGACAACCGCGTCAATGGCCTGGAGGTTCAGCTCGACGAATCCTGCAGTTACCTGATCGCCAAGCGGCAACCGGCGGCGAGCGACCTGCGCATGGTGATGACGGTGGTGAAGACGATCACCGACCTGGAGCGCATCGGCGACGAAGCGAAGAAGATCGCTAAACGCGCCAAGGCCCTGCACAGCGCTGAGAACCCCTTCATTCCCCGGGTGCGGCTGCGACCGGCGGCCGATCTGGCGATCGAGATGCTGCGCGCCTCGCTGGACTCCTTCGCCCGGGTGGACGTCAGCTCCGCCGTCAACGTCCATCGCCAGGACAAGGTGGTGGACAGCGAGTTCCGCGGCATCATGCGTGAGCTCATCACCTTCATGATGGAAGATCCGCGTACCATTTCCGCTGCCATCGAGACCCTGTGGATTGCCAAGGCCATCGAGCGCATCGGCGACCACGCCAAGAACATGTCGGAGTATGTCGTCTACATGGTCAAGGGCCGCGACGTGCGCCATGTGACCATGGAGGAGATGGAGCGGGAGGTCAGCAGCTGACCCGCGGCGGCCGAGTCCTGCGCCGCCTTCCCTGCGCCTGCCGGCGCGGTGACGATCAGCTCTTGGGCGGCACGTAGCCCGAAACCTGGTCGGCCCCTTCGCCGAAAAAGTGCTTCTCCAGTTGCTCGGCGAGATATTTCCGTGCCCGGGCATCCGCCAGGTTCAAGCGGTTTTCATTGACTAGCATCGTCTGGTAGCGCACCCACTGCTGCCAGGCCTCTTTCGAGACATTCTCGAAGATGCGCTTGCCGAGTTCGCCGGGCATCGGCGGAAAATCCAGACCTTCAGCCTCCCGGCCAAGCTTGATGCATTTCACCGTGCGCGCCATTTCCGATTCCTTTCGCCAATGCAGCCGGCGCTGCCTCAAATACCGCGACGCGCCGGACCAGTGGTCGGAATTGTAGCGGAAAAGCGGCGGTGCGCCGGGCGGTTCAGTGCAGTGTCGGGTCGCGATACACCTGCCAGCAGTTGCGCCCCCGCGCCTTGGCCTCGTACATGGCATGGTCCGCGCGAGCAACGATTTCCTGACCGCTGAAGGCATGCGTGGGATAGATGGCGATGCCCAAGCTCGCCGTCAGCTGCACTTCGCGTCCGCTGAATTGGAAGCGCAAGTCGGCAATGCGCGCGCTCACGCGCCGTGCCAGGCCGACCATATCCGATTCGCCGCTGTCCGGCGCGAGCACCGCGAACTCGTCGCCGCCAAGGCGGAAGAACAGCTCGTTGCGACGGATCGTGGCACCGACCGAGCGCGCCAGGGTGACGAGAACCTCGTCCCCGGCCTGGTGCCCGAACTCGTCGTTGATGGGTTTGAAGCCGTCCAGGTCGATCACCAGTAGCCCGAGCTGCGACTTGCGCCGGCCGGCGTCGGCCAGCATGCGCCCCAGCTCTTCATGAAAGCGGCGACGGTTGTACAAGTCCGTCAGCGGATCTCGCTCGGCAAGCTGAGTGAGCCGCTCCTGGGCGCGAATCTGTTCGGTGACGTCTTCGTAAATCCACACCCGTCCGATCGGACGCCCCGGCTCGGCTCCTGGCACAAGCGCCGTCATGTCGCTGATGACGCGACCATCTTTGAGCCGAAACTCGAAGGGCGCGCTCGTTCCGCTCAGTTGCAGAACCTCGGCCATGTGGCGGCGATAGGCGGCATCGTCGAGCCTCTGGTGCGCGGTGTGGTTGAGCAGCGCCTCGTCGCGCACGCCGGCCAGCGTCTCGTTCTCGTCGATCCCCCAGATGCGCAGCAGCACCTTGTTGCAGAACAGCACGCGGCGCTCCCGGTCGACGAACAGCACGCCCACCTTCATGACATTAAGCAGGGCCTCGAGGCGGCGGCGCTCCTCGTCGCTGCGCTGCAGGTAGTACTCCTTCTGCGCCTGGGCCCGGCGCAGCTCGGCGACCGTTTCCAGCAGCTTCAGCTCCGCTTCCTTGCGTGCCTGGATCTCGTCCGCCGACACGCGCACGCCCAAATGCTCGCCCTCGGCGTTGAAAATGGGCTGCCAGTTCACCGCCACCCAGATAACCGAGCCGTCCTTACGCTTCAGCCGAAGCTCCAGGTTCTCGCCGCTGCCGCCCTTGGCGGCGCGCTGTGCTTCTTCGACGGCGCGTTTCCGGTCCGTCGCGTCGACGAGCATCTCCGCCAGATTGGTGGCCAGGATGCACTCCAGCGAGGTGTAGCCGGTGACACGCTGCACCGAGCGATTGACCCAGATCAGCCGGCCACGTGGGTTGAACCACGCCTCGATGCCGTAGGTATAGTCGGCGATAGCGTGGAAGCGCGCCTCGCTGCGCTTGAGCGCGTCCAGGCGCTCGTCCAGGCGCTGCGCCATGGCATTGAAGGCAACCGTCAGGGCGCCGATTTCGTCTTGGCTGCGCACGGGCAGCTTGACGTGCATCTGCCCTTGTTCGATCGCGCCCGCGCCGCCTTCGAGCGCGCGCAGGTCGCGCGTCACCCAGCTCGCGATCAGCGCCAGCATGGCGATGCTGCCCAGGAACGCGGCCAGCGCCAGGCCGATTATCCGCCAGCCCAATTGCGATCGCGCCTTGCGCAGCACATCGGTGCCGGCACCGAACAGCACGTAGCCGACGGCACGGCCTTCGCTGCGCAGCGTCGTCATGCCATGAAACACCTCAGCGCCGCGCGACAAATCGGCAAGTTCCGCATCCCGCGGCGGCAACGGCGCGTTCACGTCCCAGCCATGCACGGCCAGCACCTGCTGCTCGGCATCGACCAGGACGACGTAACGGAGCTTAAGCTCCTCGGCCAGGTGTTTCACCGCCGTATCGAAGGCGCCGGGCTCGCGCTGCGCCATTGGGCGCGCCAGCGTGGCCGCGAATACCAGCTCGATCTCGTGCAGTCGCTGCGTTTCGCGCTCGACCAGATGGCGCTCGGTGAGCCACAGGCTGATGAACACCAGTGCCGCCAGCAGCACAAACAGCACGGCCCCCGCCGTTGCCACCAGGCGGAAGCGCAGCGAACGGCCGACGCGGTGCAACGGCACGGGCATTAGCGCTCCTCTCTGCATGGCTGTTGCCGCGCCGACGGCACGCCGCGTGCGCGCCGGTCACGGCCACGATCCGGCATGTGCATCTACACGTCCTTCACCAGCACCTTCGAGCGGCGCTGATAGTTGTACAGCTCGCGCTTGCGCCGCGGCAGCGCATCGACGCTCTTCTCCACGAAACCGCGTTCGATGAACCAGTGCGCCGTGCGTGTCGTCAGCACGAACAGGTGCCGCAGGCCGGCCTTGTGCGCGCGCGCCTCGATGTGCTGGAGCATGCGTTCGCCATAGCCGGTGCGCCGGTACTCCGGCATCACGGCCAGACAGGCCAGCTCCGCCGCCTTGTCGTCACGGAACGGATAGAGCGCCGCGCAACCCATGATCACGTTGTCGTGCTCGAGTACGGTGAAGCGCTCGATCTCCTTCTCCAGCAGCTCGCGCCCGCGCCGCACCAGCGTGCCGTCCGCCTCCAGCGGCGCAATCAGCCCGACGATGGCGGCAACATCCTCGGCCGTGGCCTCGCGGATGCGCGCCAGCGCGTCGCGCGTGACGACGGTGCCGATACCCTCGCGGGTGAAGAACTCGATCAGCAGCGCACCGTCCTCGCTCTCGCTCACCAGGTGGGCGCGGCCGACACCGCTGCGACAGGCGCGAATGGCGCAGGGCAGATACAGCTCCAGATCCTCGGACAGCTTGTGCTTGCCGTCCACGATGCGCTGCGCCTCGTCGGCGGTGAGCGCCTGCAGCAGCCGGCCGCGGGCGTCGGTCACGCCGGCGACATCGCACAGGAAGATCAGCTTCTCCGCCTGGAGGGAGATCGCCACGGCCTCGGTCACCTCCTCCATGCTCAGGTTGAAGATCTCGCCCGCCGGGCTCACCCCCAGGGGCGAGATCAGCACCACGTTCTGCTGATCCAGATCGGCGCTGATCTCCTCGGCGATGACCTTGCGTACGGCGCCGGTGAACTGGTAGTCGACGCCGTCCACCACGCCCACCGGCTTGGCGGTGATGAAATTGCCGCCGGTCACCCGCATCCATGCTCCCGCCATGGGCGTGTTCGGCAGCCCCTGGGAAAGCAGCGCCTCGATTTCGATGCGCGTCACGCCCATGGCGCTCTTGACACACTCCAGCGCCTCGGCATCGGTGACGCGCAGCCCGCGGTGGTACACCGGCTTGAGCTTGCGCCGCTTCAGTTCCTCTTCGATCTGCGGCCGCGCCCCATGCACCAGCACCAGGCGGATGCCCAGCGCCAGCAGCAGATTGCAGTCGTGGGCGAAGGCGTGGGCTGTCGCGCGGTTTGCCACGACTTCTCCGCCGAAGCCGATGACAAACGTCCGGCCGCGAAAGGCGTGAATGTACGGCGCTGCGTTGCGAACCCAGGATACGAACTGCCGCGTGGTGTCGGATGCTGCCGCCATCTTCATCGTGGAACAGGTTGATTTTTCGCGATTCTAGCCGACTGGGGCGGAGCCGGGGGTGATCTTTGCCCGGTCGTCATTCCAGCCTCGGCCATTGCGCCGGGAGCGCGGAATCAACATGGTTCGCATTCCACCGATGCGCCTGCGAACTATGCCCGCATTTCGTCACTGGGCGGACTACGCCACCCGGTTTGCATGTGACATATGCTGCATTGCATTATCCGCCCTTCGAACGACAATCCGCCGCCGCTGACACAGAGCCGAGCACTGTCCCGCACACGGCAAGCAGATCCAACCTGCTCCACAAATTCTGATTCGTCGATCGATGCAGCTTTACTACGAACTCTGCCGCCTCGCGGCCTGCGCGAACGGCATCAGGCGCATGCATTGGCCTTCGCTCGTGACCCGCTCCTTGCGGAGTCTGCCACCCCTGTTGCTGGCGGTGCATTGCTTCCCATGTGCGAGCGCTGCGGGTGTCGACCCCGACCCGTCGCCTCGCCTGCTCGAAGAGCAGCGCGCGCAAGCTCGCGAGCAGTTGCGCCGCCCGGGGGCGCATCAACTCCCGCGTCTGGTTGACCACGTGGACCTTGGAACCGACCCGCGCCAAGTCACGGAACCCGGGCCAACGTTGCTGGCTGCCAACGTCGATGTGCTGGACAACGGCCTGATGCCCAAATCTGAGGTGGAGAAGGTGCTGATACCTTTTCGCGGCATCCCGATCGGTGCCAAGCGGGCGGATCTCCTATTGCGGCGGCTGCGCGCTGTGCTGGTCCAGCGCGGACTGATTACGTCGCATGCACGGCTAATCCGGGCCGATGTCACGGCCAAGGTACTTGTCGTCGAGTTGTTACCCGGCCGTATCGAAACCTTGCAGGTCAACGGTGCCCCTGTAGCGGCCGGAACGCGCCATGCACTCGCGCTGCGCGAGGGTGACGTGCTTCAGTTGTCCGACCTGGAACAGGCAGTGGAACAGATCAACCGCCTGCGCGTGAACCAAGCCGAGGTGCACCTGCTGCCGGGGCAGACGCCGGGAAGCAGCGTGGTCGATGTTCGTCTGGAGCAAAGCCGTCCGTGGCAGTTGTCCCTCGGCATGGACAACCACGGCCAGCGCGGCATCGGCGCGGCCCGCGTGCGCACGGCGCTCGCCGTTGAAGACCGCCTGGGCTGGCAGGAAAGCCTGACGCTCGCCACCGTCAACAGCGAGCGCAGCCGCGCCTGGCTTTTCTCCGGTGCGCTACCACACGGTTACAGCACGTACTCGCTCACCCTATCAGGCTCGGCCTATCACAGTCCCGTCGATGCAGGTATCAGCCAAAGCGGCGGGAGCCGCGCCGTGGCAGCCGGCTGGAACAGGGTGTTGCAGCGCTCCGCGGCCGGCAAGGACAGTGTCGATCTGACGCTCACCCGCACCCATGCCGATCGCCGCGTGGACGATGTGCAGTTCGCACCGCAGATCTTGTCTGTGGCACGCGTCGGCTTCACTCGCCTGCACCGCAGCCCGGATTTGCAGACGGTGGCTGAGATCGCGTTTGCCCGAGGATTGCCGCTGCTCAGTGCCACGCGCGATGCCGTCGACGCGCCCGCCTCCGCGCCCCATGCCCAGTTCGAAAAGCTGGAAGCACATCTGCATCTCGCCGTTCCACTTGGCAACAGCGGGCTGACATACCTCGCCCAGGCCGACGCTCAGACGACGACCACGGCCCTTCACGGCCAGGAGCAACTGCGCCTGGGTGGTGCCAGCAGCATCAGGGGATTCGCCGAAGGCGCGCTGGCCGGAGACCGGGGATTCGCCCTGCGCCAGGAGTTGCGCCTCGCGCCCGCTGCGCCGCCAGGCGTCGTCTCCGCCCAGTGGGAACATTTCGTGCTGACCGATCTGGGCACCGCGGCTCAGGTAGGGGGTACGCGCGAGCACCTGGCAAGCATCGGCGCCGGCATGCGTTTGTACTGGCCGCAGCGGGGTCATGCCGAGTTGGTACTGGCCAAGCCGGTCGCCTGGACAGGCGCGGTATCCGAGCATGGCTGGCGCTTGCATGCCCAGTTACACATCGAATTCTAGTTCGCGAGGCGCACACCATGCCATCTCATTCCTTCCACGGTGCCCGTACGATTCTGCTCACCCTCGCTCTACTTGGCGCAGATGCCAGTGCGGCCGGCACGACGGAAGAACCCGTCACGCCCACCACCGCCGACGAAGCCTTGGCGCGGGTCAATGGCGTCACCATCCCGCGGCGAGTGTTCGACGAAAAGCTCGGCCAGGCCTTGGAAACAGGACGCGCCGATACCCCAGCGCTGCGTGCGTCGATCCGCGACCGCGTGATCGCCGAGGAGTTGTACTGGCAGGAGGCCAATAGGCGCCGGTCGGAACAGGCGCCGGAAGTCGTCCAGGCTATCGATACCGTGCGCCGTCAGGCAGCGATTCAGGCGTACCTGCATGCAACGCTCAAGGTGACGGAACCCGACGAACAGGAGGTGCGCCGGCGTTACGAGCAGACACTCGCCGCCCTCGGGCCGCAGGAGTTCAAGTTCAGCCTGATCCAAACCCGCGACGAGGCGACCATCCGCGAAGCCGAGGCAGCGCTGGCGCGCGGAGGCGATTTCGCCGCGCTGGTACAGCGGGTCCCTGTGGCACCCGCGGCGATGCGCGGTGGCAAACTGGACTGGGTGTCCTTCCCGCTGCCGGTCCGGGCAGGCCGAACCAACGGCGTGCCGCCGTCCGTCGCCGATGCCCTTGCCAAGCTCAAACCCAGCCAAGTGTCGGCACCGCTGCAGGTCGATGACGATTGGGTAATCGTGCGCCTGGATGCGGCGCGGGAAACCTTCCGTCCAAGCTACGACCAGGCGCGCCCTCTGATCGCCGCAGCCCTCAAGGAACAGGCCCGGAACAAGGCCATCCTGCTGCTCTCCGCCGAACTTCTGCAGAAGGCCAGCATCGAGGCAAGAACCGCGGCACCGCAAGCTCCCGTGCCACCCGCGCCGACGCTCACCGCAAAACCCTGACCCCGCCGCAGCACGACGAACAAGATCATGTCAGCGACCCGATCCCCCTACCGCCCGGCGTCTTCGTCCCCTCTTTCCGTCAGGTCATTGCGGCCGCACGACACGGCTACGCAACGACCTTCGCGCACCTCATGGTTGCAGCGCACCGTTGCCTGGCTGGTGCTGTTCACCTTCGGGTTGTCGCCTCAGGGCGTGATCGCCAACCCGGTCGCCGATGCCGCCGCCCCGGCGGCACAGCGCCCGAGCGTGCGTGCGGCCGCCAACGGCGTGCCCGTAGTGGATATCGCCGCGCCTACGGCCGGTGGTCTTTCCCACAACAAGTACCAAGCCTTCAACGTGCCGACCCAAGGCACGGTGCTCAACAACAGCGCCACCGGCGCCAACACGCGCCTTGCCGGCAGCATATCCGCCAACCCCAACCTGGCGGGCACCCCGGCACGCATCATCCTCAACGAAGTCACGGGAGGTCAGGCCAGCGCGTTGCAAGGTCTGGTGGAAGTCGCCGGCAGCCCCGCCAAACTTGTCGTTGCCAATCCTAACGGCATTACCTGCAACGGCTGCGGTTTCATCAACACGCCCCATGTCCAGCTCACCACCGGCCGCCCGGCAACGGACGGTGATGCGCTGCGCTTCAACGTTGCCGGCGGCACGGTCGCGCTGCAAGGCAGCGGGCTGACGGAACTGGCCGGGCAGCTCGACCTCATCGCTCAGTCCGTACGCGTCCAGAGCCGCGTCGACTTGCCCGATGCATTTCATGTCGTTGCGGGATTCCAGAAGGTCGACAGCGACACCCTGGCGCTCACCGAGTTCGACTTCTGGAAAACCCTGCAGGATGTGTGGCCGGATCGCGTCGCCATCGACATCAGCCAAAGTGTCAAGGCCGGCTCCATCAAACTGATTGCCACACCGCGCTGGATGGACGTGCGCGCCGCCGCGCCACTGACGGCGACGGCTGGAGACATCGCCGTGCATGGCGGCGGCGGGATCACCCTGTCCGGGCTGCGCGCCCCGGGCAATGTCGTGCTCGGCCACGGCGGCGCCCAGTACATCGGCAGCACGCTCGGCGACGTCGACGCCGGCCAGGATGTGGTGGTGCTGTCCGGCCATTTCTTCAGCGCTGCTGGAAAAACGATCCGCGCCGGCCGCGACGTGAAGCTGCTGTTCCACGGCGGCTACAACGGTGCTTTCCGTTTCGTAAACGAAGGCACGATCAGTGCCGGACGAGACGTGTTGGTCGAACACCTCGCCGGCCCCTGGGACTCGCGCAACGTCGGAATCATCCGCGCCGAGCAGGATGTGATGATCGGACGTGGCCGCGCAGAGCGCGCCGAAGTGGCCACGGCAGCCAACAGTCTGCCCTTCAAGGATGCCTGTGAATACCACGGATGGTGCGGCACCCTGATCAACGCGGATCCTGATTGGCAGGGCACAGCCGACCCTCGGCCGATACTGAGCAATTGGCCCATGGCCAACGCGGGGCTGCTGTCGGCCGGCCGCGACCTCGGCATTACGCTGAAGAAGAACACCGGGGGCCGCATCGAGGCCACCCGCGACCTCGATTTGCATTACATCCGCAGCCCCTGGGACAGCCCGCTCGAGCCGCTCGACCTGCCCGGCGAGGCATTCGCCGGGCGCGATGTGTTGGTGCGCGGCGGCGACAGTCTGAGTCCGGATCATGTCTTCGCGGGGCGCAACGCCCGCATCGAGCCGCCGACCGAGGACGGCATCAACACGCTCGATCTAAGCGCCGCCGGCGACGCCACTGTCGATGTCGCAGGTAAGTTCACCAATCGCAATCGCATCGACGCCGGCGGCGATCTGACCATCCGGGCGCGGGACGTGGAAAACAACTGGCTGGGGGTGAAGACGGAGCGGCGCTTCGCTGCGAACCAGGAACTGTTCCGGGGATGCACCGCGAACGGCGGCTACTGCGAGGCGGAGGTGGATATCGGCCCGACGCAGGTCGGCGTGCTTGCCGCCGATCGAAACCTGCGCATCGACGCCGGGCGCGTCGACAACGTCGGCAGCGCCATCCTGGCGGGGCAGGACCTGCTGCTGAATTCGCCCGAGATCAACAACACCTCCCGCGTCCTCGAAGCCCGATGGCATGGGCACTATCAAAAGCCCGCTCCGGCCCCGACCGGCCCAGGCGAACACGTGGCTGGCACCGGCGGTTCGACCGGCGTCGAGTCTCCCCACAGCGACCCGCCACCCCCCGAGTACGCGGACGTGTATGGCACGACACAGGTGGGCGAGTATGCCGGCGTGATTCAGGGCGGGCGCAACCTTGTGCTTGGCGCACCAACCGACGCCGGCGGCGGCAACAGCGGTCCTGACGTCCCATCGGGCACGGCGTCCGAAGGCACGCGGGTCACCAACACCGGTGCCATCCAAGGCAGGAACGTTGTCGTCTCGGCGGACACGGTGATCAACGGCATCGACTTCGACGCCATCGCCCGGCGCACGCCGCCGGCCAAGGCGCCGAAGCCGGTGATCGACATCGCCGCCTACGCCGCCCCGGGCGTGATGACATCGGCCGGTATCCAACCCCAGTCGCGCTGGATGGCGCCCGCCAGCGTCGGCGTGCAGGCGAACAACGGCATGCTTGCCTCCGCCGAACTGCTCGCGCTTCTGCCGCCGGAGCTGCGGCTCAATAGCGCGCTCCCCTTTGCCCTGAACGCCCGCGATGAGGAAGCGGCCCTGCGCCAGGCGGCCATCGATCAGACCGGCCGCGCCTGGTTTCTCTCCGGTCTGGCCTACGACGAAGCCGCAGGTCTGTCGGTCGACACCCAGCAGCGCGCCATCCTGTATGCCAATGCGGTTTCGTTCGCCCTGCGTTACGGCGTCGTTCTCGGTCAGCCCCTGAGCGAAACGCAGATGCAGAACCTCGACGCCCCGCTGCTGTGGTATGTGGAGCAGGCGGGCGTGCTGGTCCCACGTCTGTACCTGCCCCAATCCTGGAGCACCCAGCTCACGCGCATCGAGGGCGGGGTCATCCGCGGCCAGGAGATTGCGCTTTCCGGCAACCGCATCGACAACACCGGCTTCATCCTCGCCGAGGATTCTCTCGACATATCGGCGCAGTCGCTCGCCAACCGCAAGCGCAACGCCGAGATCGAGCCGTTCATCCAGTACGTGGACAAAGGCTACATCCGCTACACCGGCGATGCAGTGCAGCCCGGCGGATTCATGAGCGCGCTGCGCTGGCAGCTTGCCGCCGAGCACATCGACTCCGTCTCCGGCGAGTTCCGGGTGATGGGCCAGGACGAAGCCGACACGCAAGCGCTCAGCCAGGCCTTCGTCGATGAGCTGAAACAGCGCCTCGGCCCCGAGTTCGTCGAAGCCATCGCCGAGGATCACATCCGCGGCGAGTTCGTGTGCACCGCCTGCAAGAAGAAACGCGGCCTGCGCGGTCTGCTCGGGGCGATCGCCGCCGTCGCCATTTCCTTCTACGCCCCGGGCGCCTTCTCGGCGCTGATCGGCGAGGGCGCCGCCGCCGGCAGCACCTGGGCCGCGGCCACCGCCACAACGGCCGCCGGCAGCGCCAACGCCGTGACCAGCGCGGCGCTTGCCGGTGTGGCGAGCAGCAGCGCCAGCCAGTTGATCGCCACCGGCCGCCTGGACGGCAAGGGCCTGCTCTACGCCGGGCTCACCGGTGGCGTGGGTGGTTACACGTCGAATCTGGTAAGCACCGGCGAGCTCTCTCCGCTCGCCAAGTGGAGTATCGATACCGCCGCCGCGGCCGCGGCGGCACCTCTGGCCGGATCGAGTTTCGAGCAGGTGCTGGCCGCCAAGGCGCTCGGCAGTCTCGAAGCCCAAGGTGCGAACTGGATCGGCACCCAATTCCTGGGCGAGGCCGGCAGTGTCGGCCATGTCATCGCCCACGGCGCGCTCGGGGCACTCATGGCGAAGCTGCGCGACGCGGACCCGGTGGCCGGTGCGCTCGGCGGCGCCACCGAAGCCCTCCTTACCCCCGCGGCACATCAAGCCATCGGTCCGGATGCCAGCCCCGAACTGCTGGATCTCGTCGCCCGTCTGGCCGCCGGCCTCACCGCCCACGCCGCCGGGCGCGATCCCCTCACCGCCGCCAACGCCGCCGGCAACGCCTTCGAGAACAACTATCTGTCGACCTGGCAGGCGAACACCAAACGGGTCGAACTGGCGAGCTGCGAAAGCGCGGCGTGCCGGATCAAGGTCGAGACGCGCTGGCAACTCATCAGCGCCCTGCAGGATGCGGGCCTGGTGACCGGGCTCGGCGGCGGCCTGCTCCTGGGCCCGAAGGAACAGCTCGAAGGCCTGGCGGATCTGGTCACTCATTTGTCGGAGACGATCGGCGCTTTGCGCAGTTTTGTCGCCGACCCGGAGTTTCGCAGCCGAGTCGCAGACGAGGTGCTGGCGAGCTACGAGGGCCGGCTCAACCTACTCGCGCAAGCCTACGAGCAGGCCGGCTGGGACGGCAGCGTCACCGCCGGGGTGGAGGCCGGCCGGCTGGTGGTGGAGCTGGCGGGCCTGGCGAGTGGCGCCGGGGCCGTGGCAAAGCTTGGCACCAAACTGGCCGCGGTCTCCGTCAAGGCGGGAGCGAGGACGGTGGAGAAGCTGGCGGCAAGTGGAGCACGCACCGAAGCCGCCGCCCAAGGCCGCAACTTGGCAGGCGTCGCGAATGGCGAAGCCGGCGCATCCAGTGCCGTGCGCTCATACTCGTTTAACGCGGTGGAGAATCCTGGTCCGCTTGCCTTACTGCCGGGGCGTCCCGCAGCCAACTTTTTTGCAGGGCGGTACAACGCTGTGGTTCTTGAAGAGGACTTACTTCTGTTCCGAGGTGGAAAGGCCGGAGAACCCATGGGACAGTGGTTCGTCCGCGAAGCGCCTCAGTCGGTCGCACAAATTCGGATAGACTCAGCGGTAAGGGCACAGTGGATTGATCCCAAAACGGGGATCCTCACTGGATCGTCCCCGATTGATACGGTCTTCTCTGTAAAGATACCGAAAGGCACGACTATCTACGAAGGACCTGTCGGTAGTCAGGGAGGGGCGTATCTTGGTGGGCCGCAAATCAACCAAATTTACATTCATCAGCCTTGGAATCTCTTCGGCGTGGAAGTCTTGGGAGCAAGTCCGATTAGGTAGTTGCAATGATCGCTGATCAATCCGAATACGTTCGCACCTTGCTAATCGCTCTTCGAGCACTATTGAGAGAGCAAGGTGAGACAAATTGGATTCGAGGAGTCACCGCGGCCATTCAGGAGCTTGAAGACCCCGATGGTTGGGAACGCGCGCGGTCGATATACTCGACGATGAACCAAGGAAACGGTAGTTTTTCTGACTATCACGTATGGAAGGATAATTCCGACGAGCGCATTCGAACCAACGCGCAACTCGATGAGCTCCGACAGAGATTATGGAGTGCGTTCGATTTGTAATCCCAACCTTCTTTCCTGACATATGATATGCGAAAGGAGAGGAAGGATGAATGCTGAAGCAAAAGTGGCGAAGCAGAGATTGTCGGTGCTGGAACTGGCCGAAGTGCTGCGTGTGCAAGTACGGTATTTCCCCGACACTCGGGGTCTCCAGTCGAGTATTACTCTGACATAGCCGTGGCCACGTCGTCGAGTTCGATTTCCGGCACGATGGGCGGCAATTCAGAGCGCCCAAGCGCCTCCTTCAACGCCTGCGCCGGCGTCCTGCCTTTGAGCCGATAGCCCTGATGGCTGCGCTCCAGGTTGGAGTAGCGCATGAACCAATCCAGGTCCCGCCGGATCTCCTCGGGCTCGATGTACCAGGTCGTGCGCCCATTGACCCGGAAGCACTCGTCGAGCAGCGTCTTGTTCATGCGCTCGACGAAGCCGTTGGTACGCGGGGTACGCCCCCGCGTGTTGCGATGCTCGATGTCCTCCAAGGCGAGCAAGAGCTCATAGGGGTGGGATTGGCTCTTAATTATTGCATCCCATGACAGCGAACGAAGTGACTTGCCTTTCATCGCGCTGCGTCGCGGGCATCTCCCGCCCGCGCCTCAAACAGCCGCTTTAGCGGCTGTGTCTCTGCCTGCTCGCCGCCTCCACTTCGCCCAGGCGCAGGCGCTGTCGGGCCGCCTCCAATCCGGCGCCGTGCCTACTGCCGCGAGCCGCAGCATGCCCGATGTCGTGGGAACGAGTACACGCACCCACGCCACGATGCTTACCGCTGGGGGCGCGCATCAGGGCCGGGCGCGAAGCTCGCCGCCGTGGGCGGCGACCCGGGCGTGTGCGCGAAGACCAGCGGCGACAGCCGCCAGTTGCAAGGCTCGGCCCGCACGGCGCACCCGCGGGGTCGCTGATCTACAGTCACGCGGAGATGCGTGCCTTGCTCGCCTCGATCACGGTGGGGGTGTGGCAGAACGTGGCGCTGCCGCGTGAGCCGCAAATGTACGCAGCCAGTACGAGGAGCGCTGCTGGGGCGGCCGGTGCGGAAAACGCCGAGGCCGGCTTCGCGGCAACGGATGCCTCCGAGGTCGTGCGCCCGACGCTGGCCAGTAAGTCGCGGGGGGAGGAAGTGAACAACCAGCCGCACGTCTCGGAAACCTACGCTTCGCAAGAGTTCCCAACGCTGGCCGCCTGGACGGCAAGGGCCTGCTCTACGCCGGGCTCACCGGTGGCGTGGGTGGTTACACGTCGAATCTGGTAAGCACCGGCGAGCTCTCTCCGCTCGCCAAGTGGAGTATCGATGCCGCCGCCGCGGCCGCGGCGGCACCTCTGGTCGGATCGAGCTTCGAGCAGGTGCTGGCCGCCAAGGCGCTCGGCAGTCTCGAAGCCCAAGGTGCGAACTGGATCGGCACCCAATTCCTGGGCGAGGCCGGCAGTGTCGGCCATGTCATCGCCCACGGCGCGCTCGGGGCACTCATGGCGAAGCTGCGCGACGCGGACCCGGTGGCCGGTGCGCTCGGCGGCGCCACCGAAGCCCTCCTTACCCCCGCGGCACATCAAGCCATCGGTCCGGATGCCAGCCCCGAACTGCTGGATCTCGTCGCCCGTCTGGCCGCCGGCCTCACCGCCCACGCCGCCGGGCGCGATCCCCTCACCGCCGCCAACGCCGCCGGCAACGCCTTCGAGAACAACTATCTCAAGCACCGCGAGATCGACGCCAAGCTGCAGGCGCTCGACCAATGCCGGGGCGCCGCCAATCCGGGTGCGTGCGCCGGCGAGCTGGAGCGGCACTACACCGCGTTGAGCCGCGCCAACACCGACCGGCTTATCAATTGCGCCACTACAGAAGCCTGCCGGGCGGCGCTCGCGGAAGTGGACACCGACCGCGCGCAGTTGCAGGCGCGCCGCGACGACCTGGAGCGCCGTCTTGCCTCCCTCGACGCCGCCGAGCGCCGCGAATACCAACTGCTCAACGACAATCTGGACAACGCGCTGGGTGGGCGCGTTTCCTTGGCCGCCACTGAGGAACGCCTGCTGCAGCGCTTCGCGAGCGTGGTCGGTCCCCTCGACTTCACCCCCCAGGAGAGCGAGCGCATGCTGCGCGCCGCCCTAATGAGCGGCGGCGGAGTCGCCAGCGCGGCGGCGTTGGCGCGGGGCAGGCCCTCCTCCAACGCGCCGATCAACGCGGGCGCATTGACACAGCGGGCAACCGCACTCAATGCACGCTTGGACAGGGAACTGGCGGCCAATCCGGGCACGGGAACACTATCAGTTGCAAACGCGGGAAGGGTTGCTTCCGAAACAAAACTCCTCGCCAAGTTTGCTGCGAACAGTGCAACTAGGATCTACAGAAATCTTGATCTGACAATTAACGAACGGGGTCTGTTATCGCAAGAACGCAACTTGGCAGAAGCAGCTGGGTGGCAACACCCTGACGGAAGCATTTGGTGGCCACCGTATGATGGCGCAATCCCGGGCTCTCAGAGAATGGTTTCGCTGGAGCCAAGTAGTACAGGATCGATCAATCTGATAGACCGATATGGGAGGACAAGCGGAACATTTGTTTCGCCAGCGGGCTTGTCGCTGGGATCGCGCGCGTTGAATTACACGCCTACATTTCCTCCATCGCTTTACTCCGTTGATGGGAGCATCGACGGAGTGGTACGGTCCACTATTGCGCCATGGTTTGGACAAAAAGGGCTAGGGGTTCAGTACAAATTGCCCAATAGTGTCCAATACTACTTGGATACCTTAAAACTCGGAGAAGCGAAATGAGCTGGACTATTCAAGAACTGATGGATTTCCTGGATAGGAAGAACATCCCTACTGATTCGTACTCATTCTACAAGGACAAAGATGATGCTTTTTCCATCGACAAGATCGGTAACTATTGGTTGGTTTATTACTCGGAGCGTGGAATCAGAAACGAATTGGGCTGGGCAAAGAATGAATCGCAGGCATTAAACCTGCTGAAGCTGTTCCTATTGGAAGCTCATAAGACGCTTTAAGGCCTGTTTGCAGCTAACGGACATACATGCTCTATCGCGGCAGGACGGCCGACCCACGCCAGTCCTCCGCCGCGGGATCGGGATCGGGGATATAGTTGGCAATGCTGGCAAGAGCCTTCATCTGACTGCGCTGGATATAGAGATCCGACGCCGTGAGCGGCTCGCCCTCACTCGAAGCACAAGCCATCAGAATGTCGGCATGACCCTCGAATACTTCCCGTGTATCAATGACGTCCGCACCAACTGAGCGGATCTGGCGCGCAGCGATCGCCGCTAACCCCTTATACATTCCTGATTACCAATGAGGCT
>JRYG01005042.1_pt1 | contig 27158 bp, 24 predicted proteins | sample 235341 | NCBI WGS metagenome assembly JRYG01 (sample SAMN03074218, study PRJNA261478) | activated sludge metagenome | biome: Wastewater Treatment Plant; feature: Wastewater; material: Activated sludge; isolation source: activated biomass of a wastewater treatment plant treating hydrocarbon... ...
AAATTAACCTAAACAGTTACTATTTATTTATTAATAAATGGAATTTCGAGCTAGTGATACAACCTTTTGTGCTAATTCGAAAATCAAATTCCCAACTTCCCTCAAAAAAAGCTCCTCACCGCCGTTTTCCCTTCTGCGCCGATCGTGACATTAAAGCCGGATTGCAGGTTGATTTGATATTAACAAGGCAAATTGCGTTGATTTATCCGCGATGGCGGATGATTTTTGGCATTTAAATTCTGAAAATATACGGCGACCTTGAGATTATTCCATAAATACCTTATCTTGTCCTACATCTTGTAATACCCTCTAAACTCCACATCATGAGCCACTTCTACCGGATCCCCCCTCTATTTAGTAATTGCAATGTTATGTGTTTTCGTCCATAACGCCCCCGCCCAAAGCCCGGTGAACAAGGCCTGGCAGACCGCCTTTGGCGAACCGCTCGCCTCCTTTGACTGGACGGCCTCCGCCGCCGATGCTGCCGGATATGTCTACACCACCGGCAATACCCGGCTCTCCAACGGCAAAATCGCGGCCTATACTACCAAACACGATTCTCTGGGTAACCTGGTTTGGGATCAGGAATTTGAGGCAACCGGTATCGAGGCCTCTTACGGCGTCGCCATCCAACTCGACGGCAGCGGTAATGTGGACTTCACCGGGCCGCCGAAGTTAAAATTCAGCCTGTTGGCCGGTGTGCCTTCCGATTTTGTTGGGCCTGTGGTTATCAGTTCTCAGCGGGAACCGGAAAAGGTACAACTGCCGGTAGTAGCTTATCCCAATCCTGCAAAACAAGAAGTTCAAATCAGATACGAATTAGAACAAGCTGCACCTGTATCGCTTGCTATTTTCAATGCCGGCGGACAGCTTGTGCACATTGTTGATTATGTGACAAAGCCTCCCGGTCAATATACACAAACGGTAGGGCTTCATAATCTTGCTCCTGGCGTGTATTTCTGCACGTTAGCATCTGATCGTTTATATCACACTTATAAAGTGACCTTAGAGTCGATACAAAACTACCGCTCAATTTGAAATCAGAAGGACTAGCACTCCGGCACAATAATCGGAATATGTACTGCCAGTCCTCCCAGTGAAGTTTCCTTGTATTTAGTATGCATATCCTGGGCTGTTTCCCACATCGTTTTGATCACTGCGTCGAGGGTGACGCGGGCTTTCTGCGGGTCGCTTTCGAGAGCGATATTGGCGGCGGTGATCGCCTTCATGGCGCCCATAGAATTGCGTTCGATGCATGGCACCTGTACAAGTCCGCCGATGGGATCGCAAGTGAGGCCCAGGTGGTGCTCCATTGCTATTTCGGCGGCCATCAGGGCCTGTCCAACGCTGCCGCCTAGCCTTTCGGTGAGGGCGGCGGCGGCCATTGCAGACGAGACGCCGATTTCGGCCTGGCAGCCGCCCATGGCTGCTGAAATGGTCGATCCTTTTTTGAAAATACTGCCGATCTCGCCGGCAATCATCAGGAACTTGACGATGTCGTCCTCGCCCTGACAGTGCCCCGAAAAGCATATATAATACATCAATACTGCGGGGATAACGCCTGCCGAGCCATTGGTAGGGGCCGTGACGATGCGCCCGAAATTGGCGTTTTCTTCGTTGACGGCCATGGCGAAGCAACTGATCCACTTGCCGATACCCGAGAAATCGTAATTACCTGAGCGGATACAGTTAATCCACTCATCGGCATTGCTGTATGCAGTATCGCCGAGCAGGCGTTTATTGATTGAAGCGGCACGGCGGCTCACATGTAGTCCGCCGGGCAGTTCGCCGCTGGTATGGCAGCCGTCGTACATGCATTGTTTCATCACGCCCCAGATGCGGAGCAGGTCGGTTTTGACTTGTGCGGGGCTGCGCCAGGTTTTTTCGTTTTCGAGTACGATTTCCCAAATAGTAGCGCCTTCGCCCAGGCAGTGCTGCGATAGTTCTGCTGCCGAATTGATGGGAAAGGGCAATTTGACCTGATTGGCCCGGCCTGATTCGCCTTCTTTCACCACAAACCCGCCGCCGATAGAATAAAAGGTCGCTTGGTGAATGAGTTCGTTGGCGGCATTATAAGACTGAAAAACGAGCCCGTTGGCGTGAAAAGGGAGGCATTCTGAGAAGTGAAAAAAGATAGAAGCGGCGGGGTCGAAGGCCACGGGGCGCCGTCCGCCCAGCAGCATTTGCTTGTCGAGGGCGACTTCGTGGGGCAGGGTTTGTACTTTTTGAGTAGGGATCGTCTCGGGGTCTTCGCCTGCCAACCCCAGCAATACGGCAATATCGGTGCCGTGGCCCCGGCCGGTGAGGGCCAGCGAGCCGTAGAGGTGTACGCTGACGTGGGCCGTGTGGTCAAAAAGTGAAAGGGATTCCAGTTCGCCCACAAAACGCTGGGCGGCGCGCCAGGGGCCCAGCGTGTGCGAGCTGGAGGGGCCGACGCCGATTTTTAGCATGTCGAATACACTGATGGGTTCCATAGTTTAGACTTTGCGACTTTGTGACTGTGCGATCTTTGTCGTTCGTTGAGCGGAATCGAAACGCGACTTTGTGGCGTTATATATCACAAATTTCGATAGCCTGACGCAAAGCGCCAATTTTATCTTCGCGGGCAGGGATAAACTCCTGGGCCACATAGCCTTTAAAACCGGTATCGGCGATGGCTCGCATAATAGCCGGGTAATTTAGTTCCTGCGATTCATCGATTTCGTGGCGGCCGGGCACGCCGGCGGTGTGATAGTGTGAAAAATAGGGGTAGTAATCGCGGATCGTGCGGATAATATCGCCTTCATTGATCTGCATGTGGTAAATATCGTAGAGCAATTTGAAATACTCGGAGCCTACTTGTTTCACCAATTCGATACCCCAGGCGCTTTTATCGCACATATAATCTTTGTGGTCAATTTTGCTATTGAACAGCTCCATAACCACCGTTACTTTGTGTTTTTCGGCCAGCGGCATCAGTTTTTGGAGGCCGGCGACGCAATTTTTCAGTCCGGTTTCATCATCCATGCCCTTGCGGTTGCCGCTAAAGCAGATAATCTGGTTATAGCCGTTTTTAGCGACAAGCGGGATAATCTCGCTGTAATTTTTGAGTAAAGTGCCGTGATACTGCGGGTCGTTCCAGCCTTCGGTGAGGCTGATTTCGGCGCCGTTACACATAGACGAATAGAGGCCGTATTTTTGGAGAACGTGCCATTCCTTGGGGCCTATGAGGTCGATGGCGGGGATTCCCAGGTCTTTCACGATCTGGCAAAATTGCTCAAGCGGAATATCATTGTAACACCAGCGGCACACGGAATGGTTGATGCGGCCTTTCCACTGTGGAGGAGTATTGCTCAAAGCGGATGAAAGCGGCAAAGCTCCGGCGGTATTAGCGGTGAGCGCAACGGCGCCGAGCGCTATTGTTTTGAGGGCATTTCTTCTGTTGGTAGGGATTGCCATAGCGTTTGATTTGGGGCAATATACACAGAAATTAAGGATTTGCGCGATACACAAGCAGTAGTATTTGTGTCGCTGAACGCTTTAAAAAAAGTGGGGTTATGTAAACGTTATTTCGTCTACATAACCCTCCAGAGCCTGTTCAAGAATCCAACAATGGGCTACGGACGGCAAATTTTGTTTTATTCGCTTCGCGAGTTCAGCCTGTCAGCGTGACGTTTAGTCACCCTTCCAGGCTTCATGTTGCGTTTTTTCGCCGTAGCTGCCTGCTACGCCCCGATTTCATCGGGATCAAGCTCTGCAAAACGCGCCCCCGCCTTGCGGGACTTCGCTGCGCTACGCTCGTCTGAAAAAAAATTTGCTCGTCCTCGCCTCATCATGGAATCTTGAACAAGCTCTTAAATGTTTTCCAAGTATGCTCAATCTTCCCGGTTATTGCTCGTTGTTATTGTCTTCGGTAGCAGGTTTCCCCTTTTTGGTAGCCTTTTTTTTGCCTTTTTCGGCGCCTTTGGCAGGTTTTTTGCCCATTTTCACCTCTTTTTTACCTGCTTTGGTTTCCTGTTTGCCTTGTTTTTTCCGGTGGGCTTCTTCGGCGCGGTTTTTGCCGAATTCTTTGCCTTTCATCTCGCCTTTGTTCTTGCCGTAGGCGTTGCCCTTGCCGTTGTTCGATTTTTGCCTGGCGTCGGCGGGTTTTTGTTTTCCTTTGCCGGGGGCTTTATCAACTTCCTTGCCCGACTTATCCTTCATGGGCTTATCCACCTTCGTTTTAGCCTTGGTATCGGTAGTTTCCTGTTTGTCTTTTGCCGGTTGCGTATCTTGCTGTGCAGATGCCAACCCGGTAAACAAGACAGCGACGATCAAAGTCAGCACAATTTTCAATTTCATCTCTTTAAATTTTATTGATGCAAAGGAATGCTATTATGACGGGACATTAATAGCGAAGTAACAAGAACAAACATACAACAAAAGATAATAAAAACACAAGGCGATACCCCATATAGAGTAACGCCTTGCGAGGGCGGCAGCTATTCTGCCGCGGTGGGACTCAATTATTGAACTGGATTTGCCAGAATCTGATCGGGCGAAATCGGTTCTTCGGCAAGCGCTTTAATGATATCGAAAGTAGTAATGATACCTACCAGTTCATTTTGCGTATCAACTACCGGGATAGCATGAAAGCGGTTCACCTTAAAAATTTCGAGGGCTACATTGATGCGATCGTCGGGAGAAAGCTTGGCCAGCCCTGTGGTCATGATGTCTTCGGCGGTATAAGCGCGAAGGCGGGCTTCATTAACCAGGCGATCCTCTTCGTTGCGCGAAAAGCCCCTTACGAAATACAGAAAGTCAGTTTTACTGATAAGACCCACCATCTCCTTATAGCGCACCACGGGAATGTGGTGAATATTATGCGCGTTGAATATTTCCTGTACCGTGGTCAGCTTATCTTGCGGAGCCACAGTAAGCAAGTGGGTGGACATAAGTGTTTTAATAGGCGCTAGGACGTTCATATTCAGCTATTTTTGGTACAACCATAATCCTGTTGAATTCTACTGCCAAGATAGCCGGAGGGCAGTTTATGGCAGATGATTATTCTCAATTTGGCGGGTGATTTTCATTAATTGAGGACCTTCCCGTGAATTAAAACGCAACCTATGAAAAATATAGTGTCGACACATTAAAAATGAACTGTATTTTTGGAGTTTGTCATAAAAAAATTGTCGTAGCCTAAAGAACGCCCACGCATGCAAGCAGCACCATCTGAGCACGTGACATTAATTGTCTTTATAGCCTTGTATTTGGCTATAACCTTGTTGATAGGTTGGTGGGCGGCGCAGCGGGTAAAGACGACGAAGGATTTTGTCATAGCAGGCAGGAGTCTGCCCATGTTTATTGCTGCATGTGCTTTATTTGCCACATGGTTTGGTTCTGAGACGGTGATGGGGGCCTCTGCCGAGTTTATTGCGGAGGAGGAGGGCGCCCGATTTGGGCTGATACGGGTTATAGAAGATCCGTTTGGCGCTGCGCTGTGTCTTGTATTGGTGGGCGCGTTTTTGCAAGACCCTTGTACAAGCTCAATATTCTCACTTTTAGCGATTTTTTTCGCTTGCGTTATGGCCGGGTTACGGAGTTATTTTCGGCGCTTTTTATGGTTCCCTCTTTTTTCGGTTGGGTAGCGGCGCAGTTGGTAGCAATGGCTATCATATTGAAGGTATTGGGGGGTGTCGAATTGCCTGTCGGCATTGCGATCTGCACGATTATTGTAGTGATTTACACCTACATAGGGGGTATGTGGGCGGTATCGGTTACTGATTTCGTACAAACCATCATGATTGTAGCGGGGTTGTTGTTGTTGGCCTTTCAGTTGAGCGAGCAGGCGGGGGGGATTTCGCATGTATTGTCGCAGCAGCCGGCAGGTTTTTTCAATATCAAGCCCGATTTAGATCCCATTCCATTTTTGGAATATATAGCTGCATGGATTACGATAGGATTGGGGTCTATACCTGGTCAGGATATTTTCCAGCGCGTCATGTCGGCCAAAAGCGCTCGCACCTCGGTTATCGCGTCTTATGTAGCGGGGTTGATGTACCTTACTATAGGCATGATACCGCTGTTTATCGCCCTGTGCGGCAAGATGTTGTACGCCGATATGAATGCGATGGCGGGTACCGAAAACGAACAACTGATGTTGCCGCAAATGGTACTGCACCACGGATCGATTTTTATCCAGATCATGTTTTTCGGGGCATTGTTATCGGCGATATTGAGCACGGCATCGGGGGCTATACTTGCTCCTGCAACCATTATTGGCGAAAACCTGGTACGGCCGTATTTACGCAATGCGAGCGACCGGCGTTTATTGCAGATTATGCGTTTTTCAGTAGTGGGAGTAGCTGTTTGCGCAGCGCTAATGGCCGGCGCCAACACCAACATATACGAGTTAGTGGGACAGTCGTCATCGCTCAGCCTGGTGTCTTTGTTTGTGCCCCTCACGGCGGGCATTTACTGGAAGCGGGCTTCTAACGCAGGCGCATTGATGGCGATCGTAGGGGGCATGATTACCTGGCTGCTATGGGAGTGGCAGGGCAATGAAGTGCCGTCGATTATTGTTGCCGGGATGGCGAGTCTGGTAGCTATGATGACAGGGAGTTACTTTTGGCCTGATCACAGCTACCAGGTATTCAAAACGGAAACGGAGCAAAGCGCGGCTTAAGCGGCAGGGCATTATTTGTCCTGTTTGGCAAATACCTTTCGCAACAAGTCAGATGTGCGCGCGCCCACATTTCGGCGGATATTGAGTTCTTCTTTTTCTACCATTGAGAATAATCCTTTGAGGGCTTCTTTGGTGACATAATCGCCCAGGTCGGGGTTGGCCTTTTCCACCAAAGGAATCTTATTGTAGGCGGTTACGGCATCTGACCAGTATTTGCGGGCTTCGAATTTGTCGAGCGACTGGATGATGACGGGGCTGAACTCCTGATAGAGCTGGTTGTAGGTAGTACGTTCAAGGTACCGGGTAGCGGCGTCGGTATTGCCCATCAGAATACCCATAGCATCCTGGAAGCTCATGCTCTTGATAGCTGTAACAAAAATAGGCTTGGCCTTCTGCGCTGCATCTTCGGCGCCGCGGTTAATTTTTTCCAGAATGATGTTCTCTACATTAGTAAAACCGGGTACGTTTTTGAGCTTGTCGGTCACCTTGCGGGCTTCTGCGGGTAAAAGGATTTTATATTGGCTTTTAAAATAGCCGTCTTTTTGCGAAAGCAAATCAGCGCCTTTGCCGATGCCGATATTAAGGGCTTCTTTTAATCCGCTGCCGACTTCAGCATCGGTTAAGGGGGTATCTCCCATGACGGTGCCCAGGGTGCGTTGAATTTCGGCGGTGGTACAGGCGCCGAGGCCGAGGCTGATGACGAGAAGGGTTGCGAAGAATTTGTACATATTGCGTTGTTTTGGTGAATATTCAGCCATACAACGCAGGGTGGGCTTATTATTCTGTTAGCAAAAAGTTATTTTTTTCAGGCAGTCCGCTATCCGCAATCCGCAAAAAGCGGACTGCGAATGGCGAATCATGTTTTCATAGCTTCCGGACTGCATCGGTCACTTGGGGTTTCACCTTCTAGCATGCTACAAAGGTAAAAGAGGGTTGGAAATCACACCAACCAAATAACTCCATATGTCAGGAAGCTGAAATCAGATTTGTTTGGTTTCGATAGCCGGTTTGGGCACATTTTTCTTAAAAAGTTTGTCTGAAGCCTGGTTGTAATTATCCAGCAGAGGGCCGGCTTCATTGTTGAATCGGTCGACGGCTTTGTTATAGGCGTCAACGTCTTCCTGGGTCATTTCTTTTTTGCGCAGGGCTGCCGCCACCCTGGCAAAGTCATTTTCAGCCATATCCTTATGGAAGGCGGCGATTTTCGCCACGGCATCCCTGAACTCCGTATCGCCATTGTAGGCGGGCATGAGTTCCAGCATTTTGAGTTCTTGTTTGGACTCCTCCAGCAGCAGCAGGCGTTCTTTTTCCATGAGTTTGGCGTCCTGTTTGCTCATGGCGTCAAGTACGGCTGCATTGCGTTTTGAAAGGCGAAAATATCGGAGGAAGACTGCGCGGTGGTAGTTATTGAGCCGGTTGATTTGATGGACTTCGCTGTTGCGGTCGCTTTCCACCAGCAGGATATTATTTTTCTTCGCAAATTCTTTTTGCGCTTGCAGGAACTTGTCGGCGGCCTGGGCCAGTTTCTTTTCCACGGTATCCTGGGCGTCGAGGTACTTCTGCATCGCCTCGTAGGAGTTGTCGCTTTCCATTTTTAATTGCAACAGCGTGGTGAATTCATTACGAAAAGCTTCTTTATAGGCATTGAGCACATTGAGCATATCGGCTTTAAGCGGCGCAGTTGTTTTGTCGGCGGGCTGGTTGTTGACATTAACGGTGGCGATGCCAATTTGGCTAATCAACTCTACGCGTTTGCGCTCCACTTCCGCCAAATCGTCGCTGTGCACCGAGTATTGCACGTATTCAAGGCTTTTAGATACTATGGCTACATGCTCATTGTTGAGAAACTCAAAATACTTGACAGGATCGACGCTTTGTGCAGTGGCAACAGCGCCCGTTGACAGGATAAACGCCAAACTCAGGATTACATTTTTCATTGGTTGATTGTTTTTGTGAAAAAATATTATTCTGCTGTGATCGACCACGGTTTCGACGTGCGGTAGACAGTTCCTTTGAATATAGCGATGCGGTGATCGTGTTGATTCACTACTTCTACGCGGTAAATAGCGATTTTATGACCCAGATGTTCTTCGGTGGCAATTGCGGTAATCACATCGCCGGCATGCAGCGGAGCGGTGTGAGAAATGGATGTCTCTACTGAAACGGCCTGCATACCTCGGGAATTGGAAGCGAAAGCCAGGGCGCTATCGGCGAAGGCATAGGCAATGCCGCCGTGAGAAATATGGAAGCCGTTAAGCATTTCCGGTCTGATCGCCATGCGCAGCACACAATTACCGGGGAATACCTCAAGCCGTTCAATACCCAACCACTGGCTGAAAGCATCGTTTTCGTACATTTGATCAACAATTTGCCTGGCTTTGCGCACATCGGCTGATTCATTCATAGAAATCGCCATTTTTTTGGTTAATGTCTTAAGATAGCGGCATAATTGCAAGAAAAAGTATAATTTGGAAAATAATTTCTGCAACCGGGCAGCGATTGGGCCTTATCCAGCCTCAAGAGAATAGCAGCCCGGGCAGAAAAAGAGCGGAGCGATTATAGACGAGGGTCAACATATCAACGTTCAGATCGTTATACAATAGAAGTCAACTAACGCCATATCTGTGACGGAAAGCGAAATGATCAAGGGCTGTATGCGGGAAGACCGGCTTTGCCAGCAAGAGGTTTTCCAGCGCTATGCGGGCAAAATGTTCGCAATATGCCTGCGTTATGCCCGTCACCGAATGGAAGCCGAAGATATTTTGCAGGATGCCTTTATCAAGGTATTCGACAATATTGGTCAGTTTGAATCAAAAGGATCTTTCGAAGGATGGATCCGGAAGATTGTGGTTAATACCGCATTGAAGAATTACAGCCGCAAGAGTTTCGTCAACGAGCAAATCGGTACGGATAATCTGCCTGATCCCGCTATTGAGCCTACTATTTACGATCATCTCAGCGAGGAAGAGTTGCTTGCGTTGATCGCCTCGTTGCCGCATGGCTATCGGGTGGTGTTTAACCTATACGCTATTGAGGGCTATAGCCATAAGGAGATAGCAGAAATGCTGGACATTCAGGAGAGCACTTCGCGGTCGCAACTCGTCAAAGCGCGCAAAATGCTACAGACATTAATTGAAGAAACGCAAAAAATTGCAGTATGAAACGTCGCCTTGAGGTAGACGATATATTCAAACAGAAACTGGCAAATCACAGTGTGCCGGCGCCACCCTACATGTGGGAACGCATAGCCAAGGCTCGTGAAAATCGGCCCGCCCCCCGTTGGTGGGCCGGTCGCCTGGTTTTGACGGGCAGCGCTGCCATACTCACTCTTGCATTGGCAGCTGCATGGTGGCTGTATCAACAGCCTGTGCCTGCCGGCGATCCCGTTTTGGGCAACTTCTACTTATCGCCAGTAGCAATTTCGCAAGACAAAAATGCCTTTGCCGAACCCGGTTCCCCCGCCGCCATGCCTGCCGTCGCAGTCCCGCCGACGCCCATATATGCCAATACGGCTGTTCAGTCGCCGGCAAATGTACAAACGGGAGTAACTTCGCTAACAACTGAATTAGCTGTTCAGGGTTTAGCTGCTCAAACGGAAGGTGATCCTGTAAGCGAAGAAAAAGCCATTGTTGTCGACGCTGCTGCCGCCGCTCCGGCAACCGGCAATAAATCGAGATGGTCGCCGCCGGACCTTTTGCCAACCTTGACATTCGACTCACCGCCGCTGCCTTTGCCTCAGTATATCAAGTGCGCCCGGTTTGGCGGAAGCACCTGGCGTTTTCATCTGGAGGTTGTGGCCGCGCCTGAATTGCCTATGCGCGAATTCCGGCCCCGGCAAGCTGAAGCCCTTGATTATGCCCGCCTGAGGCAGCAAACAGAGAGCGCCGATTTTGCGGTAAGCGCTGCGTTGCGTCTTGCACTGGTTTCAGAAAGCGGATTTGTTCTCAAAACGGGTTTGCATTACGGCCAGGTGAATGAAAATTTCAGCTTTTTCAACCCCAACGAGCAACGCATTATCATTACTGATATTTACGGTTCTGACGGTCACTTGATCCGAACGGATACAATAGTGGTTAACGGCGCTGAATACAAGGCCGACAACCGGTACCAATGGCTCGATATACCCTTACTCGCCGGGTATGAAATGGATTTTGGCAAATTGACTTTTGCGCTCAATGCCGGCGCCCATATCAATATGCTACTTGACGCCAAGGGACAGTTCATGTCGCCAGAAGATTTACAACGCCCCATCGGGTTTGACGCCGCTGAAAATGCAGCAGGTCAAGCATTCCGACACCGCATCGGCGTAGGTTGGTATGCGAGTATGGGTATCCTGTATCATGTGAAACCCGGCTGGCAATTGCTATTTGAACCCGGCTTCCGGATTTATCCCCGTTCGCTTACCCGCAGCCATTTCGAGGTGGATCAGCGCTATTTTATCTCCGGAATTAATGTGGGAGTTCGCCGGGCTTTATAACTTTGTACTTTATTCCTGCCTATCATCATTTGAGGGGTTATGAGGGGTTATGAGGGGTTATGAAAGGTTATATTGTTGCCTTCATAGCCCCTCATAACCTTTCATAACCTTTCATAACCTTTCATAACCTTTCATCAACATTCATCAACCTTTCACAAAAACATCCAGACTATGTCAAAATGGTTTACACTGCTATTGTTGATAGTTGCCTTGCCAATGTGGGGGCAGGAAAAAGTTGACGAAGAGATCAACAAACTGATTCGCAAGCACGGCCTGGAGCAGAGCCAGGTCATGGAAATTGCGGCACTGATGACCGACGTATACGGCCCGCGCCTTACGGGGTCGCCCATGCTGGATAAAGCCACCGGCTGGGCGGTTGAAACCCTGAAAAACTGGGGTATGGCCAACGTGCATACTGAAACCTGGGGGCCGTTTGGCCGCGGATGGGAGCTCAAGCACTTTGAGATGCACGCCACGTCGCCCAATTATTTCCCCGTGCTGGCTTATCCCAAAGCGTGGTCGCCCTCCACCAAGGGCCTGGTAAAAGGCGAAGTTATCTACCTGGAAGCTGAAACGGAAGAAGACCTGGACAAGTACAAGGGCAAATTGGGTGGCAAGTTTGTATTTTTTGATACCCTGCGCGTGGTAAAGGAATGGTTTGACGCGCCGGCTACCCGCTATGAGGCCGATGAATTGCTCAACCTTGCTAACTCGCCAATGCCGGTACCGCGGCCCATGCGCAACTGGCAGGGCAGCCGCGGCGGCTTCAACGATAAACTCTGGAAACTGCTGGGTGAGGAAAAACCGCTGGCTATTATCGACCGCAGCTATAAAGGCGATCTGGGAACCGTTTTCCTGTCGGGCGCCCGCGCATTGGAAGGACGCGCCTGGGAAGAAAAAGCCGAGATCATCCCCCAGGTGACTATGAGCGTTGAGCATTACAACCGGCTGTTCCGCCTGCTCAAAAGGGGTATCCCCGTGTCGCTCAGCATGCAAATTGAATCGGCTTATCACAACCCCGATCAGGGTATGGAGCACAACGTTATTGCCGAAATACCCGGTACGGACCTCAAAGATGAGATCGTTATGTTTGGCGCTCACTTCGACTCCTGGCACACCGCTACCGGCGCTACCGACAATGCCGCAGGCTCGGCAGTGATGGTGGAGGCCGCCCGCATTTTGCTCGAAACGATCAAAGAAAGCGGCGTTCAGCCCCGCCGTACTTTGCGACTGGCGTTGTGGACGGGCGAGGAGCAGGGGCTTTACGGCTCCCGCGGTTATGTCAAACAACATTTTGCTGATACTGACAATATGGGCAATGCCCAATCGCTAAAACCCGAGCAGGACAAAGTTTCGGCCTACTACAACCTCGATAACGGCACCGGCAAAATCAGGGGCGTTTACCAGCAGGGAAATCAAGCCGTAGGTCCAATCTTCCGGGCCTGGCTCGATGCCTTCAAAGACCTCGGCGCTACCACCCTCACCCTGTCGAATACCGGCGGTACCGACCACCTGGCATTCGACGCAGCAGGCATACCGGGCTTTCAGTTTATCCAGGATGAAATGGCCTACTCTACCCGTACGCACCATTCCAACATGGACAACCTGGACCATCTATCGGAGGAAGACCTAAAGCAGGCCGCCACGATCATTGCTTCTTTCGTGTGGCATACCTCGCAGCGCGACGCTAAATTGCCGCGAAAAGAACTCAACCTCAAAGCAGGCAGTGAATAGGTAAGGGAGAGGGTGCGTGAGGAAGAGTGTATAGAAATACAGCGAAAAAAGTTATTTTTGCTTCCACAAGTATAGCCTTGCCGGCTTGCGCTTGTGGAAGCAAAAAAACATATGGGACATATCATTTCATTGCTCAACCATAAAGGCGGCGTAGGAAAAACGACCTGTGCCGTTAATATTGGTGCGGGATTAGTAGAATTAGGCAAAAAAGTATTGCTCATAGATCTGGACCCCCAGGCTAATCTGAGCTTGTCGCTGGGGCTACCCCGATTACAAGTGACCATGTACGAGGCCATGCGCGGAGAAGGCGATCTGGCCCCGTATACGGCAAAACCCGGGCTAGACGTGGTGGGCTCTGTGCTCGATCTGTCGGGCATAGAGATGGAATTGCTCAACGAAGCGGGCAGGGAGTATATTCTCAAAGAATTGCTGGAACCATTTCGCGAATCATACGATTACATCTTCATTGATTGCCCTCCTTCGCTTGGGTTGCTTACCCTCAACGCGTTGACGGCCAGCGATACTATCTACATTCCCCTCCAAACGCAATTTCTTGCTATGCAGGGTTTGGCCAAGATCAAGCAAGTGATCCAGAAGGTAAAGATTCGACTCAACAAAAAGCTGGATATTGGCGGGGTAATAGCTACGATGTACGACAGTCGCAAGGTACTCAACCGCGATGTAGTAGAGACGATCCGAAAATTTTTCGGCGAGTTGTTGTTTGAAACTTTCATTCGCGATAACGTAACACTGGCCGAGGCGCCCTCGCACCGCAAGGATATTTTTGCCTATGACCGCAACAGCGCCGGCGCCGATGATTATCTGGCGTTGTGCAAAGAGATCATCAAACGTACTTCAGCTGCCTGAAGTATCGTTATATGCAAAATTATTGTTGAAATTGGCTTTTGTGGTTTATTTTCTTTAGTTTTGAATAAAACCGCGTTGCATTGAGCAAAAAAAGATTCACCGCCGGCCTGGAAAGTCTGTTTGGCGATACCGCAGACATCTTTTCCGACAAGGACACCTTGCCGGCAGATGCTGAATTGGCTCAAGGTAAACAAGGGGATGCTGCTGTTAAAAAAGCTGGAAACAAGGATTTTTCGTCTGCGCTGGCTTCTTTTTTGCACACGGCTTTTGAAGATGCTTTCGAAGAGCAAGTGGAAGCCCGAAAAGCAGCGCAGCCAACCTCCGGCGATATTCCCGCGCCGGCGCCGAGGCCGGCCGGCGGCCTCGATCTGCTGATCAGAAACACGATCACGCCCAGCGGCGTAGAAATTCACCCCTTCTCTACCCGTCGCATTACCCTGGTATTTGATAATGATATGCTCGGCAAACTCAAGTCAATTGCAAAAATTGAAAAATCGCACCTGAAAGATATTGTGAATGATATTGTGGCCGCTTACATCAGCGACTACGAGCGTCAACACGGGAAGTTGCCTTTTTGAAAACCAATCGCATACGCACTTGCTTTAACCACAAAATAAACAAGACATGTCAAGAGTTGACTACCTCACCATCGGCATTGTGGGCGTTTGTCTGGCCGCCCTGGGATTTCTGGTTTACAAAACCGTTAAGCTGATGAGCAATGATACGCCCCCGGAAGAAACGCTGATTGAAACGCCCTATCAGGATACGATTGGCGCAAGCACCTATAGCGATTACGCAGATACTTCGCTGAGTTCTTATACCAAAGAAGAAGACCTTGACGACGATCAAATGACGGCTACGGATTACGAAGAGGAACCCGCAACGGAAAGCGCTAAATCGACAAAACCGGGCAGCAAATCGTCGTCGGAAACGACAAAAAAGCCGGCAACCGCAACTAAACCCAAACCGGATACTAAACCGGCTTCAACCACTACTACGAAATCTACCGCCAAATCAACGGCTTCGCGCGATGAAGGGTATGAGGAAGAACCTGCTCCCAGCCGCACTGCTTCTTCTTCCAACAGCGGCGACTATCTGGTGATTGCGGGCTCTTTTAAGAGTAAAACCAATGCGGAGAATCAGGTTGCCCGCCTGCATAAACTCGGCTATAACAACGCCACTGTGGAGTCTTTCAACCGTGGCGCCCTGGCTGTTGCCCTGGTAGACCGCTTTTCTTCCCAATCCGAGGCCCAGGCACTGAAAAAGGAATTGGAAGCGAAAGGAGTAGAAGCGATTGTGAAGAAAAAGCAGTAATTGGCATATAAAATACCGGGATTGTGGATTCGGTTATCGCAGATCAAATCCTCAAATCCCCCCCAATTACTTCACAAACGCCTCTTGCCAGGCCAACATGCCTCCCAGGAGGTTGCGCACATTTTGGTAGCCGGCTTGTTGCATAAGTTGTTTGGCCGTATCGCTGCGCCTGCCTGAGCGACAATAAACTATAATCTCGTCGGATTTGTGATCCTCCATTTCTTCGATGGCGCGCATCACATCACCCAGTGGGCACAACAACCCGCCGATATTGAATTCTTCGTGCTCGTAAGGCTCGCGAACATCAATCAGGTGGACGGCCTCGCCTTTGTCCATTCTTTCTTTTAATTCCTGAACGGTAATATCCATGTGTGTAGGTGTTTTTAATGCACAATAACCAGTTTGCGATGCTCAATCTGTTGCGTATCACGGTGGCGTACGGCCATCCAGTAAACGCCGTTGGGCAGGCTCGTTACAGGTATTTGCGGCGACAATGGGCCCTGTTGCACAAGCTGGCCATTACTATTAAACAACCTGAAGTCAAATTGTTCGTACAAGCCGTCGTTCAACTGGACAAATACTGCATCGGCGGCAGGATTGGGGTAGATAGTCCACTGAAACCCTGTTTCTGGGGTCGGTTCATCTACGGGTGTAGCGCCGGGAGTGATACCTCCTACCACCGGTCTGATCATCAAAGCGCCGCCGGGCGTAAATTCGGAAAGCGGTTCCCATCCCTGTCCGCTGTTTCGGAAAATAAACTCCTTGACATTAGGCCTGTTTTTGTCGTAACCAATGGGCACGCAGCGCGTGAACTCGCAAGAAGTAATTTGTTGCCAGCCCACATAAAAATCGCCGGCGGGAATAAACATCGGCGCATTATTGCCGTTGGCGTCAACCAGCGGATAAGTAGTAAAGCCTTGCAGGGTATCGAAAAACGAATCGGCATAATAGGGCAGTAAATTCATCGAATATTCGGGCGAATTGTCGAGTTGCCCCACCCAAACGCGCAGCCGGAATGTTTGATCGCTCACATCGGCGGAGGTATGCGGGAAATGAATACGCACAGCGCGCAGGGAATCGTCGACGCCGGCAGTATACTTCATCGCCACCTGAGTGCCTTCTGAAGTAACGAGCCCCGCCTCGGCGGTGCCGTCGTCGTAGGCGAAGTAGTTGTCGAAAACGGTCGTCTGCGTCACCTGGTCGTTGCGTTGTACCGCCTCGAATCCGGGCTGATTGATTTGCGAAGTATTATTGAGGGTATATTTTAATTCAAAATCGAGGCGGTCGGCATCGTCAAAAGTGGGGCCTTCCATAGTGAGGAGGTAATTGGGCCACACCTCGGGGAAACCGGTCGGATCGTCCAGTAATTGATAGGATCGACTAACCGGCTCGCCATTGGGTATATTGGCCTCCAGGCCGTTAAACAGCGTTACAGCCGAGCCAAAAACATTAAATCCCGAATTGAGTTCTACCAGGCTTACCGACGAGGGGCTGGCATTGAGCGATTGGCCGGCATGGTTGTAAATGCCCGCAGCAATGTTGTCGCCCAGTTCTTCTGCTTCGCGACCTTCGAAATGCCGCCAGGGCATACTGGTGTAATTCTTTAAAATAAAATTGGGTTGTTGGGTAAAAGCGATATCGCTAAAAATAGAATCGATATTCACGGCGTCAAGGCGCACATAGTCGAGATGCCAATTGTCGTTGATACCCAGCCGGTCGGAGTAATTTCGGAACCGGAACTGGAAGCCTTTATACCTGAATTCTTGAGGTACGGGCACGTCGTAGAAGCGGAAGGGTTCGGGCGCGTCGTTAGTTTGACTGCCTGGAATACCTTTGAGCGACAAAGCGATCTGCCAGATGCCGAAGGAATTTTTAAATTCGAGAACGAGAGAGTCCTGAATCTCAGGCCGATCAACCAACCCGCGGCGTTGCGCCCAAAAAGTGAGGGTCAGGTTGCCGCCGGCGCCTTGCAGGTTGAGATATCTCGACGTCAGGTAGTCGGAGGGGCCGTATTGTCCGCCGTATGCGCTGCCACGGCCGTCGATGCCGTCAAAGGTTGCGACCCCGATAGAAGGGGGCATTTCGCCCATAGTCGTATTAATAAATGGGTCAATATCGAGCCAGTGGTCGATAGAAGGCAGGGGGCCGGGGTAAGAGAAATCGTCCATAAAGGGCAGTCCCACCGTATCGCTGCTAATACGGATAGCGTAGTGGAACGTATCGCACACGGCGTATTCATCGCATAAAGCCAGGCATACCGAGTCGACGCCGGCATAACGCGAGGCTTCGTAAACAAAACGGTGGTCGGGGGTGGAATAATCGGTAAACCAGAATCGCTGGGCGCGTCCCTGGTAATTATCGGGACAATCTACAAAGGTATTGCAGGCGAGTTCACCCGGCAAAAGCGTTTTATCGGCTTCGAGGTTGACAAATTGCTCTTGTGCGATATTCACCCGCGGCGGGAAATAATTACGGCCGGCACGTTTCGCTACAAAATAATAGGTGATTGAATCGTAGCAGACGGAGGCGTCGGGTTTGCACAATTTGACCTTCAGGGTATCCCGCCCCGCTAGTACATCGGCGTTGGCGGTATAGTAAAGCGAATCTTTAACAATAACGGCGGCGCCGTATTGCAGCATATCGCAACCATCGCAAAGCAGTATGGCCGTGGTATCGCTGCTGGGCGTTACAAAAATGCGCTGATCGGCTCGTTTGCCGGCTTCTACATAACTCACACCTGCCTCAGTAAGAGGGCAGGCGTTTTTCTCTTGTCCTTCGCCCGGGTTATAGCGCCAAATGCCGGGTTGCAACTGATCGGCGAGCTGGAAATGTCGTTTCAAAACGGGGTTTTCGGTAAGGGGGGTGAGTTGCTGCGCACCTGCCAACGAATACATGCACAATGCCCAGAGTGCGGCGTACCATTTTTTCATTATCGTAGTTGCTTTTGATATTTTTTGAAAACGACGATTGCCGGGAATTGTTGTTTGTTCACATTCCCGGCAGTTGTCCATGGCCGGCGACCGGCAAAATACGGTGCAGACTATTATTGTTCCTGCTGATCCACATCCAAAATCTCCTCTTCGGGGCAGCCTTGCGGTCTGGTATTGGTGAGATAAATATTGATTTGTTCGCCAATCCTGATCATTTGGCCCTCTATGTATTCCGGTTCCTGTTTCCACACATATGCGTCGTCAAATACTTCGCCATAAACTGCGCCTACGCTCAGGTTCATGCTGGTAATGAGGAAATGTGCCGCTTTGTATTGCTGGCATACCAAATTGGGTATTGCCACCATGCCGGTATGACGTTGTGTAACAACAAATTCGAGTGTACTGCCCTGTGGCACTTTTACGCCTTTGCGCAAGTCGTTATCGGTAATTTTCTGACCATCATAAAAGAAATATTGGATGGTATTTTCTTCCTGCACGCTGTCGAATACCCGTTCTTTAATAACGGCCTTTAGTTTGAGGATACTCAATTTTTTGGCGTATTGTTCGAAATTGTAGCTGCCTACCAGGGTGGGCAATTCAATTTCAGGTGGAGTTTTGCTGTAAATTGATAAATAGATGGTTCGGTTTTGCTTAACACGCGATGAAGGTTTGGGATCTTGTTGGAAAACTGTGCCAGGTACTTTATCAATTTCGTAGATGGAGTCGAGCACCACCACCGAAAAACTGCGGCTTTTGGCTTTGCGTATAGCCTCGTCTACATGCATACCTTCATACTTGGGTACAGTCAGCGATTCGCCATGCCGGGTATAGAGACGCAGTGCAAAGGACAGCAGCGTAATAAACACAAATAAAAAGCCGAGTAATACGCCAAGGTTGCGCAAAAAATAGGGTGAGGTAAAAAACTCCCGCGTGCTAATCACCCATTGTTGAAGGGGGGTAGGTGGTTTTTCCATTCCAAAATAGGGTTCGTTTTTGGCAGTATTATCGCCCTGGCTTGACGCATGGGGTTTAGACTGTTCTGCTGCTGCCAACTCCTGCCGGTATTGGTTAATTTCGGCTACGGGGGTTGGTTCTTCGGGGAGCAGGCTGGTAAAAGCGTTGACCTCTTCCTGCGCATTAGCGGCGGGCGCCGGAGCGATACCGCCCAAGCGGGCTTTTCGCGCAAAAGCGAAACTCAGAATTTTATCAATAAAATCATAAGGCTTGTAACCGTTAATCGCCGCCTGGTGAAAAATACAGGTAGCCGGAGTCATGCCCGGCAGTGAATTCACTTCGATTACCAGCGTTTCGGCGCGTTGGTTATCGAAGATGCGTACAAAGGCATCGATGCGTGCATATCCTTGTACGTCGAGAATTCTGGCGGCTCGTTCCAAATCGCCTTTTACCTGGGCGGCGATTTTTTGGTATACTGATTTATTGGGACTAAACCTGGCGGGGGTGATATTTTGTCCTTCGCCGGCCAGGAATTTTTCTTCGAGCGACAGTACTTCGCCGGTGGCCAGTGTTTCGGAGGGTTCGAACACCTCGTAGCGCAGCGTGCCGTCCATATTGTAATGGGTTAGCAGGCCGCCGGTAATCTCCAGGAAGTGGCCGGCGCCGTTTCGGGAAATGAGGTTTTCAAACAGAATTTCATCTTTTCTGGGAAATTCTTCTTTGGGTTTGAGTTGCAACAACTTTCGCTGCTCAAGACCTTCCTCGCTGAAGGGGCGGAACATCAGCTGCACAAATGCCTCGAGTTCTGTCCGGTTGCGAATCACCTTTACTGCCGAGCTACAACCGTCGTCAACAGGTTTGGCCACCAATGGATAACCAAACTGGTCTTCAATGTGTTTATAGCAGGTTTCTGCGCCGGCTTTGTATTCTTCTCTTTTTATGATCAACTGGTCGGCAACCGGAAATCCGTTTTTCTTGAGGGTCTGGAGCGTACGGTGTTTATCGATCGTAACTTTCGAAGAGGCCACGCCCGAGCCGTTGTAGGGGATGTGCATGGCGTCGAGGTACATCTGTAATTGGCCGTCTTCGCCGGGGCGCCCATGTAATGCGATGAAAACGCCGTCAACCATAGCTGGTAGTTCCTCCAGCGAAATCTTGCGCGGCGCAAATACAACGTCGTGCGAAGCGTATTTTCGGGTAATATCTGCACACTGGAGTTTTATCTGGTCTATAAGGGGGTGCTCTTGCCAGCCAAGTATCCTGTCGCGAATATCGTCGGCATTGTCTTTCAACAAGAGGTTGATGGGCAATTGGTACAATTCAAAATGTCCGGTTTCGCCAGTCAGGAATATAGGAATTGGTTCGTATTTATCGGAGCTAGATAGTTTTTCAAAAATATTGCGCCCGCTTTCTACCGAAATATGCCTTTCAAAAGAATAACCGCCCAGGATCACGCCGATGCGTTTGCGACTGGACTGGGAGACTTTAAGCGATTGAATAGATTCGTCGAGTATGCGCAAGTAGCCTTTCCATGCGCCTTCTTCAGGATGTTCGACGAGGCGTTCCTGCAAGGAAACCCTGATGATATATGTGAGATATTGCGACGGGTTCAGGCCGATCTCTGCTGCCTGGTGAAAGAAGAAAGAAGAGGGCAGCATGCCCGATGTAGTATTGGGGTCGTTGAGGAAGATCTGGTTATCCTGGGTGATGAAGCCGTCAATGCGGGCATAAGTGGCAAAGCCCAGTTCCAGGAAGAGGCGTTCGCATTCTCCGCGGATGGCGTTGATTTGGGCAGAAGGCAGATTGATGGGAGTTACTTTGCGCGAAAGGCCGGGCATGTATTTCGATCGATAGTCGAATACTTCTTTGCCCTTCACTATTTCGGTAGGAGGCAAGGCCGCAGCGCTGCCGTCTTCCTTGCGGATCACGATACAAGAGAATTCCTTGCCGTGAATAAACGACTCTATAATTACCTCGCGTTCATCCTGGAAACTCTCCAGAATAAAAAAGCCGTTATCAATCTGCGCTGATTGGTCGTTGAGGTAATTCAGGAGCGCTTCCGGGTGGTAGATCGTGTGCTTTTGGTTGTGAAAAGTAACCGAAATGGGGAAACCCAATCCATCGCGGATATCGCTCAGCAGGCGGGTATACTCCACGCGTTCGAAGTGGTCGCGGTCGGTCCATTCGCTAACCGGAATTATTTCGCGAAAGAAAGCGCGGTTAATAGCCTGCTCGAAGCCTTCGACGCCCAGTTTTTCGTCGGCTATCGATACGCCGATCGAAGAGCCCTGGTTGGCGGGGCGGATCACCATGGGAAACCCGACCTTGTCGATAGCTTGGTAAAATAGCGCTTCAATATCGGCTTTCAGCCAGTCTTCGCGTTTGAGCGTCATAACTGTCGGCTCGGAGAAGCCTTTTTCAGCCATCAGACGCTTTTGCAGGGCTTTGTCCATACCGATTTCGCNNGCCGGTATAGGGGATGTGCAGGTTTTCGAGTTCGCGCTGAATCTGGCCGTCTTCGCCGTATAACCCGTGTAATGCCAGGAAGGCTACATGGATCAGCGTGGGTAGTTCACGCGGGTCTATTCGCCGGCCCACCTCTGCGATCATGCGGTCTTGTTCTTCCCTGCTTATTTCGCCCAAACTTTCCGAATAGATCTGGAATTCATTGGGCGAGGGGGGAATCTGATCGATTGGGGGATAGAAGTCTCTAATAGTACCTTTATAGATGTACTGCCAGTCGAGTAGAATAAAATTCTTCTGACTATCTACAAAAATAGGCACCGGCTCGAAGAGCGATTTATTGAGATTATCATAAACGGTGCGTCCGCCGGCGAAAGAAATTTCGCGTTCGCGGGAAGGGCCTCCAAAGAAAATGCCGACTCTTAGCTTCATATAGTTTAGCAGGTAGCTTGAATAACCCGCAAATTTAGTAAAAACATAAGGCATCCCGAATTTTTTCGGGATGCCTCATGCACTTTAAGATAAACGCTGAAAAATAAGCCGGTATTGCCGGGCAATTTCAAGCGTTATTCAATAATAATTTTCCGGGTTACCTGCGAAGCGCCGTCCATGAGTTGAACCATGTAAGCGCCGGCGGGGAACTGGCGGGCGTCGATTTCGAGGTTGCCGTTGAGCGATTGGCCCATATAGCGGTCGAATACCAAAGCGCCCTGTGCGTTGTAAATGCGTACGTTGAATTGCTGTACCGTTTCCGAGAAGTTGTAGTTGATATTCAACACATCTGTAACCGGGTTGGGGAATATCTTCACGCCATTCTGGAGTGTAGACTCATCAACGTCAACTACGTTACAAGTTACGCAATAAGCGAAGCATACAACTGGCAGCGTAACGTCGGCCGTGCCGGTGTTGTAGAAGCGGTCGCCGAAGCCGCCGGTGGTACAGTTCACGCCGCCAACGCTGGTGTTGATTGATTCCCAGCCATCGGGGCCGTTTTTGAACTTGTAGGTCACCGTCGTATTTTGCGGGATAGCCACGGTAGCGGTGTAAACGCCGTCGCCATTGCCGTCGCTCATCGGCAGGTTCTGGAAGTCGCTGAACGAACCGGCGAGGAATACGCCGCCCGGATCAACTGTAGAAAGCGCCATATCAACCTGGAAGGTCACGTCAACCGACAGCGGGTTGAATATCAATTCCCACAAGAAAGCGTCTTCAGAGAAGCGGTCGTTCCACTCGATGAGGTAAGTAGTGCCGGCAGTGACGGGTACATCCGTGACTTGCGAGGGGCCCGCGCCGCCCGTACAGCCGTCGTCGCTTTCCGCAACAACCGTCAAGCTGTTGAGCGAGGAGCAATCGCCGGTGTATACCCAGAGGCGGGTATCGCTGGCTGCGCCGTCGCAGGAAGTGATCGTCATTGTACCATCTGTGGTGGGCGTAAATGAGAACCACTCAGACTGTGCATAGGGTGTTTCCGACAGCGTGCTGGTACCGATCGTGGGGCCGGCAACGGCTGCATCGCCGGTGAATTCTTCGATAGAATGCTCGCCCGGATCAACGGCGATAGCAGTTTGGCAGAAATCGCCTTCAGCGGGAGCATCGGTAGAGAAGCTGAGTTCGAAATCAAAGCCGGTATTTTCCCAGGCGTCGTCCCACATAATGTAATAGGTCTCGCCCGCTTCAACGATAGCTTCGCGGTAAGAAGCATAAGCGTCGCCGCCGGGGGCCAGTTCGCACATATCGTCGTTGACGCCCAGTATTTCCAGGCCGTGGCAGTCGCCTTTAAAAATCCATCCGCGTGAATCAGCGCCGCCGTTGCAGGATGAAATGCTGATGACGCCGTCCTGAGTAGGCGTATACTTAAACCAGTAGGTTGCTATACCCTCGCCGTTGCTGCCAAGGTCATAGGCGCCGCCGAAGCAAGTAAGTTCGGGCACTGCATGAACACCCGGCTGGATGTCAACTGCCGTGTAGCAGTATTGGCCTACGCCTGCATCGGGTATTTGGACAAACTGAACGTTGTCCACATAGTACTCATCGTTGGCATCACGCGGATAGAAGTTGATGCCGTTGAGTTGGTTGAGCGGTGAAGCGGCGCCGCCGTTGGTGATACCGAAGCTGAACTGCCATGCGGCTACAGTGGTTTCATCAACAATCAGGCGAGCCTCGTCGTTGTCGAGGTCGACAAAAAGGTATACGAAAAACCAGGTATCGTTGGGATAAGAGAAACGCGGNNACGTTATTGGGGTAGATCTGCAGGAAAGCCGTACCGTCGCCTTCGTCGCCGAAGAAGGCATCCATTGCCCAGAAGCCGGCAGAAGCGGTGGGCGCCTGGTGTTGAACGTTGAAATAAGCCCGTTTACCGGTAGGGATGTACATATTCCAGGCAACAGCGTAGTGATCCTGGGTTTTGTCGCCAAGAAGCAACAAAGCATCCTGTCCCGTAATAGCGCCGGATACTTTGAATGATTGCGCGCCGCTTTCAGCCTGTTCAGCATTAACAACTACCGAGCTGGCAGCGCCGGGCCATGAGCCCCAGTGATCTGCGCCTGGTTGGCCTTGTGCGTTGCCGGCTGCATATCCTTCAGCATCGTCCTCAATGAGGATAAGCGGGTTTTCGCAGTCGTCAACAACGAAGACGCAATCGCCGCAGCTGCTAAAGCAAACCGATGGAATATTGGTACCGTTAGGGTCACCTACAATAAATGGGCGGAAATTAAAGCCGAAAATAGAAGGCACGCCGCATTCGTTGGGTACGCTTTCCTGATTGCCGGGAGCTACCAGTCCATTCACGAACACATAACCTAGTGTATCCAACAGCGTAATATTGGCGGAGCCGGAATAAACGCCGTCGCCGTCGCCATCGGCGAGAATTATCTCGGTCAGTACCGGGTTGCTCGAAGTACCGTAGGCTACTCTGACGCCGTCGGGGCTTACCGTCTCGAGCGCCATGTCAACGTTAAAGGTCACAAGCGCTTGAGGCAGCGTCGTGTTTTCAGAGAGTGTAAATTCAAAACCATTGTGGTCCCAGCGGTCGTCCCAGTAGATAAAATACTGTTGGCCGGCTACGGCGAGGAAGCTCACTTCGGAGGCAAAGTCGTTGTTGTCCGGATCGCAGTCGTCATTTAGATCGACGAGTACGAGGTTGGCGCAGTCAACGCCGGAAATGACAGCCACGCGCGAGTCGACGGGCTGGCCGCAGGAGCTAACCGTTGCGATGTTGTTGACAGTAGGCGTATAGGAATACCACTTGGCGTTGGAGTTGTTATCCAATACGCCGCTGATAAACACAGCGCCGAAGCCGCCGTCAATGGGGGCAACCGTATGCGTGCCGGGGCCGATGGGTATTGCCGTATCGCAAACCTCGCCTGCCTCGGCGGGGATGGGATCGGGAGAGAACGTTACGTTTACAGCGCCGTTTGCCAATTCGGCTTTGATAAGTTCGCAATCGGCCCAGGACAACATCACCACGGGGATGTTGATTGTCTCGGAAGGCGTGCCGCCCATCACGATAGCTTTGTGCGGGAAGAGAGGCGTGTTATTGCACACGATAACGCCTATGGCGCCTGCCTGTTGGGCAACGACGGCCTTGGTAGCGAATGGACAAGTTCCCCTGTCCATCAGGGCAACTGATCCGGTCAGGCTATTGGTAGGGGCCGTACAGCCGTCGGCGGGGTTGGCATAAACAACGTCGCCTGTGGTTCCGGTTAGGGCCGGTGAGTAAGCGGCCTGGAGGGCCTGATAGTCGCCTGCAATTCCAGCCGGGGCATTCACAGTGATTTTAACGATCTGGGCATTGGTCGTTGCCGTCCATGCCAACAATGCTATCGCTAAAGCCCACAGCTTAGACAAGTAGCAGTTCTTCATATTAGCGGTTTTTGATGATGAAATGATGAATGTTAAAGATAGAAATTTTTCGAATAATTTTTTAGTAATTTAAATGACAAATACTAGACAAAAAGGTCGTATATTATTCAGGAGCAAGCGGGAGTCTTATCAGCAATCTGTCCATTTATGAGAGGAAGCGCTTGATTCAACCACTTTTTGAATAAAAAGCATGCCCCTTACGCCGTCGTGTATTGAGGGGAAGTCTTGGTAGACGGGATCGGGCGCCTTGCCTTCCAATCTGGCGCGCAGGCAGAAGGCGAAATTGCGATAAATATTGGCGAAGGCTTCGAGGTACCCTTCAGGATGGCCGGAGGGGATGCGGGTGACGCGCGCCGCCGCCGGCCCGGCCCCGGCCCCGCCGCGCCGGATCAGCCGGGGCGGCTCGCCCAAGGGGGCGAAGTGCAGGTAGTTCGGGTCTTCCTGCGACCAGGAGAGGCCGCCTTTCTCGCCGTAGACGCGGACCCGGAGCGCGTTCTCGTTGCCGGGGGCGACCTGGGAGGCCCAGAGCATCCCTTTGGCGCCGCCGGCGAAGCGCAGCATGACGTGGGTGTTGTCGTCGAGCACCCGGCCGGGGACGAAGGCGGTGAGGTCGGCCGCGAGCTCGTCGAGCGTGAGGCCGGTCATGAAGCAGGCGAGGTTGATGGCGTGGGTGGCGATGTCGCCGGTGCAGCCGGCCGGGCCGCTCCGGGCCGGGTCGGTGCGCCAGCCGGGTAACGTTCGCCCTGGCCGGCGGCTTCCATCGCGGCGAAGCTGTTTTTCACCGCCGCCTGCAGCGGGTTGACGGCGCCCAGCTCGCCGGCCTCGATCATGGCGCGCGCCTGCCGGACCATCGGGTAGCCGGTGTAGTTGTGGGTGAGCACGAACACGCGGCCGCTGCGCTCGACCAGCTCGGCGAGCTTGCGGGCGTCGCCCAGCGACGAGGTCAGCGGCTTGTCGCAGACGACGTGGATGCCGGCCTCGAGGAACGCCTTGGCCGCCGGGTAGTGGACGTGGTTGGGGGTCACGATCGCGACCACGTCGATGCCGTCGGGCCGCGCGCGCTCGGCCGGCGCCATCTCCGCGAAGCTGCCGTAGCAGCGGGCCGGGTCGAGGCCCAGCTCCAGCCCCGACGCGCGCGACCGCTCGGGCGTGCTCGCGAGCGCCCCCGCCACCAGCTCGTAGCGGTCGTCGAGGCGGGCCGCGATCCGGTGCACGGCGCCGATGAAGGCGCCCTGCCCACCACCCACCATGCCCAGGCGCAGGCGGCGGCTTCGCCCGCCCGTCGCTTGGCTGCTCTCGCTCACCATCGCACCACCTCCCTCAGCGCCCGATCCCGAGCATCCGGCGGTTCTTGGCCTCGTCCGAGCCGCCGCCGGCGAAGTCCTCGAAGCTCTTCTCGGTCACCCGGATGATGTGCGCGGCGATGAATTCCGCACCCTCGCGCGCGCCGTCCTCGGGGTTCTTGAGGCAGCATTCCCACTCGAGCACGGCCCAGGAGCCGTAGCCGTAGGCCGTGAGCTTCGAGAAGATGCCGCCGAAGTCGACCTCGCCGTCACCCAGGGAGCGGAACCGTCCGGCGCGGTTCGGCCAGTCCTCGAAGCCCGAGTAGACGCCTTGCCGCCCGGTCGGGTTCAGCTCGGCGTCCTTGACGTGGAAGGCCTTGATGCGCTCGTGGTAGATGTCGATGAACTCGAGATAGTCGAGCGCCTGGAGCACGAAGTGGCTCGGGTCGTAGTTGATGGCGCAGCGCGGGTGATCGCCCACCTTGGCCAGGAATCGCTCGAACGAGGCGCCGTCCAGCAGATCCTCGCCGGGGTGGATCACGTAGCACACGTCGACACCCTGCTCGTCGAACGCGTCCAGGATCGGCCGCCAGCGCCGTGCCAGCTCCTCGAACGCCGTGTCGATCAGG
>JRYG01002187.1_pt1 | contig 26916 bp, 24 predicted proteins | sample 235341 | NCBI WGS metagenome assembly JRYG01 (sample SAMN03074218, study PRJNA261478) | activated sludge metagenome | biome: Wastewater Treatment Plant; feature: Wastewater; material: Activated sludge; isolation source: activated biomass of a wastewater treatment plant treating hydrocarbon... ...
TGATCAGCATCGCCCATTGCTGGGTGCAGGCCCGGGCGGCCACTGGCGCTCAGCCACCGGTGGCTTTCCCGCGACTGCCGGCGGGCGTCTTCGCGGCGCTGGTATGCCTGGTTTTGCTGCAGTGGATGCCGGTGAGCGATGGGGTGTTGTCTTTTCTTTCACCCGCTGCGGCCGAGGTCTGGTCCGGCACCCGGGCGCTGCAAGGGGAGGGAGGAAGCTTTGCGGTTTCCCTCGACAGCTACCAGACCCATGTTTCCCTGCTCAGGTTGTTCATCTACGCCAACGTTTTCTACCTGACCTGGTCGCTCTTCCGGCGGCCAGAGGATCTCCGGCGGCTGGGCTACACCATCGTGGCGGCGGGCACGCTGGAAGCCCTGTTCGCCATTGCCATGGTGGCCACCCGTGGCCGCTACAGCCTGCTGGATACGACCGTGGTGAATGAGGTGGCCAACGGCAGTTTCGTCAATCGCGGCCACTTCGCGGCCTATATGGTGACGTGCCTGTCCATTGGCGTCGGCATGATGGTGGGCAAGATATCGGACCCCAAGGGGCCCCGTTCCTGGCGCCAGCGGTTCCGGGACTGGCTCAAGCTGGTGCTGAGCAGCAAGGCGCGGCTGCGGGTGCTGCTGGTGCTCATGGTGGTGGCACTGATCCTGACCCGTTCCCGGATGGGCAATTTCAGCTTCTTCTTCGCCCTCGGCATGCTGGGCGCTGCGCACATGTGGGCCACGCGCAAGATCCACCGGGGGTTTGTCATCCTCATCGTGAGCATGGTGGTGGTGGACACGGTGCTGATCGGCTCCTGGGTCGGGTTGGGCGAGTTGGCCCAGCGGGTACAGGACACGACCCCGACGGACGTGGCGGTGCGGCAGGCGGCCAGCTTCGTGGCGCTTGATCTGCTGCGCCTGTTCCCGGTGCTGGGGTCAGGCGCGGGCTCCTACTACGTCATGTACTTTCATCACGCCAGCCCGGATGACCCCAACTGGTACGAACACGCCCATAGCGATTTTCTGGAACTGGCCAGCGAGATGGGGATCCCCGCCTTTCTGATGGTCGCAGCGCTGATCGCGGTGAGCACCCTCAAGGCGCTGGCGGTGGCGCGCAACGAAGAGCGCCGGGTGGTTCGGGGCATGGCGTTTGGCGCCTTCATGGCCATTTGCGGCGCGGTGACCCACGCCACAATGGAATTCAATCTGCAGATGCCCGCCAACGCCATCCTGTTTTCCATCGTCCTGGCCCTGCCTTGGGCAATGAGCGCCCGCGCCGGGCGCGTGGCCGTGGCGGCAGCGCCGGCGGACGCCGTTGTGGAGCCGGCATCCGTGGTCCCGGATGGCGGCGCCGACGCGTCTCCCCACCCGGAGTCGCCCGAACCGGCAGCGAGCCGCAGGAGCAAACGCGCCAGGAGGAGTGGCCAGTGAACGGGATGGATAAACCGGCGCGCAAAGTGGCGGGTCTGGATCGTTGGTTGCCTGCAGGGATGGCGGTGCTGGCCCTGGTTTCCGCAGTCCAGCTGGTACGGCTGGGCGTGGCGGACCGGGTGTCGATGACGCCAAGCATGGTGATCAACGCCTGGGAGAACTACGACGCGTTGCCGGAAGAAGAAAACTGGGAGCGGGAGTGGATGAAGGTGGCGTTCTCCCTGCGCTGGGCACCGGACAGCCCCCTGCACCACGAGACGATGGCCAGCTTGTACATGATGCGCACCAGCGGTCCCCTGGCGGAGGAGATCGACCCGAAGGCCTATGCCCGCAAGGCCGCCGAGCACTACCGCAGTTCGCTGCGTCTGCGCCCAGCTTCGGCGCATACCTGGGCCAATCTGGCGCTGGCGAAGCACCGGGCGGGCGAACCGGACCGGGAGTTTGTCGAGGCGCTGCACTCAGCGGCGCGGATGGGCGCCTATGAGCCCACGATCGGGCTCATGTTTGCCGAGGCTGCCCTGTCCAACTGGTCTCGCGTGCCGCCCGATGTGCGAGCACCGGTGGCACGCACCATCGATTACGTGTGGACCGAGAAAAAGGTGGAAACCGTGACAGAGGCCAGGGCTGCCGGTGAGCGCAGCGTCTGGTGCTCCGATACGGGCAACAGCGTGCTGGTTCGGCTATGCACGGCGGTCAAGGCCAGGGAGCGGGAAGAACTGGAACGGGCGGCGAAGGCCGGGGAGCTGAAACCCGTCCGGGACGGGGAAGCCGGCAAGTAGCACCGGGGCGGGCGCAGAGCAGGCGGCGCGCCCGGGCTGCGTTGCCCATTTGGACCGGGGTGCGCTCAGGCGCCCCGAATGCGCCCCACCAGGGCGGTGGTGGAGCGTTCGTGCTCGAAGGGAATCGAGTGCACCCGGCCGCCGCGTGCGCTGACCAGATCGGCGCCCACGATGTCCGCCACCTTCCAGTCGCCGCCCTTTACCAGCACATCCGGTTGGCACAGGCGGATGGTTTCCAGGGGCGTGTCTTCGTCAAACCAGGTGACCAGGCTGACGCTCTCCAGCGCGGCCAGCACGGCCAGCCGATCCTCCAGCATGTTGATGGGGCGATCGCCCCCCTTGCCCAGACGCTTGACCGACGCATCGGTATTGGCAGCCACCACCAGGCTGCCCCCCAGGGCCCGGGCCTGGGCCAGATAGGTCACATGGCCACGGTGCAGGATGTCGAAACAGCCGTTGGTGAAGACCACCGGGCGGGGCAGCCGGGCAACGCGTGCGGCCAGCGCGTCCGGGGCGCAGACCTTGGCCTCGAAGCCGGGCCGGGGGTAAGAGGGGGCGGTGCTCATCAGGCGGCTGCGGGCAGGGATTTACGGTAACGGTTGAGTTCCGACACGGTCTTGAAGGTCTCGCCAAACAGGCTGGAAAGGTTGCGCAAGATGCCCCCCACCACCCGTGCCTCGCATTCCTTGTCAAAGTCGATCTGCTCGTCCAGCCAGTGTTCCAGCCAGTCCGGATCAGGGAGCCGGCTCTGCACGGTGTCGTTGGGGAACAGCGCCTTGTTCACGTGCAGGTTGGTCGGATGCAGCGGTTTGCTGGAGCGGCTGGAACTGGCCATCAGCACGCCGAGCTTGGTGAAGGCGCGGCGGGCTTCATCGCCGTTCTGCTCGATGGCACGTTTCATGTACTTGAGATAAGCGCCGCCGTGGCGGGCTTCGTCCCGGGAGATCAGGTCGTAAATCGCCTTGATCACCGGTTCCGTGTGCCATTCGCTGGCGCGCCGATACCACTGGGTCAGGCGTACCTCGCCGCAGAAATGCAGCATCAGCGTTTCCAGCGGGGGGGCCGGGTCGAACTCGAAACGCACCGCGTGCAACTCTTCTTCCGTCGGCACCAGATCGGGCCGGAAGCGGCGCAGGTACTCGATCAGCACCAGGGCGTGTTTCTGCTCCTCGTAGAACCAGATCGACATGAAAGCGGAAAAATCGCTGTCATGGAGGTTGTCACGCAGGAACATTTCGGTGGCGGGCAGCGCCGACCACTCGGTGATGGCGTTCATCTTGACCGTGAGCGCCTGTTCGTCAGTCAGCAAGGTGGCGTCGAAACTGTCCCACGGCACGTCGTCCGCCATGTTCCAGCGCGCGCTTTCCAACGATTTGAATAATTCCGGATATAGCATTGATCCTCCTCCCGAGCGCGGCATGGTAGCAAACTCGGGAAGAGCTTGCGAACGGTTCTCGTTAAGCCCCTGCTGCCAGGCGGGGTTTTCGGTGTTATCCGGGAACACCCGGATGCGCATCGCGCCATGCGGCGATCGCGCCCGGCAGTTCCTCCAGCCCCCCAAAGACGCGTACGGCTTCGCTGTTCCCCGGGCGGCCGGCCAGCAGACCGCCACCGGCCCACATTTGCACGCCCGGGTCCAGTTGGCTGCGCACGTCGAGCAGGGCTTCCCACGCGTTGCGCAAGGGCACGGCAGCGCTGAAGGAAACCGCCACGATGTCGAAGCCGCCGGCGCGAGCCGCTGCGCAGATGTCGGAATGGGGGGTACGAGTGCCCAGCGAGAGGCAGTACACGCCTTCGGGCACGAGCATGGCCTCCACCATCAGCAGGCCGAGGCCGTGGGGTTCTTCCGGCAGGGTGGTCAGGAGCACCCGCGGGCGGCTGCGGGGTGTTCCGGCCGCCGCGATGGCGCCGCGCAAGACGTTTTGCACCTGCTCGGTGTACAGGTGTTCCTGATGCACCTGGATCTCGCCGCGCATCCACGCTAGCCCCACCTGCGTAGTAAGAGGTGCCACGGTTTCCAGGACAAAGCGCTGCAGGCCGGCGCGGGCCAGTTGCTGTTGCAGGCTGCCCCGCACGGCATCGGCCTGGTTCGTCGCAAGCAAGGTCAGGCAGTCGCAGCAAGCCTGGGGAGGCGGGGGGGCGGGCAGGCAATCGCAGGCAGCCTCGGCCAGCGCGGTCAGCTCTTCCGGGCAAGCGGGAACGACGCGCCCGGGGCGCAGGCCCTGGTCCAGCAGACGCTTGATCAAGCGAAGGCGCTGTACCTGCTCGGCAGGGTAGAGGCGTTCGCCCCGGTCATCCCGAATCGGGGCGGGAAAACCGTAACGCCGCTCCCAGACGCGAAGCGTTTCTTTCTTGAGGCCGGTTTCGCGTTCGACGGAGGTGATGCCCATGCTAGCGGGGGTTATTTGGGAAGCGTTCATTTTGTCCAGGACAAAGTGTTGACCAATCGTGTTGGTGGCGCTATCGTAGGCCTCGTATTCAAAGTTGTCCAGGACAAAAGGAGGTGTGCGATGAGTGCTTCCGTAATCGGGCCGTTGCGCCACGTGGCTGGAGCCCTTGCGGTGCTGGCGCTGTGGTCGGTCGCCCAGGCGGGCGGGGTCCGCGAGACCGCGGAGGAGGCGGCATGTCGGCGAGAAGAAGCGGCGATTGTCCAGGACAATGCGGCGCTGAATGAACTGATTCTGTTGCATCGGCTGACCGGCGGCTCGGTGCTGCGGCCGGTGCCTGCCACGGGGGTGTCGCTGTGATCCGGCGCTGGTGTGGCTATCTGCTGGCGCTGGCCTGCGCAGCCGGGGCTTCTGCCGCCTGGGGCGGGGCTTGCCCGGATCTGCTCAACCACGTGCAGCCGTCACTGATGGACGAAAACCCCCACAACCTGTGCCAGCACGCGGGGAAAGTGGTGTTGGTGGTCAATACCGCCACCGCCTGTGGCTACACGCCGCAACTGGAGGGCTTGGCTCGCCTCCAGCGCAAGTACCAGGGGCAGGGCCTGGTGGTGCTGGGCTTTCCCTCCAATGACTTTGGCGGGCAGGAGCCCCGTGCCGGGAAGGAAATCGCCGACTACTGCCAGGTCAATTACGGTGTTGATTTCCCCATGTTCAGCAAAAGCCGGGTGGCCGCCGCGGGTGGCAACCCGCTGTTCGATGCCCTGGCCAAGCGCAGTGGTCAGCGGCCCCGCTGGAACTTCCACAAATATCTGATCGGCCGTGATGGCCAGGAAGTGGTGAGCTTCCCCAGCGAGGTGGCGCCGGAGAGCCGGCTACTCGTGTCCACTGTGGAGCGGATGCTGGCCCGCGCCCCTTAAGCCAACCTCAACGATAACAATCATCCCCAACCCCACAGAGGAGTCGCCACTCGTGAATGCGCCGGAAAAACTCTTTCTCCCAGACATCCAGGCCCAGGAAGACAGCCGTGGCGTGCCCATCCAGCAAGTGGGCATCAAGGGCGTGCGCTACCCGGTCACGGTGCTGATGGCAGATGGCAGCGCCATGCCCAGCGTCGCCCGCTTCGACATGAACGTGGCCCTCGCCGCCCGTGACAAGGGGACGCACATGTCGCGCTTCATCGCGCTTCTGGAGAGCGGGCTTCAGCCCATGTCGGCAAGCGCGCTCGCGGATCTGCTGGAGGCGCAACTCATCAGTCTCGATGCGCAGCGGGGCGAGATCCACGCCAGCCTGCCGGTGTTCATCCGCAAGCAGGCGCCGGTATCCGGCGTGTCCAGCCTGCTGGACGTGGATGCCCGGTTCTCGGCCAGCGGCAGCCGGGGGGTGGGCAAGACCCTGACCCTGCGCGTGGATGTGCCGGTGACCAGCCTGTGCCCGTGCTCGCGGGAAATTTCAGCCTACGGTGCGCACAACCAGCGCTCCTGCCTGTCGGTGAGCGCCACTTTGCAGGCGGGGGCGGACGGGCCTGGCGTAGAGGCGCTTGTCCGCGTGGCCGAGCAGGCCGCCTCCTGCGAGATCTACGGCTTGCTCAAGCGCCAGGACGAAAAATTCGTCACCGAGCGCGCCTACGACAATCCCCGGTTCGTGGAGGACCTGGTGCGGGACGTGGCGCTGGCGCTCGCCGCCGATTCGCGCATCGTCCGCTACACGGTGGAATCGGAGAACTTCGAGTCCATCCACAATCACTCAGCCTACGCCCGCATCGAAGGGATGCGCTGATTTCCTCATCACCCTGGCCAGGAGTCGAGCATGCGCATTGCAGTGGTGGGGGGCGGGATTGCCGGGCTGTCGGCGGCGTGGCTGTTGCGCCGGGCGGGCCGGGTCACCCTGTTCGAGGCGGACACCCGGGTGGGCGGGCACACCCACACGGTGGAGGTCAACATCGATGGGCAGTCAGCGGCGGTTGATACCGGCTTCCTGGTGTTCAACCACCACACCTACCCGCAGTTGACGGCGCTCTTCCGGCACCTGGGGGTGGAAACGGTGGAAACGGACATGTCCTTGGGCGTGAGCGTGGACGAGGGTGCGCTGGAGTGGTCTGGCCGCAGTCTCGACGCCCTCTTCGCCCAGCCGGGGAACCTCTGGCGCCCGGCCTTCTGGGGCATGCTCGCCGACATGCTGCGCTTCAACAGCGCCGCCACCCGGGCAGCCTGTGGTGGTGGCGCCGGGCGGGACACCCTGGGGGAATTCCTGGATAGTGGGCACTACGGCGCGCCCTTTCGGGACTGGTACCTGCTGCCCATGGCGGCCAGCATCTGGTCCTGTCCGCCCCGGCAAATGCTGGACTACCCCTTTGCCACCTTTGCCCGCTTCTGCCACAACCACGGCCTGCTGCAGATTGCGCAACGCCCCCGCTGGCGCACGGTGCTCGGCGGCGGGCGGGAGTATGTGCGGAAGCTGCTGGCGGAGTTGGGGGACGTCCGTCGGGGGGCCGCGGTGACCGCGCTCCGCACGGGGAGCGACGGGCTGTGGCTGCACTGGGCAGGTGGCGCCGCCTGTTTTGACCGGGTGGTGCTGGCCTGCCACAGCGACCAGAGCCTGGCCATTCTTGGGGAGGAGGCCAGCCCGGAGGAGCGGGCGGTGCTCGCCGCGGTGCGCTATCAGCCCAACGAAGCCTGGCTGCACACGGATACGGCGCTGCTGCCGCAGCGGCCTGCGGTGTGGTCGGCGTGGAATTTCCTGGCGGGAAGGGGCCAGTCCGGGGAGCAGCCGGTGAGCGTTTCCTACCTGCTCAACCGTCTGCAGCCGCTGCCCTTCGAGCGGCCTTTGATCGTGTCGCTCAACCCCTTGCGGCCACCGCATCCCGAGACGGTGCTGGGCCGGTACGACTATGCCCATCCGGTGTTCGACCACGGGGCGATCGCGGCGCAAGCACGTCTGCCGGCCATCCAGGGGCGGCGGAACATATGGTTCTGCGGTGCCTGGACCGGTTACGGCTTTCACGAGGACGGCCTGCGCTCGGCCCTTGAGGTCGCGGCTGCCTTTGGCGTGCGCCCGCCCTGGGCCGTGGCATCCCCCGCGCCGGGCGCCCCGGCGGTCGCGGAAGGCGTGCCCGCATGAGCGCCCCGGCGCCACATGGCCCCGCTGATACAGGCATCGAGCCGGCGTGCCGGTGGCAGCCGGCCGTGCTGTGCGGGCAGGTCATGCATCGCCGTCCGCGGGGGCCTGCCTACCGGTTCGAATACCCCCTCTTCTGGTTGCGCTTGCCCTTGAATGGCCTGGCGAGGGAGCCGGGCTGGCTGTGCGCGCCCTGGCTGGGGCTGGAGCGTTGGGCGCCGCTGGTGTTGCGCCGCCACGACCACGGCCCCCGGGACGGCAGCGATCTGCTGGCCTGGGCACGGGCACTGCTCGCCCGTTTCCAGGTGCCCGCCGATGGCGAAGTGGTGTTGGAAACCACGCCCCGATTCTTTGGCCTGCTCTTCAACCCGGTGAGCTTCTGGTACTGCCACGATCAGGCCGGTGCCCTGCGCGCCGTGCTGTGCCAGGTGCACAACACGTTTGGCGAGTGGCACACCTATGTGGCCGCCCGGCCGGATCGGGGGCCCATCGGACCGGGAGAGGACCTGGAGGCGCGCAAGGTCTTTCACGTTTCGCCCTTTTTCCCCGTGGGTGGCAGCTATCGCTTCCGTTTTGCCCTGACGGCGGCGGGCAGCCAGGTGTGGATACGTTACGAGCAGGAGTCCTCGGTGCATCTGGTGGCGAGCCTGCGGGGCGAAGCGCGGCCCCTGGGGCGTGTCGAACTCGGGCGGGCGTTGCTGGGCGCCCCCGTGCAGGCCGCGGCAGTCCTGTTCCGCATCCATTGGCAAGCCCTGCGCCTGTGGGCCAGGGGGGCCGTCTTTCATCGCAAGCCTGAGCCGCCCCGACAGGAGGTGTCATCATGACCATGGCCAGTCAGTCCTCGTTTGCGCCCGCCGGGCTGGGCGCCGTGCCCCGCTCCGCGCGCCAGATCCTCACCCTGATCGATCATTTGCCCGAGTCGGTGGAACTGGTCCTGCCGGGCGGGCAGCCCTGGCATGGCCGGGGTCGGGTGGCTGCAGCGCGCCTGACCGTGCACGATTGGGCGTTCTTCGACCATGTGCTCGCCCGGGGCGAGTTGGGGCTGGGTGAAAGCTACGTTGCCGGCTTGTGGGATTGCGCCGATCTGCCCGGTTTGCTCGCCTACCTGGGGCGTCAGCGACAGGCCCTGGGGCGGGCCGTGCATGGTCAGGCCCTGCAACTGATGATGGCGCGGCTGCGCCACTGGCTGCGGCCCAACACCCGGGAGGGCGCGCGGCGGAACATCATGGCCCACTACGATCTGGGAAACGCCTTTTACGCCCTGTGGCTCGACGCCTCCATGAGCTATTCCGCGGCCTGCTTCGCGCACCCGGACGAGCCGCTCGAGCGTGCGCAGCAGCGCAAGTACCGTCGTATTCTCGATCGGCTGGAGGCGCGGCCGGGGCAGCGGATACTCGAGATCGGTTGCGGGTGGGGCGGCTTCGCCGAGATCGCCGCGGCGGAATACGGCTGTCGGGTGGTGGGCATCACCCTTTCCCCCGCCCAACTGGAATGGGCACAACGCCGCATGGCCGCCGCCGGTCTGGACGACCGGGTGGAACTGCGCCTGCAGGATTACCGGGACGTGCCAGGGCGCTTCGACCACATCGTCTCCATCGAGATGCTGGAGGCGGTGGGCGAGCGTTACTGGCCCACCTATTTCAGGACGCTGCGGGACCGGCTCGCCCCCGGGGGGCGGGCGATGATTCAGGTGATCACCATTGACGACGGCTTGTTCCCCGCGTACCGCCGACAGCCGGACTTCATCCGCCAGCACGTTTTCCCGGGCGGCATGCTCCCGGGGCCCCGGCGGCTGGGGCAACTGGCGGCGGGCGCAGGGCTGGCGCTGAATGAAGACCACGCTTTTGGCGACGACTACGCCCTGACGCTGGCCCGGTGGCGGGCCGCCTTTGAACAGGCGTTGCCCCAGGTGCGGGCCCAGGGGTTCGACGAGCGCTTTATCCGTCTCTGGCGCTACTACCTGGCGTTGTGCGAAGGCGGTTTCCGCGCCCGCAACATCGATGTGCGTCAGACCCTGCTGCAGGGGTGATGGTGAGTGCACCGGATCTGGCGGGCTTGATCCGCTATTACGAAACCCTGACGCCAGCGAGTGTGGCGGAGCTGGGGAAGTGGTATGCCGCTGACGCCACCTTTCAGGACCCGTTCAATCAGGTTCGCGGCCTGCAGGCGGTGCAGCGGGTCTTTGCCCGCATGTTCGAGCAGGTGCACGCTCCCCGCTTCGCCATCGGCAGTGTTTTCCATGGCGAGCAGGCTCAAGACGGGGTGATGCTGCTGTGGCGCTTCGATTTCGGCCTGCCCTTGCCGGGGCGCGTCGTGCCGATTCACATGGAGGGCAGCAGCCATCTCGGCTTTGCGACGGATGGGAAGGTGCGCACCCACCGGGACTACTGGGACCCGGCGGCGGAACTCTACGGCCAGGTGCCGCTGCTCGGCTGTCTGGTAAGGGGTTTCCAGCGCCGGGTGGGGGCCTGAGCGGGAGACCCGGCGCAAATCAATTCCACGCTCCGGGCGCTCGGCCCGGACCGCAGCACAGGTTTCGGGCGTGGTCAGTCCCGCTGCAGGCGCTGCTGCTTCTCGCGCCGCTCCTGGGCCTCCAGGCACAGGGTGGCGGTGGGGCGGGCCAACAGCCGGGGCAGCCCGATGGGGTCCCCGGTGTCCTGGCAGTAGCCGTAGGAGCCGTCGTCCAGCCGGGCCAGCGCCTGGTCGATCTTGGACATCAGCTTGCGCTCCCGGTCCCGTACCCGAAGTTCCAGCGCATGCTCCTCTTCCTGGGTCGCACGGTCGGACGGGTCGGCATTGGCTTCGGTCTCGCGCAGGTGCTCGCCGGTCAGCCGGGCGTTGTCCACGAGCTCTGCCTTCTGTTGCAGCAATAGCGCGCGGAAGAACTCGATCTGGGCCTCGTCCATGTACGCAGACTCCGGCATGGCGAGGAGTTCTTCCCGGGGAAAGGGCAGGGGGTAGTGAATCATGGGCGCTCCTTTCTGAGCGATGAGCACTGCGTGTGCCGCCGCGGCATCCCTGCGGTCAGCCTGTTACCGCGGGGCCTGTTATTGGGAAAGCGGGGCTTAATATTACTCGCAAGCCATCACTGCGGGCAGGAAGGATGTCCGCTTTTGCCAACGTCAAATCCGGCTTGTCAGGGGAGCAGGGATATGGCAGCGCGCCCCGGAAAGTACCATCCGGAGCGCGCCGTGGGATCAGCGGCGAGGGGTGCTGGCCGGCTCGGCCGGCTTGGTGCTGTCGAGCTGCTTGGCCTGGCTGTCGCTCACATACTCGAACACCCGCACCACGCGCTGCACCCCGCTGGTCGTGCGGGCGATCTCGGTGGCATGGTCGGCCTCCTGCTGGGTCACCATCCCCATCAGGAAAACGGTGCCCGCCTCGGTTACCACCTTGACCACCTGGGCCGGGAACCTGGAGTACTCCACGAAGCGGGCCTTGACCTTGGACGAGATGTAGGCGTCGTTGCTGCGGGCGGTCAGGGAACTGGGCCAGCCCACCACCAGTTCGTTGCTGATGCCGCGCACGTTGGGCACCCCGCTCACCAGGCGTTCCACCTCCGCTTTCGTGGCTTCATCGATCACCTCTCCGGTGAGGAGCACATTGCGGTTGAAGCTGGTGACGTTGAGGTGGACCTTGTCGCCGTAGCGGTCGCCTACCCGGGCCTGGGCCTTCCACTCGATTCCTTCGTCTTCCAGGTAGGTGCCGGAGGTCCGGCGATCGGCTGCGACCAGAGCGGTCACGCCCACGCCGGTGGCCACCACCGGAAAGCAGCCCTGAAGCGCGGGCACGACAGTGGCTGCCAGCGCGGCGGTGAGCGCGAGGCGCTTGAGCTTGGTCATCACGATTCTCCTAAGAGCATGCAGTCGATGCCATCGCACAGGCAATGGATCATGAGCAGGTGGACTTCCTGGATGCGGGCCGTGCGATTGGCCGGCACACAGAGGTGGATGTCGGTTTCGAGCAGCATCTGGCCGATTTCGCCCCCGCCCTTGCCGGTGAGCGCCACCACCCGCATGTCGCGCTCGTGGGCGGAGCGGATCGCCTCGATCACGTTGCTGGAATATCCGCTGGTGGAAATGGCAAGCAGCACGTCGCGGGGCTGACCCAGGGCGCGCACCTGCTTGGCGAACACCTGGTCAAAGGCGTAGTCGTTGGCGACGGCGGTGAGGATGGAGCTGTCCGTGGTCAGCGCCAGCGCTGCCAGCTCCGGGCGTTCCTTCTCGAAGCGGCCCACCAGTTCCGCCGCGAAGTGCTGGGCGTCCCCGGCTGAACCACCGTTGCCGCAGGCGAGTATCTTGCCGTTGGCCAGCAGGCACTCGACCATGATTTCAACGGCCATGGCCAGTGGCGCGGATAGCACTTCCGCTGCTTCGAGTTTGAGGTGGGCGGAATCATTGAAATGACTGGCGACCCGGGCGACGAGATCCATCGTGAAAGAATGCCTTGCTGATGCCGATGGGGACTCATTCTAGCATTGTCGGCGCGGGCTGCCGCCAGCCCCGGGGCTGCGCACCCGGGATGGGGTCGCGCGTTGCGTGACTGGAAGGGGCGGCGCGGTGCCGGGAAACCGGGGGCGGCGAGGGCGCTTGCGTGGGGCCGCCTACCGGACCGAACGGACCGTCGCCCGTAGGCTCAGGGGTGGATGGCCGGGGGCTCAGGTGGCGCTTTCGCGCCGGGGCGTCTAGTGGTGGGCGCCGTTCTTGCCCTTCGCTGCGGGCGGCGCATCGTCCTGTTTGTCGTCGTGGGCGGCGTCGGCCCCGTCGCCTTTGCCTCCATCCCCGCCTTTGTCACCTTTTTCCTTCTTCTTGCCCGGTGGGAGTTCGGCGGGCAGGGTGGGGGGGACGACCTCGATTTGTTTCTCGGTCATGTAGTCGTTCATTTCCTTCCAGCCCGCGAACACCGCGGCCTTCACTGCCTTGGGGTTGAGCCGGTAGCAGTCCTCCAGCGCCCGCCCGGCGTGGCGGCAGGCGCTGCCCACGGCCTTGCCCTCGGCTTCCTTGGCGGCGGCTGTCTTGGCCGGGTCCGGAATGCCCAATTGCTCGCAACCGGCCAGCAGCAGCGCGGCCGATATCAGGAGCATGCTTGAACGCAGTGTCGATGCCATGAAAAGAAAGGAAGATGGCCCTGTTATTCCCCATGAGTTAACGTCACTGAGTAGCATCTACTTGATGCTTGTCGGCAAGGCTCCCGTGGCACGGGGCCTGGCAGCAAGGAAGCCGGGGCAAGGGCGCGTCAGCGGGCAATCCTCCCCGTCCCGGCAGAGTCCGGTGGCGGCATAATGCGCGCCACCCTGCCCGAGCCGAAGGCAGGCAACGATTGGAGAAGCGCGGGAATGAATACATGGATACGCGGCATGGGGCGCATGTTGCCCTGGCTGTTGGGGGGATGGATGCTTTCCAGCCCCGCGGGGGCGGTGGACATCCGCCTGGCCCACGACCTGGACCCGGATCGGCAGGAAGCCCTGAGCCACCTGGTCAGCCGGTTCAATGCCAGCCGCCCGGGGGACAGGGTGGTGCTCGAAACGGTCCGGGACCTCAAGGCCCAGGACGAGCCTCCCAACCTTGCCCTGTTTGATGAGGATGACAAGCCTGACAGCCTGGTCGGGCGGCGGCTGTTGCCGCTCCATCAGGTGATGCAGGAGGCGGGCAGGAAGGTGGATCTGGCCGGTTTCCACAAGGTTCTGCTGGAGGCGGGTGGCGATGCCAAGGGGCGGCTGGTGAGCTTGCCCATGGCCTACGCCTATCCGACCCTGTTCTACAACCGGGATGCCTTCCGCAAGGCGGGGCTGGACCCGGAGCAGCCCCCGCGCACCTGGTGGGAGATGCAGCAGGCTGCGGCGGCACTGGCGGCGGCGGGCTACGCCTGCCCCTACGCTTCGTCCCGGCCGGTGTGGCTGCACCTGGTCAACCTGTCGTCCCAGCACAATGCACCGTTCGCGGTCCAGTCCCGCCAGGGCCAGTCGCTCGTTTTCAACGGCTTCGTGCAGGTCAAGCACATCGCTCGCCTGTCCAGTTGGGTGAAAAGCCGTTACCTGCACCTCTTCGGGCCGGGGGATCAGGCGGATGACCGCTTCGTGACGGGGGACTGCGCCATGATCACTGCCGGCTCGGCCCTGCAGAACCGGCTCACCGCCCAGGCCGCCTTCGATTTTGCCGCCGCCGACCTGCCCCACTACGACGACGTGGTGGATGCCACCCCCGCCAATGTGCTGCCGGGGGGCCGGGCCTTGTGGGCGTTCGCCGGCCACGGCAAGGGCGAGGTGCGGCTGGCGGCCGAGTTCGTGGCCTTCCTCCTGCGCCCCGAAGTGCAGCGGGAGTGGGTGGAGCAGACCGGTTTTCTCCCCCTCTCCACGGCGGGTCAGGGTTTGCCCCTGACGGCCCTGGACCGGGCGTTGCAGAGCCGGTTGAAGGCCCGCTCCCAGGTGGGGCCCACCCTGGCCACGGCCGCGGCCCTGCGCAGCAATCACAGCTTCCAGCAGGTCTGGCGCATCACCAACCAGGAACTGCAGGACGTATGGGCCGACCGCAAGCCCGCCAAGGCGGCGCTGGATCAGGCGGTGGAACAGGGCAACCAGGCCTTGGCCCTGCCGCCGCTCGCCCGGTGACGCCGTGGGCCGCTGGCATTTCCCGCGCCTGATTGCCCACCGCTGCGGGGGCGTGCTCGCGCCCGAGAATACGCTGGCCGGTTTGCGCCAGGCGTCCCTGGCGGGGTACGGCGCGGTGGAGTTCGACGTGATGCTGGCGCGGGACCGGACGCCGGTGCTCATCCACGACGAAACGCTCGACCGCACCACCAACGGTTGCGGCCGGGTGGCCGATCACGACTACGCCCAGCTTGCCTGCCTGGATGCCAGCGCCGGGTTTGGCGCCGGGTTCGGCCCGGAGCCCATCCCCGATCTGGCCTCGGCAGCCCGGTTGTGCCGGCAGCTCAATCTGTGGGCGAACGTGGAGCTCAAGCCCGCCGAGGGCTCGGACCAGGAAACCGGTGCCCTGGTGGCCTGGATGGTCCGGCGCTACTGGGAGGGCGCCGATCAGTGGCCCCTGCTTTCCTCCTTTTCCGAGGTGGCGCTGGCGGCGGCCCGCAAGGCCGCTCCCCTGCTGCCCCGGGGGCTGCTGGTGGGCGTGATTCCGCCCGACTGGCAGGCGCGCATGGCGCGGTTGGGCTGCGTGACCCTGCACTGCGATGCGGCAGTCAATCCGCCGGAGCGGCTTGCCCAGGTGGTGGCCTCCGGCACTCCGGTGCTGTGCTACACCGTCAATTTGCGGGACATGGCCTGGCGCCTGCTGGAGCAAGGGGTCAGCGCTGTCTTCACCGACCGGCTGGACCGGCTGCGGCCGGAAAACCTGCCGGAAACCCCGTCGCGCAAAGGCCTCGAGCCCTAGCGCCCGCTTCAGGCGCCTTGTGCCTCCTCCGGGTCGAACAGAGCCGGGGGAGGCGTGGCCGGGGCGGTGTCGTGGGCCTTGCGCGGGCACGCCAAAGCATCGACCAGGAAGCGGGCCACCCGGTGCCGGTAGGCGATAGGCTGGCTCAGCACGCTGCCCAAGTGCCCGCCCGTGGGGGTGATCCACAGCTCTGTCCCCGCATGGGCGGCAAGGTGGCTGGCATGCGCCACCGGCACACAGCGGTCATCCGCCGCGTGGATGATCAGCAGCGGGCGTTGGCGCAGCCGCGTGGCCAGCAGGGCGGGGCTGAACCGGTAAAGATTCGCCCCCAGCAGCAGCCAGCCCCCAAGGACAAGGCCGGGCAGGAACACCACACCCAGCCCCAGGGGCAGCAGGCCTGGCAGGGTGCGCCAGAGCATGGCGCCAAAGTGGGCGAAGGCGCTATCGCTCACCACCGCGCCGATGGCGGGCTCTTCGGCTGCGGCGGCAATGGCGGCGGCGCCGCCCATCGAAGCACCTGCCACCGCGATCCGCCCCGGCGGGTAGCCGCGTTCCAGCAGCCAGTCCACTGCCCCCAGCACATCGAGCCGCTCGGTCCGGCCAAAGCCCAGGCGGGCCGGATCGCTGCCGCCGTGGCCGCGCAGGTCCAGCGCCAGCACGCTGAGGCCCGCCGCCCGCAACTCCGCCGACAGGCCCCCGGCGGCGCCCGCGAGCGTCTGCCCGCGATGCATCCCCAGCCCATGCACCAGTACCACCGCTCCCCGCGCACCGGCGGCGGGCAGATAGGTGGCGGTGAGCCGGATCAGCGGCGAGCGGCTGTAGAACTGCACCGCGTCGCCCCCGGGGCCGGCCGCCATGGGCGGCGCCGGATGTGCGGTGCAGCGATGCACCAGCGCCAGCGAGGCCGCCCCATAGATCAGGGCCAGCAGGCTGGCCGCGCACATGAGTCCCCATTCCGCCGTTGCCATGATCGCTCTCCCCGTCGTGTTGGCGCCGTGCTGCTGGGTCGCAGTGGGCGCGCATCGGGTTCAGGTGTTTTCGCCGGCGTCATGGCGCCGCCCTAAAGAACTTCGGTCTTCTGCCGATGACTGCGCGGAGGTGGGCCGGCATCGGGTTCGGTCCATTCATCCCCGGGGCGGCGCCCCGGTTCTGGTGGCGAGGAATACCTGGGAATGGGTGTGCGTGCTTGGCTGATCCTGCTTTGGCTGTGCCTGGCCGGGTGCGCCTGGGCCGTGGACGTGGAAGGCCGGAACGATCTGGATCTGGCCGGCCACGCCCAGGTTCTGGTGGACCGGGACTGCACGGCCACTGCGCAGGACATGCAGCGCCCCGAGTGGGCCAGCCGCTTCGAGCAGCCCGGCGCGGGGCGGATCAGTCTGGGCTACGTGTCCGGCTGCGTATGGGTGCGCCTGGCGCTGGCCCAGAGCACGCCCTCCGAGCGCCTGCTGGAGGTGGCGTTCCCCCTGCTCGACGCGGTGGAGCTCTACCGCCCCACCCCGACCGGCGCCTACGAGATGAGCGTGGGCGGGGACACCCGGCCGTTTTCGGTGCGGGAGTTTGCCTACCGCAACTTCGTCTTTCCCTTCGATCACCCGGGCGGGGGCGAGCAGGTGTATTACCTGCGGGCCCAGTCGGAGGGGCCGGTCATGGTGCCCCTGCGCCTGTGGCAGCCCCGCGCTTTCCACTCCGGGTCGGTGGGGGCGGAATACAGCTACGGCGCCTACTACGGCACCATGACCATCATGGTGCTGTACAACCTGATGCTGTTCTTCTTCGTCCGGGACCGCTTCTACCTCTACTACGTCCTCTACATCGGCACCTACGTGCTGTTCCAGTTCAACCTCAATGGCTACGCCCAGCAGTACCTCTGGGGCGACTGGCCGGCCTGGTCCAACCGGGCGCCGGGGGTGTTCATGGGCCTGGCCATTGCGGCGGGCACGCTGTTCTCCCGCAAGTTCATCGACAGCGAGCGAAATTGCCCGCGCCTGGACAAGCTGCTGTGGGGCTTCCAGTACGCCGCCCTGGTCGCCAGCGCCATTTCCCTGTTCGGCTCCTACCGGCTGGGCGCAGCCCTGGGCAATGCCTGTGGCGTGGCCTTCACGCCGGTGTTGCTGTTCGCCGGGGCGCTGGTTTGGCGCCGCGGGCACGAGTCGGCCCGTTTCTTCGTGTATGCCTGGTCCTTTTATCTGGCGGGGATCGGCACCACGGGCCTGGTGTACGGCGGGCTCATCCCCAACAACGCCTTTACCAGCATTGCCATGCAGATCGGCTCGGCGGTGGAGGTGCTGCTGCTGTCCATGGCCCTGGCCGACCGCATCAACCGCCTGCGCCAGGAAAAGGAAGCCGCCCAGCGGGCCGCCCACCGCCACCTCACCCAGCTCAACGAGGAACTGGAGCGGCTGGTGGGCGAGCGCACCGTTCAGCTGGAAGACAACAACCGGCGGCTGCGCGAGAGCGAAACCCGCGTCCGGCTGTTGCTGGAATCCACGGCCGAAGGCATCTACGGGGTGGATCGGGAAGGGCGCTGCCAGTTTGCCAACCCGGCGGCGGTTGCCACGCTCGGCCTGGCGGACGGGCAGGCGGTGCTGGGCCAGCCCATGGAAGGGCTCATCGGCCATAGCGGTGCCGATGGCCGGCTATACACGGCCGGCAGCAGCCCCGTGTACCGGACCATGGGCGACCGGCAGCGGCGTACCGTGACCGACGAATGCTTCGTGCGCCCGGACGGCGAACGGGTGCCCGTGGAATACGCGGTGGCGCCCATGGTGGAAAGCGGCGAAGTGACGGGCGCGGTGGTGGCGTTCCGGGACATCAGCCAACGCCTGGCCCAGGAGCAGGCCCTGGCCTACGACCACGGTCTGAAAGGCGTGGTGGCCGAGTTGTTGCGGGTGCCCCTGAGCGCCCGGACGCTGGAGGACTGCCTGCAGGATGCCCTGGCCGTGCTCCTGGCGACCCCCTTCCTCTCGGCCCCGGGCGCGGCCGCGGTGCTGGTGGCGGATGCCAGTGGCCAGCGGCTGGCGGCCGCGCAGGGGCTGGGGCCGCAGATGCTCGCCAGTTGTCTGGCGTTGCGGGGCGGGGCGGTGGGCGCCCAGGCGGGCCCGGCCGGATACCGCAGCGTGGTGCTCAACCTGGCCGACACCGCCGGCGAACTGGGCGTGCTCGTGCTGTGGGTGCATGAGAACCATGATTTCCAGGCCGTCGAACTGGCCTTCCTCGATACCGCGCGGCTGGCGGTGGCCGGCATCGTCGAGCGCAAGCAGGCCGAGCACTGGCTGGAGCAGGGGCGTCTGGCGGCGGAGTCCGCCAACCGGGCCAAGAGCGAGTTTCTCTCCAACATGTCCCACGAAATGCGCACCCCGCTCCATGCCATCCTCGGCTTCGCCGAACTGGGCGCGAGCCGGGCGGAGGAGGAAGGGCAGCCGCGGCTGCAGGGCTATTTCGACCGGGTGCAGGTGGGCGCGCGGCGGCTTTCCGGGCTGATCGAGGATCTGCTGGAACTGGCCGAGCTGGAATCCGGCGCCCACAGTCTGCGCATCCACGAAGAAGACCTGGCCCACCTGATCACCGACGTGGCTCACCGCATGACGCCCACCCTGCGCAACCACGGCCAGACGCTCACCCTGCGGGTGGCCGCCGATCTGCCCCGGCTGGCGTGCGACGCCCGGCAGATCCGGCTGGTGCTGCGCCACCTGCTGCAAAACGCCAGCCGTTACGGCGGCGACGGCACGGAAATCTCCCTGAGCGCTGGCCTGCTCGAAGACCACACCGCCCTGCGCATCCAGGTGGTGGACCAGGGCGTCGGCATTCCTCCGGCCGAACTCGAAAGCATCTTCGACCGCTTCACCCTCTCGTCCAAGACCCGCACCGGCGCGGGGGGCACCGGGCTGGGGCTGCCCATCTGCCGCCGGGCCGTGCTGGCCCATGGCGGACGCATCTGGGCCAGCAACAACGAGGCAGGCGGCGCCACGTTCACCGTCGAGCTGCCGCTGGTTTCGCCAGCCACCGGACGAGCCTCCGAGGACTCCCAATCAGCGCCGGACTTCGCCTCATAGCATCACCTGCGTGCCCAATTCGACCACCCGGTTCGCTGGCAGGTTGAAGTACGTCGCCGCGCCTTCGGATTGCCGGGTCATCCAGGCAAACATCGCATTGCGCCAGCGGGGCAGTCCGCCGGCACCGTCGACGATGGTCGAACGGGCGACAAAGTAGGTGGTTTCCATCGGGTCCAGCTCCAGTCCGAACCGGCCTGTCCCGGTCAGCGCGGCGGAGACGTCCGCCTCCTCCCGGAAGCCGAAGCGCACCGTCACGCTCCACACATCCGGCGCCAGCATCGTCACGCGCAGCCTCTCGTCCGGCTCGAGCCGGGGCACATCCTCATGCTCCACGTGCAGGAACACCGTACGCGCATGCATCACCTTGTAGTGCTTCAGGTTGTGGAACAGGGCGCTGGGTACGACCGCTGGGTCGGAGGTGAGATACACCGCCGTGCCTGACACTTGCGGCGCATCGGGTCGCGGGCCTGAGAGAAAGTCCCCCATCGGGATGTCGATCTGCCGCCGCTGGCGTGCCACCAGCCCGCTGCCTTCCTTCCAGGTCGTCAGCAGCAGGAAGATCAGCCCACCGAGCGCCATGGGCATCCAGCCGCCCTCGCCGATCTTGGTCAGGTTAGACGCAAAGAAGGCCGCCTCCAGCAGCGCGAACAGGGCGAGTGCGCCCAGGGTCGGCAGCCGGAAGCGCCGGGTCAGGCGCAGGGTGACGTATCCGGTCAGAACGGTGGTGATGATCATCGTCCCCGATACCGCGATGCCGTAAGCCGCCGCCAGCGCGCCGGAAGAGCGGAACTCCATCACCAGGAGCAGCACCGCCAGCAACATGAGCCAGTTGACCGTTGGCGCGTAGATCTGGCCTCGCTCGGTATCCGATGTGTGCAGGATGCGGACCCGGGGCAGGTAGCCCAGATGGGAGGCCTGCAGGGTCATGGAGTACGCGCCGGTGATCGTCGCCTGGGAGGCAATCACGGTAGCGGCCGTGGCCAGTACCACCAGGGGCAGGGTGAGCCAGTCCGGCGCCAAGAGGTAGAAGGGGTTGCGCACTGCCTCCGGGGTTCGGAGCACCAGCGCGCCCTGGCCGAAGTAGTTCAGCATGAGGGCTGGGCACACCAGTCCGTACCAGGCCAGCCGGACCGGCCGGGCGCCAAAATGCCCCATGTCCGCGTAAAGCGCCTCGCCTCCGGTCAGCGCCAGGAACACCGCAGAAAGCAGCAGAAAGGCGCCGTGCGGGTCGCGCACTGCGAAATCCAGGGCGTACCGAGGGTGGAGCGCTGCGATGACCCCCGGCGTCTGGGCGATGCTTGACACCCCCAGCGCGGCGATGGCGAGGAACCACAGGACGGTGACGGGGCCGAACAACGCGCCGACACGACCGGTGCCGTGGCGCTGGATGGCGAACAACAGGATCAGGATCGTTGCCGTGATGGGCACCACCAGGGATTCGAACTGGGGGGTGGCGACGCTGATCCCTTCCACCGCGGAGAGGACCGAAATGGCTGGCGTGATGATGGCGTCGCCGTAAAACAGCGCGGCCGCGAACACCCCGGCGCTGATCACCAGCCAGGCGCCGCGTCCCCCCGTTCCGGAGAGCCGGTGAGCCAATGCTGTCAGTGCCAGCACGCCGCCCTCGCCCTGGTTGTCGAACTGCAGCACGATGGCCACGTACTTGAAGGAGATGATCAGCGTCACGGCCCAGAACAATGCCGAGAGCGTGGCCAGCACATTGTGCTCGGTCAGGGCGATGGCGTGAGAGCCGGCAAATGCCTCCTTGAAGGCATACAGCGGGCTGGTGCCGATATCGCCGAAGACCACGCCCAGGGCGGTCAGCGCGAGCGCCCACTGGCCGGCGCCGCTCGGCGTGGGGTGAGAGGGGGCGGGAGGCACTCCCGCGACAGCGGCTTTTTCAGAAGACATGGCAACTCCGCAGGCAGAAACGGGCCAGGTGGTGTCAGGGTTGAAAGCGGTAGCCAACCCCGGTTTCGGTGAGAAAGTGGCGCGGCTGTGCCGGGTCGTCCTCCAGCTTCTGCCGCAGGTGCCCCACGTACACCCGCAGGTAGTGGGGGCTTTCAACATATGAAGGCCCCCACACCTCGCGCAGCAGGTGGCGGTGGGTCAGCACCCGGCCCGTGCTGGCCAGCAGCGCGCACAGCAGGCGGTACTCCAGCGGCGTCAGCCTGACGGGCTCGCCGTGGCGTTTCACGGCTCGCCGGGCCAGATCCACCTGGTTGGCGCCGAAGCACACTTGCGCCGAGCCGTCGTCGCTTCCCGGGCGGGCGCGGCGCAGCAGGGCGCGCACCCGGGCGAGCAATTCGGCGACCGAGAAGGGCTTGGTCAGATAGTCGTCGGCGCCGGCGTCGAGCACTCCAACTTTGTCCAGTTCGGTGCTGCGGGCGGAGAGCACCAGCACGGGCATGGCCGACCAGGTGCGCAGGTCGCGGACAAAATCCAACCCGTCTCCGTCGGGCAGGCCGAGGTCGAGAATCACCAGATCCGGCTTGCGCGTTGCCGCATCCACCGCGCCACGGGCCAGGGTCTCGGCCTCATGGACCCTGTAGCTGTCGCTCTCCAGCGCGGTGCGGATAAAACGGCGGATTTCACGTTCGTCTTCGACAATCAGGACGCTTGGTGCCAGCGTGCCCATCATGGCGCCTCCTGAGAGCCCTGGGCTTCCGCTTCGAGCAACGGTGGCGTGCCCAGGGGGATCGACAGCAGCACCCGTGCGCCATTGGCCACATTCTCGGCGCGGAGGGTGCCGCCATGGGCTTCCGCCACCGCCTTGCAGATGGTCAGACCCAAGCCGACTCCGGGCAGCGCCGATTCCGCTTCGCCGCGGACAAAGGGCTCGAACAGATGCGGCAGCCGCTCCGGCGGAAAACGGCTTCCGTCGTTCGTCACCGAGATCTCGGCGGTGGTGGGGGTGGCTTCGGCGCCAATCGTGATCGCAGCCCCCGGCGGCGAGTACTTGGCGGCGTTCTCGAGCAGGTTGCAGAACACCCTTTCCATGAGCACGGCGTCGAACTCCAGCAGCGGCAGGTCGGGGGCGAGCCGCACGTGCAACGGGTGGCCCACCAGCGCCGAGGCCTGCAGCTTGAGGGCTGCGCCGATCACCTCCTCCAGCGGTTGCCACTCGCGCCTCAGTTCGATGGGGCCGGCCTGCAGGCGAGCCATATCGAGCAGGTTGGCCACCATCCGGCTCAGCCTCATGGACTGCTCCCGGAGCGCCAGCGCGATATCGCGGGCCGCGTCGGGCAGGGGCGGATGGAGTACCGTCAGCGCGTCGGCCAGCCCGTACACCGCCGTCAGCGGCGTGCGCAGATCATGGGATAGGGCGGACAGAACGGAATTGCGCAGGCGCTCCGCCGAAACCTGGACCTGCGTTTGCTGTGCCACTGCAACAAAGTGGATGCGCTCTACGGCGGTGGCGGCCAGGGCGGCAACCGCTTCCAGCAGCGGCGCCTGCGCCTTGAAGTGCGCGCCACCCGGGTCGGGCAGGCAGACGTGCAAAACGCCCCGGGTGCGGGTGGCGCCAACCAGCGGCAAGAGGTAGGTGTCCTGATCCTCCGCCCCGGTCGTGGCGGTTTCCACGGGGCGGCCACTTTCCAGCGCCGACCGGGCCGCGTACTGGTCCGGAAGGCTCAGCGTGCGCTTGCCGGCGTCCACCGGGCGGAGCCGTTCCTCTGCATCGGGCAGGAACAGGCCGGCTGCCGCACCCAATTCCTGGCGCAGGTAAGCGCTGATGGCCCGGTCCACCTGCTCGATCTGGAGCGCGCCGCCCAGTTCGGCGGCCAGGCGGTACAGGCCCCGGCTTTCCCGCTCGCGCCGTGCCGCCGCCTGGGCCTGCTGGCGAATGCCCGCGGTAAGGTGGGTGATGATCAGCGCCACCGCCAGCATGACGACGAAGGTGAGCAGGTACTGGGTGTGACTGACGTCGAAGGAAAAGCGGGGCGGAACAAAGAAGTAGTCGAACAGAGCCACGCTGCACACCGAGGCCAGTACCGCCGGCCCCCGCCCCAGCCGGGTGGCCAGCAGCGCCACCGCCAGCAGGAACAGCATGGCGATGTTGGTGAGATCCAGGTCGTTGTGGAAAGGTGTGGCCAATAACGCCACCGCGCCACATGCCAGCGGTGCCAGTGCATAGGCGAGCCACCGGGTGCGCGGTGCGGAATTGGGCGGCGTTGCGAGTGTGACCATCCTTGGCCTCCATTCTTCAGGCTCATGGGGTGAGCGCGGAGCCATTCTTGCACCGACGATGTATACGCCGCGTAAAGATCACGCCGGCCCCCGTGCCCGGCCTCACGGGGAGAGGGCGCCCCAACGGCAGGGCGTTGCTGCAGCAATGCTAGAATCCGCAATCCTCTACGTTACTGATCGTGGCCCGCACCCGCGCATGGCGCTGGGATAGTGGCCGCACACCTTTGTGGGACAGGTATGAAAAGCGCCGAGATCCGAGAGCAGTTCCTGAAATTCTTCGAGTCCAAGGGCCACCAGATCGTGGCCTCCAGTTCCCTGGTGCCGGGGGACGACCCGACCCTGCTGTTTACCAACGCGGGAATGAACCAGTTCAAGGATGTGTTCCTCGGCTTTGACAAGCGACCCTACAGCCGCGCCGCCACGTCGCAGAAATGCGTGCGCGCCGGCGGCAAGCACAACGACCTGGAGAACGTGGGCTACACCGCGCGGCACCACACCTTCTTCGAGATGCTGGGCAACTTCAGCTTTGGCGACTACTTCAAGCAGGACGCCATCCTGTACGCCTGGGAGCTGCTCACCGAGGTGTTCAAGCTGCCCAAGGAACGGCTCATGGTCACCGTGTATGCGGAGGACGACGAGGCCTACGACATCTGGACCCGGCAGGTGGGCCTGCCGCCGGAAAAGGTGGTCCGCATCGGCGACAACAAGGGCAGCCGCTACGCTTCCGACAACTTCTGGATGATGGGCGACACCGGCCCCTGCGGCCCTTGCACCGAGATCTTCTACGACCACGGCGCCCACATCTGGGGCGGCCCCCCGGGCAGCCCGGAGGAAGACGGCGACCGCTTCATCGAGATCTGGAACAACGTGTTCATGCAGTTCAACCGGGACGAAGCCGGGGTGATGCACCCGCTGCCCAAGCCCAGCGTGGATACCGGCATGGGCCTGGAGCGCGTGTCCGCCGTGCTGCAGGGCGTGCACGCCAACTATGAGATCGACCTCTTCCAGAACCTGATCAAGGCCGCGGCCCGGGAGACTTCCGGCGCCGACATGAATTCCCCCTCCCTGCGCGTGCTGGCGGACCACATCCGCGCCTGTTCCTTCCTGCTGGCCGATGGCGTCATTCCCGGCAACGAGGGGCGGGGCTACGTGCTGCGCCGGATCATCCGCCGCGCCATCCGCCACGGCTGGAAGCTGGGCGCCCGTTCCGCTTTCTTCCACAAGATGGTGCCGGATCTGGTGGCCGAGATGGGCGCCGCTTACCCCGAGCTGGTGGCCAGCCAGGTGCGGGTGATGGAGATCCTCAAGCAGGAAGAAGACCGTTTCTTCGCCACCATCGAACACGGCATGGCCATCCTCGAAGCCGAGCTGGCGGACATGGCCCGGGCTGGCAGCTCGGTGTTCAACGGCGAAACCGCGTTCAAGCTGCACGACACCTACGGCTTCCCCCTGGACCTCACCGCCGACATCTGCCGCGAGCGGGGCGTGACGGTGGACGACGCGGCTTTCAACGCCGCCATGGCCCGGCAGAAGGAGCAGGCCCGGGCCGCCGGCAAATTCAAGATGGCCGCCAATCTGGACTACGACGGCCCCGCCACCACCTTCCACGGCTACGCGCAGCTCGAAGCCAAGGGCAACGTCCTGGCGCTGTACAAGGACGGCGCGCCGGTCAATGAACTGCTGGAAGGCGAGCTGGGCGTGGTGGTGCTGGACCACACCCCCTTCTACGCCGAGTCCGGCGGCCAGGTGGGCGACCGGGGCGAGCTGCGTTCCAGCCACGGCATCTTCGCCGTGGAAGACACCCAGAAGATCCAGGCTGCCGTGTTCGGCCACCACGGGGTGGTCACCACCGGCAAGCTCACCGTGGGCAACGGCGTGGCCGCGCGGGTGGATGTGCTGGCCCGCGCCCGCACCCAGCGCAACCACTCCGTCACCCACCTCATGCACAAGGCCCTGCGCGAAGTGCTGGGCGGTCATGTGCAGCAGAAGGGCTCCCAGGTGGACCCGGACAAGACCCGCTTCGACTTCGCCCACACTCAGCCCATGACCGACGCCGAAGTGGCCCAGGTGGAGCGCCTGGTCAACGCCGAGATCCTGGCCAACAGCGCCACCGAAGCCCGGGTGATGGCGCTGGAAGACGCGCAGAAATCCGGCGCCATGATGCTGTTCGGCGAAAAGTACGGCGACGAAGTGCGGGTGCTGACCATCGGCACTTCCAAGGAACTGTGCGGCGGCACCCACGTGGGCCGCACCGGCGACATCGGTTTCTTCAAGATTGTGGCCGAATCCGGCGTGGCCGCCGGCGTGCGCCGGGTGGAGGCGGTGACCGGCGACAATGCCCTGGCCCTGGTCCAGCAACAGCAGGGCATCCTCGCGGATGCCGCCGCCACCTTCAAGGTGCCCGCCGCCGAGCTGCCGGGCAAGATCACCCAGGCCCTGGACCACGCCCGCGCGCTGGAAAAGGAAATCGCCCGCCTCAAGAGCAAGCTCGCCGCCACCCAGGGCGACGGCCTGGTGGCCCAGGCGGTGGAGGTCAACGGCGCCAAGGTGCTGGCCGCCACGCTGGAAGGCGCCGACGTGCCCACCCTGCGCGAGACCATGGACAAGCTCAAGGACAAGCTCAAGTCGGCGGTGATCCTGCTCGCCGCCGTCAACGAGGGCAAGGTCAGCCTCATCGCCGGGGTGACGGCGGACCTCACCGCCAAGGCCAAGGCCGGCGAGCTGGTCAACCACGTCGCCCAGCAGGTGGGCGGCAAGGGCGGCGGCCGGCCGGACATGGCCCAGGCCGGCGGCACCCAGCCGGAGCAACTCCCCGCCGCCCTGGCTTCCGTGCTCGCCTGGGCGCAGCAGAAGCTTTGATCCGCGCCGGCTTGCCGCGGGGGCGCCATGACTGAGTTCCGCTACTGCCCCCGCTGCGCCACCCCCCTCGAGATCCAGCCCCTGGCGGGCCTGGACCGGGCCGCCTGCCCGGACCCGGCCTGCGGCTTCGTGCATTGGGGCAACCCGGTGCCCGTGGTGGCCGCGCTGGTGGAGCTGGAAGGGCGCATCCTCATGGCCCGCAACCACGCCTGGCCGGAGAAAACCTTTGGCCTCATCGCCGGCTTCCTGGAGCGGGATGAAACCCCGGAAGAGGCCATCCGCCGCGAGATCCGCGAAGAAGTCGCCCTCGAAACCGAGGCCCTCTCGCTGATCGGCATCTACCCCTTCGCCCGCCGCAACGAGATCATCATCGTCTACCACGCCCATGCCCGGGGCCAGGTCCGCCTCAACGAAGAACTCGCCGAATTCCGCCTCATCGAACCCGCCCGCCTGCGCCCCTGGGACTACGGCACCGGCCTGGCCGTGCGGGACTGGCTGCAGCGGGCTGGGCTGGGCGCGGGGGAGTAAGCTCGCCCCCCGGGTGGCGTCCCGCAGCGCAGCCCGCAAATCGCCCCAAGCAGTTTCCCCCAAGGGAAGAGGCTGGAGCAGGGCGGCGCCTTTGACGCCACGCCTCAGTCGTCAGGGCGGGTGCCAACTCCCCCACACGTGGGCCACACTCGTTGGGCGCTTGAACGCAGGAGGCCGGGACTCGCCCCGGCGGGCGACCGACTTTT
>JRYG01000046.1_pt1 | contig 26860 bp, 26 predicted proteins | sample 235341 | NCBI WGS metagenome assembly JRYG01 (sample SAMN03074218, study PRJNA261478) | activated sludge metagenome | biome: Wastewater Treatment Plant; feature: Wastewater; material: Activated sludge; isolation source: activated biomass of a wastewater treatment plant treating hydrocarbon... ...
TCGATCTGGCGGATGCGCTCGCGGGTGACGTCGAACTGCTTGCCCACTTCTTCCAGCGTGTGGTCGGTGTTCATCTCGATGCCGAAGCGCATGCGCAGCACCTTGGCTTCCCGCGGGGTGAGGGTGTCGAGGATTTCCTTGGTGACTTCGCGCAGGCCGCCGTAGAGGGCCGCGTCCATGGGAGCGACGGTGGCGTTGTCTTCGATGAAGTCGCCCAGGTGGGAGTCGTCGTCGTCACCGATGGGGGTTTCCATGGAGATGGGCTCCTTGGAGATCTTCATGATCTTGCGGATCTTCTCCTCGGGCATGTCCATCTTTTTGGCCAGGGTGGCGGGGTCGGGCTCCAGCCCGGTCTCCTGCAGGATCTGGCGGGAGATGCGGTTCATCTTGTTGATGGTCTCGATCATGTGCACCGGGATGCGGATGGTGCGGGCCTGATCGGCGATGGAGCGGGTGATGGCCTGGCGGATCCACCAGGTGGCGTAGGTGGAGAACTTGTAGCCGCGGCGGNNGTTGGTGTACTTCTTGGCGATGGAGATCACCAGACGCAGATTGGCTTCGGTCATCTCACGCTTGGCGCGGCGGGCCTTGGCCTCGCCGGTGGACATCTGCTTGTTGATGTCCTTGAGTTCCTTGAGCGGGATGCCGATGCGGTCCTGCAGGTCGGCGAGCTTCTGCTGTTCTTCGAGGATGGCCGGGGCGGCGCGCATCAGCGCGGCGCTGTAGGGCTTGCTGGCGGAGATTTCCTGCTTGAGCCAGTCCAGGTTGGTTTCGTTGCCAGGGAAGACCTTGATGAAGTGCTGGCGAGGCATCTGGGCGCGATTGACGCACATGTCCAGAATCTTGCGCTCGTGGCCGCGCACCTGCTCCACCATGCTGCGCACGCTGTCGCACAGCCGCTCGATGGTGCGGGCGGTGAAGCGGATGTTCATCAGCTCGGCGGAGATCTGCTGCTGGACCTTGAGGTAGGTCTTGTCCTGGGAGCCCTTCTTGGTCAGCGCGGATTTGCTCTTGTCGTGCAGCCCGCTGAGGGTGTCGAAGCGCTGCAGCGCGTCGGCCTTGAGCTGAGCCAGGGAAGCGCTGGCGGCACCGCTGCCGTCATCGTCTTCGTCCTCAGCCTCGTCGGCTTCAATGGCGGCCTCTTCGTTCTCGGCCAGTTCTTCGATCTCTTCCTCGGCGTTCGGGTCGATCAAGCCGTCGATCACGTCGTCGATACGCAGTTCCTCCCGCCCGACCTTGGCCGCCAGTTCAAGAATCTCGGCGATGGTGGTGGGGCAGGCGGAGATGGCCTGGATCATGTGCTTGAGGCCGTCCTCGATCCGCTTGGCGATCTCGATCTCGCCCTCGCGGGTAAGCAGTTCCACGGAGCCCATCTCGCGCATATACATGCGCACCGGATCGGTGGTCCGGCCGAAATCGGAATCGACCGTCGTGAGCGCCTGCTCGGCCTCTTCCTCGACCTCTTCGTCCACCACCACGGTGGCGCTCTGCTCGTTCATGAGCAGGGTTTCCGCGTCGGGCGCCTGGTCGAAGACCTGGATGCCCATGTCGCTGAAGGTGGAGATGATCTGTTCGATCTGCTCGGCATCCACCAGATCGTCCGGCAGGTGGTCATTGACCTCGGCGTAAGTGAGGAACCCGCGCTCCTTGCCCAGCGCAATCAGGTTCTTCAGGCGGGTACGGCGCGCTTCCGCGTCCAGTACCGGCGCGCCCTCGCCCGCGGCGGCCTCGGCGGCCCGTTTTTCTTCGCGGGCGCGCAGCATCTTGGCTTTGGCGGTTTCCTTGCGGGGCTCTTTCGCCTTGTCTTTGGCCATATCAATCCTCGAATTCGGGTAAGCTTGCAATCGCTGGGTGGTCGCGGACAGCGCCTTGGGCGGCGCGGATCACCACCATCCACGCACGGAGCCCAAGTAACGCCTGGGGTAGTGCTGTCGGTCCGACCTCGTCCGACACTTCCGGCGCAGGGAGCAGAATCGCTCACCTTCGCGCCTTGAACCACCCCCGCAGACACCGTTGTCCGCCACCCCGACCTGTGCGCAGGGCGCACCAAGCCCGGGCGGGAAAACCGGAAATTATACTATCAATCCGACTCGCGGCGCACGTTCCGCGCCGCATGCACGCGGCGCAGCAGTTCGCTCATCTGCCGCTGTTCCTCCGCGGTCAAACCGGCCCGGGCCTTGCCCAGAAGCTTGTCCAGCGCCTGTTTGTCGCGTTCGGCTTCGAGCCGGCGCAGCGTGTCAGTGAATACGATTTCGATCGAGTCGTCGTCGAAATAGTTCTCGGTGATCTCCGAGACGATGCCGGCAAACACGGCCTCGTGCTCTGTGTCACGAAAATGCTCCAACAACGACCCCACTCCGCCGCCCTGGACGAGCCGGCCGGCAGCCACCTTGTCCGTGAGCGCCTGCAGCGCGGCGCCCTCGGCGCTGTCGTCCGCAATCAGCCCCGGTGGCACCCGGGCCGCAAATTCCGGCCGCTGTGCGGCCAGCACCAGGAGCTTGCGGGCCTTGGGCGAAGGCGGGCGGCGGGGCAACTGGCGCGGCGGCGCATCCCGCCGCCCGTTCCACTGGGGTTTGATGCCGAGCGCTTGCTCTGCTTCCCGCTTTTCCAACTGAGCGGCGCTTGCCAGCGCCTTGACCAGTTGCAGCTTGAGCAGGCCCGCCTGCACCTTTTCCACCAGGGGCTTGGCGTCGAACAGGAGATGGGAGCGGCCCTCCGCGGTTTCAAGATCCACCCGGGCTGCCAGTTCCCGCAGCAGGAAGTCCGCCAACGGCACGGCCTGGCGGATGGCCTCGGCGAATGCCGGCGCGCCGTTCTCGCGGACGAAGGAATCCGGGTCGTGCTCCGGCGGCAAAAAGCAGAACCCGATCAGCTTGTTGTCGGCCAGTTGCGGCAAGCTCGCCTCCAGCGCCCGCCAGGCGGCCTTGCGTCCGGCGGCATCGCCGTCGAAACAGAAGACCACCCGGTCCACCTGGCGCAGCAGCTTGTGCACGTGATCGCCGGTGGTCGCAGTACCCAGGGCGGCGACCGCGTTGGGCACGCCGTGCTGGGCCAGAGCCACCACGTCCATATAACCTTCCACCACGATCGCCGTATTGGTCTCCCGCAGCGCCTGCCGCGCCTGGGGCAGGCCGTAGAGTTCCCGCCCCTTGGAGAACACTGGCGTTTCCGGTGAATTGAGATACTTGGGCTCCCCCTGCCCCATCACCCGGCCGCCAAAGCCCACCATTTCGCCTTTCTGGTTGGCGATGGGGAACATGATGCGACCACGGAAGCGGTCGTACCGCCGCCCCTGGTCGTTCTCGATCACCAGCCCGGCCTCCAGCAGCGCCCGGTGCTGGTAGTCCGGAAACACGGCGCGCAACGCCTGCCAGTCGTCTGGCGCAAAGCCGATACCAAAACGGGCGGCCACCTCTCCGGTCAGCCCCCGGGATTTAAGGTAGGCAATCGCCTCGGGGCTTTCCTTCAGTTTGTCGCGATAGAACTTCGCCGCCCGGGCCAGCGCCTCGTGCAACTGGGAAGGAGAAACCGCATCCGGATCCCGCGGCCGGCTGGAAAATTCGTCCTCCGGTACGGCCATCCCGACGCTTTGCGCCAGTTCCTTTACGGTGTCGACGAAACCCATGCCCGCATACTGCATGAGAAAGCCGATCGCGCTGCCGTGCGCGCCGCACCCGAAGCAGTGATAGAACTGCTTGGTTGGGCTGACGGTGAAGGAAGGCGTCTTCTCTGAATGGAAGGGACAACAGGCCGAGTAGTTTGCGCCCGCTTTCTTGAGCGGAACGTAGCGGCCAACGACATCGACGATGTCCACCCGCTCCAGCAAACTCTGAATGAATGTCTCGGGAATCACGGCCAGCCTGTATGCCAACCCGCCAATGGGCCGGGCCTGTGAATTATAGAAGCCGGGCGAAGGTTTGCCCGGCTGCGGGGTCAGACCTTGCCGAAGGCCGCCTTGACCAGGGCGGAGACCTGCCCCATGTCAGCCCGGCCAGCCACCTTGGGCTTGAGCACGGCGATCACCTTGCCCATCTCGGAGGGGGACTTGGGCGCCACCTCGGCCATGGCCGCCGCAACCAGGGACTGCAGTTCGGCAGCATCCATGGCGGGCGGCAGATATGCACCAAGCACTTCGATCTCGAAGCGCTCCGCCTGGGCCAGATCGGCACGGCCACCCGCGTCGTACTGGGCCGCGGACTCCCGGCGCTGCTTGACCTGTTTTTCCACCACCGCCACGATCTCCGCATCGGCCAGCACGACGCGAGCGTCCACCTCTTTCTGCTTGATCGCGGCCAGGAGCATGCGGATGGCGCTCAGGCGGGCGCTATCCTTGGCCCGCATGGCGGATTTCATGTCTTCGTTGATCTGGTCTCTCAGGGACATGGCAGCCTCAGCTAAGGAAAAGGTGGGAGCACAAAACAAAACGGCCCACCCTTTTCACAGGGCAGGCACGATTTGACTATCCAGATCCGGGCGATCCGGGCTGCCGCCCCTGCGGAAGCCCGAACCTCGTGATCAGTAGAGCTTGGGAGGCAGCGTCTGGCTGCGCAGGCGCTTGTGATGGCGCTTGACGGCAGCAGCGAGCTTGCGCTTGCGCTCGGAGGTCGGCTTTTCGTAAAACTCGCGGGAGCGAAGTTCGGTGAGTACGCCCGCCTTCTCAACGGTACGCTTGAAACGGCGGATGGCAACCTCGAACGGTTCGTTCTCTTTGACGCGAATTCCCGGCATTGCAAATATCCTCTGTTGGCCCGAAGCTCTGGAAACATTCGAGTCTACATCAATCCGCCCACGTTTCCAACAGGGAATTTGCACATTCGTGCCGGGCCATTTCCCCTCGCCGCGGAAACGCGCAGACCAGGCGGTAGAATGCCGCTTTTATCCCCCGGATGTGGTCATGCTGGTACTGGGCATCGAAACTTCCTGCGACGAGACCGGAGTGGCCGTCTATTGCCCGGAAAAGGGCCTCCTGGGCCACACCCTGCACTCCCAGGTGGATCTGCACGCAGCCTACGGTGGCGTGGTGCCCGAACTGGCTTCCCGCGACCACATCCGCCGCCTGAGCCCCCTGCTTCAGGCGGCGCTGCGCCAGGCCGGCGTCGGGCTGGCGGACCTGACCGCCATCGCCTACACCGCCGGCCCGGGCCTGGCCGGGGCGCTCCTGGTGGGCGCCTCGGTGGCGGAATCCCTGGCTTTTTCCCTTGGCACTCCGGCAGTGCCGATCCATCACCTGGAGGGGCATCTGCTCTCACCGCTCCTGTCCGCCACACCCCCGGCCTTCCCGTTTGTGGCGCTGCTAGTCTCCGGCGGCCACACCCAGTTGATGCGGGTGGAGGCAGTCGGGGAGTATGAACTGCTGGGCGAAACCCTGGACGACGCAGCCGGCGAAGCCTTCGACAAGACCGCCAAACTGATGGGGCTGCCCTACCCGGGCGGACCCATCCTGGCGCGGTTGGCGGAAGGCGGCGATCCGGGCCGGTACAAGCTGCCCCGCCCCATGATCCACAGCGGCGACCTGGATTTCAGCTTCAGCGGACTGAAGACTGCGGTACTCACCCAGATCAACCAGTCAGCCCTGGATGAGACTGACCGGACTGACCTGGCCGCAAGCTTCCAGGCTGCGGTGGTGGACGTGCTGGTGAGTAAATGCATGGCTGCACTCAAGCAGACCCGGCTCAAGCAACTGGTGGTGGCCGGCGGCGTCGGCGCCAACCGGCACCTGCGGGCCAGCCTGGATCTGGCCGCCCGGGTCCGGGGCGCCCGGGTGTTCTACCCGGAAATGGAACTGTGTACCGACAACGGCGCCATGATCGCCTTTGCCGGCGCCCTCCGTCTGGCCGCGGGCAAAGCCACGCTGAGCCCCGGCGGCGCCTTTGCCGTGCATCCCCGCTGGGAGCTGCACACCCATGGGCAGGCCCCGGGCGGCGGCCCGGCCGCCCGGCGCTGATGCCTCACCCCGCCCGCTGAACAAGTAGCGCCCCGAGGCGGCGCCCGACGCCGTCTGAACGGTGGTCAGGGGCTGAGGCAAGCGCTGCGGCTCAGGCCGCCTTCTTGCCCCCGATCCGGCTTTCCTTGCCTGCCAGCAGGCGCTGGATGTTCTCCCGATGGCGCCAGATCAGCACCATGCTGATCAGCCCCACCGCAGGCGCCAGGGGCATGCCACCCAGCATTACCCAGCTCGCCACTGCCGCCTCGGCCGCGGCCGCCAGGGCAGCAAGGGAGGAATAGCGGGTCACGAACGCCACCAGCAACCAGGTCCCCAGGGTCACCAAACCAAACACCGGACTCAAGCCCAGCAGCACGCCTGCCGCCGTGGCCACGCCCTTGCCCCCCTTGAAGCCCAGGGTGAAGGGGAACACGTGCCCCAAAAACACCGCGACCGCCACCCACGCCACCTCCAGGGCCCCGGCGCCGAACACCCCACCGAACGTCTTGACCAGCCACACCGCCAGCCAACCCTTGGCCGCGTCCCCCAGCAGGGTCAGCAACGCGGCCAGCTTGTTGCCGCTGCGCAGCACGTTGGTGGCCCCCGGGTTGCCGGATCCGTAACTGCGGGGGTCCGCCAGTCCGAACAGCCGGGACACCAATACGGCAAAAGGCACGCAGCCCAGCAGGTAGGCAGCGATCACGAAGGCGAGCGTGGTCATCGGGAATCCCATAAAATCCTCAGGTTGCGGATTCTACCTTTCCCGGCCATGGACTGTATTTTCATCGACGACATGCGTGTAGAAGCCTGGGTCGGCATCTACCCCAGGGAAAAGGCCGCGCCCCAGACGCTGGAGATCAGTCTGGTGTTCGGCGTGCCCGATGCCGCCGCCGAGCACGACGACATCGCAGACACCATTAGCTATGCCGAGGTGATCGAGCGCATCCGGGCCGAGTTGGCCCAGCGCCACTTCAACCTGCTGGAAACCCTCGGCGAGTACGTCATCGCCCTGTTGCTCAACGAATTCGGCACCCCCTGGGTCAAGATCTCCATCGCCAAGATGGGCATCATGAAGAACGTCCGCCGGGTGGGGGTGACCATCGAGCGGGGACGCAGACCCGACGGCCTCTAGTCGGCCAGCGCGCAATTCACCCGCTTGGGCGCCAGCACCCGGATCAGTTCCTGCGGGTCGATGCCCACCAGGAAGCCCCGCCGCCCGCCATTGATGTAGATGCGGGGGAGGACGGCGATGCTGTCTTCCAGATACACGGGCATGCGCTTCCGGGTGCCAAAGGGTGAAGTACCCCCAACCAAATAGCCCGTGTGGCGCTGAGCGACCTCGGGTTTGCAGGGTTCGATCTTCTTCACGCCGGCCTGTCGGGCCAGTTCCTTGGTGGAGACCTTGCGGTCCCCGTGCATCAGCACCACCAGGGGTTGGGCGCGCTCATCCTCCATGATCAGGGTCTTGATCACCGCATGCTCGTCCACACCCAGTTCGCGGGCGGAAACCCGGGTGCCGCCATGTTCCTCGTAGGCGTAAGGATGGTGGGTGAAGACGACCCCGTGTTTCTTGAGGAACTGGGTGGCCGGTGTTTCCGGCGCGTGCTGCGCTTTATGGCTCATGGGACGATCTTCCTTTCGCTGCGTGGCCTCCTCTCTCCGGGGGAGGCGAGCACGCCCGTCGGGGCAGCCGGGCGGGCGCATGCTCATCCGCGGGGGTGATGGGTGGCGTGCAGGGTCTTGAGGCGCTCCCGCGCCACGTGGGTATAGATCTGAGTGGTGGAGATGTCGGCGTGGCCCAGCAGCAGTTGCACCACCCGCAGGTCCGCGCCGTGGTTGAGCAGATGGGTGGCAAAGGCGTGGCGCAGGGTGTGGGGCGAAATCCGCTCGGCGGGGATGCCCGCCGCCAGGGCGTAGCGCTTGACCAGGTTCCAGAACATTTGCCGGGTCATGGCGCTGCCGCGCACGGTCACGAACAGCGCGTCGGTCGCGCGGCCTGCCAGCAAGGCCGGGCGGGACTCGGCCAGATAGCGGGTGATCCAGTCCGCCGCGACCTCGCCCAGGGGTACCAGCCGCTCCTTGCCCCCCTTGCCCAGCACCCGGACCACGCCCTCGTTGAGGCCCAGTTCGAATATCCGCAGGTTCACCAGCTCGCTCACCCGCAGTCCGCTCGCGTAAAGGGTTTCCAGCATGGCCCGATCCCGCAGGCCCAGGGACTCGGCCACGTCGGGGGCGTTGAGCAACGCTTCCACCTGGCTTTCCGAGAGGGTCTTGGGAAAACGCTGGGGCGGAGGCGGCAGTTCCAGGCGCAGGGTGGGATCGGTGCTGCGCACGCCTTCGGCCACCAGGTGGAGGTAAAAGCGGCGCAGGGCGGCGATCAGCCGCCGCTGGCTGGCTGGCCGGGCTTGCTGAGAAAACACCGCCAGATAGCCCGCCAGATCCGGGTACTCCGCCGCCAGCAGGCTGGAACCCCGCTCCGCCAGCCAACCCGCCAGCAGGGCCAGATCACTGCGGTAGCCCGCCAGCGTGTTGCGGGCGAGTCCGTCCTGCAGCCAGAGGGCATCGCAAAAGGTGTCGAGGCGGGCAACATCCGCTGCCGCCGGGGGCAAGCGCTTCAAGCTAGCGCGCCTCCGGGCCCAGCAGGTCACCCTGGATGACGCCCTCGTGCCGCAGCAGCCAGTGCTTGACGCCGGGCAGGAATCCCCTCCGCGCACCGGCAAAGCCACCCAGCCCACCGTTGAAGGACGGTCCGGTGGCCACCACCCGGTGGCAGGGCACCACCAGGGGCAGCGGATTGGCCCGGCAGGCCCCGCCCACGGCACGGGCGGCGCTCCCCAGCCGTGCCGCCACCTGCCCGTAGGTGGCCGTCTCGCCCCGGGGGATGGCGCAGATCTGCTGCCACACCGCCTGCTGGAACGCCGTGCCCCCTGCCCGCAGGGGCAGGCTGAAGACGCTATCCGGGTTCGCCAGATACGCCCGCAACTGCCGCACGGTCTCCGCCGCCAGCGGAGTGCCAGGCGCCACCTCCGGCGCGGGCGGGAGAAACACGATCTCGTCCACCCAGTCCTCGCCGCACCGCACTCCCAGGGCACCGAAGGGCGCGGCGAGAATGGCGGCAAACGGGGCGGGTTCCGGCTTGGTCATGTCAGCGGGGGGCGAACGGAGGGAGCGTATCTTACCCCCTGCGCCGCGCCCTCATCGCCCCGGCGAGTCATTTCACCTTGACGCCGCGCTCGGCCAGGTAGCGGGCCGCGCCCGGGTGGAAGGGAATGGGCGAATAGGCGTTCTGCTGGTTGGCAAGGCTGATGTTGCGGGCTTCCGGATGGGCGGCTTCCAGCTCGCCACGGCGCTCCAGCAGCGTTTTCACAATGGCGTAGGCCGTGGCATCGGGCATGCGGTCGCTGGCGGCCAGCACATTCCACACGGTGGCGATCGCCACGGGCTTGTCCTGCCCGCTGTAGGTGCCGGCCGGGATGGCGTCCTTCAGATAGAGGGGGCCCCACTTCTTGTTGAGGGCGTCCACCACCTCCGCGTGGTCGATGAAGCGCAGTTTCACGCCCGGGCTGGTTGCCAGCGCTGCCACGGCAGCCGTGGGCAAGCCACCTGCCCAGAACAGGGCATCGATCCTGCCGGCCTTGAGTGCCGCCACGGACTCCGCCAGTTCCATCCGTTCCGCGCGCACGGCGTTGTCCAGACCCGCGGCTTCCAGCACCCGCTGAGCCATCACCTCGGTACCGCTGCCGGCGGCCCCCAGGGCTACCCGCTTGCCGCGGAGATCCTGCATGCGGGCGATGCCGCTGTCCGCCCGCGCCACCACGTGCATCCGGTTGGGGTAGAGGAGCAGCAAGGTGCGGGCGGGCACCTTGTCGTTCCTGAAGCGGTCGCTGCCGATGTAGGCCTCCCAGGCGGAATCGGCCATGGCAAAGCCCATGTCCGCCTTGCCGGCACTGATGAGCCGCAGGTTGTCCACCGAGGCGCCGGTCACTTCCGCCCGCACCTGCCAGCCTGGCACCGCCTTGCTCAGGACGCTGGCCATGCCGCTGCCCAGCGGGTGATAGACGCCGCCGACACTCCCCGTGCCGATGGAAAGACTCTGGCCCCCGGCCCCACCGGCCAGCAGCAGGCCCAGGACCAGCCCCGCCAGATACCGCATGAATCCCCTCATGTGCGTCCACCTCTCTTCAGGTGCCGCTTGTGCCAGCGGCTGATATTCCATTAGAGCAACCGCGAGGGATTCGGGCAATCGGGGCTTGCCCGGGTCTGGCTCAGCGGCCGAGGAGCTTTTCCTTCAGGTCTTCCTGGGTCGGAGACTTGCCGATCCAGATGCGCATCAAGGCCGCGTAGAAATCCTCCCCCGGAATTTCCTTGCCCTTGGCCTCGCCGTTGAGGCGATAGCGCGTGCCGCCGCCGGGCACTTGATCCAGTTCCAGCACCGCGCCGGTGCGCAAGGGCCCCAGGGCCAGCATGGCGTTGTGGAATTCGTCCAGCCGGGGTTTCATCCGCGCCTGGTCCTCATCCGAAAGGTTCTTGCGCAGGCTCTTGCTGAAGGCATCGGCCACCGTGTCGGCACTCAAGTCCCGCAGCGGCACCACCCGGATGCGCTTGGGCCCCGCCGCGGCGATCGCCGCCTCCGCCTCCCCTTTCTTCTCCGGCAGGTACAGCCCGATCACATAGCCCTTGAAGAAAGCCCGGCTCCTGACCCCCGCACCGTTAAGCTGGAGTTCCGTCCCGCCCAGCTTGATGCGCTCTTCCAGCTTGACTCCTTCAAGCTCCAGCCCCATCGCGGGCAGCGCCGCCAAAGCCAGCACACTACTGAGCAACAGGGCAGGCAGGTGTTTGTTCATGACGGTTTCCTCTCGGGGTGGATGAAGCGGACGGTGCGGGCGCCGGGGCTGTCCGGGTATAACCCGTTTCAGCCCTTGCGCTGGATCAGCTCGATTTTGTATCCATCCGGGTCCTGGACGAAAGCGATGACCGTTGTCCCGTGCTTCATCGGCCCCGCCTCCCGGGTCACCACCCCGCCCCGGCGCTTGATCTGCTCGCAGGCGGCGTAGGCATCCGGCACCTCCAGGGCGATGTGGCCGTAGGCGGTGCCCAGCTCGTAGCTGTCCACGCCCCAGTTGTAGGTCAGCTCGATCACCGCGCCCTCGCTCTCCGGCTGGTATCCCACGAAGGCCAGGGTGAACCGGCCTTCCGGGTAATCGGTGCGGCGCAGCAGGCGCATGCCCAGCACTTCGGTGTAAAAGGCCAGGGAGCGCTCCAGATCGCCCACCCGTAACATGGTGTGAAGAATGCGCATGGATGAAGTCCTCTCAGCAGGGATAGTCAGAAACGGGGAATCGCCGCCCCCTCGGCCTTGAGCCGGGCACGCGCCCGCCGATGATCGGGGTACAGGCTTTCCACCACCGACCAGAAGCGGGGTGAATGGTTCATCTCCACCAGATGCGCCAACTCGTGTGCCACCACGTAATCCACCAGTTCCGGGGGCAGAAACACCAGCCGCCAGTTGAGGCGTATGCCACTGGCCCGGCTGCAACTGCCCCAGCGGGTGCGCGCGCCGGACAGCGCCAGAGGCGGCAGGGGCAGCCCCAGCACGCCGCCCAGACCTTGATAACGGGCGGCAAAATCGGTCAGCGCGTAAGCACGCAGGGCCCGCTCCAGGACCAGCGCCAACCCGGCGCCGGCCGGAATCAGCAGGCGGACTTCCCGCAAGGCGGGGTCGAAATGCCAGCTCGCCCGGCTGCGGGCGGGCAGCAGGCGCAGGCGCCAGGGCTCGCCCAGAACCGGCAGCATCGCACCGTCTTCGATGGCATAGGGCGCGGGGCGCTCCCGCCACTGGCCGAGCTTGTCCAGCACCCACGCCCCGTGGGCATGGATGAACTGCTCGATCACGGGCAAGGCCAGCCGCTGGGGCGCCGCCACCCGCAACCCCCGGTCATCCACGTGGAGCCCAACGCTGCGCCGGGCCGAACGTCGCAAGGTGTAAGCGACGGTCTGTCCGGCCAGATGGATGCTGCGCACCTCACCCCCAGTCATGGGCCGGCTCACCGGAACGAACCACTGCCGCTGCGCGGCGTCCTCCCCAAGGGAGGGGTCGCCCCCCCTTCGGGCGGCCGGGCGGGGGTGGAGCACACGGCCCTCCTGCCGCTGCGCGGCATCCTCCCCAAGGGAGGGGTCGCCCCCCCTTCGGGCGGCCGGGCGGGGGTGCTCATCTTCGTCGGCGTCAGGCCGGGCTGCTGCCTGATTCGCCTTTGCCGCCTACGTAGTGGTGGGGGAACAGGCGTTGCATCTCGCCTTCGATCCAGGCTTCGGCTTCGCGGGTGATCTGCGCGGCGGTGCGCCCTTCGCTGGCGATGGTGGGGCCGATGCTTACGGTGATGGTGCCGGGCCGCTTGACGAAGGCGTTGCGTGGCCAGAACTCCCCCGCGTTGTGGGCAATGGGCACCACGGGCACGCCGGTGGCCGCCGCCAACTGGGCACCGCCCACCTTGTAGCGTTTGTGGGTGCCCACCGGCACGCGGGTGCCTTCCGGGAACACGATGACCCAGAAGCCCTCGGAGAGCCGGTCCTTGCCCTGATTCACCACCTGGTCCAGAGCGTCCCGACCGGCAGCACGGTCGATGGCCACGTTGGGCATCTGCGCCAGGCCCCAGCCGAAAAAGGGCAGCTTCAGCAGTTCCTTCTTCAGCACATAACACTGGGGCGGCAGGATGCACTGCAGGGCGATGGTTTCCCAGGCGGACTGATGCTTGACCAGCGCCACCGCCGGCTGGGCGGGCATGCGCTCGGCACCCAGCACCGTGTGCCGGATGCCGGTGATGAAGCGCACTCCCACCATCACGATGCGGGCCCAGCCGCTGATCACCTTGTAGCGGGCCATGGGCGGCAGCGGCGCGCAGGCCATGGCGATGAAGGCGTAGGGCACGGTCAGCACGGCCATGTAGAGGGCCAGCAGGGCGGAACGGATCAGCGTCATTGGGACTGGGTCAGATGGTCGGCCACGGCGGCCAGGTCAGGAAAAATGAGCGTGCCCGGGGGCAGCTCCGGATCTTGCCGGGTCTTTGCCCCCTTGCCGGTCAGGACCAGGATGGGTTGCGCCCCCACCGATGCCGCCGCCTGCAGGTCCCGCAGGCTGTCGCCCACGGCCGGCACCTCCGACAGGCTGGCGTTGTACCGGACGGAGATCTCCTGGAACAGGCCGGGCTTGGGCTTGCGGCAACTGCACTTGTCGTCCGCCTTGTGCGGGCAGAAGAAGATGGAGTCGATGCGCCCCCCCGCCTGGCCCACCACCTTCAGCATCTTCTCGTGGATGGCGGCCAGGGTGTCCATGTCGAACAGGCCGCGCCCCACGCCGGACTGGTTGGTGGCCACCACCACCCGGTAACCCCACTGGTTGAGGCGGGCGATGGCATCCGGGCTGCCGGGCACCGGCCGCCATTCCTCGGGCGACTTGATGAACTGGTCGGAGTCGTGGTTGATCACCCCGTCCCGGTCAAGAATGATGAGTTTCATCCGCCCTTACCCCTGCACGCCCAGGCGGGAGATGTCGGCCACGCCGTTCATCAGGCCCGCCAGCAGGCTTAGCAGCGCCAGCCGGTTCTGCCGCACCAGGGGCTCCTCCGCCATCACCATCACCTGATCGAAAAAGGCGTCCACCGCGCCACGCAGTCCCGCCAGCAGGCGCAGGGCGTCGGTGTAATCCTCGTTGGCCAGGTGGGAACGGATGAGCGGCGCCAGTTCGTTCACCTGATGGAACAAGGCGCGCTCTGCATCCTCCTGGAACAGGGCCACGTCCGGCTCGCCCGCGGCCACTTCGGTTTTCTTCAGGATGTTGGTGATGCGCTTGTTGGCGGCGGCCAGGGCGGCGGCTTCCGGCAGCGTGACGAATTCGCGCACCGCTTCCAGCTTGAGCGGCACCAGGTCGACGCGGGTCGGGCGCAGCGCCAGCACCGCGTCCACCGCGTCCTGGGCGTGGCCGGCGTCGCGCAGGGTGTTGCGCAAGCGCTCCAGCATGAAGTCGTGCAGGGGCCCGGCCACCTCGGCGCTCAGCACGCCGGGGGCGAACCCGGATTCCGCGTCCCGGATCAGCGCCAGCAGGTCCAGCGGCAGCGGCGTTTCCATCAGGATGCGCAGCACGCCCAGGGCGGCGCGGCGCAGGCCGAAGGGGTCCTTGTCGCCAGTGGGCGTCTGGCCGATGCCGAAGAAGCCCACCAGCGCGTCCAGCTTGTCCGCCAGGGCAGCGGCGCAGGCCACGTTGCCCTGGGGCAGGGCATCCCCGGCAAAGCGCGGCCGGTAGTGGGCTTCCACCGCGTCCGCCACGGCGGCGGGCTCGCCGTCATGCCGGGCGTAGTAGCGGCCCATGATGCCCTGCAGCTCGGGGAACTCGCCCACCATGTCGGTGACCAGGTCCGCCTTGGCCAGCCAGGCGGCACGCTCCGCCTGGGCCACGTCCGCCCCCAGGTGGCGGGCGATGTGCCCGGCCAGGGCGCGCAGCCGCTCCACCCGCTGCAACTGGCTGCCCAGCCGGTTGTGGTAGACCACGCTGGCGAGCTTTTCCAGGCGGGTGTCGAGCCGCTGCTTGCGGTCCTGGTCGAAGAAGAACTTGGCGTCCGACAGGCGCGGGCGCACCACCCGGGCGTTGCCGCCCACGATGTGCTGCGGGTCCGCCACCTGCATGTTGGAGACCACCAGGAATTTGTTCACCAGCCGGCCCTCCGCATCCAGCAGCGGGAAGTACTTCTGGTTGGCCTTCATGGTGAGGATCAGGCACTCCTGGGGCACGGCCAGGAATTCGGGCTCGAATTCGGACACGTAGACCGTCGGGTGCTCCACCAGGGCCGTCACCTCGTCCAGCAGGGCCGCGTCCTCGATCGGCCGCACGTTTCCGCCGACTGCCGCCGTGGCCTCGCGCAATTGCCCGGCGATCTGCGCCCGGCGCGCTTCGAACGACGCCACCACCTTGCCCCGCTCCGCCAGCACCCGGTCGTAATCGGCCGCGGTATCGATGCGGATCTCGCCCTCGCCCATGAAACGGTGGCCCCGGGTCAAGCGCCCGGCGGTGAGCCCCAGCACCTCGCCCGGCACCACCCGCTCGCCATGGAGCAGCACCAGGCCATGCACGGGACGCACGAACTGGTGGTCGGAATCTCCCCAGCGCATCACCTTGGGGATGGGCAGCTTCTTCACCGTCTCGCCCACCACCCCGGCCAGCACCGCGTCCAGTTCCGCACCCGGCACAGTCATCTGGTAGAAGAAGGTTTCGGACTTGCCGTCCATCCGCCGCTCAAAGCTGGCCACCGCCGTCAGCGGAATCTTCTTGGCTTCCAGCTTTTTCACCAGCGCCGGACTGGGCTGACCATCGGCGGCGAGCGCCACCGACACCGGCATGATCTTTTCCGCCACGGTCTTTTCCGGCGCCCGGGCCAGCACCCCGGCGATGCGCACGGCCAGCCGGCGCGGCGTGGCAAAGCGCTCCACCGCGGCATCGGCCGCCACCAGCTGGCGATCCGCCAGTCCCCGGAAGATCCCCTCGGCAAAACTCTCACCCAGGCGCGACAGGGCCTTGGGCGGCAGTTCCTCGGTATGCAGTTCTACGAGCAGTGTTTCTTGCATGGTTGCCGGGCGCGCCTGGGCGCGCCCCTCCTCCCAACAGATGTTCGTTCAGGCGGCCTTGGCGGCGGCCAGTTCGGCCCGGATGGCCTCGATGCGCTGGCATTCTTCCTCGCCCAGCAGGCGCCGCAGCTGCGGGTCCGCCAGGTGCGCCATGGGGAAGCCCAGCCGGTCGCGGGAATCGTAATAGGCCTGGGCCACCAGCCGCGCCAGCGCCCGCACCCGGCCGATGTAGGCGGCCCGCTCGGTGACCGAGATGGCACCCCGGGCATCCAGCAGGTTGAAGGTGTGGGAGCACTTCATCACCATCTCGAAGCCGGGCAGGGCCAGGTTCGCCGCCATCAGCCGCTTGGCCTCGCCCTCGTACTCGCCGAAGAGGCGGAACAGCCATTCCACGTTGGAGTGCTCGAAATTGTAGGTGGACTGCTCCACCTCGTTCTGGTGATACACGTCGCCGTAGGTCACGCCCGGCGCCCATACCAGGTCATAAACGTTTTCCACGCCCTGCAGGTACATGGCCAGACGCTCGACGCCATAGGTGATTTCGCCCAGCACCGGCTTGCAGGGGATGGAACCCACCTCCTGGAAGTAGGTGAACTGGGTCACCTCCATGCCATCGAGCCACACCTCCCACCCCAGGCCCCAGGCGCCCAGCGTGGGCGATTCCCAGTCGTCCTCGACGAAGCGGATGTCGTGCTCGGCGGTGTTGATCCCCAGCGCCCGCAGGGAGTCGATGTAGAGTTCCTGGATATTGTCCGGGCTGGGCTTGAGCACCACCTGGTACTGGTAGTAGTGCTGCAGCCGGTTGGGGTTCTCGCCATAGCGGCCGTCCTTGGGCCGGCGCGAGGGCTGCACATAGGCCGCGCGCCAGGGCTCCGGCCCGATGGCCCGCAGGAAGGTGGCGGTGTGGAAAGTGCCCGCCCCCACTTCGATGTCGTAGGGCTGGAGCAACACGCAGTTGTGCTGGTCCCAGAACTGCTGCAGGGTCAGGAGCACCTGCTGGAAAGTTGGCGTCATCGCTGACATGGAAGTGCCCGAAGCGTATGCAAAGCTTGGGATTTTACTTCCTTTTTGCCAGCAACTCGCGCCAGCCCGCCACAGCGGGCGCCCACCGGCTCCCCCGCGGGGCGCACCCGGAAAATGGACCAGTCAGAAAAGCCTGGGAACGGCGGCGGGCCGAGGCACGGACCCGGGCCGCCGCCCGCGAAGGGATTTACAGCCCCGCATCCAGCGGTGCCGACTGCTGCCAGCCAGGCACGGCAACCGCCACGGGCTCGGCGGCCACTCCGTCAGCGGGGAAGATTTCCAGCTCGGCCTGATTCACCGGCAGATACAGCGTCACGGTCTTGACCATTTGCGGCTCCTTTCATTCTGCTGCACTGCACCACACGAATTGTGAGGCGCTTAGACCCAGTATAGGAATGATTTTTGTGCAGCGCAACATGCAATTTGGCAAACCTGTTCAGCGTGGTTGAACAGCGCGCCGGCCTGTGGCCGGCCCCTCGTGAACGAATCTATTTAACCCACGCAAAAGTCTGGCCCCGCGACTGCCCTACAATCGCGGCCATGGATACCCGACACACACAGCCGCCCTGGCGCGGCCAACTGGAAGCACTGCTGGCGGCGCTGGAACACGGGCTGGTGGAACGCCGGCTGGCGGTACGACTGATGGTGCTGGTGGCGCTGGCGGGGGAGCACACCCTGCTCATCGGCCCGCCGGGCACCGCCAAGAGCGAACTGGCGCGGCGGCTGCATCTGGCGTTTGCCGACGGCCGCTATTTCGAGCGGCTGCTCACCCGCTTCTCGGTGCCGGAGGAGCTGTTCGGTCCGCTTTCCATCAGTGCGCTGGAGCAGGACCGCTACGAGCGGCAGACCGCGGGTTTTCTGCCGGAAGCCTCGGTGGCCTTCATCGATGAAGTGTTCAAGGCCAACAGCGCCATCCTCAACGCCCTGCTCACCCTGCTCAACGAGCGGGAGTTCGACAACGGCGCCGGCCGCCAGCGCTGCCCGCTGATCAGCGCCATCGGCGCCACCAACACCGTCCCGGAAGATGAGGTGGCCGAAGCTTTCTTCGATCGTTTCCTGCTGCGCCTGCCCATTGCCCCGGTGGGCACAGGGGGCTTCCGCGCCCTGCTGGAACTGGATGGCAGCCCGCCGCCCGCCAGCCCCCCGCTCGACGCCGGCACCCTGGCAGCCCTGACCGCCGCCGCCCGTCAGGTCGCCCTGACCGACGCGGTGGCCGGCGTGCTGGGCGAACTGCGGCACTGGCTCGGCGAGCAAGGGCTGTACGTCTCCGACCGGCGCTGGGTGAAGACCCTGAGCCTGCTCAAGGTCGCCGCGGCCAGCGAAGGGCGGACGGCCCTCAGCCTCTGGGATCTGTGGCTGCTGCCCTGGTGCGCCGCCCCGGACGAAGCGCGGCAGGCGGCGGTGGGCGACTGGCTGGTGGCCCGGCTGGGCGTGCGCGAAGCCATCTCTCCGGCCCGGCTCACCCGGGTGGTGGAAGCCTTCGAAGCCCAGGCCCAGGTGGAGGTCGAGGCCAACGATCTGGATTACGACGAGAGCGGTCGCCTCAAGTTCACCGAGGATCTGGCCGCAGCCGCCTCCGACGCCAAGGGTGCGAGCCAGGCCATGCGCATGAGCTACACCCGCAAGCGCCGCTACGGCAGCCACCACATTGGCGCCCGGCTGGCGCAGATCGACGCCCTGCTGGAGCGGCTGGCCGACTATGGGCAGGAACTCGCTCACCACCAGGCCGAACTGTCCCGCTACGCCGCCGCCAGCCTGTGGCTGGACCCGGCCTTCGCCGAGCGGGCCCGGGCCAATCTCCAAGCCACCGGCGCCGCGCTGGCCGCGCTACGCGCCCGCGCCCTGGACGCCCGGGGCCGCTTCGAGGCCCTGCCCCGGCTGGACGGCGCCCCCGGCGAAACACCCGCCCCGGTGGCCCACGAGCCCCTGCTTTGAGCACCGAACGTCGGCCCCCCGCCCCCCTGCTCTTCCAGCACCAGGAAGCCCGGCTCGCCCCCCTGGACGACCTCGGCCGGGGCCTGTGGCTGTTCGGCCTGGTGCACTCCCAGGGCTGGCTGGAGCCCCGGCTCGCGGGCATTGCCGAACTGGCCACCACCCTGGTGGCCGGGCGGCTCCCGGCACCGGGCGACTGGCACTGGCCCGCGCCCGCCCTCGCCGCTCCCCTGGCGGCCGCGCTGGAGACGCTGCGCCTGCCCGCCTACTGTAACGACCAGGCGGAACTGACCGAAACCATCCTGCGCAGCCTGCTCTGGCACCTGGACCAGATCGTCAGCTACCAGGACCGGGGCGCCACGGCCGAGCGGGCCGGGGCCATGGCCATCGACGCCTTCCGCGAGGACTGGGCGGAACGCTGCGGCCTGATGGACGAACTGGTGGACGTGTTCGGCCAGTTGCCGGACATGCCCAAGCACACCCGCTGGGACCTGATGCTGGGCCTGCTGCGCAGCGCCGGCTGGCAGGAAGTGGTGCGCATCCGCCGCCTGATCGAACGCATGCCCGAACTGGCCGGCATCATCCGCGGCCTGGGCCGGGCACGACAGACGGACGACCCGGAAGACGCCAGCGAGACCCCCCTGCTGGCCATGGAGCAGAGCACCGCCCTGCGCGCCCACACCCGGTCGGTGCGGGTGCCCGACCTCCCGGGTGAGACCCGGGGCATCCGCCGCTCCGGCCGGGTCGCGCGCATGCTGCCGGCCGAAGCGATGCTGCTCGCCCATCCCCGCCTGCGCCTGGTGTGGCACGCCCGCCACGCGGAACGCACCCTGCTCACCTACGAGGACGACGACCGGATGCAGGAGACCCTGCTCCAGGAAGCCCCGATCTGGCGCCCCAGTCCCGAGCCCCAGCCCCGGCGGAGGCTGGAGATGGGCCCCATGCTGGTGTGCGTGGACACCTCCGGCTCCATGCAGGGCGGGGCGGAGGAGGTCGCCAAGGCGGTGGTGCTGGAAGCCGTGCGCACCGCCCACGCCCAGAAGCGGCCCTGCCACGTGTTCGCCTTCGGCGGCCCCGACGAGGTGGTGGAAATGGAACTGGGCGCCGACGCCGAGGGGCTTGCCCGCCTCACCCGTTTTCTCGGCCAGGCCTTTCGCGGCGGCACCGACATCTGCGGCCCGCTGGAACGGGCACTGGCCAAGCTGCGGGAAGAGCGCTGGCACCTGGCGGACCTGCTCATCGCCACGGACGGGGAATTCGGCGCCACCCCGGCCCTGGCCCAAAGCCTGCGCCAGACCCGGGAACAGCAGGGCCTGCGGGTCCAGGGCATCCTCATCGGCGACCGGGAAACCATCGGCCTGCTGGAGATCACCGATCACATCCACTGGGTGCGGGACTGGCGCCACTACGGCGCCGCCGCGGCCGAATCCCCCGTGCCCACCAAGAGCCTCACCGCCATGTACTTTCCCGGCGCGCTGCGCACCCCGGAGAACCGCACCGCCACCGTGGGCGGCGACGCCGCCGCCCAGGCGGTACGCATCGGTCAGCGCGCCCGCCCCCACTGACAGGTCACACCGCCATGAGCATTGCCACCGAACTGATCGCCCTGCTGGAGCGCTACGCCGCCAAGCTGCCCCCGCCCCGGGTGCGCGCCCTCCATCTGCCCCCGCCGCCCGCCGAAGGCGCCAAGAACGGCGAATTCTGCGCCCTGGAACTGGAAGACGGCGCGGTGGGGCTGTCCTACGTGCTGCTCGGGGATACCCTGGCCCACCTGGCAGCCTCCGGGGACATTGCCGGCGCCGCCAGCCTGGATGTGGCCCGCCACTACCTGGGCGCGGACCCGGCCCGCAGGGCCCTGGGCTTTGCCGCCGTCAATGCGCTCACGGCCAGCCTGTTCGCCCGGGCCGGCTACCAGCCGGACAACAGTGCCGACTCCATCGGCCTGCTTGACCCCCGCCCCGGCGACCACGTGGGCATGATCGGCCTCTTCCGCCCCTTGGTGGGCCGCATCGCCGGCGCGGGCGCGCAACTCACCGTGGCCGAGCTGAAGGCGGAACTGGCCGGCGAGCAGGCGGGCTACCGGGTCACCCTGGAGGCCGAAGACCTGGCCCCCTGCAACAAGGTGCTCTCCACCAGCACCGTGCTGCTCAACGACACCCTGGACCGGATGATCGCCGCCTGCCGCAGCGCCCGGTACTTCGCCCTGGTCGGCCCGGGCGCCGGCTGCCTGCCGGACCCGCTCTTCGCCCGGGGCGTGACCCTGCTGGGCGGCACCCGCGTCACCGATCTGCCGGGCCTGCGGGCGGCCCTGCCCACCGGACAGAGCTGGAGCCACTGCGCCGCCAAGTTCGCCATCCGGCGGGAGGACTACCCCGGCTTCGAAGCCCTGCTGGCGCGGGCCCGCTAACGGGCAGCGCTCTGCCCTTCCGGCAGGGGCTCCGCCTGGACCCCGAGCCAGGCCGCCAGCGGCCGCAGCCCGCGGATGCCCGTGTGCGGCGGCAGCCCCCGGGCGCCGCGCCCCACCAGCAAGGTGGTGGTGTGACCGGCGTCGAACTGGCCGCCCGCCTCCACGCCCAGGCGGCGGGCGAATTCCAGCATCTCGCGGGTGGAAGCCCGCTCGAAGGCCATGAGGTAGAGGCGCCGCGCGCCGCGATCCACCCCCACGAAAGGTTTGAGTTCCGCGTCCCGCCGGAACTCGTCCCGCAGGTACCAGGGCAGGATCTGGCGATCCCACAGTTGCGGCACCGGAAAACCTACGCCCCAGTGCAGGCGGGGCATGGCAGGGGCCGCCAGCAGGGCCTGGATGCGGGCGGCAGACACCGGCCGCAGGTCGAAATGGGGCGTGAGATCCTGCTCGAACCACAGCAGGTGCGCCCGCTCCGGCACGAACAAGGGCGCCCCGGCAATGATGTTCACATCCGTGGCATACACCGGCCGCCCCGGCCAGCCCCGCCAGCCGCGGAAATCAAGGGGTCGTCCGCGCGCCCCCTCCACGCAGCCCTGCGTCAGCGCCTCGCCGTGGAACGCGGAAGTGTTGATCAGCACGGCCAGCCCGTGGCGGGCCAGGTGCCAGTCCGGAAAAGCCAGACGGTAATGCCCCTGCCCTGTCGGCGCATCGGCGGGCCGCACCTGCAGGCGGACACCGGGCGCGCTGAGATCCACCCGCACCGCCATGGCCCGCCCGCTCCCGCCGAACTCCCCCTTCAACGTCTCGGCGTAGTAGTCCACACCGCGAAAAATCGGTTGCCACGCGGGTACGGGAGGTGGCCGCAGCAGGCGCTCCGCCGCCCACAGGCAGGCGGCCAGCAGCGCTGCCAGCAGGCACAGTAGGGCCGCCCCACGGGCAAGCGATTTGAAGGACATGGACGGGTACACGGCAGTTGATGCGGGCGGGGGCCCGGTATAACACGCCGCCCCGCGCCCGGCCAGCACCCGGCACGTCGCCCGCGCGGGGGGCTGGCTGCCGCCCTCAGCGGATGCCGGTGGTGAGCCGGGCGAGACTGCTGCCCCGGGCCGGATCGAGCAGGAACCAGTCGCGGGCGCTCCCCCCCGTGGCCAGGCCCAGGCCCAGAGCGCCTCGCCCATCCACGGCAAAGCCCTCGACGCCAGCAGGCAAGGCCCCCAGGGCGGCGATGGCCGCGCCGCTACCCGGTTCCACCCCTTGCAGCCGGGCACCGGCAAGCGTGCCCCCGGCCATGCCCTCCGCCCGTACCAGGGCATGCGCCGGCAGGCTGCAGCTCACCGGGTCCGCCGCCGCCGCCCGCGTGCGCCCCAGCCAGCGCGCGCCTGCCAGCTCGAACGCGCCGCCGCCGGTTTCGGCCACCGTGCCGGCCCACTCCACCCCGTCCGCGCCCAGACGCCGGTAGAAGACCCGGCTCCGGCTCACCTCGACATTGCTCAAGGCACCGCTCGCCAGCGGGGTGGGCACCGGGATCGCCTGCCCGCCGCGGGGCACGCTGCGCACCCCCCGGTCGAGGCCATCGTTCCGCAGATAGACCAGACGCTGGCCCGCCACCAGGATGGCCTCGACCCGGGCCAGGGCGTCCTGCACCCAAACCTGGGGCAGGCCACTGTCGGCAAACGGCAAGCGATAAATCCGGGTCGCGTCGCCAGCCGCCACGTAGAACAACTGGGTGCAATCGGCCGCCACCTGCGCCACGCCCCCCGGCGGACGATGCCGGCTCGGGCCCAGGGTATGGGTGCCGCTGTCAAAGTTGCGGATCGCGCCATCCACCAGCAGGGCCAGGCTCCGCCCGGTCACGTCCTGGCCGAGCAGGCTGACGCTCGCCACCGGACTCAGGACGGTGGCCACCGGATTGAAGTCGGCATCCACGCGTCGCAAGGTCTGGCCATCCACCGCCAGCCAACCGACGATGGCGCCCGCCCCGTCGCGCAGCGCCGCCACCGGCCGGCGGGCCTGACGCGGGGCCTGCGTCTCCCCCATGCCCAGGCGCACCAGACGCACCGGATTGTCGGCGCTGGCGGTGCAACTGCCGTCCGCCCCCGGCAGCTCATACACCACCGCGGAGCGGGCAAAGTCCGCGTAGTCGGTCTCCACCCGCAGATTGCAGGCCGTGTCCGCCGCAGCCTCGCTGCTCACCCGGACGGGCGCAGCACTCTCGGACTTGAGCAGGCTCACCCGATGAAAGCGGTTATCCCGGGTATAGAGGGCGACCCGCTCGTGCAGGCCCACCGGCACGCCGGTGGCCGGATCGAGGGCGCCCGCCGTCACCGCCCGGGCCTGCTGGTAGCTGCCCGCGGGCGCCAGGGTGCGCAGGCTGGCAGGGTTGTCCGGGTCCGCCAGTTGCAGATCGCCCCGCGGGGGCTCTCCCTCCCGGACAAGCAAGACGAGCAGGTCGCTGCGGGCAGGGGCCGGGTTGCCCGAACGCCCCGGGGAGCTTGACCCATAGACCAGCGTCAGGCCGGCGGTGCCTCCGGTGCCGCTGCCAAAGCCCAGCGACAGGCCCACCGTGGCGTCGCCGCCGCAGGCGGCAGCGAGCCCGGCGCCGGCGAGCGCCAGTGTGCGCAAGATGGTGTGCATGACCGCGATCCCCGCGAATTGAAGTCGTTGTAATTGGGATGCGGAAAAAGTGTAGCACCGGCCGCCGGACGGCACCGCTGCCGGGAGGCGCTTCAGCCCTTGCGCGCCCGGAGGGCCGCGGCCACCGCCAGGATCAGTCCGGCCAGGGCCACCACCGGCCAGTTGCCCCAGCGCACGAACGGGGTCAGCCCCTCGTACCCCCGCACCTGCGCCCGCAACACGCCGGCGGTAAAGGGCGGCAGGCGCTGGCTGACCTCCCCGTTGGGCGCCACCACCGCGGTCATGCCGGTATTGGTGGCGCGCAGCATCGGCCGCCCGGTTTCCAGCGCCCGCAACTGGGCGATCTGGAGATGCTGGGGCTGCGCCAGGGAATCGCCGAACCAGGCGGTGTTGGACAGATTCACCAGGATGCTGGCCCCCGGCAGCGCACGGGCGATCTCGGGGCCGAACACATCTTCGTAGCAGATGTTCACCGCCAGCCGCTCCCCCGCCACGCTCAGGGGGGCCTGCGCCGGGGCTCCGCGGGTGAAGCTGGACATGGGAATCTGCAACACCGATTCGACCCAGCCGAAGGCGGGGGGAATGAATTCGCCGAAGGGCACCAGGTGGGACTTGTCGTAGCGACCCGCGCCATCATCGGTGTAGAGCATGGCGCTGTTGAAGTAACGCTCGTCCGCCTCGTAGGACACCACGCCGAAGAGCAGCCCACCCCCCGGCGCAACGGTGCGCCGCAAGGCGGCCAGGTATTCCGGCGGAACGTCCTGCAAGGCCATGGGCAGCGCTGCCTCCGGCAGGATCACCAATTGGGCCGGATGCTCCCGCGCCAGTTGCAGATAGGTATCCAGCGACAGGTAAAGCAGGTCCGGCCGCCACTTGAGGCTCTGTTCGATGTTGCCCTGCAGCAGGCTGACGCTGACCGAGCCTTCCCGCGGCTGAGTCCATTCCACCTGCCGCAGCCCCGCGCCGGCCGCAACCACCGCCAGCACCACCAGCCCCCCCGGCAGCCAGCGGCCCCGCCAGCCCGAGCCCAAGCCCAGCCGGGCAGCCAGCAGCGCCAGCAGGAAGCTCAGGCCGAACACCCCGAAGAGCGGCGCGTACCCGGCCAGGGGGCTGGGCGGCGCCTGGCTGTAGCCCAGCGCCAGCCAGGGAAAGCCGGTCAGCACCCATTCCCGCGCCCAGTCCACCAGGGTCCAGCAGGCGGCGGCGAGCACCACCGCCCCCGCCCCTTCCGCCAACGGACGCAGCCGGCGATAGCCCCAGCCCGCCAGCGCGGGAAACAGCGCGGAGAGCGCGCAAAAACCCAGCGTGCCGGCCAGCGCCAGCGGCATGGGCATGCCGCCAAACTGGTGCAGGCTGATATAGACCCAGGAGACCCCGGCAAGATACAGCCCCAGCCCGAAGCAGAAACCCAGCCAGCCCGCAGCACGGGCATTGGCTGCCCGGTGCCAGGCGCGGATCAGCCACGCCAGGGTCAGCAGGGGCAGGAAAAAGAGCTGGAACGGGGCAAAAGCGGCCACCGTGAGCGCCCCCAGCCCGCAGGCCAGCAGGCTGCGGCGCCAGGGCGTGGCGCGGGCGGCCTCAAACACGCTCAACCCCCGGCTCCGAATGGCGCGCCGCCATCCGCTCAGGCCGTGGCGCCCACGAGTTCGGAGCCCGGCAGGCAGCGCTCCACCAGCAGGGTGTGCACCCGGCGGCTATCCGCGCGCAGCACGGTGAAACGCAGTCCGGCCACCTCCACCGTCTCGCCCCGCTTGGGCAGATGGCCGAACTGGTGGATCACCAGCCCGCCCACGGTGTCGTAGGCCTCGTCCGCCAGCCCGCTGCCGAAGGCTTCGTTGAAGTCCTCGATCTCGGTGGTGGCCTTGACCCGGTAGCGGCCGGCCTGATCGAGCACGATGTTGTCTGCGGCTTCGTCGAAGTCGTACTCGTCCTCGATGTCGCCGACGATCTGTTCGAGCACGTCCTCGATGGTGACCAGCCCGGCCACGCCGCCGTACTCATCCACCACGATGGCCATGTGGTTGCGATTGACGCGGAACTCCCGCAGCAGCACGTTGAGCCGCTTGGATTCGGGCACGAACACGGCCGGGCGCAACATCTGCCGCAACTCGAAATCCTCGCCCTCGGCGTAGTAGCGAAGCAGATCCTTGGCCAGCAGGACGCCGATCACGTCGTCCCGGTTTTCGCCAATCACGGGAAAGCGGGAATGGGCCGCCTCGATGACAAAACGGGTGATCTCCTCGGGACTGTCGTCCACCGAGACCACGTCCATCTGGGCGCGGGGAATCATGATCTCGCGCACCTGCATGTCGGACACCTGCAGCGCCCCCTCGATGATGGTGAGGGCGTCGGCATCCAGCAGGTTGCGCTCGTAGGCGGCGTGCAGATGAGAGAGCAGTTGCTCGCGATCTTCCGGCTCCCGGGCTAGCAGGGCGGAAATGCGCTCCAGAAAAGAGCGTCGACTAGGGGAACCTTCCATGGTGTGAGTCTGGGGCCGGGGCTGCGGCTAAGCGCCGCGCTCCTCACCCGCATAGGGATCAGCAATACCTAAGCCCGCGAGCACCTCCCGCTCCCGGGCCTCCATTTCATCGGCTTCAGCGTCCGTTTCGTGGTCGAAACCTTGTAAATGCAGCATACCATGCACGATCAGGTGGGCGAAGTGAGCCTCGGGCGTCTTGCCCTGCTCCGCCGCCTCCCGCAGCACCACCGGCACGCACAGGGCCAGATCGCCCAGCAGCCGCGGCGTCTGCAGATAGGGGAAGGACAGCACGTTGGTCGCGTAATCCTTGTGGCGGAAATCCCGGTTCAGTTGCCGGCCTTCAGCCTCGTCCACAAAGCGCACGGTGACGTCGGCGCCGCCGGCCTCCGCCGCCCGCACCCAGGCTCTCACCCGGGGGCGCGATGGTAGCGACGGATCATTGCAGGCATATTGCACCGACAGGTTGAGGCGGCGGCTCGCCTTGGGCAGGGCGCCGGATTCCGCCAGTTCGGGATCATCAGCCAAGGCCGCTCTCCTGCAGCGCATCCAGAGACCGGGTGTGGGCCTCGTAGGCCGCCACGATACGCGCCACCAGCGGATGGCGTACCACGTCCTCGGCCTGGAACTCGGTGAACGCAATACCCCGCACCTCGCGCAGGATGTTGCGCGCTTCCACCAGGCCGCTCTTGTGGCCACGGGGCAGATCCACCTGGGTCACGTCGCCGGTCACCACCGCCTTGGCGCCAAAACCGATGCGGGTGAGGAACATCTTCATCTGCTCCGGCGTCGTGTTCTGGGCTTCGTCCAGGATGATGAAGGCGTTGTTCAGGGTGCGCCCGCGCATGTAGGC
>JRYG01002393.1_pt1 | contig 26754 bp, 22 predicted proteins | sample 235341 | NCBI WGS metagenome assembly JRYG01 (sample SAMN03074218, study PRJNA261478) | activated sludge metagenome | biome: Wastewater Treatment Plant; feature: Wastewater; material: Activated sludge; isolation source: activated biomass of a wastewater treatment plant treating hydrocarbon... ...
GATGTCCTACTGGGGCGCCCAGGTGATCGTGAACCTGTTCTCCGCCATTCCCGTCGTCGGTCCGGATCTGTCCATCCTCATCCGCGGCGACTTCGTGGTGGGTGATGCGACCCTGAACCGTTTCTTCTCCTTCCACGTCATCGCCTTCCCGCTGGTCCTGCTGGGCCTGGTGGCCGCCCACGTGCTGGCCCTCCACGAAACCGGCTCCAACAACCCGGACGGCATCGAGATCAAGGCCAACAAGGACGAGAACGGCATCCCCCGCGACGGCATCCCCTTCCACCCCTACTACACGGTGAAGGATATCGTCGGCGTGGTGGTCTTCCTGATGGTCTTCTCCGCGGTCATGTTCTTCGCCCCGGAAGGCGGCGGCTATTTCCTCGAGACGCCGAACTTCTATCCGGCCGACCCCCTCAAGACGCCGCCGCACATCGCTCCCGTCTGGTATTTCACGCCCTACTACTCCATCCTGCGCGCCATGGTCTGGAACTTCTTCGGACTCGACGCCAAGTTCTGGGGCGTGGTGGCCATGGGGGCCTCGGTGGTGGTGTTCGCCTTCCTGCCCTGGCTCGACCGCAGCCCGGTCAAGTCGATCCGCTACCGCGGCCCGATCTACAAGACCATGCTGACCATCTTCGTCATCTGCTTCTTCATCCTCGGTTACCTGGGTACCCAGTCGCCGTCCTTCTGGGGTGAGAAGATTTCCCAGGTGTGCACGGTGTTCTATTTCGGCTTCTTCCTCGGCATGCCCTGGTGGTCCCGCATGGACAAGTTCAAGCCGGTTCCTGAACGTGTGACGATGAAGTGAGGATGCACAACATGAAAAAATTCCTGATCGCATTGCTCTTCGCGCCGCTGCTGGCCTTTGCCAGCTCGGGCAACGTCCACCTCGACAAGTGGCCCGGCTCGGTGAGCGACAAGGCTGCCCTGCAGAACGGCGCCAAGCTGTTCGTCAACTATTGCCTCAACTGCCACGGTGCCTCCTACCTGCGCTACAAGAACCTGATGGAACTCGGGCTTACCGAGCAGCAGGTCAAGGACAACCTGATGTTCACCTCCGACAAGATCGGTGGACTGATGGCCGTGGCCGCCCGTGCCGACGAGCAGAAGCAGTGGTTCGGCGCCACCCCGCCCGACCTCACCATCATCGCCCGCGCCCGCGGCGATGCAGGTGCGCCCAAGGCCGGCGCCGACTGGCTCTACACCTACCTGCGTTCCTTCTACCGCGACGAGAAGCGTCCCACCGGCTGGAACAACGTGGTCTTCGAGAACGTCGGCATGCCCCACGTGCTCTATGGCCTGCAGGGGCAGCAGGTGCTCAACCATGAGACCCACAAGCTGGAACTGGCTGTCCCCGGCCAGATGCCGCCGGCCGAATTCGACAAGGCCGTATCCGACCTGGTCGGTTTCCTGGTCTGGGCCGGCGAGCCCCAGCAGGAATTCCGCCAGACCCTCGGCTACTTCGTCCTGGCGTTCCTGGCCGTGCTCTTCGTGGTGTCCTACGCCCTGAAGAAGGAATACTGGAAAGACGTGCACTGATCCATCCCGGATCAGTCCGCGGCATCGCCGGTTCGACGGGTTCGGACCGGCGATGCCGAATCGCTTTTTGAGGCCTAGCAAACATGATGAACCTCTACTCTGGCACCACCTGCCCTTTCAGCCACCGCTGCCGCATCGTCCTCTACGAAAAGGGGATGGATTTCCAGGTCATCGACGTGGACATGTTCAACAAGCCCGAGGACCTGGCGGTCATCAATCCCCATAACCGGGTGCCGGTGCTCGTCGAGCGGGATCTGATCCTGTTCGAGCCCAACATCATCAACGAGTACATCGACGAACGCTTCCCCCATCCGCAACTGATGCCGGCCGATCCCATCATGCGCGCCCGGGCGCGCCAACTGCTGGTCGGCATGGAGCGGGAGATCTTCGCCCACATCGAGCCCATCGAGAAGAATCTCAAGTCGGCCGACAAGGCACGCCAGGAGATCAAGGCCCGCCTCACCGAGATCGTGCCCATCTTCACCAAGCAGAAATTCATGCTCGGCGACGAGTTCTCCATGCTCGACGTGGCCATCGCGCCGTTGCTGTGGCGCCTCGATCACTACGGCATCGACCTGGGCAAGAGCGCTGCGCCCCTCATGAAATACGCTGAGCGCATCTTCAGCCGCCAGGGCTTCATCGATGCCCTGACGCCTTCCGAAAAGGCCATGCGCAAGTAAGGCATGGCGCTTCCTTCCACCAAACCCTACCTGCTGCGCGCCATCTGGGAGTGGTGCACCGACAACGGCTTCACGCCCTACGTGGCGGTGGTGGTCGACGAGCGGACCCGGGTGCCGCGGGAGTTCGTGCGGGATGGCCAGATCGTGCTCAACATCGGCTCGACCGCCACCAACAAGCTGCAGATGGGCAACGAGTTCATCGAGTTCCAGGCCCGCTTCGGCGGCGTCGCCCGGGAACTGTCGGTTCCCGTCGTCCAGGTAGCGGCCATCTACGCCCGTGAGAACGGCGCCGGCATGGCGTTCGAGGTGGGGGAGGAAACCGGGGCGGCACCCGAGCCCCTGGCCAGCGACCCCGGCGGGCCGGTAGCGGAGCCGCCGTCCGAACCGGAGCCGCCCGAACCGCCGCGCCCCGAAGGTGGGCGTCCGAAGCTGCAGCGCATCAAATAGGCGCCCCCTCCGGCTAAGACGCACCAGAATTGGGCGGATCAGTGACTGATCCGCCCAATTTCATTTCTAAGTCATTGTTTTTCCGTTGTGGCATGTCTGTTGCTGAAGGATGGCCGGAGAAAAAGTCATGAAACTGGAAACCCGATCCACCTGTTGCTATTGCGGCGTCGGTTGCGGCGTCATCATCGAGAGCGAGGACGACCGCATCGTCGGCGTCCGCGGCGATCCCGACCACCCGGCCAACCGGGGCCGGTTGTGCACCAAGGGCGCATCGCTCCATTTGACGGCCCGGCCCGAATACCGCCTGCTCTACCCGGAACTGCGCAGCCGGCGCGGTGCCGAGGGCCGGCGCGCCTCCTGGGATGAAGCCCTGGACCATGCCGCCGGGCGCTTTGCCGAGATCATCCGCAGCCATGGCCCGGATGCCGTCGCCTTCTATATCTCCGGGCAGCTGCTCACCGAGGACTATTACGTCTTCAACAAGCTGGCCAAGGGGCTCGTCGGCACCAACAACGTCGATACCAATTCCCGCCTCTGCATGTCGTCCGCCGTCGCCGGCTACAAGCAGACCCTGGGCGCCGACGCGCCGCCTTGCAGCTACGAGGACATCGGCCTGGCGAAGGTGATCTTCATCGCCGGCGCCAACCCAGCCGTCGCCCATCCCATCGTCTATCGCCGGGTCGAAGACGCCAAGGCGACCAACCCCGACCTCAAGATCATCGTCGCCGACCCCCGCCGCACCGAATCGGCGGCCCTGGCCGACCTGCACCTGCCCCTGCGGCCAGGCACCGACATCGCCCTCTTCAACGCCATGCTCCACGTCCTCATCGCCGAGGACCTTGTCGATCGCGACTACATCGCCGCCCATACCGAGGGCTTCGCGCAACTCGAAGAGATCGTCGCTGCCTTCACGCCCGCGGCAGCCGCCGCCATCTGCGGCATCCCCGCCGAGGACATCGTCAAGGCCGCCCGCTGGTTCGGGGAATCGGGAGCTTCGCTCTCCCTCTACTGCCAGGGGCTCAACCAGTCAGCCCATGGCACCCACAACAACGCCGCCCTCATCCACCTGCATCTGGCCACCGGCCAGATCGGTCGTCCCGGNNCCAGCCCAACGCCATGGGCGGCCGCGAGGTCGGCGGGCTGGCCAACCTTCTCTCGGCCCACCGGGACCTTGCCAATCCGGCCCATCGTGTGGAAATGGCCCGCTTCTGGGGGGTGCCCTACGTGCCGACGCGGCCCGGTAAATCGGCCATCAACCTCTTCAAGGCGCTCAAGAGCGGGGAAGTCAAAGCCGTCTGGATCGCCTGTACCAACCCGGCCCAGTCCCTGCCGGAGCAGGCGGAGGTCCGCGAGGCCCTGGCCCAGGCCGAGTTCGTCGTCCTCCAGGAAGCCTACCGCAACACCGATACCGCCGCCTTTGCCGACCTGCTCCTGCCCGCCACGTCCTGGGGTGAGAAGGAAGGTACCGTCACCAATTCCGAACGCCGCATCTCCCGCGTCTGCAAGGCCGTGCCGGGGCCCGGCGAAGCCCGCCACGACTGGGCCATCGCCGTCGACTTCGCGCGCCGTCTCGGCCGTGCCCTCGACCACCCCGGGGCGGAGCGCCTGTTTCCCTACGGGAACCCGGAAAGCATTTTCGAAGAGCACCGGGAAAGCACCCGGGGCCGCGACCTGGATATCACCGGGCTCTCCTACACCATGCTCGAAACCTCGGGGCCCCAGCAGTGGCCCCTTCCCGCCGGTGCCGCCACCGGCAAGGAGCGCCTGTACGAGGACGGCGTCTTCCCCACCGCCACGGGCAAGGCCCGCTTTGTCCCGGTGGAGCACCGGGGTACGGCCGATGCGCTCGACGGCGCCTATCCCATCAGCCTGATCAGCGGCCGCATGCGCGACCAGTGGCACGGCATGAGCCGTACAGGGACGGTTCCCCGCCTCTACAACCTCGAGGACGAGCCGGCCATCGCCATGCATTCCTGCGACATGCGCCACCGGGGTATCGAGCCCGGGGATCTGGTGCGCGTCACCAACGGGCGCGGCGAGGTTTGCCTGCGGGCCCGCCACGGCGAGGGGCTGCAGCGCGGCCGGGCCTGGTTGTCCATGCACTGGGGTAGCCAGTTCATGGCTTCGCCGGGAGCCAATGCCCTGACGCCTTCCGCCCTCGACCCCTATTCGTCGCAACCGGAGCTCAAGCACGCGGCGGTGCAGATCACCAAGGTGGAACTGCCCTACCCCCTGGCGGTGATCCGGCGCTGTGCCGACGCCGGCGAGGCGCTGCTCATGATGGAGCGGGCGCGGCCGCTGCTGGCGGCCTTCCCCTACGCCACCATCGGCCTCTACGGGCGCTCCAGCCCGCTGGTGGTCTTCCGCGCCGCCACCACCGGGGTGGTGCCGGAGGAGCGTCTGGCGGAGATCGACCGGGTCTTCGAACTCGCCACGGAAGAAGGGGCCATCGTCTTTTCCGATCCCCGGCGCGGCATCGCCAAGAAAGCCATTGCCGAAAGTGGCCGGCTGCTGGGTGTCCGCCTGGCCGGCGAAACCCTGGCCCTGGAATGGCTGCGCGGCGCCATGGCCGAGGACGAGCTGGACGCCAGCCTCATCCGCTTCGCCCTGGCGCCCACCGCCAAGCCACCCGCCACCGTTGCGCCGCGCAACATCGTCTGCAAGTGCGCCGACGTGAGCGACGTGCAGATCCACGACGAAGTGGCCAAGGGCAATTCTTTCGGACAATTGCAGGAAAAACTGAAGTGTGGAACCTTCTGCGGTTCCTGCGTGCCAGAAATCAAGCGCATGGTGGCGGATGGCGCCCACAAGGAAGCGGCCTGAAGCCAGACGGCGACAAGGAGACGAATGATGAGTTACACCCAGTACATCAAGGAAGTAGGGCGGGGGGCCGAAGGCTCCCGCGACCTCGCCTGCGGGGATGCCCGCCAGCTCTACGCCGCCATGCTGGACGGCGGCGTGCCCGACTTGGAACTGGGCGCCCTCATTCTCGGCTTCCGTGTCAAGGGCGAGACCGCTGAGGAAATGCTGGGCTTCCTGCAGGCTGCCGGCGAGCGCACCAATCTCCTGCATGCGCCCCAGCGGCGGGTCCGACCGGTGGTGCTGCCCAGCTACAACGGCGCCCGCAAGGAGGCCAACCTGACCCCGTTGCTGGCCCTCCTGCTCAAGCGCTTCGGCGTGCCGGTATTGGTCCACGGCCCCCTGGAAGGCTTCGGACGGGTCACCAGCGCCCACATCTTCCGCGAACTGGGCATCATGCCCAGCGCCTCCGTCACCCAGGCCCAGGCCGCCCTCGACGAGCGCGGGCTGGCCTTCCTGCCTATCAGCGGCCTCTGTCCGGGCCTGGCCAACCTGCTGGCCCTGCGTGCCCGCCTGGGCGTGCGCAACAGCGCCCACAGCCTGGTCAAGATGCTCGACCCCTTCGGCGGCGAGGGCGTGGTGGTGGCGCCGGCGACCCATCCGGCCTTCATTGATCTCATGCGCGACGTGCTCGCGGCGACCGGCGGGCGCTCCCTGCTGTTGCGGGGGACCGAAGGGGAACCCTTCGCCAACCCCAAGCGGCGGCCGCGCCTGGAATACATCCACGAGGGCCAGTGCGACATCCTCTTCGAAGCCGAGCACGACAGCCTCAAGGCCCTGCCCAACCTGCCGGACGGCGCCGATGCCGCCGCCACCGCCCAATGGACCCGGCGGGTGCTCGACGATCATCTGGCGCTGCCGCTGCCCATCGCCAACCAACTCGCCTGCTGCCTCTACGCCTGCGGCTACGCCGAGGACGTTAACCAGGCCAAGGCCATTGTCGCCGTCGAGGGCAATGGCCTGGCGGTGACGCCGGCCTGACCGGCGTCGGTATCGGCGGCCCGGCCGATAAGGCCGCCAAGCCGCACCGCCTTGGGGTATTTCGCCCCATGATGGTGCGTCGCACAAAAGGCCGGAGTCGGTAACTCCATTGAAAACAAGGCTTTGTGTCGCTGGCACGCCGATTGCAAAAGCATAGGTGACAGCGAAAGGGCCGCCAACGAGGGCGGTCGGGGCCCAGGGTCCCTATGGCAACGACGTCATGCGCTGAACTGAACAAGTTCGCCCCCAACGGGTAATTGCATTGATGGAGTCGCCAATAATGAGCAAACCTCGCCTCGTCATGATCGGCAATGGTATGGCCGGTGTCCGTACCGTCGAAGAGCTGTTGAAGATCGCGCCGGATCACTACGACATCACCATTTTCGGCGCCGAGCCCCACCCCAACTACAACCGTATCCTGCTCTCGCCGGTGCTGGCCGGCGAAATGACGGTCCAGGAGATCATCCTCAACGAACTGGACTGGTACAAGCAGAACGGCATCAACCTGCACGTCGGCAAGAAGGTGGTGAAGATCGACCGCGTCAAGCGCCAGGTCGTCGCCGAGGACGGCACCGTCGAATCCTACGACCGCCTGCTGCTGGCCACCGGCTCCAACCCCTTCATGCTGCCCATTCCCGGCAACGACCTGCCCGGCGTCATCGGCTACCGCGACATCAAGGATACCGACGAGATGATCGAGGCGGCCAAGCTGCACAAGCACGCCGTGGTCATCGGCGGCGGCCTGCTCGGCCTTGAGGCCGCCAACGGCCTCAAGCTGCGCGGCATGGATGTCACCGTGGTGCATATCTCCCCGTGGCTGCTGGAGCGCCAGCTCGACGAAGTCGCCGGCAAGATGCTGCAGAAATCCCTGGAGGACCGGGGTCTCAAGTTCCTCATGGAAAAGCAGACGGAAGCCCTCATCCAGGGCGAATCCGGCCGCGTCGCCGCGGTGCGCTTCAAGGACGGCATGCAGATCCCCGCCGACCTGGTGGTGATGGCCGCCGGCATCCGCCCCAACTACGCCCTGGCCGAATCCGCCGGCATCTACTGCAACCGCGGCATCGTGGTGAACGACACCATGCAGACCTACGACCCGAAGATTTACGCGGTCGGTGAATGCGTCAGCCACCGCGGCATCGCCTACGGCCTGGTGGCACCCCTCTTCGAGCAGGCCAAGGTCGCTGCCAACCACCTGGCGGGCTACGGTATCGGCCGCTATACCGGCTCGGTGACCTCCACCAAGCTCAAGGTCACTGGCATCGACCTCTTTTCCGCCGGCGACTACATGGGCGGCAAGGGCACCGAGGAAATCGTCCTCAACGACCCGGCCGGCGGCGTGTACAAGAAGCTGGTGATCAAGGAAAACAAGCTGGTCGGCGGCGTCCTCTACGGCGACACCGCCGACGGCGCCTGGTACTTCCAGCTCCTGAAGGATGGCCGCGACATCCATGACATCCGCGACCACCTGCTCTTCGGCCAGACCGCCGACACCGGCGCCGGCCACCAGGGCCAGACCAAGGCGGCCATGATGGCCGACTCGGCCGAGGTCTGCGGCTGCAACGGCGTCACCAAGGGCACCATCGTCAAGGCCATCAAGGAGAAGGGCCTCTTCACCCTGGACGAAGTCAAGAAGCACACCAAGGCGGCTTCCTCCTGCGGTTCCTGCGCCGGCCTGGTCGAGCAGATCCTCGCCTCCACCATCGGCGGTGCCTACACCCCGGCGGCGTCCGCCAAGAAGCCCATGTGCGGCTGCACCGACCGCAGCCACGACGACGTCAGGAAGGCCATCCGCGACCACAAGCTGACCTCCATTCCCGAGGCCATGGCCTTCCTGGAGTGGAAGAGCCCCAACGGCTGCGACAAGTGTCGCCCGGCGCTGAACTACTACATGATCTCCACCTGGCCCCACATCGCCAAGGACGATTCCCAGTCGCGCTTCATCAACGAGCGGGTGCACGCCAACATCCAGAAGGACGGCACCTACTCGGTGGTGCCGCGGATGTGGGGCGGCCTCACCACGCCGGCCGAGCTGCGCGCCATCGCCGACGTGGCCGAGAAGTACCAGGTGCCCACCGTCAAGGTCACCGGCGGCCAGCGCATCGACCTCCTGGGGGTGAAGAAGGAAGATCTGCCCCTCATGTGGGCCGATCTCAACAAGGCCGGCCTGGTTTCCGGCCACGCCTACGGCAAATCCATCCGTACCGTGAAGACCTGCGTCGGCGCCGAGCACTGCCGCTTCGGCACCCAGAAATCCATGACCATGGGGGTCAAGCTGGAGAAGATGCTGTTCGACATGTACGCCCCCCACAAGGTCAAGCTGGCCGTCTCCGGCTGCCCCCGCAACTGTGCCGAAGCCGGCATCAAGGACGTCGGCGTCATCGGCGTCGATTCCGGCTACGAGATCTACGTGGCCGGGAACGGCGGCATCAAGACCGAAGTCGCCCAGTTCCTGGTCAAGGTCAAGACCGACGAGGAGGTGATGGAGTATTCCGGCGCCTTCCTCCAGCTCTACCGCGAAGAAGGCCACTACCTGGACCGCACCTGCCACTACGTGGAGCGGGTCGGCCTCGACTACATCAAGAGCAAGGTGGTCGAGGACGAGGAGAACCGCAAGGCCCTCTACGCCCGCCTGCTGGACTCCCTCAAGGACGCCAAGGATCCCTGGGCCGAGCGGGTGGCCGGCAAGCAGAAGCACGAATTCGAAATTCTGGAAGTTTGAGGAGAGAGCAATGAGCGACTGGAAACAAGTCTGCAGCCTGGAAGACATCCCCCGGCTCGGATCCCGGGTGATCCGGCACCATGAGGACGGCGGCGTCATCGACATCGCCATCTTCCGCACCCAGGGCGAGGTCTTCGCCCTGCGCAACAAATGCCCCCACAAGGGCGGTCCCCTCTCCGAGGGCATCGTCCACGGCAAGCAGGTGACCTGCCCGCTGCACGGCTGGAAACTCTATCTGGAAACCGGCGAGGCGGTCGCCCCCGACGTCGGCTGCGCCCGCCGCTACCCGGTCAAGGTCGAGAACGGCACCGTCTTCATCCAACTCTGAATCGGAAATCTCACTCCATGGACAAGAAAGCCTTCCTCAAGGCCGGCCACACGCCCACGCTGTTCGCCGCCTTCCTCTTCTTCGACCTGGCCTTCATGGTCTGGGTGCTGCTGGGCCCCCTGGGGGTCGCCATCGCCAAGGATCTCGGCCTTTCCCACGCCCAAAAGGGCCTGATGGTGGCTACCCCGGTCCTGGCCGGTGCCATCCTGCGCATCGTCATGGGCATCCTGGTGGACCGCCTGTCGCCCAAGAAGGCCGCCACCATCGGCCAGCTGGTCGTCATCGGCGCCCTGGCCTACGCCTGGGTGGCCGGCATCCACTCCTATGCCGAAGTGCTGATCCTCGGCTGTTTCCTGGGCGTGGCCGGCTCGTCCTTCGCCGCCGCGCTGCCGCTGGCTTCCCGCTGGTATCCGGCGGAGCACCAGGGCACCGCCATGGGCATCGCCGGCGCCGGCAACTCCGGCACCGCCCTGGCCGCGCTCTTCGCCCCCGGCCTGGCCGCCGCCTTCGGCTGGGGCAACGTCTTCGGCCTGGCGCTGATTCCGCTGGTGATCGTCTTCTTCATCTTCATCGTCCTCGCCAAGGACGCCCCCAACCCGCCGCCGCCCAAGAAGCTGGCCGAGTACCTGGCCGTGCTCAAGGACAAGGACGCCTGGTGGTTTATGTTCTTCTACTCGGTCACATTCGGCGGCTTCGTCGGCCTGGCCTCTTCCCTGGTCATCTACTTCAACACCCAGTACGGGCTGGACCCCAAGATGGCGGGCTTCTTCACCGCCGGCTGCGTCTTCGCCGGTTCCCTGGTCCGCCCCATCGGCGGCAACGTGGCCGACCGCATCGGCGGGGTGAAGTCCCTCACCGGCATGTACATCCTGGCCGCCATCTTCCTCACCATCGTCAGCTTCGGCCTGCCGGAAGCCTGGATGGCGCTGATCGTCTTCGTCTGCGCCATGCTGGCCCTGGGCATGGGCAACGGTGCCGTGTTCCAGCTGGTGCCCCAGCGCTTCAAGAAGGAAATCGGCGTCATGACCGGGCTGGTCGGCATGGCCGGCGGCGTCGGCGGCTTCTACCTGGCTTCCAGCCTGGGCTACGCCAAGCAGGTCACCGGCAGCTACCAGATGGGCTTCCTCATCTTCGCCGGCCTCGCCGTGCTCGCCCTGGTCGGCCTGACCGGCGTCAAGACCCGCTGGCGCACCACCTGGGGCGCCAGCCACCTGACCACCGCGAAGATCTGAGTTCTGCGGTAAAGTCGGCGGGAGGGCAACCTCCCGCCTTTTTTGTTTGGAAAACGCCATGCCCCTTTCCGTCGCCGTCGGCTACGCCTCCCTCACCGGTCCCCGGGAACGCAACGAGGATTACTGCGGCGTCGTCACCCCCGATGGCGCCGACCTGGACAACAAGGGCGTGCTGGCGGCGGTGGCCGACGGCATCGGCGGCCACCGGGGCGGACGGGAGGCTGCCGAGTACAGCGTCCGCGGCCTCCTGGCAGACTACTACGCCACCCCCGACACCTGGAGCGTGGCCCGGGCCATCGAGACCGTCACCACGGCGCTCAACCGCTGGGTCATCGCCGAGGCCGGCCGCAACGCCGAGCTGGCGGGCATGGCCACCACGCTTTCGGCCCTGGTCCTGCGGGGCCGTCGCTACACCATCGCCCATATCGGAGACAGCCGCATCTATCGGTTGCAGGACGGCCGCCTGGCGCCGCTGACGGTGGATCACACCTGGGAACACCCGGAACTCAACAACGTGCTGTCCCGGGCCATCGGCCTCGACCCCCGGGTGCTCATGGATTTCGCCGACGGCGAACTGGCCGAGGGGGACCGTTTCCTGCTCGTTTCCGACGGCGTTTGGGGCATCCTCCCCGACGCCCTGATGGCCGACGTGCTGCTCGACCACCCCGAACCCCGGGGCGCCGCCGCCGCGCTGACCAGCCTGGCGCTGGCCCAGGGCGGCCACGACAACGCCACGGCGGTGGTGGTGGACGTGCTGGCGCTGCCCGCCGAGAACCTGCGCGACAGCCTCGACCGGGACGCCCGCCTGCCCCTGCCGCCGCGCCTGAAACCCGGCCACGAGCTGGACGGCCTGGTGGTGGACGAGGTGCTGCACGACGCCCGGGAGACGCTCCTCTACCGGGTGCACGACGCCCGCAGCGGCCAGCCGCTGGTGCTCAAGACCCTGCAGCCCGTGCTGGAGGGCGACGAGACGGCCATCGCCAACCTGCTCATGGAAGAATGGCGGGCCCGGCGTGTGGTGTCGGCGGCCTTTCCCCAGGTGCTGCCCTGCGAGCAGAAGAGCTGCCTCTATTACCTGATGACCTGGCACGCCGGGGCCACCCTGCAGGCCCGCCTGGACGCCGGCCAGCACTTTCCGGCGGCGGAGGCGGTGCGCCTGGGCATCGCCCTGCTCAAGGCCATCGCCGTCCTGCACCGCCTGGACATCGTCCACCGGGACATCAAGACCGACAACATCCACCTCGGCCAGGATGGCGTCCTCCGCCTCCTCGACCTGGGCGTCGCCCTCAGCCTGGGCGAGCACAAGCCCGGGGAGGCCCCCGGCCGGGCCGGCACCCCCTCCTACATGGCGCCGGAGCTGTTCGCCGGCGCCGGGCCGGAACCCGGATTCGACCTTTACGCCGCCGGCGTCACCCTCTATCACCTGCTGACCCGCAAGTATCCCTACGGCGAGATCGAGCCCTTCCAGACCCCCCGCTTCGGCGAGCCGGTCAGGCCGACCCGCTGGCGGCCGGACATCCCCGGCTGGCTGGAGAACGTGTTGCTCAAGGCGGTGGCCCGGGAGAGGAAGGACCGTTTCGAGACGGCGGAGGAATTCCTCCTGGCGCTGGAACGGGGCGCCAGCCGGCCGGTGGCGCTACCCGGGCGGCAGGCCATGATCCAGAAGAACCCGCTGCTCCTCTGGAAAGTGCTGGCGGCCCTCTCCCTGGCCGTCAACCTGGTGCTGCTGGTCGCCCTGTTGCGTTAGACTCGTTCCATGCACCAAGCCCTCATCCTTTTCGCCCACGGCGCCCGGGACCCGGAATGGGCGGCACCCCTCAAGCGCGTGCGGGAAGCCATCGGCACCCTGCAGCCGGGCGCCCGGGTGGAGCTCGCCTTTCTCGAATTCATGGCGCCCAGCCTGTCCGACTGCGTGGCCGCCCTGGCTGCCGACGGAGTCGGGCGCGTCGTCATCCTGCCCATGTTCATCGCCCAGGGCGGGCACCTGAAGCGCGATGTCCCGATCCTCGTCGGCGCATTGCGGGAACGCTTCCCGGCGGTGGACATCCGTCTGGCCGAAGCGGTGGGCGAGAACGAGGCTGTCGTCCGGGCCATGGCGGAGGCGGCCCTCGCGTTGCTCGCCTGAGCAGGCGGCGCGATAATGCCGCCTCGGCGCCGAGGGGGCGCCGGCCTACCGCGTGCCAGGGAGCCACATGCCATCGACCGCCCAGTCCGTCGAGCGGATCGACGAAACTTTCCGTGCCTTGTTCCGGGGCGAATTGCCGGAACGCCTGGCGGCCCTGGAAGCCCAGCTCCAGGCGGTGACCGCCGGCGGGGACGACGAGGCCTTCAACGCCTTCTACCGGGGCATCCACAACATCAAGGGCAACGCCGCCACCTTCGGCTTCCACGCCCTGGTCTCGGTCTGCCACCGGCTGGAGGATCTCCTCAAATACACCGCCCCCGCCGCCCGCAGCGGCGACCCCGCCTTTAGCACGGCTTGCCTGGCGCTGCTGGACCTGATGCCGGAGGCCGTGGCCGACGGCGAGGAAGTCCTCGAACACATCCAGGCCCGGCTGGCGGCAGTGGCGACACCCTGCGAGCAACGGCCCCGGCGGGCCCTGCTCATCGGCGATTCCCGCGCCACGATCGCCCTCTGCCGCAGGCTCCTCGAAGAGCGCGGCTTCGACACGGTGGAGGCCGCGGACGGCTACCTGGCACTGCACCGGGCTTTGACCGAGCCCTTTTCGATCATCATCACCACCGGCCAGGCCAAGCTCCTCAAGGGCGAAGCCCTGGTCGCGGCCCTGCGCCTGTCGGAGTGCCGCAACCGGGGAACCACCGCCGTCGTCCTTTCCTCCGGCGACCGGCCCCCCCGCAGCCACAAGCGGAATACCGATCCCGACCGGATTCTCCCCCGCGACACGCGCCTTCTTCAGGAACTGACGGAAATCCTCGACGGGATCGGCCGCTGATGGCCAGAGTCGCGCAAGTTCTGCTCTGGGAGCCCGATGGGGCGGCGCGGAGCCAGCTTTCGTCGGTCATCGACCTGAGCGGCTGCCTCCTGGCCGTCTGCGCTTCCCCGGCAGACCTTGCGGCGGCGGCCGCCGCCGATCCGGAGGCGAAGGTGATGGCCAGCGCCGACGACCCCGGCGGCCCGCAACTGGCGGCCCGCCTGTCCGCCGCCGGCCACCGGGGCGCCATCCTGCTGCTGGCTTCCCGCCTCGACTTCGCCACGCGGCGGGAGGCGGTTCGCGCCGGGGCCGGCTTCCTGCTGCCGAAGCCGGTGGACCCGGCCCGCCTCCTGCCCATCCTCGAGGGCCAGGCGCGGGCGGAGGAAGCCTCCCCCTACCGGGTCCTCATCGTCGGCGACGACGCCCTGTCCAACCAGTACCATGCCGCCCTCCTGGAGGCCGCGGGCATCGAAGCCGCCACGGCGGCGAGCGGCGAGGAAGCGCTGGTCGTGGTCGAGGCGGGGGCCCCCGACCTGATCCTGCCCGATTATTTCCTGGGGGATTGCACCGGGCCCGAGCTGATCGCCATGTTGCGCAACGACGACCGCCTGGCGTCGCTGCGCGTCGTCATCCTCTCCGCCCGGGATCCCTGCAGCCTGGAAGCCGAGGTGCGCGATGCCCTGGGGGAGGATTTCATCGCCAAGCCGGTGAACCCGGCCGCCTTCGTCAACCTGGTGCGTTCCCGCGCCGCCCACGCCCGTCGGGCGAAACGGCTCAACGACGAGTTGCGCCAGGCCCGCCGCGAGGCCCGGGACGTCCGCCTGGCCATGGACAGCCACGCCATCGTCAGCGTCATCAACGGCGCCGGGGACTTCGCTTACGTCAATGAAGGGTTTTGCCGTACCAGCGGCTACCCGCGGCAAGAACTGCTCGGCCGCAACCACCGCCTGCTCGCTTCGGCCGCCCATTCCGAAGCCTTCTACGCCAACCTCTGGCGTACCCTGGAAAGCGGCCGGACATGGCAAGGCGAGCTTTGCCACCGGGCCCGGGACGGCAGCCTCTACTGGGTCCAGTCCACCATCACCCCCAACCCCGGGGACGACGGCGGCGCCCGGCGCTACGTTTCGGTCAGCACCGACATCACCGTCCAGAAGGAAGTGGCGGCCCGGCTGTCCACCCTCATCGACACCGTCAACGTCGGCCTCGCCTGGACCGACGCCGACGGGCGGGTGCTGGACCTCAATGAGCCCTTCGCCAAACTCCTGGGCTACCCCCGGGAAGCGTTGCTGGCACTGCGCGTCGGCGACCTCGCCCACGCCGACGACCGGGAGGATGCCGGCCGGCAGCTTCGCCGGCTGGCCGCCGGCGAAGCCAGCGTGCGCTTCCAGAAGCGCTATGTGCGCCAGGATGGTGAGGTGGTGTGGGCGGACGTGATGTTTTCCCGCATCGACGATGCCCAGGGGCACATGGTCGGAGCCGCCGGCTCCTTCGCCGATTTCTCGGCCCTGAAGCGCGCCCAGGAAGAGCTGCGCCAGGCCAAGGAGTCCGCCGAGGAAGCCAGCCGCGCCAAGACCGATTTCCTCTCGCGCATGACCCACGAACTGCGGACCCCCCTCAACGCCATTCTCGGTTTTGCCCAACTGCTTGAAAGCGACCCCGCGGACCGCCCCACCGCCGGGCAGGCCGAAAGCCTGGGGCAGATCCAGCGGGCCGGCTGGCACCTCCTCGACCTCATCAACGAAGTCCTCGACCTCGCCCGCATCGAAGCCGGCCGGCTGGAGGTTTCCCCTGTCGATTTCCCCCTGGCCGACATTGTCGCCGACTGCCTGACCCTGGTTTCGCCCCTCGCCTCCCGCTACGGGGTGACGGTGCTCAGCACCCTGGGGGCGGCGCCCCGGGTCCACGCCGACCCCATGCGCCTCAAGCAGGCGGTACTCAACCTTCTCTCGAACGCGGTCAAGTACAACCGGCCGGGCGGCACCGTTCACGTCGAGGGCGTCGCCGTGGCGGAGGGCTGGCGGCTGGACATCAGCGATACCGGCATCGGCATGTCCGAGGCGCAACTGACCAAGCTCTTCGAGCCCTTCACCCGTTTCGCCGAGGACGGCCAGCGGGAAGGCACGGGCATCGGGCTGGCCATCACCAAGCGGCTCATTGAGGCCATGGGCGGGCAAATCGTCGCCCGCAGCCGCCCGGGGGAGGGCAGCACCTTCAGTATCGTCCTGCCGGGGGCCGGGCCGGCGGCGAAAGTCCCCGCCGGCGCCTGAACCATGGCCCCTCTCTTGCTTCTAAACAATCATGCTTAGCGTACTTGTCATCGACGAATCCCGCTCCCGCGCCGGCGAAATCTGCGCCGGCCTGGCCCTGGCCGGCTACCAGGTGGCCGCCATCCTGGCCGATTCGCAGGGGCTGACGGCGGAGGTGGAGAAACTCAAGCCCGACGTCATCCTCATCGACACCGACAGCCCCAGCCGGGATACCCTGGAGCATCTTGCGGCCATGAACAAGAACATGCCGCGGCCCGTCGTCATGTTCACCCAGGCCGAGGGCCAGACTACCATCCGCGATGCCGTCAAGGCGGGGGTTTCGGCCTACGTGGTGGATGGCGTCGACGCCAAGCGCATCAAGCCCATCGTCGAGGTGGCCCGGGCCAGCTTCGAGGAATACCAGGCCTTGCGCAAGGAACTGGACGAGGTTTCGCAAAAGCTTTCCGACCGCAAGCTGGTGGAAAAGGCCAAGGGCGTGCTGATGCGGGCCCGGGGCCTGGACGAGGATGGTGCCTACCACGCGCTGCGCAAGCTGGCCATGGAGCGCGGCCAGCCCATGGTGGCGGTGGCCAAGGACGTCATCGACATGGCCAAGCTCCTGCTCTGACCGGCAGCGGCGAGGCTTCCGGCTCCCCGTTGTTGTGCGCCGGAAGCGGGTGCTGCACTGCAACAGTGCATGGCCCTCCCGGCATTCCGGCCGGGAAAATCCCCCGAAAACCACGTAGTAACAAAGAACTAGTACTTCGGAACTAGGTTGGCACGACCATTGCAGTAGTCCGTACAAACTGCACGGTCAATGGCGGCCGGGCAAGCAGCCGGCGGGGCGTTCCCGCCCGGCTCAACGGACAAAGGCGTCCATCCCAGCTGCCCCAGGCAGCCGGGGTGTGACGCCTTCTTTGTTTTCTATCGAGGTCAAGGAGCTTGCAATGGAAGAGAAGAAGCTTGAGCAACCCGTGGTGGCACCCGCCGAGGTGTCTGTTTCCCGTTCCCGCCGCGACTTTGTCTCGGCAATCACCGGAGCTTCGCTGATGGCCATGGTCCCCCCCGGCATTCGCGGCGCCGCCTGGGCCGCCGGCTCGGATGCGCCGGAGAAGAAGGAAGTCAAGATCGGCTTCATCCCCCTCACCGACTGCGCTTCCGTCGTCATGGCGGCGGTCAACAAGTTCGACGAGAAGTACGGCATCAAGATCATCCCGACCAAGGAAGCCTCCTGGGCCTCCGTGCGGGACAAGCTGGTCAACGGCGAGCTGGATGCCGCCCATGTGCTCTACGGCCTCATCTACGGCGTGCAACTGGGCGTCGGCGGCCCCAAGAAGGACATGAACGTCCTCATGGCCCTCAACAACAACGGGCAGGCCATCACCCTTTCCAACCAGTTGAAGGACAAGGGCGCCACCGACGGAGCGAGCTTGGCCAAATTGGTGGCCAAGAAAGAAAAGGAATATACCTTCGCCCAGACCTTTCCCACCGGCACCCACGCCATGTGGCTCTACTACTGGCTGGCCGCCCAGGGCATCAACCCGATGAAGGACGTCAAGACCATTACCGTGCCGCCCCCGCAAATGGTGGCCAACATGCGGGTCGGCAACATGGACGGTTTCTGCGTCGGCGAACCCTGGAACAACCGGGCGATCATGGACAACATCGGCTTCACCGCCGTCACCACCCAGGACATCTGGACCGACCATCCGGAAAAGGTGCTGGGCACCACCGCCGAGTTCTGCCAGAAGTATCCCAACACGGCCCGGGCCATGGTGGCGGCGATCCTCGACGCCGGCAAATGGATCGACGCCTCCCTGGGCAACAAGCAGAAGACCGCCGAAACCATCGCCCAGAAGGCCTACGTCAATACTGACACCGAGGTCATCGTCGCCCGCATGCTCGGCCGCTACCAGAACGGCCTGGGCAAGAGCTGGGACGACAAGAACCACATGAAGTTCTTCAACGACGGGGCTGTCAACTTCCCCTATCTCTCCGACGGCATGTGGTTCATGACCCAGCACAAGCGCTGGGGTCTCCTCAAAGACCACCCCAAGTACCTGGAAGTGGCCAAGCAGGTGAACCGCATCGACATCTACAAGCAGGCCGCCGCCGCCGCGGGCGTTACCCTGCCCAAGAGCGACATGCGCAGCCACAAGCTGATCGACGGCATCGTCTGGGACGGCAAGGACCCGGCCAAGTACGCCGACAGCTTCAAGGTCAAGGCCTGAAGGCGGGGCGGGGGAGGGCACCCGCCTTCCCCAGCCCGCCAGGATTTAACCGCAAACTGGAGAACACCATGAGCGCGATGACGATGAACCCCGCCCCCCGCGATTTCGAGGCGCCCGCCGTGGCCCGCGAAGCCGCCGACAACAAGATCGTGGCCCTGCGCCCCGACACCGTGGCGAACCTGCCGGCCCAGCCGGCCGAGGAAAAGAAAATGGAAAAGACCGTAGAACCGGCCGCCGGCGAGCCCCTGGGCGAGCGCCTGAGCGCCCTGGCCCGCGCCGTCCTGCCGCCCCTGCTCGGGCTGCTGGTGCTGATCGGCATCTGGTACGTCGCCACCCAGAAGGGCGGCGGGATTCCCGGTCCGGTGCAGACCTGGGACGCGGCGGTGAAGCTCTTCGCCGACCCCTTCTACCAGAACGGCCCCAATGACCAGGGCATCGGCTGGAACGTGCTGTCCTCGCTGCAGCGGGTCGGCATCGGCTTCGGCTTCGCCGCCCTGGTGGGCATTCCCCTGGGCTTCATGCTGGGCCGCTTCACCTTCCTGGCCAGCATGGTGAACCCCATCATCAGCCTGCTGCGCCCGGTGTCGCCGCTAGCCTGGCTGCCCATCGGCCTGCTGGTGTTCAAGAAGGCCGACCCCGCCGCCACCTACACCATCTTCATCTGCTCCATCTGGCCGATGATCATGAACACCGCCCAGGGCGTCCAGCGCGTGCCGCAGGACTACCTCAACGTCGCCCGGGTGTTGGCCCTGTCCGAGTGGAAAGTGGTCACCAAGATCCTCTTCCCCGCCGTGCTGCCCTACATGCTCACCGGCATCCGGCTGTCCATCGGCACCGCCTGGCTGGTCATCGTCGCCGCGGAAATGCTCACCGGCGGCGTCGGCATCGGCTTCTGGGTGTGGGACGAATGGAACAACCTCAAGGTCGAGCACATCATCATCGCCATCTTCGTCATCGGCATCGTCGGCCTCATCCTCGAGCAGGCCCTGATCCTGCTGGCCAAGAAGCTGACCAAAGAATCCGCCTGATCCGGGAGCCCATCATGGAAAAGTTCGTTAGCATCGAGAAAGTCGGCCAGACTTTCGACACCAAGAAGGGCAAGTTCGTGGCCCTGCGCGACATCGACCTGACCCTCAAGCAGGGCGAGTTCGTGGCCCTCATCGGCCACTCCGGTTGCGGCAAGTCGACCCTCCTCAACCTCATCGCCGGCCTCACCAAGCCCACCACCGGCGTGCTCCTCTGCGACGGCCGCGAGATCGCCGGCCCCGGGCCGGAGCGGGCGGTGGTCTTCCAGAACCACAGCCTGCTGCCGTGGCTGACCTGCTTCGAGAACGTCTATCTCGCCGTCGAGCGGGTTTTTGGCACCAAGGAGGGCAAGCCGAAGCTCAAGGCCCGCACCGCCGCCGCCATCAATCTGGTGGGCCTCGACCACGCCAGCGCCAAGTACCCCCACGAGATCTCCGGCGGCATGAAGCAGCGGGTGGGCATCGCCCGGGCCCTCTCCATGGAACCCAAGGTGCTGCTCATGGACGAGCCCTTCGGCGCCCTCGACGCCCTGACCCGGGCCAAGCTCCAGGACGAGTTGATGAAGATCTGCGAGGCCACCAAGGCCACCACCGTCATGGTCACCCACGACGTGGACGAGGCGGTGCTGCTGTCGGACCGCATCGTCATGATGACCAACGGCCCCGCCGCCACCATCGGCGAAATCCTGGAAGTGAAGCTGCCCCGCCCCCGGGACCGGCTGACCCTGGCCCACGATCCGGCCTACATCGACTACCGGGCTGCGGTGCTGGAATTCCTCTACGAAAAACAAGCCCACGTGGAGAAAGTCGCCGCCTGAACCACGTAATCTCCAGTCTCATCGTCGCTGCTCTCTCCCAAAAGAGCGACTTCACCCGCCGGAGCGATCCGGCGGTTTTTTTTCGTGCTGGCGGTGCCAAACGGCTTGCGATGTGCCATGATAATGTCCTGCCATTTGATGCTCAGGGCATTGTCCCAATACCGCTTCGCCATGGAATTCCTCCTCCTCGCCACTGTCGTCCTGACCACCGCCGCCCTCGCCGCCTGGCGGCTGAGGGCCGGTGCGCCGGCGGCCGGCGGGCAGGCCGGGAGCGCCGATGCCGAGGTGGAGCATTCCCACCACTTTCCCCTGGCCGGCGAGGACGAATACACCCTGTTCGGCAGCCAGGAGCAAGTGCTTTACGAGCGCCTGCAGGAGGCCCTTCCCGACATGCGGATCTTCGCCCAGGTGGGCATCGCCCAGCTCGCCCAGCGGCGGGGGCGGGAGGAGGCCGCACAGTTGCGGGCCATGGCCGGCCGGGGCGTCGATTTCGTCATCTGCCGGCGCGACTGCAGCATCGTTGCCGCCGTCGAGCTGTGCTGGTCCCAGCCGCGCCCGGTGGCCGGCCAGCCCATCGGGGCCGAAGAATACAAGCGCCAGGCCCTGGCGCGCCTGGGTATCCCCCTGGTCGTCTTTCGCCCCAACCGCTTGCCGGACGTGGCCACCATCAGCCGCGAGATGGCCGCCGTCGTCGCCTGGCGAGGCAGCCTGGAGTCGGGGCGCCGGCGGATGAGCGCCGGCTGACGAGGTGGCATCCGGGCGGGTCGGCGCCCGAGTGCCGGGGGTTTTCCGCAAACGGCCCTTGCATTTCGGGCGAAACCGGGGCAACTTCTCCGGGTCAACGGAACACGCCGACCCATGTTGCCTCCTCTCGACCGAATTTCCACCAAGATCATCGGCATGCTGGTGATCTTCTTCCTCATCGCCTTCGGCGCCATCAGCATGACGCTGGTCATCTCCTGGCAACTGGAGGGGGGAGCCGCCGCCATCAACGACGCCGGCAGCGAGCGCATGCGCTCCTATCACATCGGCGACCTCATGGCCCAGGGGCTGGCCGACGACGGCGCCTTCCTGCGCCAGGCGCCCCTGCTCCGGGAAGAGTTGCGGCGTTTCGACAAGGTGCTCTCCGATCTGGCGACCGGCGACCCGGTACGGCCCCTCTCGCCGCCCCGGGATGCCGAGGTCCAGCGGCGCCTGGACGAAGTCAGCCACACCTGGCGGCAGACCGTGCGGCCCCTGGTCGTCGACTACCTCGGCGCCACCGGCGCCGACAGTCGCCGCCGGGTGCTCGACCGCTACCACGCCCAGGTGGAGCGCTTCGTCGGCAGCATCAACGACCTGGTGCTGGCGATGGAGCAGAAATATTCCTACAACACCAATCTCCTGCGCACCTTCCAGATCACCCTTGCCGTGCTGGCGGTGGTCGGCACCGGTGTCCTCCTGCGCTTCTTCTTCGTTCTCGTCATCAGGCCGGTGGAGGGGCTGGGCGACGGCATCAGGCGCATGGCCGGGGGCGACCTGACAGTGCGGTTGCCGGTGGCCCGCAACGACGAGTTCGGCACCGTCGCCCGGGGCTTCAACCAGATGGCCGAGCACCTGCAGGGGGTCTACGCCACCCTGGAGGAGCGGGTGGCCACCAAGACCGCCAGTCTGGCGGAACGCAACCAGGAACTGGGCCTCCTCTACGAGATCACGTCCTTCCTCAACGAGGCCGGCAGCATCGACGATCTCTGCCACGGTTTCATTGCCCGGGTGCGCGATGCCCTGGGGGCGGAAGGCGGGGCCGTCCGCCTCTACTCGCCGGGCAGCGAGGAATTGCTGCTGACCACCCACGTCGGCCTTTCCCAGAGCTTCGTCGCCAGCGAGGTCGCCCTGCGTTGCGGCGACTGCCTGTGCAGCGACGTCATGGACGGCCTTTCCGGCCCCGTCGCCTTCAACGTCCAGTTCCCGCCCCGGGGCATGAAGCTGCATACCTGCGCCCGGGAAGGCTTCGCTACGGCCTCGGCCTTCACCATCACCCAGAACCGCCAGCGGCTGGGTGTCTTCAACCTCTATTTCCGCACGCCGCGCAAGATGTCGGAGCAGGAGAAGAACCTCCTGGAAACCCTCGGCCAGCACCTCGGCGTGGCCATCGAGAACCAGCGGCTGCTGGCCCGGGAGCGGGAACTGGCGGTGTCGGAGGAGCGCAACATGCTGGCCCAGGAGCTGCACGACTCCATCGCCCAGGGCCTGGCCTTCCTCAACATCCAAGTCCAGTTGCTGCAGGATTCCCTGCGTCACGGCAAGGTGGACGAGGCCCTGGCCACCGCCGGCCAGTTGCGGGAGGGGGTGCAGGAAAGCTACGACCACGTGCGAGAGCTGCTGGTGCATTTCCGCACCCGGGCTTCCCATATCGACCTGGATTCGGCTATCGTCGCGGCCCTGGAGAAATTCGAGGCACAGACCGGCATCGCCACCGAGTTCGACCGCGTCGGCAGCGGCCTGCCCCTGCCGCCGGAGGACCAGGTCCAGGTCATGCACATCGTCCAGGAATCCCTCTCGAACGTGCGCAAGCACGCCCGGGCGAGCGCCGTGCGGGTCCGCCTGCAGCGGGGGCTGGGGGGCGTGACCATCGAAATCGGCGACAATGGCGTCGGTTTCGATCCGGAGGCGGACCCGGCGGTGCTGTCGGACCGCCACGTGGGATTGAAGATCATGAAGGAGCGGGCACACCGCGTGGGCGGCCAGTGCCTGGTGACATCCAAGGTGGGGGAGGGCACCCGGGTGACCCTGACCCTGCCGCGGCAGCAACGGGAGGCAGCGTAAATGAGCGACAAGATCCGGGTCCTGATCGTGGACGATCACACCCTTTTCCGCAGCGGCATCAAGTCCCTGCTCCAGCGCCACGAGGAATTCGAGGTGGTGGACGAAGCCGGCGACGGCCTCGAGGGCATCAAGCGGGCCAAGCTGCTGCAGCCCGACATCGTCCTGCTCGATCTCCACATGCCGGGCATCTCCGGCAAGGAGGCGGTCAAGCTGCTGGTGGAAGAAGTGCCGGGGATCAACGTCCTCATGCTCACCGTTTCCGAAGACGCCGAGGATCTCATCGACACCTTGCGCGCCGGGGCCACCGGCTATCTTCTCAAGAACATCGATACCGAGGCCCTGGTGGACGCCATCCGGCGGGCTGCCCACGGCGAGTCCGTGGTCTCGCCGCAGATGACCGCCAAGCTGGTGCAAGGGGTGCGCGCCGAACCCAAGGCGGCGAGCGCCGCCCCCGCCCAGCATGAAAAACTCTCCCCCCGGGAGCGGGAAATCCTCGTCTGCCTGGCCCGGGGCGACACCAACAAGGAAATCGCCCGCCGCCTGGCTCTGGCCGAAAGCACGGTCAAGATCCACATCCAGAACATCTTCAAGAAGCTCGGCCTCAACAGCCGCGTCCAGGCCGCCCTCTACGCCGTCGAACACGGCTTCGGCGAGCATCCCTGAGGGGGCCGCCCGACGGGCGCTCCAGCGAAGGACTAGTCCTTTCGACCGGTAATACCCCCTACGGCGGAGGGGGATTACCCCCCGCCGGTCGGGTCGTTCCGATGCGGGCGGCCTAGTACCCATTCCCGACGCCGGCCTCCCACTTCTGCACCGCCGTTTCCCTACCAACGAGGAATTCTCGCGGCGCGGCCAAGCCCGTAGTCTTCGCCCCACCGGACAAATGGCGTCCGGGAAGGGATATGGGGACTCGAATGGCAAGCCAAAAAACCAAGCAGATGTCGGTACTGGTCATGAGCACGCTGGCGTTCACGGTGTGCTTCATGGTGTGGATGATGTTCGCGGTGATCGGCATTCCGATCAAACAGCAACTGGGGCTGAACGAAACCCAGTTCGGCATCCTGGCGGCGATGCCGGTGCTTACCGGCTCCCTGGTCCGCCTCCCCCTGGGGATGATGACCGACAAGTTCGGCGGCCGCCCCGTGTTCTTCACCATCATGATGGTCACGGTGGTGCCCATCTACCTCATCGGCAACGCCACCCAATACTGGCAACTACTGGTGGCCGGCCTGTTCGTCGGCGTCGCCGGCGGCTCCTTCTCCGTTGGCATCGCCTACTGCGCCCGCTGGTTCGAGAAGAAGAACCAGGGCTTCGCCATGGGCGTCTTCGGTGCCGGCAACGCCGGGGCGGCGCTGACCAAGCTGCTGGCACCCTCCATCGTCGTCGCCTACGGCTGGACCATGGTGCCCACCGTCTTCTCGGTCATGATGCTGGTCACCGCCCTGGCCTTCTTCTTCCTCACCTACAGCGATCCTTCCCATAGGGTCGAGTCCCACGTCACCGTCGGCCAGCAGCTGGCGGCCCTGAAGGACCCCAACGTCTGGAAGATCTGCCAGTACTACTCCATCGTCTTCGGCGGCTACGTGGCCCTGGCCCTGTGGATGACCAAGTACTACGTCCAGGAATACAGCTTCGACCTCAAGACGGCCGCCTTCCTGGCCGCCTGCTTCTCCCTGCCGGGCGGCGTTCTGCGCGCCCTGGGCGGCTGGTTCTCCGACAAGTTCGGCGCCCACAAGGTGACCTGGTGGGTGCTCTGGGTTTGCTGGATCTGCCTCTTCATCCTCTCCTACCCCCAGACCGAATTCACCATCAAGACGGTGAGCGGCCCCCAGACCTATCACATCTACCTGAACGAGTACGTCTTCACCGCCCTCATGTTTACCGTCGGCGTGGCCATGGCGGTGGGCAAGGCTTCGGTCTTCAAGTACATCTCCGACGACTATCCCAAGAACATCGGCGTCATCTCGGGCATCGTCGGCCTGGCCGGCGGCCTGGGCGGCTTCCTGCTGCCCATCATGTTCGGCGCCCTGGTGGACCTCACCGGCATCCGTTCCTCCTGCTTCATGCTCATGTACGGCGTGGTGTGGGTCTCCCTCATCTGGATGTACTGGACCGAAGTGCGTGATGCCGACGTGATGCGTGGCAGGCACGAGCTGGTCGCGGCGGACAACCTCGAATGAATTCCCAAGCTAAAGGAGCAGCAATGAGCCTCAACCAATCCGCCGCGGCGGTCACCAGTGGCGTCGACATCGTCGACTGGCGCCCGGAGGACAACGCCTTCTGGAACGCCAAGGGCAAGTCCATCGCCAACCGCAACCTGTGGATCTCCATTCCCAGCCTTCTCTGCGGCTTCGCCGTCTGGCTGATGTGGGGCATCATCACCGTGCAGATGGCCAACGCCGGCTTCCCCTTCAAACCGGAACAACTGTTCACCATCGCCGCCATCTCCGGCCTCTCCGGCGCCACCCTGCGCATCCCCGCTTCCTTCTTCATCCGCATGTGCGGCGGCCGCAACACGGTGTGGCTGACCACGGCCTTGCTGATGATTCCCTGCATCGGCACCGGCATCGCACTGCAGGACAAGAACACGCCCCTCTGGGTGTTCCAGCTCATGGCGCTGCTTTCCGGCATCGGTGGCGGCAACTTCGCCTGCTCCATGTCCAACATCAGCACCTTCTTCCCCAAGCGCCTGCAAGGCACGGCTCTGGGGTTGAACGCCGGCCTCGGCAACTTCGGCGTCACCACCATGCAGATCCTCATTCCGCTGGTGATGACCCTGGCCATCGTCGGCGGCCTGGGCGGCGAGCCCATCCCGCTCGTCAAGGATTCCGCCTCCCTCATCGGCAAGATCGCCGCCGGCACGCCCACCTATATCCAGAACGCCGGCTTCGTCTGGCTCTTCCTGCTGGTGCCCCTGGCGGTGGTCGGCTGGTTCGGCATGAACAACCTGACGACCGTTTCTCCGGGCATCGGTTCCACCGGCGCTGCGCTTTTCCGCATCGTCCTCTTCTACGGCCTGGCCCTGGTGGTGGCGGCCGTCGGCCTCTATCTCTACCTGCCGGCTCCCACCGGCAGTGGCCTGCTGGCGGGCAACGGCGTCTGGCTCATGCTGCCGCTGGTCATCTTCGGCACCCTGCTGGCCATGAAGGCCATCGCCACGGGCGAGATGAAGGCCAACCTGAACAAGCAGTTCGCCATCTTCGGCAACAAGCACACCTGGTCCATGACGGCGCTCTACGTGGTGACCTTCGGCTCCTTCATCGGCTTCTCCATGGCCCTGCCGCTGTCCATCACCGTCATCTTCGGTAACACCCACGTTCTCGACCCGGCCACCAACGCCTGGGTGCACGCCAAGAACCCCAACGCCCCCTCGGCCCTGATGTACGCCTGGATCGGCCCCTTCGTCGGCGCCCTCATCCGTCCGCTGGGCGGCTGGGTTTCCGACAAGGTGGGCGGCTCCATCGTCACCCAGCTCATTTCCGTGGTCCTCGTGGTGGCTTCCGCCGTTACCGGCTACGTCATGTTCCAGGCCTATCACTCGGCCACGCCGGAACAGTACTTCTTCACCTTCATGGCCCTCTTCGTCGTGCTCTTCGCCGCCTCCGGCATCGGCAACGGCTCCACCTTCCGCACCGTCGGCGTCGTCTTCGACCAGGACCAGCGCGGCCCGGTGCTGGGCTGGACGTCCGCCGTCGCGGCCTACGGCTCCTTCATCGCCCCGGTGGTCATCGGCGGCCAGATCAAGGCCGGCACCCCGGAATACGCCATGTACGGCTTCGCCGTCTTCTACGCCGTCTGCGTGGTGGTGAACTGGTGGTTCTACCTGCGCAAGAACGCCTACATCAAGAATCCCTGATTTTTCGACATAAGCCTCAACGAAACCGAAATGCGGCCCGGCTGCCGGGCCGCCC